>VFSW01004715.1_pt1 | contig 20315 bp, 18 predicted proteins | sample 5358111 | NCBI WGS metagenome assembly VFSW01 (sample SAMN11554181, study PRJNA540505) | mine drainage metagenome | isolation source: sediment from site ElyBrook_90M | place: USA: Ely Copper Mine, Vershire, VT | collected 2017 | reverse complement strand
ACAAAGAGCGCGCGGCTGCGGCTGAATTTCGGCGGCATGGGCGGATTCCTAGTAATTAAGCTCGTCAAGCCAACCAAGGTTGTCTGCTCCTGGGCGCCGCACAAGCGCAGCGTCCACCATCTCCTGTTTTCCAAGGCACAGTCCCACATATGCACAGCTGCTGCAGGGATTCTGGGGAAAGCGGATGCCGCTGTGTGGCAGGAACTCAGCGGACTCAATTCTTCGGACTGTGTCTTCCACCAAGTATCCAAACTCCTGACGCTGTTCGTCGCTAATCGTGGTGCGCAAGTATTGAAGCTCGACCAGGCGCTTGCGGACGAACACGATCTGGGCGACTTCGGCAATGCCGGTGATCCAGGAGTAGCAGACCAGCTGGGGATCCAGAGACAGCAGCCCCTCCGGCTCTTCCGGGTAGCGGCTCGAGCTGGTCTTCCACTCCAGCAGGCAGCGTGTGCCGTCGAGTGTGCCGATGGCGTCGATGTAGGCGATGAAGTCGTTCTTCCCCGCAACTGACCGATTAAACTTGATTTGCAGGTTACGCCGAGGCTGGTGGATCTGGATACGGTCGTCCTGGCAGAACCGGTTCAAGAGCATGAGTCCCTGCCGCAACATGCGATCCCAGGAGTCCCCGTTGGAGTAGTGCAAGCCTTGGCTCTGACCAGCCGACCACTCGGAGAACAGGGCTGCTCCGGGATCTTCCCGACGAAAAACCGCACCCAGAGCTCGTTCGAAGGCGCGGCCAAACAGCATCGCCGCCCGGGTGTCTTTCTCCTTCCAGCCGTCGAGATAGCGATGACGATAGCGCCGTGGGCACGTCAGGTAGTGGGTGATCTGGGTGTAGCTGTAGATTCTCTCTTTTGGAGTCAAGCTTTTTCTCTCTGGGAGAGGTGCGGAGAACCCTCTCTCTTTTTGCTCTCCGGTCAAGCACAGACAGCGACTGTATCGCGAGCGAACTCTGCTAGGCATAACTTGGATCCGTCGTAGGCCTTATCGAGGCGGAACATGGCGAACAAGGCGTGCAGGAGCTTTCTCATAACTGCCACCACAGCCTGCAATGGGGCTTTTCCGCGGCGAAGCAAACGCTGGTAGAAGCCCCGCACGAAGGGCTCATGACGTATCGCAACCAGCGCGGGCATGTAGAGAGCTCGACGCAAGTGACGATTACCACCTCGGCTGATCCGCGGCTTCTTTTCAACGGAGGTGCCCGAACTAAACTGCTTCGGATCCAGTCCGCTGAAGGCAACCCAAGGGTGTCGGGCAGCACGGCGAGTTCACCGAGGATTTGCAAACTGCTGGTTTCGCCCAGTCCCGGAGTCGTCAACATCAGATGGAAACGGCGATTCAGCTCGGGGTTAAGAGCGATCTGTCGGAGTGCTTCGCGCCGCAGCCGTGTGATGCGGAGTTTTAGGTAACGCAGATGCTTCTCCAGTTCCCGAATCAACAGCGCAGGTAGGGCGTCACTGGCGAGCAACGAATGCTGACGATTGTTCTCTTGGGTCTGCATGGCAACCAGATCTTCGATCGCCCGTGTGATGCTCCGCAACCGCAGGGCTGCCAGGCTGGGCGGTACCCAAGGAACCCACCGCATACGCAGGGCATATTCGCAAAGCACCCGGGCATCGACCGGGTCTGTCTTGCTGCGCTCGCCCAGCGACTCCGCAAAGCGTCGCGCACGGCGAGGATTCACGACGCTGATCTCCACTTGAGGGTGGGCCTGCAGGGTTAAGGCCAGATCCAGACTGTAATTGCCGCTCGCCTCCAAGCAAACGCGAGCCCGTGCGTTTGCCCGCAGCAAGTACGCCAAAAGCGCTTTATGTCCAGCTGCTTGGTTGCAGAAGGTTGTAACCGCGATCTTTTCCTCGATTCCGCACTGCACCGCTACGCTTAACTCACGCGCACTGACGTCGATGCCAGCGAATACCTGAACTTCAGCTTGGGAAGCTTTTTTCATAATCCATCCTCGCCAATTTGGGATTAGACGGAGTTTCGGCTCCCCGACCCTGTACACCTCTCTCGCCGACCTTGTGAATGCAGGCTCAAGTGGCCTCGGATTCTCCACGGCGTGGGAAAGGAGGGCGGGGGGCCTATCTACAGCGCAGGCTGCAGAACAAACGCGCCTCAGGTCATTACGGCCTCCCGCCGAAACCCGATCCAATTCCCCATTAGCAGGAAACGCGGATCGGGGAAGATGCAAGCAAGAAACAAGGTCATTTCAAGCCACCTGCGGACTGTCCAAGTCCGGTGAAAGCTCTTCCCAGCGGCCAGCGGCTGCAAAGCCGTCGAATCGGAGCAGTGAAGCGCCGTTGAACACCATGTGGCTGATCTTGACTACACCCTTCAAACCAACGAGCTGAGTTTCATCGACCTCATCGCGACCGAGCAGTTCGGTGTCATAGCCAAAGTCGCGCAGGAACCAGTTCAGCTTCCACAAGGCCTTCGGGTAGCAATAGACGCGGCTCGAAATGACGTGCCCAGCAAAGCGGTTGGGCTCAAGAATGGCCAGAGTGAGCGTGTAGTAGGGTTTCTGTGCCTGCCGACGAAAGTAGACTTTTTGCACGCGAACCAGAAAGACTCCATCCGGTACCTGGTCTGCGGCACAGCGATCTGCGGCGTGCAGGCCGGTGATCTGGCGTTTCACGCGGCACCTTCTTTCCGGTTGGGATAGCTGTTGAGCTGGCAGAGCAGAGCATTACGATCCTTCTCAGCCCAGTCGCCAAGATGCGCAACGAAGTTCTCGACTTGTTCGCGGGTAGCCTCGCGCAGGGTTTTCACACCGCAGAAGTCGGTGGCGTAAGCCTTGACCAAGTTGGGATCGAGCTCATGCTGGCGAATCAATTGGCAGAGGCGATCGCGAACTGTGCTGCTGGCGTGGATTCCGTTCGTGGGCTGCGGCGGGAGTTTCTTTGAATCCTTGGAGGATTGCGGTGGCTCGGCCAAGGACCCGATTTCCTCGACTGAGCAGATGCCGATTCCATACGCTTTGCGCAGTGCGCGGTTGACGGCGCGAGTTTCGGCCACACGCATCTCGGCGCCGTGGACAAGGAAAGAGACATTGGAGGGATTCGCGTCACCGAACCCGGCAAATCCCGGACAGGCTTTGGACTTGTGTACGGTTGCCTTAAACGCATACCGTCCATTTGTCGCATCGGAGAATTCTGAAATCGGTTGAACCTGAATTCCGCGGCAGCGCCGACGAGCAGCCAAACGGATCAAGCCGGTGTGGGTTACATACCAACCACCATTCAGGAGGAGAAGGTCACCGCACTTTAGCAAGAGTGAGAAGTTGCGAGTGAGTTCACGCAACTGCTCGAGCAAAGAAGGCGGTAAGGTTTCGGACACGAACCGCTTCGCGAAGCGTAGGTTCTCACTGACTAAGGCCTGTTGACGCTTGGAGAGCGCTGGTTTCATGTAGTCCTCGCGTTGGTCGAAGTTGGTCAATGTTCAACATTGTACCACGGTCAACACCTTAAGCGAGTAAATTATTTGCGACGTGTTGATGAAAGGTCTAGAATCCGCCCAAGTTATGACTGCCAAGGACGAACGGATTGGGTTCAGAGTAGCCAGCGAAATCAAATTAGCCCTCTTGCAAATCGCTAAGAAGGAAGGCAGAAGTTTGGCTCAGGTTTGCGAGTTGCTCCTGAGAGGCGGGATTCGCGAATACGAGAACGAAGGATCTAAGTATCTTCAACGACTTGTCGCGAGACCCAGGGAAAAGGACAAGTAGAGACAGGACTTCCGGCAGCCATGTGTCGGATCCTCCGCATTCCCCTCCTAGGCCGCCGGCCGTGCGAAGAAGATAGATGAGACAGGCCGTTTTGGCGCATCTGGGTCCGGCATATTTGAGACACCAGGGGGTCATGACTTTTGCTACCAACGTAACATCGCAGCCAGCTTCAAACCTGCATCTAACCGCTTAGAACTAGCTTGACCCGAGCAGTCGGGAAATCTTGGTGGGACGGAAAACCATGTCAGGAAAGCTCTCCTATGTCTCTCCCCGAAAAATTGCGGCGAACGGCCAAAACGCGCTGAAATCCACTGGCCCCAAGACCCCCCAGGGCAAGGCGTACAGTCGGAGGAACGCTCTCACGCACGGGTTGTTTGCTCGAGATTGGTCGGATTTTGCGGTGCTCGGAGAAGACTCTCGCGAGTATGAAAAGCTGCTTAGCGACTTGTGGGACCAGTACCAGCCGATCGGGAGAGCGGAGGATCTAGACGTTGAACGCATTGCACTGTGCTGGTGGCGGCTGAAACGTGCATGGCGCTATGAGAATGCCGCAAGCCACATTGGTATACGCGATTTTGCTCGAGAAGAGATCGCTTATCAGGAGGAATATCTGCAGAAACTTCGAATAGAACAAGGCGCTATGCTCCTCGAATTGAGGAATGCGAAGAAAGCGATTGAGCTCACCGGTGGAACGCCGCCGGCGGATCTCAAGCAAAGAATATTCGCGATAGACCCGAAGTTTGAATCCATTTGGTCGGGATTCGAACGAATCGCCCGAGAAGAATTGAAAACGTTGACTGCGTCCACGAAGTCACCAGAACTAAGTCCCGGGGAGCCTGCTTCGGAGGAGTCTCTGATCATCCTTAACCACGTAATCGGTTTTCTTGAGCTGACGGAGAAGATGACAGGTGTTGGCATCATAGAGAACGCGACCGCCCAACACCTCGTCCCGAATCGCGACGCGGGTGATAGACTGCTTCGTTACGAGACAGCGATCGAGCGAAACCTCGGCCGTGCCCTTGATAGACTTGAGCGCTTGCAGCGACGACGAAACGGGGAAGCGTTACCTCCACCGGTTAGCGTTCGGTTGACGCGGTGAAGGCAGGCCTGAGACAAGACATGAGTGTTTTGCAAAACGAAGCCAACATCTTGTTTGTTATCAGTATGTTAAAAATTGGCTTCGTCTACAGATGTACTTCAATCAGCGTCGGCCCGTCTGCTTCCCATCCAGCCAGTAACGCCTTCCCGAATGCATCTAGGGAAGTAACCCGGGCGATGCCACATCTCCGCGGAGCAGTCGTGCGCCTCAGTTGAATCTCGTTACTTTCCACAACCAAATTACCGCAGTCGCAAACAGTGCCAGCCCAATCGCGGACAGCGCAGCAGCAGTCTCCCAATTCAGATCCTTCGACGGCCAGCGGGCCACGAGGCCAGTCCCGGCGAACGCCGCGATTGCCACCGCGACCAGTACCCAGTCAAACCAGTTTCTCGATAGCGCGGGCGCGGCCGATCTTCCTTCCATGCCGGAACTCACGAACTGGGCGTCGAGGCCATAGCGCTGGCTCTCCCGTTCCGCCGCTTGCCGCCACTGCTCATACTCGGAGCGGCCGGCCACGGAGAGCGAAATGGCGGCCAGTCCGGCCGCCATCAAGAGAGACCCATAAACTGCACTCGCCACCGCCGAATGTCCCCACGTCCGTAGCTCTCCAAAGGCCAGCGCTCCCCACAACAGTCCCCACAACTGATTGGAATTCGAGAGAGGTATCCCGCGGCTCACGCCAACGTATTTCACGGCATACTGCTGGAAGATGTCGCCAATGACCCACACAAAACCCGCAGCCAGCAGCCAGAACAGCAGGTGACGCGCTTCCGTTACCTGCTGCCACAGTGTCATCACGCCGCCGACGTAGTGCGCGGACAACACTGCCATCATGCCTAGTTCCCCCACCGTAAAGAAGGAAACAAACGAAAGCGGGTTCATGCCCGACAAATATGCCTTCCGATACGGTATGTACATCGTTCCCCAGAGCACGCCCGCTCCCAGGGCGGCGGCAATGCCCTGAGTCGCGGCATGGGAGGAAATCTGGCTGGCGGACACGCGCGCCAGAATGACTCCGCCGCAAAACATTGAGCCCGCCCCGCCACAAACGGCGGCCCAGCGCCGCCAGCCCGCATTTCTCAGCTCACCAAAAAACAGCACACCCCAGGCAATACCGATGATGGCGTTGGTATTCCACAAAGGAAAGGCGATACTCAAGCCGAGATCGCGGATCGCGAAGATGGTGAGCGTGTTGGCCACGGCCCACAAACAACCCGCGAGAATCGCCCAAATCATCAGGTGCGGCGCTTGCAGGAAATCGGCGCGGGTTTGAGAGGTGCCACGCGCTACTGCGGGCAGAGTCCACCGGCCGAGAAACACTCCCACCACCATAATCAAAGAGATAAAAATGGGAGAAAGTCCGGTAGAAACGAGCTTGGCAGGGACTTCGGCCGCACCCAGCCATGCGCCCGCGGCCACGCCGCAGAGGACTCCCAGCCGTTGCAGGACACGCACGCGTTCCTCAGCGGAAGGCGCGCTGGTCATGGCGGGAGTTTCTGCGGTGGTCAGCGGACCCACCTCAGGAGCACGAGCCCAGCGGCCAGAACAAGCGTGGGCAGCCAGAAGTGCGGGTCGGTGGCCACTGTGGCCAGCCTTCTGCTAAGAGTCGCGTTCGAACGATCTTTGGAATTGCTGGTTGCCAGATCGACCTCTCCCCCGCGAATGCTGGCCATGTTACGCATTTCGGATGAGCCGCGGCAAGGCCTAATCGTTAAGCTGCTCTCTTCGCTGGGAAAAACGGTGAGGAACGAGAGGGAACTTGTGGAGACGCCGCACCGAGAATACAGCGTAACTTTCTCGTTGCGGCGGCCGTTCTACCGGGTATGTGCGGAGAGAATTGTTATGTGTCGAAGAAATCGCACCCGTCCTGGTTGTCCACGTCGAGTTACTTCGTCTATTCTTAAGAGCTGGGACGTGACTGCTCTCCGCGATTGTCTTCTGCTCTTCCTGGAGTTCGCGCATGACGTTAACCCGGTTTGTCACCAAGAACGCGTTCCGCAACAAGCGCCGCAGCGTTCTGACGGTGCTGAGCCTGGCGTTTTCTCTCCTGTTGCTCACTCTGATGATGACGATCTGGCGGGGCTTCTACCTGAATCAGGGCAGCGCCGAGTCGTCTCAGAGGCTCGTGGTCCGACATCGGGTTTCCCTTACATTTAATCTGCCGGGCTACTACCGGGAGAAGATCCGAGCATTGCCCGGGGTGGTTGCCGTGGTTCCACGCTCGTGGTTCCAAGGGACTTACAAGGACCAGAAGCCGGAGAACTTCTTCGCACGATTCGGCACCGATCCCGACGAGTTTTTCAAGGTTTTCCGCGACGTTGAGATGCCTGACGATCAAATCGAGGCATGGCAGCGCGATCGCCAGGGTGTGATCGTCGATGACACTCTGGCGACAAAATATGGCTGGAAACTGGGCGACCGCATTTTTATACAGGGAGACATCTATCCGGTGGATCTCGAGTTGAACGTCCGTGGCATCTTTCACTCGAATCCCGACGACAAATCGGTTTACTTCAATGCCAAGTATGTGGAGGAAGCTGTAGCCACCTTCAAGGGCCGGGCTGGCACGTTCAGCATCCTGGCAGCTTCGCCCGCGGACGTGAGCAAGATTGCCGGCGCCGTCGATGACATGTTTCGTAACTCGCCTCAACCCACCAAGACGGAGAGCGAGAAGGCTTTCGGCCTCGAATTCGTAGCCATGATGGGCAATGTGAAGGCGTTCATCCTGAGCATCTGTTCGGCAGTCCTGTTTGCTACGTTGCTGGTTTCGGCGAATACCATGGCCATGTCGATCCGCGAGCGGACGCGGGAAGTAGCGGTGCTGAAAACTCTGGGCTTCACCAGGCTTAAAGTGCTCGGGCTCTTCGTCAGTGAAGCGGTGGCTTTATCGCTGGTGGGCGGCCTGATTGGCGCGGGCCTGGGTTGGGTGTTGGTTTATGGCCTTACCCACTCTCCTCAGTTCATCAGCTTTTTCCCCATGAAGGTGACGCCGGGCATTGGAGCGGTTGCAATGTTAACGGCCGGATTGGTGGGGCTTATGAGCTCGGCCATCCCTTCGTATCATGCTTCGCAAGTGAACATTGTAGACGGATTGCGTCACATCGGATGAAGTTCTCATGACCCTAGGCGGTTTCATCGTGCGCAACACGTTCCGCAACAAGCGGCGCAGCGTGCTGACCTTGATCAGCATCAGCTTTTCTCTGTTGTTGCTCACGCTCATGATTTCCATCTGGCGCTCTTTCTATGTGGATCAGGTCGCGCCGGAAGCGTCGCGGCGCTTGATCATCCGTGACCGCGTCTCGCTGGCGTTCTTCCTTCCCGCGTATTACCGGGACAAGATTCGCAGCATCCCCGGCGTAGTGGCAGTGGCGCCGATCACCTGGTTCGGAGGGCGCTACATCGACGACCGGCCGGAGCACTTCTTCGCTCAGCTGGGGACCGATCCAGACGAGTATTTGAAGGTAGCGTCGGACAAGATCGTCCCGCCAGATCAATTGAAAGCCTGGCAGCAAGATCGAGCGGGAGCGTTGGTCGATGTGACGCTGGCGAAGAAGTACGGCTGGAAGATTGGCGACCGTATCACATTGCAGGGAACGATTTTCGAAGTCAACCCGGAATTGACGATTCGCGCCATCTATCACCGCGATCCGCCCCAGAACGCGCTGTATTTCAACGCCAAGTATCTGGAAGAATCGGTGTCCTGGTTCAAGGGCCAGGCGGGCTGGTATTCCGCTCAGATCGGCTCCTCGGGGGATGTGGCGCGAGTTTCACGAGAAATTGACGATATGTTCCGCAACTCGCCGCTGCAGACGAAAACTGAAAGCGAAAAAGCCTTTCAACTTGGATTTGTCGCTTCTCTGGGGAACGTGAAGGCGTTCATCCTGGGAATTTGCGGCGCGGTTGTGTTTACCATCATGCTGGTTTCGGCCAACACCATGGCGATGTCGGTGCGCAGCCGAACCCGCGAAGTGGCCCTGCTGAAAACGCTGGGGTTCACCCGCCAGCGTGTGCTTTCGATTTTTGTCAGTGAATCCGTGGCCCTGTCGGTCGCGGGCGGAACGCTCGGAATTCTGGCGGCGGTCCCGGTGATTTGGTTTCTGACACGCAGTTTCATCGCGCTGGGAGTTCCGCTGGCGATGAGAGTCAACGTACCAACGGCGGGTTTGTCATTGCTGGTGGCCCTGACTCTGGGATTCGTGAGCGGGTATCTGCCCGCTTTCAATGCGTCGCGCATGAACATTGTAGAGGGGCTGCGGCATATCGGCTGACTCGTAGCGTGCCGTCTCGGGCTGTCGAGGGGGCACTACGAGGTTGCTGGCGCCGGGTATGGTTTGATTTTAGAGATCACTTATGGCGATACCGATCAGCTATAACATCCGCAATCTGAGATTGCGTAAGGGCCTTACCATCATGACCGCCCTGGGTATTGCGCTCACGGTCACGACAGCGATCTTTCTGATGGCTCTGCTGGCCGGACTGCAGCGCGCGTTTGTGAGCAGCGGCAATCCGAATAACGTGCTGGTGCTGCGCAAGGGATCGGAAGCGGAGTTGACGGGCGGATTCGATGCCTCGCTCTTCCCCGTTATGACGACCCTGCCGGGTATTGCGAAGGACAGCCACGGCGAACCCATGGCTTCCGCCGAGTCCGTGGTGGTAATCATCCTTCCCCGTAAAGACGGCACCGGTGAAGTGAACGTCACGGTGCGGGGCATGATGCCCGATGGCCTGGAAATGCGGCCCAGCGCGAAACTCGTGGAAGGGCGCTGGTTCCAGACCGGGCAGCGTGAAGTGGTAGTCAGCAAGTCCATCCGCGACCGCTTTTCGCACGCCAACATCGGCGATACCATGGAGTTCGGCAAGGGTTCGTGGAAAGTGGTGGGCGTTTTCGACGCAGGCGGCTCCGCCTACGAATCGGAGGTTTGGGGCGACGTGAACCAGATGGCCTCCGACTTCGATCGTCAGGGAGTGTATTCCTCCGCGTACGTACGTGCGACCGATCCCGCCGCCGCCGACGCACTCAAGAACCGGGTGAGCGACGATCAGCGATTGAAGCTCGAAGGTGTGCTGGAAACCGAGTATTACGCCAAGCAGACAAGCTCCGGGGCGCCAATAAAATACATCGGGATCGTGGTTGCCATCATCATGGCAATAGGGTCAAGTTTCGCGGCCATGAATACGATGTACGCGGCGGTGGCCTATCGCGGGCGCGAGATCGCAACCCTTCGAGTGATCGGTTTTTCGCGGCCGGCGATCTTGACGTCGTTTGTGCTGGAATCTCTGCTTTTGGCTTTGTTGGGGGCGGCCGCAGGAATTCTGTTGATGCTGCCGTTCAACGGGATGGAAACTGGCACGTCCAACGCAGTGACGTTCAGTGAAGTGGTGTTCGCTTTGCGCATCACCCCGCAGGTTGCCGGTTACGCCATTGTGTTTGCGCTAATGATGGGACTGGTGGGCGGGTTCGCTCCCGCATGGCATGCGGCACGGCAGAATATTCTCAGTGCGCTACGCAGCTGATGCCCCTGACGATTATGTAATAGGCTGTGCGAACTGAGGTGCGATTCCCTTCGTATTTACAGTTATGCCAATTGACGCCAAACACGAAGACCTACAGAGCCTGCGCATCGATCGCACGCAGCGCGGAGACTCAAGCGGTGAGCCGCCCCCGTGGGCGCGCGGTTACATCCTGGGCGGGATCGCGGTCGTGGTGCTGCTCAGCCTCACCGCCCTGGCTTACCGCGCCTTTTCGGCGAGCGTGCCGGAAGTCGAGGTGACCCGTGCCTCGGCGCAGAACAGCGACACCGGATCGACCGTGCTCTCCGCTACCGGCTACATCGTGGCCCACCACACCATCAACGTGAATTCCAAGGTGACCGGGCGCTTGGCATGGATTGGCGTGGAAAAGGGCGACAAGGTGAAAGAAGGCCAGGTTCTGGTGCGCCTGGAGGACCAGGAATTTCGTGCGTCCTATGAGCAGGCCAAGGGGGCTTTGGATAACGCTCGCGCCTACCTGGACGAACTTCAGCACGGATCGCGGCCTGAAGAAGTTCAGCAGGCGCAGCACAATCTGGATGAAGCCCGAGCAACGCTGGCGAATGACAAGTTGACGCTCGACCGCACCAAGGAACTGGCGGGCGCTGGCGTGGTGTCGCGTCAGGCCCTGGATGATGCCACCGCCAGGTTTGAGGCCGATCAGCAGCGCGCGAATTCTCTGGAAAAGGCGTTTCAGCTGATGAGAATTGGGCCCCGGCAGGAAGAAATTGCGCGCGCCCAGGGCGCATTGGCGCAGGCCCAGGGACAGCTGGATTACGCGAAGTCGCAGCTGGATGCCACTGTGATTCGTGCCCCGGTTACCGGCACGATTCTCGATCGCACCGCCGAAAAAGGAGAGCTGATCACGGCGCAGTTTGCCAGCGCGGCTGCCGGCGGCCCGCAAGGGTCGGTCGTTTCACTCGCGGACTTGAATGATCTTCAGGTGGAACTCGATATCGCGCAGGCGGATTTCGCCCGGCTTGGCCCCACGCAAAAAGGAATCGTGACTACAGACGCCTATCCCGACAAACAGTACGACGGCGTCATCGCGCAGATTTCTCCGGAAGCCAACCGGCAAAAAGCCACGGTGCAAATCAAGGTTCAGGTGCAGAACCCGAGCAAGTATCCCGACGTTCAACTGCGGCCCGAAATGAACGCGACGGTAAAGTTCCTGGCGAATGAGCCGGCCAAGGGCTCCAGCCAGCCCTCGGGGGTGTTCGTGCCTTCCGCGGGAATTCGCGACATTGACGGCAAGAAAGTTGTGTTGATCGCTTTCGACGGCAAGGCCCTCGCACGGCGGGTCCGAATCCTGGGCCAGCGCAGCGATGGAGCTCTGGTCGACGGGCTGGTTGGCGGAGAGAACGTGATTACCAACGCGCCGCCGAATTTGAAAGACGGCGACAAAATCAAAATCAAGGGGCAAGCATGAGCACAGTTGTCGCACCCAACGTGGCCACGGCCACCAAAGTAGTGCAGGTCCGCGGCGTCAGCAAAATCTTCAAGCGCGATGCCTTCGAGGTGAAAGCTCTCGATGACGTTTCCATCGACATCGCCAAGGGAGAATTTCTAGCGCTGATGGGGCCTTCCGGCTCCGGCAAGACCACGCTGCTGAATATGATTGCGGCCATTGACCGCCCCACGAAAGGTGAACTGCTGGTGCAGGGCCAGGACATTTTCCGATTCAACGACTCGCAGATCGCCCGCTGGCGCAATGAACACATCGGATACGTGTTTCAGACTTTCAATCTGATCCCGGTTCTCACGGCATTTGAGAACGTCGAGTTGCCGCTGTTGTTGACCAAGCTCAATCCCCAGCAGCGCCGCGAACATGTGATGACTGCGCTCAAGTTAGTAGGCCTGCAGGATCGCGTGAACCATCTGCCCAAGCAACTCTCGGGCGGGCAGGAGCAGCGCGTCGCCATTGCGCGGGCCATCGTCAGCGATCCGACACTCCTTCTCGCCGACGAGCCCACCGGCGATCTGGACAGCCACTCGGCGACGGAAGTGCTCGAAATCCTGAAGCGCCTGAACGAGGATTTCCATAAGACGATCGTGATGGTTACACACGATCCTCACGCCGCCTCTTACGCGCACGTCACCAGGCACCTGGAAAAAGGGATGTTGCTGCCTACCGGGTAGAGTGCCCGGGCTGCCCGAAACGGGCTGTTCAACGCGGCTTCCCGACACGACGTGTCCAGAATCGGCGTTGCAGCGGGACGCCGCCGCGGCGCTGGACCAGGACTCGCGGCCTACCGCGGTGCTTCCGAAGTGATCTTGGTCACTTGGGATCGCCTGTGCCGGAACATAAGCCGTCGGATGTTTCTCTGGACCTCTATTCCGCTTCAAAGTCCGCCGAGCGAACATTGGTTGAGTTTCCCGCCGAATCCATCGCCCTCACGTCCACCTGATAGGGGCCGGGAGTGAGCGCAGCGATCGGCAATTTGATTGTGATCATCTCTCAAACGCATTTCCAAGGTTTTCTCGCTTCCCTGGAAAAAATTTCCATTCCGATCGAACAGCGCCGAAACCACGATCAGATCATTTCGGTTTCGCCCCTCCGCTTTTCGAAAGTGCAGATTCTTTACGTCAACATGAGCCAGTACGGTGAGCTCGGCATCGGCCTCGCCGGACTTGAGAATTGAGTGTGCAGACCGATCGGAAGATCGTGCAATTCCTCCTGGGAAAAGACGGCATCTTCGATCTCCTGCTTGGCTTCCTCAGACGCGTCAGCCACGCGCCTGGGAGCATAGTAGCCCCGCCGGGCTTGCAAGGTAAGCTTTTCGGGGTTCTTCAGGGTGACTTTCAAGCTGTGAAAGCTGCCGTCGAGTTTCAGGTTCTGGGGCGAGAAGCCGAGCACATAATAGTATTCCGGGGCCGTGCTGGCTCGTCGCAAGCCCTCGTCCAGGTCGTTGTTGTTTTGGAAAAAGGTCCCGCCGGTTCCCTCCGCCAGTGTTGCCGTCACGTCGGACTCTGCCGCGGCGCTCGCGTTCTGGTACTGGAGTTTGAGGGTCATAAATTGAGCACCAACATTTCCAGATGAGAAACGGGAGACGTCACCGCCAGGAAGGATGGTATAGAGCCCACGTGCATCCAGCGCACTGATAATGATCTGAGACCGCACAGCGCGATCGATGAGCTCCATGTATTCGGATTCCATCAGCGGCGTTAGGAACCCTGGAGACACAAGGACGACGTTCCGTTGCCCCGGCATGAGGGATGTTCTGCGAACAATATCCTTCAACACTCCGAGCGCGAGGCGGCTTTCGGTATCGCCAGCCTGCGCTACCGGTAGACTCTGAAAACCGCTCCCACCGGCGCTTACTCGTCGCTGCGGCTCCTCACCACTATTGCGAGCCTCGTTGCGGATTTGGCGTGCGCGCGACAGCAGAAGCAGTTCAAAGTTTGCCTGCACATCCGGATGCGTTGCATCGAGCGTCACATCCTGCGTGCTTGCGGCAAACGCGGCCATCTGCACCCGCACCGTGTAGTGTCCTTCGTCTGGAACCCACAGCAGATAGCTGCCGTCCAAGTCCGTCCAGGCAGTGACTTGCTTCTGTGTGGTCGCATTCACCGCCGACACTCCAGCGCCGGGAATCGGCATATTTCCCGACTTCACCACGCCATGAATGCTTCGCGCTCCCGTCGATAGTGCGGCAGCTTGGTCAACAGCCTTTCCCCACAACGGATAGAAACAACCAGCAGCAACTTGAAACAAGAAGAGGAGTTGCAAAACGAATTCGGGGCGCGGCCTGCTGTTGATGGCCATAACGCGAATACGGGAAATCCTCATGGCGTCGCGCCCGAAGTTCTATGCGGTCCTCGGATCATACCGCCCCGCGCCCGTGCTAACTGGAAAGTTTTGTGCCGCTTTCTCTAATTTTGTCTGTACGAAATGCAATGCCGATTCTGCGTATCAGCTCACCTATTTCAGTCCACGTGCATCAAATTTTATGTTCCAGCTGGCCCCGGCGGTCTCGGTCCAATCGTAGAATATTCTTGGAGATCTGGCCCATGTTCCACAAAGGAACTCGTCATTCCGGCGTATCTGCCCACGGTGTGTCTCTACGTCGTATTTCTGTACCTGCTATAGGTGCACTTCTTGTCGGGATCGCTCTGCTAACGAATCCCAGCAGAATGCTTGCTCAGCATGACGGCGGACGCAGCCAGCCGGGCGCCAACTCGAAGCCCGTCATCTGCGTGCGCGACTGCTTTGAACCTTCCTCCGGGTCAAGTCCCGAAGACGACAAAGAACTCCAGCGAATCATGGACGTGCAGGCGACTGCTCAACAAAGCGCCGCGTTTGCCAGTCTCGCGCAGGATATCCAGGCTGCGGGTGCGAAGGCGCAAGCTGTTCGCGAACTTCTCCAGAAAGTTTCTGCCCCCGGCACTGCGACGCGGTCCGATCGTTCCGCTGCACTCAATCAGGCCATTGAAAAAGTCCGCGCTGGCAACCAGCATTTTCTTGGCTCGTTTTCTCCGGTTCAAGTGTCCGGTTTGCAAGATCTCATCAAGAAACTGGAAAAAGTGGATTCCGAGCTAGACAAACAACTGAAAGAATTGGATCACTTCCTCGAGTCCGCCCACGAAAACATCGAACACGTTGCCAACTCCGCCGCCAATCTCGGTAAGGCAATCGCAAGTTTTCAAGACAGCGAACTCGCGGTCGGCAGGGAAATGAGCATCGTCCTCCCCTCTGACGGCCAGGAACTCTCCTTCAATCTTCCCTCGGTGAAGAGCACCATCGATGTCGCGGGCCAGTTCATCTCAGTTCCGGTCTCGGGCGCTGCAACCCGGACTTCCGCAACGGACGGCCGCAACCTTTTTAGCGTGCGCGTGGTCGCCGATCTCACCGACCTGCAGCAAAACATCACCGCCGCTTTCCGCTCCTTGCTCGACCGCTCGCCCCGCTGCGGCGAACGTGTTGAGATTCACCAAGTCACGCTCGCCCCTCTGGCTCCGGCAAGCCTTGTAGTGGTTCCGTTGCACTACGAGCGCTGGATCTGACCGAGGGTTCTGGGATCGGAAACGCAACCGGAACTGGCCTCCGGCGAGGGCACAATCGAGCGCAAGCTCACTCTTTCAATCGAACAAAATACTCGCCTCGGTCTGCGCTCCGAAATTAGCCGCGTTGACGGCAGCGGATTGCTTCGCGAGTCGCTCCTCTCCGGCTCGCTTGGCTCCGAGTTGCGCGACCAAATTGCGGCATCGCTGCTCCCGGTCTTGCGGAAGGTCTCCGATCTCAAGGCCACACTCCCGCCCGCCGCTCAGGAGTCCGCCGCTCTCCAGAAAGTGGAATTCCAGGACGCTGGCGCGGGACGTTTGACCTTGGTCCTCGACGGTCAGTTGCAGCTTTCCGACGAGCAGACAAAACAATTTGCCACCCAGCTCAACCAACGCCTATCCGCCCAGGAAACATCCGCCCCGTAAATTCCAAATCGCGGCTGACGCTTCGTAAAGTTATGCAAAGATTCTTCGAATCCTGTCTTTTAGCGCAACTTGCGGCGCATAATTCCGTTCATAGATGTAGACAGATCAATCTGAAAATCGCTTAGAAAAAGGAGATTTCCCCATGCTCAAACAATGCCTGCTCGTTCTTGTTGCGGCCGGCCTCATTTCGATCGCAGCACCTTTCGCGGCAGCCCAGGATAGCCCGTCCAACGATCAGCAACCCGCGCCCTCGCAGCAGGAAGGTCCCCGGCGTCATGGCCCCGATCCTGCCCAGCGCACCCAGGAACTGACCAGACCTCTCAAGCTCACGTCCGATCAGCAAGCCAAAGTGAAGGACGCCCTGCAGTCCGAACGCTCGCAGATGGAGAGCCTCCACCAGGACAGTTCTCTTGCTCGCGAGGATCGCCGAGCGAAAATGATGGAGATTCACAAGACCACCGACACACAGATCCGCGGTCTTCTTGATTCGACCCAGCAGAAGAAGTGGGACGATATGCAGGCCAAGCGAGCAGAGTGGATGCAACATCGTCACCAGGGCCCGCCCGATGCCGGCTCTGATCCGCAGAGCAAACCGCAGCAGTAGCCATTGGCGACAAACTTGGGATGACACAAAAAAAGCTCGCCCTTTCGGGCGGGCTCGCCTTTTCAGGATCCCGTATACAGCTGAAAGGGAGCCCAATAAAACGGCTTGCGAAATGCCGCGCTCGAGCGAAGCAGCGTGAGCTTGGCGTGGCGTAGCGCCGCGTCGGGTGTCTCTCCTTTTTTTAACTCGCCGTAGAGTTCGTCCATGAGCTGCGGAGTGGATGCGTCGCTCACATCCCATAAAGCTCCGACTACATTGTGAGCGCCGGCGCGGACGAAAGCCCAGGAAAGCCCTACCAGTCCTTCCCCCGAATACGCTCGCGCGCCCGCGCTGCGGCAGGTGGAAACGGTGACCAGTTCCGCCCGCAAGGGGTGATGAATAATGTCGCGGGCATAAAGCTTGAAAGAATCTTCTTCCATGCCAGCCCTGGACAGCACAATCGCGGAGTCGAGAGGGCTCAGCCGGCTCGCCGTTCCATGCGCGACGAAGTGAATGTAAGAAAAGCGCTCCGGCTTGCTGGCCAGATACGCCGGGGGGCTGGCTTGCTCGCGCGAGAATAGTTGTTCCTGGGTGGGCGGAAAGTGTTTCGCGATACTCTGCATCTCGATAGAGGCTTTTTGCAACTGGGGAAAATCTTCGTTGGGCGCAATGGCGTCACCAAACAAAAGCAAGTTGCCCGCGCCTTTGCTGTGCTCGGCGTGAAAGGCCTGCAGCATGCGCAGCGAGCTGGCGCTGGCGAGCGTGACATTCTCGATCCAGTAGCGCTGCTGCGGCCCAGGAACCAGCAGCGTTTCGAAATTCAAGCTGTTCAGGCTGCCATCGGGGACGATGAAGACCTTCCCGGTCTTCGTCTTGTCTTTCAAGCCCCTCGGCAGAAGGTCTTTCGCCGGCTCGACAAGGATGCGATAGAGCGCGGCGCCATCGTCGCTTGCATTCTGCAACGACTCCCGTTGATCGATGATGGCTCTTCGATAGCGCTCTACTATCGTCTTGATCTCTGCCGCAGGAGGAAGCGGTAACAAACTGATCTTCTGCCGTGTGATCGCCCACAGGTAGGACTGTTCCTCCCCGAGCCAGTAAAAAAGGACTGTGCCGCCGGCCCGGCGGGCGATTTGCTGCGCGTTGATTGCGTCGGGAGCAAAGGAACTACCTTTCGAGAGTACGCCGAGTCCTTCCGCCAGAGTTCGAGCGCGGCTGAAGTCAGCAACCTGCAGGGCCTCGGCCGTCTTGCCGCGAGCTACGAGAAAGTGGATGTAGTCGTCATAGATGCGCGAAGCGTTGGTGAGAAACGGCAGCCGGGAATCTTCGTGCTGCAGTTCGGAGCGCGCCGTTTCGAAAGTGGTCAGCGCAATACGGTACTCGCGGTTGGCAGAATCGAACTGCTTTTCGTCCTCATAGAGCCGGGCGAGCGAACGTTCGGCTTCCCACTTTAGAAACACCGGAGTGTCCTTGGCCTGCGCCACTTCGCGGAATGCGCTCTCCGCGGTTGCAGTGTCATGCCGTCGGGCGGCCACTCGCCCTTGAACCAGCTGCGGATAGACGGCGTCCCGTCCGTTGTTATCCTCTCGCGCCTTCGTGAGTGCTTCATCGGCATAACGTTTGGCGTCGTCAAGCTTGTTGGTTTGCTCAGAAACGAACGCAAGGGCGATGAGCGCGTTGACGATGTGTTCCCTGCTGCTCACTTGCTGTGAGAGCTTAAGCGATTGCTGGAAGGACTCTTCGGCAATCGCTAACTCGCGCGCATCGAGGTAAAGGTAGCCAACAGCTTGCAGCCAAGTCACTTGGTCGGTGACGTCGCCGAGCTTCTCAGCCTGTTTTCTGGCCTCAATAAACATCCCCTCGGCCTTTTCAGGGTCACCAAGTTTGTAGTAGGCCCAGCCCATGTTGCCGAGGGCCGCCTGCGCAATATCGGCGAATTCATTCGGCGCGGAAATCCGACGGGCGTCATTCGCCCGATCCAGGGCCTCATCAAAATGAGTCTGCTCGTCCGCACACCAGCTCAGATCTAGCAGCGCGTTAGCTTCCAGAAATTGGTCGCCCCGGGCACGAGACGACGCGAGGACGCTATCAAAGAGTCCTTGTGCCACCGCGTAGTGGGAGCGACTCATCTCGAGGTGCCCACGTACACTGACCACTTCGGCACAGACCGGAAGGTCGTTGGCATTGCAGAGCCGCGCTGCCTCTTCGAGCTCCAGCTCCGCCTGCTGGGCCCGGCCCAACGAGTTGTTGGCTACAGCTTCCATTCTGAGTCTTGCGACCCCCAATTCACCCGCAGGAGGCGGTGCCGGCTCGCCAACAACGAGTTTCAGCGCCTCGTCATTTAATCCCTGCCAGTGCAATATTTTCGCTCTAAGAATTGTGAATCTCCAGGCCCACTCCGCGCTGAGGCTGTGAAAGTCTTCATATCCTTTGGCCGCGTCCTTCGCCGCAACGGCTATGTTGCCTTTCTGAAAGGCCCGCTGCGCCGAGTCAAAGGTGACTTGGGGGTCGGGGTGTGAGATGCACGCCGACAAGCATCCGAGAGCAAGAGCCAACGGAATAAATTCTGCCACTTCCCTAAGGGATTGATGTTGCCTTGCGGCGACTCGATCAGCGCTCCGGCGTTGTTGTGCGCAAACCATTGCAGATTCAGCGGTCGCTAGAGTTTAGCCTGAAAACCGGAGAGACAGATGGGGACCTGCGACAAGAAATTTGGAGCTAAAATTAGAACGCTGCGAAACCCGATACCTGCGAGAGTCGAGTCCGAAGCATGCGCGTGGCTTGGACTTAATTGACGACGCTCAATAGGCTTTGCGGTGTCCCGGTTTAGCGCTTCGCGCTAGCCGGAAGAGCCGATCACGAACGAGGAAGGGAAGCCGACACTAAGACTGCTGATGCTATGGCCCTCTCTAGCCTTTGCTGCCTGTACCGTTTGTATCCAGCGCCACGGCCGTAGTGCTTCCCTGGGCGATGCACCCCATTTCAAGCCGGATCATTGTCAGGTGGAACCTGTACTTATCGTGCTCGGACTTGGGTTTCTTCGACGGTTCTTTTGTCACCTTCAACTCACCCAGGAAAATTTTCCCGAAGTGCGGCACATCGATGACATGCCCGAACGAGGGTGCGGGAGCACCTGCCACTCCGTCGACCAGGGAGCATTGCAACTCGCCGCTAGCGATCAGCGCCGGGCCGCCTTTGGGGTACGCCGCAGCGGCTAAGTCGGGATGGCCCGCCGCCGTTGCGATCGTGTCGTATTGCTGCGAAACGCGGGACTGGACGCCGGGATCATCGAAGTATGATTTGTCGCCGGCGGGCTTGGGCCCAAGAATCTCCAGATTGCGCTCCACCTCGACTTTGTGTCCGCCAATTCTCAGATTCTCGAAGCGCGTGCCCAGAAACGTCACCGAGGGCACCTGACCCGAACCATAGGGCGGATGCACGGTAGAAATCTGCGCTACCACGCGATCGGCGGTGACCACGTCAAGCACGTTGAGGCCTTCGAGAACGGAAGTTGCCAGCGTGGCGAAGCCATCACTCTTCGAGCTCGGGTGTCCTGCAACCTGAGTGTAGCCGGAGCGATACGAGATAATGCCTTCGAAGCGGAAAGGTTCGGCCTTTTTGAATTGGTAGTGGCCGTCCTTGGGCAACTTCACGCGAACCCGGGGCTTGATGGTTTCTGTCAGCGGGTGGATAAGATCCGCACTCAAAACACTGGCTTCCGCGTAGTAGTCGTGAACGGGATCGCCCATCGGTAATGCGTTCACTCGTGCTGCCATAGGCTTACCTCCGCGTCGGTTGAGTTTAACTCTGGATTTCCAATTCTGGGTTTACCTTCCGGTCTCTGAGCGCCGGTCTTCACTTCTGATCTTCACTTCTGATTTTGCAGTTCGATCTGATATCGGCCGAGATCCACACTCTCACCGCCGGCCGTGCTGCCGCGTACCGCCAGCGCG
>VFSW01004714.1_pt1 | contig 20315 bp, 17 predicted proteins | sample 5358111 | NCBI WGS metagenome assembly VFSW01 (sample SAMN11554181, study PRJNA540505) | mine drainage metagenome | isolation source: sediment from site ElyBrook_90M | place: USA: Ely Copper Mine, Vershire, VT | collected 2017 | reverse complement strand
TCGACCCCGGCCCGGACAACCTTCTCTGGGGCCCTCTCGCCGCCCGCCTCTTCGACCCCATCCGCCCCCGCTCGGGCGAATTCGGCCGCGGCCTCACTCCTCTTGTCGCCCTAACCGCCGTATGCGGCGCATTCGCCCTCCGGCGTCGCAATCCGTTCGCCGTGCTCGCGCTCACCTGCCTCACGCTCGAGCTGCTCACCGTCCGTTACGGCGCCCTCGCACCGTGGTCGTTCATCTACCGCTTCGTCCCCGGCGCTCGCGGCATCCGCGTCCCCGGCCGCGCCATCCACCTGGTCTCGATCGGCGCTGCTATCCTCTGCGCCGCAGCGCTTGACGCACTCGTCCGCCGCCTCGGTCCCCGCCGCCTCGCCGTCGTCGCCGTGCCCGCCCTCCTGGCTGCCGCGCTCCTCGCCGAACAGCTCAATACCCTCGACACCGCCCGCATCAGCCGCCGCGCCGAGCACGCCCTCATCGACGGCTTTGCGTCACAACCTGGCTGCCTTACCTTCTTCGCCTCGGACCCGGCTCGCGCGGGCAAGCCCGGCCAAGTCGACGCCATGCTCCTCGCCCGCCGCGTAAACCTGTCTACACTAAACGGTTACGACGGATTCACGCCGCCCGATTGGTATTTGATGATGACCGATTCGGGTTACGCAAAAGAGGCCGTGAACTACGCTTTCGCGCTCGGCTTGACGCACGGCCTCTGCGAAATCGATCTTGCGTCACACCGCTGGACCGCAGTCCCGGTCACCCCCGGCGCACCCTATTCCCTGGGCCAGGTCATCCGCTTCGGCCTCGACGGTAACTCACAGCCTTATCAATCACTTGGATGGAGCTACGCCGAGCCTAGCGCCACCTGGACCATCGGCTCGGACGCCATTATTTTTCTCCAGATTTCGCCTTCAGAAATGCCGCTTGCGACACACGAAGCCGCTCCAACGATTCATGTGAGCTCACTACTTTCTGGTTACACGCCGCCCGGCCACCCGCAGCTCGGCTTCACAATCCTCGTAAATGGAACAAAAATAGGAAGTTGGATGACATCCGAGGCGTCGCCTGTGTCTCGGATCGACGCGCTCGTCCCCGGCGCAATCCTCCGCCCGCTCACCCGGATCGACTTTCTGACGCCCGGCGCGGCCTCGCCTGCCTCGCTCGGGCTCTCCTACGACATGCGCCGTCTCGGCCTCGCCGTGCGCACCCTGAGCGTCGGCCCGTGACCCGCCGCGCCCTACTTCAGCGCGCTGAGCTTCTTCTTGATCTCGCCCGCATTCTTCGCGTCGGGGTTGGCGTCCAGGTACTTTGTGTACGCGTCTTTTTCCGCCACCCGGTCGTTCAGCTTCTCCGCCGCTTCGCCCATCCGCACATACGCCTCGGCAAAGCCCGGGTTCCACTTCGACGCCTCGGTAAACCGGTTCAGCGCCGCCCGGTAGTTGCCCTTCTTGTAGTAGAACTCGCCGATGTGCATCTCGCGCTTGGCCTGTACCGGATTGAAGGCGTATTCCTTCCTCGGCTTTTCCTCGTCGTCTTCTTCGGGTGGGGTCTGATACACTCCGTCGGCCGGTTTCACCGTGTTCGAGTCGTTCGAGCCGCTCTTGCCGGACTTATCGTCGCGCGTTTTCAACGGGGGTCCGGGAGCGGGCGGGGGCTGTTGCTGCGGCGCGTCCTGCGCCAGCAGCACCGCGCCCGAAGCCAGCGTCAGCAACCACGTGCGTGCCACAATTCGAGTATAGTCCGCATGACCGCCCGGGATCATCTTCGCGAACGGGCCGCGCAAGCCCCGCTTCTTCCCGGCGTCTATCTATATAAAGACGCCGCGGGCCGCATCATCTACGTCGGCAAGGCCAACAATCTCCGCGCCCGCGTCCGAGGCTATTTCAATGAGGACCGCCTCGCCGAAGCCAAAACCGGCGCGCTCATCGCCGAAGCTTCCGATATCGACTTCATCGTCGTGGGCAACGGAAAGGAAGCCCTGGCGCTCGAAAACGAACTGATCAAGCGCTACAAGCCGCGCTTCAACATCCTGCTCCGCGACGACAAGACATATCCCTATATCAAGCTGACCGCCGAAACATATCCCCGCGTTTACGTCACCCGCCGCCTGCTGAAGGACGGCGCGACATACTTCGGCCCGTACTTCCCCGGCAACCTCGCCTACCGGCTGCTCCACGTCATTCATCGCTTCTTCAAGGTCCCCTCCTGCCGCGTCGATCTTACCCGCCCGCACACGCATCCTTGCCTCGAATATCACATCCATCGCTGCCTCGGCCCCTGCGTCCAGGGCCTCACCACGGACGACGCCTACGCCGCCGCCGCCCGCGATGTCCGCCTCTTCCTCGAGGGCCGTCTCAAGGATCTCGCCCACGAGCTTCGCGCGCGCATGGAGGCCGCCTCCGCCGAGATGCGCTTCGAGGAAGCCGCCGCGCTCCGCGACCTTATCTCGACCGTCGAAGAGCGCGAGGAGAAACAGCGCATCGCCTCGGCCGAAGGCGCCGACATCGACATCTACGGCTACTACGCCGAGCCTCCTCTCGTCGCCGTCAATCTCTTTCATCTCCGCAATGGCCGCATCGTCGAGCGCCGCGAGTTCTTCTGGGAGGATCAGCCCAACTTCGACGCGTCCGAGCTCTTCGCGTCGCTCTTGAAGCAGGTCTACCTCGGCCAGCCCTACGTGCCCGCCGGCATTCACGTGCCCGTCGACTTCGAAGAGCGCGAAGAGCTCGAAGAGTTCTTGAGCGAGAAGCGCGGCCGCCGCACCGCCATCGACACCCCGCTCCGCGGCGAAAAGAAATCCATGCTCGCGCTGGTCGCCGCCAACGCGCGCCAGAGCTTCGAGCAGCGCTTCCGCGTCCTTCGCCCCAGCTCGAAGGCGATCCAGGAGGCGCTGCGCGAATCGCTGCATCTCGAAGACGCGCCGCGCCGCATCGAGTGTTTCGACATCAGCCACTTCCAGGGCGACGAGACCGTGGCCAGCATGGTCGTCTGGGAAGACGGCCGCATGCGCAAGTCCGATTACCGCAAGTTCATCGTGAAAACCGTCCCCGGCATCGACGACTTCGCCTCGATGCGCGAGGTCGTCACCCGCCGTTACGCGCGTCTGCTCGAAGAGAAGAAGCCCATGCCGGGCCTCGTGCTCATCGACGGCGGAATCGGCCAGTTGCACGCGGCCGCCGACGCGCTCGACTCGCTCGGCATTCTCAATCAACCGCTCGCCTCCATCGCCAAGCGCGAGGAGATCGTCTACGTCTCCGGCCAGGAGGACGAGCCCATCCAGCTCGACCGCTTCAATCCCGTGCTGCATCTCATCCAAACCGTCCGCGATGAAGCCCACCGCTTCGCCGTCACCTTCCATCGCGCCCGCCGCGGCTCGGCCCGCATGACCAGCGAACTCTCGCAGGCGCCCGGCATCGGCGAGAAGACCATCGCCAGGCTGCTCAAGGAATTCGGCAGTCCCGCGCAAGTCCGCGCCGCCAGCGACGAAGACCTCGTCCGCGCCGCCGGCAAGGCTGCGGCGCGCCGCCTCCGCGAGTTCTTCGCCTCCACGCCGGTCGAGTGAACGCCGTGCCGCGCCAGTGCCCCAAGCGCCCGGCCGCTATACTGAAGGATGATGCACGAAACGGCGGTGCTGTGGCTGCGCGTGGCCACCGTGCTCTATTCGCTCGGCCTGCTGCACGCGGTGTTCGTCCTCACTCGCAAGCACAGCGGCTTCTTCCGCTACGCGCTTGCCGCCTTCACCTGCGGCGCGCTGTTCCACTTCGTCAGCGTCGTCGAAACGTCGATGGCCGTCGGCCGCCTGCCCGTCGACAACTTTTTCGAGGCCATCTCGTTCTGCGCGCTGCTCATCTCCGCCGCGTTCCTGCTGCTCTACTGGCGCTACCGTTTCGCCTCGCTCAGCCTGTTCATCTTCCCGCTCGTCTTCGTCATGAGCCAGATCGGCTCGATGGAGACTCCGGTCGCCTCGTGGCCGAACAGCGGCGTGCGCGACGCCTGGCTGTTCGCGCACGTGGCCGCCGTGCTGCTCGGTTATGTCGGGCTGCTGGTCACGGCGCTCGCCGCGATCTTCTATCTCATCCAGGAGCGGCAGTTGAAAAACAAACGGCCCAGCCGCATGTTCGAGCGCCTGCCGCCGCTCGCCACGCTCGACAATCTCATCACCCACTCGATGGCGTTCGGCTTCGTCTTCATCACGCTCGGCGTGATCGCCGGCAGCGCGTGGGCCTTCGTCGAATCCGGCACAAGCTGGATCTCCGACCCGAAGATCGGCATCTCGCTGCTCACCTGGGTCTTCTGCCTGATCATGGTTTTCCTTCGCGCCTCCGCCGGCTGGCGCGGGCGCAAGGCCGCCGTGATGGCCATCACCGTGTTAGGTTGCTCCGCGCTGACTTGGGCCGCGCACGTCGGCCTGCGTTCCATCATGATTCGATGACGCCATGAAATTCACCATCACGGGCCTGAGCCACAAGACCGCGCCGGTCGAGGTTCGCGAGCGGCTCGCCTTCGACGAAGCGGCGATCCCCGGCGCGCTGCGCTCGCTCACCGCGCGGCCCGGCCTGATGGAGGCGATGATCCTGTCCACCTGCAACCGCGTCGAGGTCTCGCTCGCCAGCGACGACGGCGCCGACCCCGAGCTCGCCGTCGACGAGTTCTTCTCGAACGGACGCGGCGTCGAGCCGGCCCAGTTCCGCCCGTTTCTCTATCACTACTCGGACGCCGCTGCGATCCGCCATCTGTTCCGCGTCGCCTCGAGCCTCGATTCGATGGTCGTCGGCGAGCCGCAGATCCTTGGCCAGTTCAAGGCGGCCTACGCCGTAGCTCGCGAGCACGGCGCCGCCAGCGGATTCCTCGAGACCGTCATCACGCGCGCCTTCAGCGTGGCCAAGCGCGTGCGCACCGAAACCGAGATCGGCGCGAGCGCCGTGTCCGTCAGCTACGCCGCCGTCGAGCTCGCCCGCGAAATCTTCGGGGCGCTCAAGGGCACCTCCATCATGCTCGTCGGCGCGGGCAAGATGTCGGAAGCCGCCGCGCGGCACCTCGCCCGCAACGGCGTCACGCGCATCCTGGTCACCAATCGCACCGAGTCGCGCGCGGCCGAAATGGCCCGCATGTTCGAAGGGACGATCGTCGACTATGACCGCTTCGTCGACGTGCTGCCCGAAGTGGACATCGTAATCGCCTCGAGCGGCGCGCCGCACTACATCCTCACCCGCGATCACGTGAAGCGGGTCCTCGAAAAGCGCCGCAACCGCCCCGTCTTTCTCATCGACATCGGCGTGCCGCGCAACATCGAGCCGTCGGTGAACCAGCTCGAGAACGCGTTCCTCTATGACATCGACGACCTGCGCGGCGTCGTCGAGCGCAACGTCGAGAGCCGCAAACAGGTGGCCATCGAGGCCGAGCGCATCGTCGAGGAGGAGGCCGCGCGGATGCTCGATCGGCTGAAGGTCCGCGAGGTCGCGCCGACGATTCTCAGCCTGCAGGAGCAGCTCGAAGCCGTGCGCGCCGGCGAGATCGCGCGGGCGCGCGGGCGGCTCGGCGCGCTCACTCCCGAGCAGGAGGAAGCCGTCGAGCAGATCACGCGCGGCATCGTCAACAAGATCGCCCACGGCCCGATCTCCGAGCTGCGGCGCCAGGCCGCGCAGCCCGACGGCGTGCACATCGTCGCCACGATTCGCCGGGTGTTCCGGCTCGGCGAATGACGGCTCTGCGCATCGGCTCGCGCGGCTCGGCGCTGGCGCTGTGGCAAGCGCGCTGGGTCGCCGCGCGCCTCGAAGACGCTGGCATCGCCGTGACGATCGAGGTGATCCACACCACCGGCGATCGCGTGCTCGACGTAACGCTCGCCAAGGTCGGCACGAAAGGCATGTTCACCAAGGAGATCGAGGAGGCGCTGCTCGCGGGCTCGATCGACCTCGCCGTGCATAGCCTGAAGGACATGCCCGCGGCGATTCCGCCCGGCCTCACGCTCGCGGCCGTGCCCGAGCGCGCCGATGCGCGCGATGCGGCCGTGGGGCGCATGCTCGACGAACTCGCTCCCGGCGCGAGGGCGGGCACCAGCTCGCCGCGGCGCGCCGCGCAGCTCCGCGCTCTGCGCCCCGATCTCGAGATCGCCGACATCCGCGGCAACGTGGACACGCGTCTGCGCAAGCTCGACGAAGGCCGCTACGACGCTGTCCTGCTCGCCGCGGCGGGCCTGGTCCGGCTCGGTTGGGAAGCGCGGATCGCCGAGCGGCTGGACCCGTCGCGGATGTGCCCCGCGCCGGGGCAAGGCGCGCTGGCGATCGAGGCGCGCGAAGGATCGGAAGCGGCGCGCATCGCCGCGCGCGTGCTCGACGACGAAGCGGCGCGGCGCGCGGTCACCGCCGAGCGCGGCGTGCTGCTCGAGCTCGGGGCCGGGTGCCAGGCGCCGGTCGGCGCGCACGCTTCGGCGCGCAACGGAGCGCTGCGGCTCGACGCCGTGGTCGCCTCGCCCGATGGCTCGCGGCTCGTGCGATGGTCCGCCGAAGGCGCCGAGCCCGAGAAGCTCGGCCGCGACGCGGCGCGGCGCATGCTCGAACGCGGCGCCGACGCCATTCTCTCCGCCGCCGCGCGCCCATGAGCCAGCCGGGCAAAGTCTATCTCGTCGGCGCGGGGCCGGGCGATCCCGGTCTGCTCACGCTGAAGGGCCGCGACGCGCTCGAGCGCGCGGGATGCGTGCTCTACGATCATCTGGCGAACGACGCTTTGCTCGACTACGCGCCGGCGTCGGCCGAGCGGCTGTACGTCGGCAAGAAGCGCTCGCACCACACGCTTTCGCAGGAGGATATCTGCGCGCTGCTCGTCGATCGCGCGCGGCGCGGCCTCACCGTCGTGCGGCTGAAGGGCGGCGACCCGTTCATCTTCGGGCGCGGCGGCGAGGAAGCCGAGTCGCTCGTCGAAGCGGGCATCCCGTTCGAAGTGGTGCCCGGCGTGACGACGCCGCTCGGCATCGCGGCGTACTCGGGCGTGCCGCTCACGCACCGCGAGCACACCTCCATCGTCACCTTCGTGACCGGGCATGACGTCGAGGCGATCGATTGGACCAAGGCGGGCGCGGCCGAAACGCTGGTGATCTTCATGGGCCTCACGCACGTGGCCGCGATCACGCGCGCCATCGTCGAAGGCGGGCGGAGCGCGGAGACGCCCGCGCTGGCCGTGCGCTGGTCCACGTATCCGCGGCAGAAGACGGTGGCCGGGACGCTCGGCGACATCGCCGCGCGCATCGAAGCGGCCGGGCTCAAGCCGCCGGTGACGATTCTCGCCGGCGAAGTGGTGCGGCTGCGCGAGACGCTGAACTGGTTCGAGAAGCTGCCGCTGTTCGGCAAGCGCATCGTGGTGACGCGGGCGGCGGGCCAGGCGCGGGAGCTGAGCGGGCGGCTCGCCGCGCTCGGCGCGGAGGCGATCGAGCTGCCGGTGATCTCGCTCGTGGCGCCGGAGGACGCGCGGCCGCTCGACGAAGCGATTTCGCGCCTGGAACATTTCGACTGGATTGTGTTTACGAGCGTAAACGGCGTGCGGTTCTTCCTCGAGCGTCTCGACGCCTCGGACGGCGACCTGCGCCGGCTGCGCGCGAAGCTCTGCGCGATTGGCCCGGTTACACGGAAAGCGATCGAGGCGCTGCATCTGAAGGTCGATCTCATGCCGGACGAGTTTGTCGCCGAGAGCGTGGCCGGGGCCTTCGCGCGCGAGCCGATGCGCGGCGCGCGCGTGCTGCTTCCCCGGGCGGAAGCCGCGCGCGAGCTGCTGCCCGAGGCGCTGCGCGCCATGGGCGCCGAAGTGGAAGTCGTCGCGGCGTATCGCAACGCGATTCCGGACGGCGCGGCCGGGCGCGCGCGCGCGCTGTTCGGCGAGGGCGCGGTGAAGCCGGATTGGGTGACATTTACGAGCGGCTCGACGGTAGCGAACTTCCTTGCGGTCGCGGGCGAACGCGCGCTCGAAGGCGTGCGGCGCGCCTCGATCGGGCCGGTGACGACGGCCGCGCTCCGCGCGCGTGGCATCGCGCCGGACGCCGAAGCGCGCGAGTACACGATCGACGGGCTGGTCGAGGCCTTGGTCGCGCACGCCAACGGCTAGCGCCCGCGCGCTATAGTTTGGTGTGAATGGCCGCGCTATGGGAGTCCGGCATCCGCCAAGACACGGGCGGATTCGAAACGGTGGATCTGCGCCAGCTCGGCGCGGGGCGTCTGTCCGGGCTGCTCGATGAAGAAGTGGAAGCCTGGCGGACGGCGCTGCGCTGGGACTTCCGGCCGTCGGCGGGGCTGATCCGGCACTTCCAGGATCTGCGCGCGCTGAACGGCGCCGCGCTGCTCGCCGATGGCCAGACCGCCGGCTACTGCTACTACGTGGTCGAGGAACACAAGGGGATCGTCGGCGACCTGTTCGTGTCGCGCGCCTGGGCCACGCCCGCGAACCAGATGCGTCTGCTCGGAGCGACGCTCGATCAGGTGCGGCGCGACGCCGCGGTGCGGCGCATCGAGAGCCAGCTCATGATGCTCGACGCGCCGCGGCTCGGCTCGCTGCCGCTGCGGCGCTTCGTCCACGCGTTTCCGCGCCTGTTCCTCGAAATCGACTTCAACGGCGCGCAGCCGCTTGCGCCGTCGGAAGCCGCGCAGCGATTCACCATCGCACCCTGGCGCGAGACGCTGCACGAGGAAGCGGCCATCATGCTCGCCCAAGCGTACGAGGAACACATCGACAGCGAGATCAACGACCAGTACCGCTCGCCGGGCGGCGCGTCGCGGTTCCTGGGCAACATCATCCAGTACCCGGGCTGCGGCAGCTTCTTCCGCCCGGCGTCGTTCGTCGCGCTCGAGACCGCGACCGGCGCCGTCGCGGGCATTTGCCTGACGAGCCTGGTGTCGAGCGACACAGGCCACATCACGCAGCTCTGCACGTCGCCCGCGGCGCGCGGGCAGGGGCTCGGCTACGAGATGCTGCGCCGCTCGCTCGACGCGCTCTCCCGAGCCGGCTGCCGCGCGACGAGCCTCACGGTGACGGCGGCGAACCGCAACGCCGTGCGCCTGTACGAGCGCTGCGGCTTCACGGTGCGCCGCGAGTTCTGCGCGCACGTCTGGGAAGGGAACTTCGCCGCGGCCTGAGGCGAACCGAAGCCGCCCATTGACAGCTTCGCGGATTCGTTGTAGATTACTTATGTATCTACTGTAGACCGATTAGGCATCATGAGCAGACCGTCCGATCTCATTCAAGGCACGCTGGACCTGCTGATCCTGAAGACGCTGTCGCTCGAGCCGAAGCACGGCTGGGCGATCGCGAAGCGGATCGAGCAGGTGACCGACGACGTGCTGCAGGTGACGCAGGGGGCGCTGTACCCGGCGCTGCACCGGCTCGAGCAGCAGGGCTGGGTCCGCGCGGAGTGGCGCGCGAGCGAGACGGGCCGCGAGGCGAAGTTTTACTCGCTGACGCGAGTCGGGCGCAAACAGCTCGAACGCGAGCTGGCGCAATGGGAGCGGCTTTCGAACGCTGTGGGGATGGTCATTCGAATGGTCTAGGAGCATTCGATGGGGCGCTGGCTGGACATCGTTCGCTTGCGGTTCCGGTCGCTCGCGCGCCGGGAGCGGGTGGAGCGCGAGCTCGATCGCGAGCTGCGCTTCCACATCGAGCGAGAGACGGAAGAGTACATTGCCTCCGGCATGACGCCGGAGGAGGCGCGATACGCCGCGCTGCGCAAGCTTGGCGGACTCGCGCGAACCGGGGAAGCATGCCGCGATATGCGACGGACCGATTGGATCGAGAACTTCTGGCGCGACTTGGGCTACGCGCTGCGCGGGCTGCGACGAAGCCCCGGCTTCGCGGCGGTGTTGATCCTTACGATGGCGCTGAGCATCGGCGCCAACAGCGCAATCTTCGGCGTGATCGACGGCGTGCTGCTCGAGCGGTTGCCGTACCCGGCGCAGGATCGGATCGTCCGTTTTTTCCTGCGCAACAAAGAGTTTCCGAAGTTTCCGATCAACCCGTTCGACTTTCTCGATTTCCGCGCCCGCAATCGCTCGTTCGGCTCGATGGCGATCATGACCCGGTCCGACTTGCAGCTTTCCGGGATGGGCGATCCGCAGAGGCTGACCGGGTTTCGCGTAAGCGCCGGGTACTTTCGCGTGCTGGGGTTCCGTCCGCTGCTCGGGCGCGAATTCGACACGCACGACGAGCGGCCCGGAAGCGCGGCCGCGGCGATCCTGAGCAATCGGATTTGGCGTACGCGATTCCACGCCGACCGGCACATTCTTGGCCGGAAAATCCGCCTGGACGGGCGGATGTTTCAGGTGGTTGGCGTAATGCCGGCCGCGATGGAGCATCCGGGGAATGTATACCGCCCGGTTGCTTACGGCGACACGGTGGACGTATGGTGGCCGTTCACTTTCGATGGCGATCCGAACCAGCGCGGTTCGCACTATGTCGAGGGCATCGGGCGGCTGAAGAACGGCGTGACGCCCGCGCGGGCCGGGGCGGAGATGAACGCGATCATGGCCCAATTGGCGCGCGAACATGGGGGTGACGCCGGCTGGAGCGTATTGGTGATTCCGCTCCTCCGCGAGATCACGGGCACGAGCCGGCGGCCGCTGATGGTGCTGCTGGGCGCGGTAGGAATGGTGCTGTTGATCGCCTGCGTCAACGCGGCGAACCTGCAGCTTGCGCGGGCGGCGGTGCGGCGGCGGGAGATGGCGGTGCGTCTGGCGCTGGGCGCGGCGCGCGGGCGGTTGATCCGGCTGTTGCTAACCGAGAGTTTGTCGATCTCCGTGCTGGGCGGAGCGGCGGGCGCCATCCTGGCCGTGTTCGGAGTGAAGGTGCTGGTGGCGATGCTGCCGGCTGGGTTTCCACGCGCGCACGAGATTCATCTCAATCTCGCCGTGTTCGCATTCACGCTGGTCATTTCGCTGGGCGCGGGGATTCTTTTCGGGCTGGTTCCCGCGCTGCAGTCGTCGCGAACGGACGTGCAGCGGGACCTGCGCGAGGGAGGGCGCGGAGCAAGCGGAAGCGTGAGGCATCTGAGGATGAGGAACGTGCTGGTGGTGAGCGAGGTCGCACTCGCCTGCGTGCTGCTCACCGGCGCCGGGCTGCTGATGCGCAGCTTCGTAAACCTTCTGCGCGCCGACCCCGGCTTCCGCGGGGCGCGGGTGCTGACGGCCGGCGTTGGGCTCCCTGAAGAGACTTACAAGACCCCCGCCGCCGTCTTGCGGTTTTGCGGCCAACTCGAGGTCCGGCTGGCGGCGCTTCCGGGCGTGCGCTTTGCGGGCTTCGGGAGCGATTTGCCGTGGACGGGTTACGACGACAACGTCGGCGGGTTTCAGATCGAGGGGAAACATCCTCCGCTGCACGAAGAATTCCACGGCCGCTACCATTTCGCGACGCCGGATTACTTTCGCGCGCTGGGCATTCCGCTCGTGGCTGGGCGGTTCTTCACGGCGGCGGACAATGTGGACGCGCCTTTGGTGTTGCTCATCAACCGCGCGATGGCGGAGCGCTACTGGCCCGGAGAGAATGTTGTGGGGAAGCGGATCAATTTCTTCAACGACCACCCGAAGGACAAGGACTGGACACGGATCGTGGGTGTCGTGGGAGACGTGAAGGACACGCCAGAAAAGAGCGCGGCCGAGCCGGCCTTCTGGTGGCCGCTGCGGCAAACTCCGATCTGGGACCCCGAAATGATGATCGCGATTCGCGCGGATTCCGATCCGGCGTTGCTGGTGAGCGCGGCGCGAAGTGCGCTCCGGGATATCGACCCGACGCTGGCTCTCGCCGATGTTCGCCTGATGGACGAGATCGCCGATGCGTCACTGTCGACGGCGCGGTTCACGCTGTTCCTGGTGGGACTGCTCGCGGCGTTGGCCATCGCGCTGGCGGCGATTGGAACCTACAGCGTGATCTCGTATTCGGTGAATCAGCGCACGCACGAGTTCGGGATGCGGGTGGCGCTGGGCGCGAGGCCGTGGGACGTGATGCGGCTGGTGCTGGCGCAGGGCGTGAAGCTGGCGCTAGCGGGCGTCGCGGTGGGAATCGTGGGCGCGCTGGGGCTGGCCCGCGCGTTGCGCCATTTGCTTTATGGGGTGAGCGCCACGGATCCGGCGACCTTCGCGGCCGTGGCGCTGGCGGCACTGGCGACCGCGGCGCTCGCCTGCTATCTGCCCGCGCGGCGCGCGACGCAGGCCGACCCGGCGGTGGCGCTGCGATCGGAGTGAGCCGCGTCAGGCGTTGCGAAGGGCGATGGCCGGAGCTTCGCCGGAGGCCCGACGAGCAGGGCGCACGATCGCGGGCATATTACTCGAAGCGCCCAGGTCCGGCGCGGGGAGCGCAGCGCCAGCGTCGTCTTCAGTATTGCCCCGTGCCGCCGATCCTTTGTCCGGCGCCAGCGTCACGCTGTCGCGCGGGATCGGATTGCCATCCGGCAGAGCCACGCTGCGCGCAACCCGTCGGCATCGGCGATGTTGCCAGGGTAATCAGGATGAGCCAGGCTGAGGCCGTTCTCCCCATCGAGCACGTAACCGGGACTCACCTGCCGCAGGTTGTGGCGGCCCGGTTTGTTGTGCCCGCGTGGCGCCAGCTCATTGCGCGTGTTGGCGCCGGCTGGCCAGGTATAGAAGTTGGTGGCGTCATAGTCATAAGCCAGCAGGCGGCGACGAACCAGCATCTTGTCTTTCCACAACGCCAGCCACTGGAGTTGGGCGCAATCCAGATCATCTTCGTCCGGGGACAGGCGAGTGGCCCCGGTGGCACGGACGCGATCGAAGCAGTCCCGGAACTCCTGCGAGGTGGAGCGTTCGGGCACAAAGCCCCAGGGCGAACCGGCGGGCTGCGGCGAACCATGGCGACGATACGGCCGCTCCGGGCCGTTCCTTCTCGTGGAGGGCGCGATGGAGGCCCACTTCCCGATAGGATGAAAGAAACGGCAGAAGACGGAGCCGGTTGGATGTATGATTTACGGAGGTCACCAAACCAGAGCGGAAATCCGCGATAATCGGCTTGCCGGCCGCTCGATTCGAAGCGGCAGGACTTAAAGGAGGCGCCGTGTCATTCAACTCGGTTTCAAGACGTCATTTCTTTTTCGGTTCGTTGCTTGCTGGCGCCGTCCCGATCGGTGGATTCGGCAGCGTGCCGTCGCTACGGGCGCTTGGGTACAAGCCGTTTTACGACAAGCTGAATGTCGCTGCGATCGGTTGCGGCGGCCAGGGCGGCGTGGACCTGAACGACGCCGCGCGCACCGAGAACATCGTCGCGCTGTGCGACGTGGACATCAACCGCGCCGAGCGCAGTATCCAGCGCTTCGAAAAGCTCCCCCTCTACAAGGACTTCCGCGTCATGCTCGACAAGGAAGGCAAGAATATCGACGCCTGCACCATCGGGGTGCCGGATTTCATGCACGCCACCATCGCGCTCGCCTGCATGCAGCAGGGCAAGCACGTCTATCTCGAGAAGCCCCTGACGCGCACGCCGTGGGAGGCGCGCATTCTCGAGCAGGCGGCGATCAAATACAAGGTCGCCACGCAGATGGGCAACCAGGGCTTCTCCGCCGAGGCGCATCGCGTCGCCGCCGAGATCGTCTGGTCGGGTGAGATCGGCGACGTCGTCGAGGCGCACGTTTCGACGAGCCCCGGCACGCACCCGACTGCGCTCAAGGAGCCGCCGCCGGAGGAGCCGGTCCCACCGACGCTCGATTGGAACCACTGGCTGGGCTCGGCGCCGATGCGCCCGTACAGCTCTTATTACGTGCCGTACAACTGGCGCGGGTTTTACGATTTCGGCACCGGCCAGATTGGCAACTGGGCGACGCATACCGCCGGTCCGGTCCATTACGCGCTGCAGCTTGGCGCGCCCACCAGCATCGAGCGCATCAGCGAAACCGGTCACAGCGACATCACGTTCCCCAGCCGCGCGACGATTCGCCTGGACTTTCCCGCGCGCGGAGGCATGAAACCGGTGAAGGTTTACTATCACGACTCGGCGCGCCCCGATACGCCCGACGCGTACCACGTGCCGGGGATGGAGAACGAGACGATCCTGCCGCCGATGTTCAACCTCGCAGGCAAGGGCCGGCCGGCTGCCGGCCGCGGAGAAGGCGGACCGCGTCCGCAGGGTCGGCGTCCGCAGGCGCCCGCGGGTGAACGCGTCGGCGCGGGCGGTCCCGGCGTGCGCGTCTTCGGCGAACGCCCCGGCGGCCCGCAACCTGGCATCCTCAGCGGGAATGGAGCCGTCTTCATCGGGACCAAGGGCATCATGGCGACGTGCAATCGCGGCGAGGGCGTGTGGCTGCTGCCCGCCGCACGCTGGGCCGAGTACATGCTGCCGCCCGAGTTGCTGACGCGCTCGCCGGGCCACATGCTCGACTGGATCCGCGCCTGCAAAGGCGGCGATCCGGGCTGCTCGGACTTCTCCATCACCGGGCCCTATGCCGAGTGGCTGGCACTCGCCGCCATCGCGTTCCGCGTCTCCGGCAAGCTTGATTGGGACAGCAAGAACCTGCGCTTCACCAACAGCGCCGAGGCCAGCAGGTTCGTCAAGCCGGTGTTCCGTCCGGGACGGGAGATGAAGCTATGATGACCGCGACCGGACGCGATCTTGCGGGCGACAACGAGTGGCCGATTCCGTGCCTCGAGAAGTGCGCAGGCCACCTCACGCACATGCACCTGAAGGACCGCAAGCGGTGAGGGGCGAGCGCGGCACGCCAGTGAAGGAAGTGCTGCAACCGATCAAGTCGCGCCAGCATCCGCACCACGGCGCAATCGGGTTCGAGTACAAGGCGCCGGAGGGTTCGACTCATATGAGAAATGCAGTCCTGTCGCTTGCGCTTGCCCTCCAGTGCTTCGGCCAGAGTTACACGGCCGAGCAAACCATGGACCACGGTGTCCCAATCGTCCGTCTCACGGATGCTTCCAACAAAGTGGAAGTGAAGGTTGCGCCGACGATCGGCAATCGCGCCTATGAGATGAATGTGGATGGCAAGAACATTCTCGACTTCCCGTATGCCGATGTCTCTGAGTTTCAAGTGCGGCCCGGCCTGTGCGGCATTCCCTTCCTGGCGCCGTGGGCCAACCGTCTCAGCGAACAGTCCTTCTGGGCGAACAACAAGAAGTACATCTTCAACATGGGGCTCGGCAATGTGCATGGCGCGATTCCCATTCATGGCTTCCTCGCCGCCTCTCCGATGTGGAAGGTAACCGAGGTGAAGGCCGGTCCGCACTCGGCTCATGTCACCAGCCGTTTCGAGTTTTGGCAAGACCCCGATATGATGGCGCAATGGCCGTTCGCTCAGGTCTACGAGATGACCTACATTCTGTCCAACGGAACGTTGGAGGTCCGGCTCACGGTAACCAACCTCAGTAACCAGTCGATGCCTCTGGCCATTGGCTTTCATCCCTATTACAAAATTCCCGGCATCCCGCGCGATCAGTGGGTGGCGCACATCCCGGCCCGCGAGCACATCGAGGCGATTCAGAACCTGCCGACCGGCGATCTCAAGGCCAACGATCTCCCGGGCCAGTTTTCCTTGAAGGGCCACACTCTTGACGATGGGTTTACGGACCTGGTGCGGGAGGCCGATGGCCGCGCGCACTTCTCCGTCGAATCGGCGGGCCGTAAGGTGGAGGCGATGTTTGGACCCAAGTATCCGGTGGCGGTAATTTACGCTCCGAACGGTCCCGGCGGCGTGGCTCGGGATTTTATCTGCTTCGAACCCATGGTTGGGATCACGAACGCACTCAACCTTGCGCACGAAGGAAAGTATCCGGAACTGCAGTCGGTCCCCGCCGGCGGCAAATGGACGGAAAGCTTCTGGATTCACGCGAGCGGCATCTGATCGGGCAACCACAGAGGAGCGGGATGAAACGCCGCCAAGTGACCTCACCCGCCCTTCCCTGCGCCCGGCCGCGTCAAAGTCTGCGCCGACTCGCTCAAATCCTTTAACATTTCGCACAGATCCGGCGCAGGTTCCGCGACCGCCGCGAGCCGTAAATCCAAGCCTCTCAAGGGAAGTCTGGAACGGCACGGCAATTGCCTAATCCATTCGAGAGGTGAAGCTCATCATGCGCGGACCGAAAACATCGAGCATTGCATTTGCGGTTTTCTTCGGCGGAGTATGGGTGCTGCCGGCGGGAAGCGCGACGATTCCGGCGGACCGGTTGTCGTCGTTCCACCCGCTGCCCACGGTGATGGAAAGCGCGCAGAACCCGGTGACCCAGGCGAAGGTCAAGCTGGGCCGGATGCTCTATTACGATCCGCGGCTTTCGGCGGACCACAAAATCTCCTGCAACTCCTGCCACGCGCTCGACAAGTACGGCGCCGACGAGACCCCGGTGTCGACCGGGTTCCGCGGCCAGGCCGGGACGCGCAATTCGCCGACCGTCTACAACGCGGCCGGGCAGATCGCGCAGTTCTGGGACGGGCGCGCCCCGACGGTCGAGGAGCAGGCCAAGGGGCCGGTGATGAATCCGGTGGAGATGGCGATGAGCTCGCAGGAGCGCGTCGTGGCGACCCTGGAATCCATTCCCGAGTACGTAAAGCTGTTCCACACGGCATTTCCCGGCGATCCGAATCCGGTGACCTTCGATAACATGGCGAGCGCCATCGGCGTCTTCGAGCGAGGTCTGGTCACGCCATCGCGCTGGGACAAGTTTCTCGAAGGCGATCAACGGGCGCTCACGGCGGCCGAACAGGAAGGGTTCAACAAGTTCTACCAGGCCGGTTGCGCAAGCTGCCACGGCGGCGCATACCTCGGCGGGGCGCAATACCAGCGGCTGGGCATGGTGAAAGCATGGCCGCAGTCGCACGACGCCGGACGCTTCGAGGTGACGCACAAGGCGGCGGACCGCAACGTATTCAAGGTTCCCACGCTGCGGAACGTCGAGAAAACCGCGCCGTACTATCACGACGGTTCGGTGGCGACGATCGAGGAAGCGATCCGGAAGATGGGCGAATACCAACTCGGCGCCATGTTGACGGAGGGCGATGTCGCCTCGATCGAGACGTTTCTCAAGGCGTTGACCGGCACGATCCCAGTGCGGTACATCCGGGAACCGAAGCTCCCGCCGAGTACACCGATGACGCCGAAACCGGACGGCGACTAAGCCGTTGCGCGGGGGGACCAGAGGGCGGCTGCGATGAACGCCTTCACCGATGTGATGTTCGCCTGCTCGGACGCAGGCGGCATATCGTTTCGCCGATCTCCACGAAGGGGCCGCTCAACTCCCAAGATGTGCGGAACTCCGCGATTTCGGGCTCGATTTTCCGAACGGCAACCGGGGTGGGCAGCGGCTCGCCGATGGTCTTGCCCCGCGCCTTGGAGGTCACGCGCAGGGTGGGGCCGTGACCCGGACCGTCCCGCTGGGCGCGGTGACAAGTCGGTTCGCCACAGCGACGTACCATTCCCGGAACGGCGATGAGCGGGGTGAACTGGGCCACCAGTTCGGAACGCCGCTGTTCAAGGTCCGCTAACTGAGGGCGCTGTGTCGCGCACCCTTAACGAAGGCTCTATGTGTCGGAGCCCCATCCCGCGCCCGTTTTTGCTACACTCGAACTTCATGCTCGCCTACGCCATCCGCCTCGGCCGCCATCACCACCATTCTTGCGACCCGCGGCGGGCGTCTCACTGACGAGCGTTTTCGAAGTGATTTGACAGGCCCGCTGGTTCCCCCGGCGGGCCTTTTTCGTCTCAACCCACGATGCTTGGGGATCTCGTGAAAATGGATCTGCTGTATCCGAATATGGAAACCTTCAATCTCGACTTCGACAAACTCGGCGGCCTCGTCCCCGCCGTCATACAGGACGCCGCGACCGGCCGCGTCCTCATGCTCGGCTTCATGAACCAGGACGCCTTCCGCCGCACCGTCTCCTCTGGCTTCGCCACCTTCTTTAGCCGCTCCCGCAACACGCTTTGGATGAAGGGCGAAAGCTCCGGCCACCGCCTCGCGGTCAAGTCCATCGAAACCGATTGCGACCGCGACGCCCTCCTCCTCCACGTCGAAGCCGCGGGGCCCGGCGTCTGCCACGAGGGCTACCAAAGCTGCTTCTTCCGCCGCCTTTCGGATAACGCCTGGGTCGTCTCGGAGCCCCAAACCTACAACCCCTCCGACATCTATGGGAGCAAGCCGTGACCCTCAAGCTCGGCATCCCCAAAGGCAGCCTCGAACACGCCACCGTCGATCTGTTCCGCCGCGCCGGCTTCAACATCGCCACCGGCAGCCGCTCCTACTTCCCCTCCATCGACGACCCCGAAATCGAGTGCATGCTCATCCGCGCGCAGGAAATGGCCCGCTACGTCGAAGACGGCGTCCTCGACGCCGGCCTCACCGGCCGCGACTGGGTCCAGGAAAACGAAGCCCAGGTCGAAACCGTCGCCGACCTCATCTACGCCAAGCAAAGTTTCGGCAAGGTCCGCTGGGTCCTCGCCGTCCCCGAGGCTTCCCCCTTCAAATCCGTTCACGATCTCGAAGGCAAAATCATCGCCACCGAACTCGTCGCCGCCACCCGCCGCTACCTCGCTTCGAACGGCGTCCACGCCAAGGTCGAATTCAGTTGGGGCGCCACCGAAGTCAAGCCCCCCGTCCTCGCCGACGCCATTGTCGAGGTCACCGAAACCGGCTCCTCCCTCCGCGCCAATAACCTCCGCATTATCGAAACCGTCCTCGAATCCAACACCCAGCTCATCGCCAATGGCGCGTCCTGGGCCGACCCCTGGAAACGCCGCAAGCTCGAAGACATCCGCATGCTCCTCGAAGGCGCCATCAACGCGCTCGGCAAAGTCGGTCTCATGCTCAACGTCCGCAACGACGACCTGCCCAAGGTCCTCGCCGCCCTCCCCGCCCTCAAGAACCCCACCGTCTCTCCCTTGAGCGACGGCGATTGGCTCGCCGTCAACACAATCCTCGACGAATCCACCGTACGCAGCATCATCCCCCGTCTCAAGGAAGCCGGCGCCCAGGGCATCGTCGAATATCCTCTCAATAAGATCGTGATGTAACGGCCATGGAAACCAGCACTGGGAAGTTACGCATCCTCGACGCCGCGGCCGCCGCCTCGCTCATCCGCCGCAAAACCGATCGCATGTCCGAGGTCGAGCGCACCGTGGCTCCCATGCTCGAAGACATCCGCCGCCGCGGCGACGAAGCCCTCCGCCAGTACGCCCGCAAGTTCGACGGCTTCGACGGAGCCTCGTTCCTCGTCCCCGCCCACGAGCTCGACCGCGCCGCCAACCAACTCGCCCCCGTCTTCCGCGACGCCGTCGAAACCGCCGCCCGCAATATCCGCGAGTACGCCCTCGAGCAGCTCCCCCGCGAGTCCCGCCGCGAATTTTCCCCCGGCCGCCGCCTCGGCCAGATCGTCCGCCCGCTCGATTCGATGGGCGCTTACATCCCCGCCGGCCGCTACCCGCTCCCCTCCACTCTGTTAATGACCGTCATCCCCGCCCAGGCTGCCCAAGTCCCCACCATCTGCATCGCCTGTCCGAACCCCAGCCCCGAAATCCTCGGCTCGGCCCGTATGCTCGGCCTCACTCGCGTCTTCCGCATCGGAGGCGCGCAGGCCATCGCCGCCCTCGCCTTCGGCACCGCCACCATTCCCAAAGTCGATCGCATCGTTGGGCCCGGCAACGTCTTTGTCGCCGCCGCAAAGAAACTCGTCGCCGGCGACACGGGCATCGACTTCGTCGCCGGCCCCACCGAAATCGTCATCATCGCCGAAGACGCCGACCCGCGCTACATCGCCGCCGACATGCTCGCGCAGGCCGAACACGACGTCGAGGCCTCCTCCATCCTGCTCACCCCCTCGCGCGCGCTCGCCGAAGCCACCGTCGCCGAAGTCGAGCGCCAGCTTGAGACCCTGCCCACCTCCGCCGTCGCCCGCGCCTCCATCCGCGATCACGGCGCCTGCATCGGCGTCGGCTCCCTCGAAGAGGCCGCCGATCTCTCGAACCGCCTCGCCCCCGAACACCTCAGCATCCACTCGCCCTCAATCCTGCCTCTGATCCGCCACGCCGGCAGCGTCTTCGTCGGCCCCTTCAGCCCCGAAGCCGCCGGCGACTACGCCTCCGGCCCCAATCATGTCCTGCCCACCGCCGGCGCCGCCCGCCTTCGCGGTGGTCTCTCCGCCGCCGACTTCGTCAAGGTCATCTCCGTCCAGGAAATGTCCCGCGAAGGCCTCGCCGCCATCGCACCCGCCATCGCCGCGCTCGCCCGCGCCGAAGGCCTCGCAGCCCCTGCCCGCTCCGTCGCGGTGCGCCTTGCCGACTAACCGCGCCGCCCTCCCGCCCGGCGCGCTCGCGCCGCGCCCCGCCGGCCTGCGCGTGGGCCGGTGCGCGCCGCCCC
>VFSW01004713.1_pt1 | contig 20315 bp, 22 predicted proteins | sample 5358111 | NCBI WGS metagenome assembly VFSW01 (sample SAMN11554181, study PRJNA540505) | mine drainage metagenome | isolation source: sediment from site ElyBrook_90M | place: USA: Ely Copper Mine, Vershire, VT | collected 2017 | reverse complement strand
AATCGAAGACCGCGGGCGGCAACGTGGTCCGTAGCGTGCCCGGTACGGGGGATGCACTCGGGAAGTGACATGATCGCGGAAGCAGAGCTCATCGGTATCGTCAAAGAGCGCGCCGGTCTGACCGCACGCGAGGCGAGGAGGGCCGTGTGGGCGGCGCTCGGCGCGCTGCGACCCACGCTGGAGGATGCCGACGTGAGGGCCCTCGCGGCGCAGCTGCCCGAAGGGCTGGCTGCGCGCCTGGAGCGGGAACCGACGACCTCCGTGCCCGGCCTGAAGGCGTTCTACGTGGAGATGGAGCGGCGCGAGCGCGTGGGACTGGGCTTCGCGATGGAGCACGCCCAGGTCATCCTCCAGGTGCTGGCCGAGCTGCTCGACCCCCAGCTCGTCGCGCGTCTGCACGGGCGATTGCCCGGCGAGGTGGCCGCGCTGCTGGTGCGAAGACGCGCCCCGGCAGACGCGCCGCCGCACGTGCACACGCACCCCGGACGCCACGATACGCCCCTCCAGACGCTGTCGCGCAGCCGTCCGGGCTCGTCCGAGACCATCGCCGAGGCGCGGGGAGAGCTGGCGCACCACGGCTCGGTCGCGCGCACCGGCACGGCCCACGCCGACCGCATGGTGGGCTCGGCCAGCTCCACGCGCCCGGGGCACGAAGACGAGACGCTGGCCACGTCCCACGGCGACGAGCGACGTCGGTAGGCTACTCCAGCGACTTGCGCAGCCTGCGAACCGCGTCGGTGAGCTCGACGATGGCCGTACGCGAGGCCTCCGATACGTCCTTGGCGGCGCGGTCCAGCGCGGACTCGAGGCGGGGCTCGAGCTTGTTCCATTCCTGTTTCACTTCCAGACCGCCGAGATGAAGCTGCACGCGCACCTCGTCGCGCATCTTGCGCAGCAGGGCCGCGCTTTTCACCAGCTCCACCTTCAGGTCTCTCGTCGGCGTGTTCATGATTGGCTCCTGTCTTGTCTCGGTCTCGTCGCTACCTCTGCGCCCGTTGCTCGGCCTCGAACAGGGCGCGCAGTGTGCCGTTCTCCTTGTCGAGGCGGTCGGCCACGCGTCCGAGGACGAGCGGCAGCGGCGTGCGCGCGGAAACCGCGGCCTGCTCGGTGCGCAGGCGATCGGCGAAGGCTTGCAAGACACCTGCCCATGCGAGCGATTCACGGTCCAGCAGATCGGTGGCGGCAGGCGGAACGGCGTGCCCTGCGGCACCCGCGACCTCGACGAGGTAGCCTGGCCAGGTCCCGGTCGGGATCGGCGCGGTGGGATCGTCGGGCACCCGGGGTGGTTGCACACCGAAGACGGGCACGAAGGGTCCGCCCACCGCCAGGACCTTCAGGTGCTTGGGAAGCCTGCGGGCAATCTCCAGGCGGTCGAGCGCGCAGAGCAGACCGATGGCCCGCGCCTCGTGCGTCAGCTCTCCGGCGTCGAGCGTCAGCAGCGCCTGGATGTCCGCGGTCTTCTGCAGCGCCGCAGCGGCAATCGTCTTGTCCTGTGCCCGCTCGTCCTGCGTGCTCAGGCCTGCCTCGTCCTTCTTCACGTCGTCCGCGGGGCCGCGTGCGAGCACGTTCTCACGCTCGGCATCCGCCACCGCCCGCAGCAGCTTCACGAGCGGCTCGACGCGCGTCGCGTCGATGCGGTCGGTGCTGGCGACCGCCCGTACGCGCGCTGCGAGCGCGTCGACCACGATCGGATCCACCGCCCGCAGCTGCCGGTATTGCATCGGATCGACCACGCCGTACAGGTGCACGAGCACCGCCTCGCAGCGCCGCTGGATGGCCGCGGCCCGGCCGTCACCATCGACCAGCATCCCGGTCCCTGGCGCAGGCGAGTCCCGCTCGCCCAGGGCGTCGGACCAGAGGCCGCTCATCCAGCAGGAGGTTGCCCCGACGACGAGGCGCTGCGCTTCGCCGTCGGTCTGCGCACCGGGCAGGGCCTTGGGTCCCATGGTGCTGACCGGAACGTCCGCCTGACGCGGCTCGGGCGCAGCACAGCCGAGGAGCACGAGGGCGAGGGCAGCGGCGACGTGACCAGCGTGCTGGGGGGTCCACCTCATGATGCTCACCTTGGAGCACCCCGAGCATCGCGCGTGCCACGAAGGAACGCCGAGGACGGAGGGGCTCTCGCGAGCGCCGAACGTCGGGGTTGCAGCGACGTGCACCCCGTGCGCGCCGGCCGCGCCTGCCACGCTGAGTGTGGCCGGATGCCCCGAACAGGCTCGGGGCCGCACGCGCTCAGCCCATCCGCACCTTGCTGGCACGTGCGGTGCACTCTGGAGTCCGCATGGCCCTCGCCCGCTTCAAGGCACCGCTGGTGACCGCAGAGGCGGAGGACACGGTCGAGAAGTCCGCGAGAACCATGCGGGATCGGCACATCGGTTGTCTGGTGCTGATACGCCAAGGCCGCCCTGCGGGCGTGATCACCGACCGCGATCTGGTGGTCCGCGTGATGGCAGAAGGACGCGATCCTGCGACGTCGAGGACCGGCGACTTCGTCACCTACGATCCCATCACCATCTCGGTGCACGACGGGATCGAGACCGCTGTTGCGCGGATGCGCGACCACGGCGTTCGTCGCCTGCCCATCGTCGACGACGACGGGGTCGCCGTGGGCATCGTCACCGCGGACGATCTGCTCATCCTGCTGGGCGGTGAGATTGCCGCCGTGTGCGAGGGCATCGAGAACCGCGCGGATGCGGAGGACAGCCGGTAGGCCCGTTGCTAGTGGTAGTCGTGCAGGCGCAATCGTTGCGCCACCAAGGGAAAGAACGCCATGAAACGGATCCTCGTCGGCATCGACGGTTCTGAGCGCGCTCCCGGGGTGCTGGCGGTCGCCGTCACCATCGCCCGCTCGCAGGGCGCGCTGTTGACTCTGGTGCGATCGGTCGGCCTTCCTCCTGACGTGCCGCAGGACTTCTGGAAGACTACCGAGGAGCCGCTGCTCGACGTGCTCAAGCACCACGCGCAGAGGTACCTGGACGAGCAGGCCGCCAAGGTCCCTGCCGAGGTCTTGGGCGGCACCGAGATCGTGATCGGCGTACCGTGGCAAGCCATCTGCGACAGTGCGAAGACGCCGAAGGCCGACCTCGTCGTCATCGGATCGCACGGTTATTCGGGGTTCGATCGGCTGCTCGGGACAACGGCCGCAAAGGTCGTCAACCATGCGCCGTGCTCGGTCCTCGTCGTGCGAGAGCCGCATGCGGAGGCGGGCCGGTGATGCAGCTCGACACGATCCTGGTCGCTACGGATTTCAGCCCGCAGGCCCGCGCTGCCACCGACTGGGCGCTGGCCATCGCGGGAGCCCTGGGCGCGCGCGTGGTCGTGGTGCACGTCTACGACCTGCCCATCGTCGGCGTCCCCGACGGGTCGCTGCTCGTGGACGCTCGCACGGCGGCCCGGCTGTCGGACGAGGCGCAGGCGGCGCTGGACGGGGAGATCGTGCGCCTGCAGGGCCGCGGCGTGAAGGTCGAGGGCTGGCTGCGGCAGGGCGACCCGCGCGAGATCATCCCGTCGCTCGCGAAGACGGCGGGCGCGGGGCTCATCGTGGCGGGCTCCCACGGCCGCCGCGGCGTCGCCCGCGCTCTGCTGGGCAGCATGGCCGAGAGCCTCGTGCGCGACTCGACCATCCCCGTCGCAGTCATCCGATCGGGGGCGTGACCACGGCGACGGCGCCTGCCTGGGGATGCTCGCAGAGCAACTCGCGCTCCACGATGGCGATGACGCCGCGGACCTTGGCATGAAAGTCGTGGGTGTGCTCGACGAAGATCCGCCTGGGGTGTCTGATCCAGCAGTGCTCGATGCGGGAATCGATCCTCGCCGCCTCCGACGCCGACTCGATGCGCAATCCCTCCCGCCTGTAGCCGTCGCCCCGGAGAGGAGGCCGCAGGTGAACCACGACGGAATAGCGGGCGAGCTCCGCCTCGCGCGTCGTGCCGATCTCGCGGTAGAAGTCGTCTTCCGCCCGCGGCCAGTACGCCGCGCAATCCACCGTTCCGCGATCGCACAAGACGAGAACGAGATCCTCGCGGTCCTCGAAGATCGACTCCAGCTCGCGCTGCACGTGGAAGATGGCGCGCTGAGCCGCGCACTCGGTGTCCTGCCGCTGCTCGCGCGGGAAGCCGCCTCCGAAGACGATGCTGGCCGACTCGCGGGCGAAGCCCACGTGCTCGCAGAGGATGCGGCGCGCCATCTCGAGCGATGCCGTCTTTCCGGCGCCGGGACCGCCCGTGATGACAATTCTTCTCATCCCCACCCGCCTCTGCACTCGATGTGCCCGCGACGGCATGGACGTCGCACGCTCGACGACAGCCATGAGCTCAATTCCCCCACCGGATCCGCGATTCGTCGTGCTCGCCGCTGTCGACGGGTCTCCGCTGGAGCGTGAGGTCGTGCGCGTGGGCGCAAACTTCGCGCGTTCGATCGCGGGGGGTGAGCTGCATCTCGTCCACGTGGTCGAGGACTTGCCGCCACGCGTCGCGTTGGTGCCCCCCCCCATGGGCCTCGGCGTGACGACCGCGGAGGTCGTCGCGACGGCTCGCAAGCGGCTGGACCACGTCGCCGCCGAGGCGCACGCCCAGTTCTCGGGGCGGATCGTGGAACATCTGGCCGCGGGCAGCGCCTGGAAGCAGATCCTCCAGGTTGCCCTCGATCTGCAGGCCGATCTGCTCCTGGTGGGGACCCACGGGCGGACGGGGGTCAAGCGGATGTTGCTGGGCTCCGTGGCCGAAGCGGTCGTGCGCCGTGCGTCCTGCCCGGTGATCGCGGTGCGCGCGAAGGACTACCACGCCTTCGTGCCCCCGGAGATCGAGCCGGCCTGCCCCGATTGCCTGCGCGCGCAGCGCGAGTCCAACGGGGCTCGGCTCTGGTGCAACGCCCACGGCAGCGGCGACGAACGGCGCGGTCACGTGCACTACGAGGCGCACTCGTGAAGCTCCGTGAGATCCTCGACGACCACCCGGTGACCGCGTCACCCGACGAGTCGGCTGGCGTGGCGTGGGAGCGGATGCGAGCCGAGCAGGTCGCTCACGTCCTGGTGGTCAAGGATGGCCGCGTGGTCGGTCTCCTGTCGCGGCACGATCTGGGAGGTCCCGCGGGCGGCGCCCATCGTCGCATGGGGCGCCGCGTCGCTGATCTGATGCGGCGAGACGTGGTGACGGCGACCCCGGAGACCAGCGTCCGGCGCGCTGCGATGCTGATGCGCAAGCATGGCATCGGGTGCTTGCCCGTGGTCGCCCGGGATCGGCTGGTTGGCGTGATCGAGGTGGCGCAATTGCTGGCGCTGCTCGAGAAGAAGCTCGGCGGCAGCTGACCTCAGCGCCCGGGCGGCTCGCGACGTGCCACCCAGCGAAGCGCGTCGAGATCCGTCAGGAGCCCCACCACCTCCCCGTCGTCGTTCACGACCGGCAGGGCGCGCGCACGCTCGTGGACCATGCGGTCGATGGCGTGCGCAAGAGGTGCAGCTTCGCGCACCGGTGGCACCTGCCGCGCCAGCTCCTCGACACTGCGCTCCTCCAGCTCCGGTGCGGCCGCGAAGTCCACCAGCCCCAGCGAGCGCGTTTCCTCGTCGACGACCACGGCAACCAAATATCCTGGAGTGTCGGACGGTTCCGACAGGCTCGCGGCGGGGACGGCCGCATCGACAAGCAGTGCAGCGTAACCCATCGCGTCGCCGACGCAGGCGTCGATGCCGGTGGGACCGTCGCCCAGCACTTCCGCAGGCACGACGGGTGCGGCAGGCGGAGTGCAGACGATGGCCTCCTCCGTGATCGCCGACATACTAGGGCAGGCCCTGCAGATTTCGATGCCCATCGAGCGGCACTGGCCCGGACAGAACACGGCAGCCGACCCGCTGCGAGCCACGCCGAGCCGCACACGCTCGAGCTTCCGCACGAGCAGACGCACCGAAGGCGGCCCGCTGGGGGGGGTGGAGTCCGGGGTCATTGGTCGCGAGTGCGAAGGTCGACACGCGCCGAGCAAGGCCCGGACCGCGCCGGGCTCGAACCTCAGCGGCCGACGGTCGGAGGCGTGGCATGTGCACAGCAAGCATGCGCTGCGGCACCGTTCCCACTCGCCCAGGCAGCGCCTACGTGGCCGACCTGCAGGATGCCGAAGCTGCCCACCACCAGCGCCGCAGCCATGCGGACCCGCGGCCGCCTTGCGAGGCGGCTCGCGAGCCCCGCCGCCGAGCCCATCGTGATCAGCGTGGGAAGCGTACCCAGGCCGAAGGCCGCCATCGTCGCCGCCCCTCCGATCGACGATGCGCTCGTCACCGCTGCAGCGAGCGCCGCGTAGACGAGCCCACAAGGCATCCACCCCCACAGCAATCCCAGGGCGACCGCGTGAGCCGGGGTACGCACGGGCACGAGCCGGCGCGCCAGCGGTGCGATGCGCCGCCACAGCGGCTCTCCTGCCCGCTCCGCCCAGCGGAGCGCTCCGGCAAATCCTGCGAGGTACAGGCCGAGGCCGATCATGACCATCCCGGCCGCGAGCCGGAGCGCGAGCCCGGCCTGTTCGACGGCGCCGAAGGACTGCAGGGCCGTGCCGAGCGCCCCCGCGACCGCGCCGGCGGCCGCGTACGACGCAATCCGCCCTGCGTTGTACGCCAGGACGTAGGGCATCTGTGCTGCGACCCGACAGCGCCGGTCGAGCGGCAGCGCAGAACACGTCATCGCCACGACGCCGCCGCACATGACGACGCAGTGTGTGCTGCCGAGCAGCCCCATGACCAGCGCGGAGAGCAACAGCAATGCGCTCACCGCGACGGCCCCAGAAACGTCCCGGTCACGAGGATCGATTCGCGGGCGTCGCCCGATCGCACCACGTTCACGCGGACCGGGAAGTCACCGTGGAACGCGTCGTGAGGGACGGAAAGGAACACCGGCACGCGCATGTCGGCGAGCGCGGCCAGGTTCACCGACTGCATCGGAACGACGACCGCCATGCCCGCGGCGGGCTGGACCTCGATGCGAAGCTCGCTCGGTTCGGCACGCTTGTTGACGAGGTGCAGTTGCAGCGCATTGCGCACCTCGCCCTCCTGCACGGTGTAGGGCTCACCCGGCAACCGCAGCAGTCCCACCTCGAAGTCGCGCCGCTTGCGGGTGGAAGCGAAGGCGACGACGGCGCCGACGACGAGCAGCACCGTGTACAGCGCGATGCGCGAACGCAACCACTTGCGCGGCTTGCCCGCGAGCCCATCCTGTGAGTCGTAGCGAACCAGACCGCGAGGCCGTCCGAGCCTCACCATCACGTCGTCGCACGCGTCGATGCAGGCGGTGCACGCCAGGCACTCCATCTGCGTTCCCGCCCGGATGTCGATGCCGGTCGGGCACACGACCACGCACCGCCTGCAGTCGACGCAGTCACCGGCCCCGCTCGCCCCCTTCTTGCCACGCGGCTCGCCCCGCCGAACGTCGTAGCCGACGACGAGCGAGTGCTCGTCGAGCAGCGCCGACTGCAGGCGGCCATAAGGGCAAAGCACCACGCAGAGCTGCTCACGGAACCAGGCGAAGTTGCCGTAGAACAGCACCGTCATCGCGACGACCCACGCGAAGGCCTCGGGGTGGGCCGAAGGGCTCTGGCGGACCATGGCGAAGGTCTTCGGTATCGAAGCGAAATAGCTGAGGAAGATGTGCGCCACGAGCAGCGAGGCTGTGACGTAGAGCGCGTGCTTGACCGTCTTGCGCACGACCTTGTCCAGGTTCCACGGCCCGGCGTTGCGACGGACGCGCTTCTCGCGCGGCCCCTCCATCACCCGCTCGATCGGGCGATAGATCCCCTCCAGGAACACGGTCTGCGGGCACGCCCAGCCGCACCAGACGCGACCCGCCAGCGCCGTCGCGTAGACGAGCCCGAAGCCCACGCCCGTCATCAGGAAGAACAGCAGCCAGGTGTCCTGCGAGTTGAACGTGGCGCCGAACAAGAAGAATTCGCGCGTGTCGACGTCGAGAAACACCGCGGGATGGCCACCCATCCGGACCCACGGCAGCGCGATCCAGAGGCCGATGAGCGCAACGAAGGTCAGCAAGCGCGCGCGGTGGAAGCGACCGCGGACGTCCGCGGGCTGAATGGCGTGGCGCCGCCCGTCACGCGGCAGTGACGCCGAGACCAGCTCGGGTGACTCGACGACAGGCAGCCGGACGTTGGCCACGACTACTTCGCCGCCATCTCCCCCTGCGGCGCCTTTCCTCCGGGGACGTTGGTGTTCTCGATCGAGATCACGTAGGCGACCGCCGCCTCGACGCGCTGCTCGCCGAGCACCGGCGTCCAGGTGGGCATGCCCTTGGCGGGCACGCCCTCGCTGACCGTCTTGTAGATGTCGGTCGGAGTGTCGCCGTGAAGCCAGTACGCGTCGGTCAGGTTCGGTCCGATGTTGCCACCGGCGTCCGGCTTGTGGCAGGGGGCGCAAGTGGACGTGAACACCTCTTTGCCCTGCGCGAGCGTGGTCGGGTCCTTCGCGAGCGTCGAGAGCATGGCGTCGTCGATCGTGCCCCTGGCGCGAGCCTGCTCGGCCTGGGCCGCACGCTCGGCCGCGACGTCGCTACGGTACACCTGGGCCGGTGACGGGATCGCGTCGAAGCGGCGCCCGAACCAGTAGACGAGCGCGAAGACGACTGCACCGTAGAGGGTGAGCTGCCACCAGAGGGGCAGCTTGTTGTCGTGCTCGACGATATCGTCGTAGACGTGATGCGCGACCGGCTCCACCGGTTCGCGCGGATCCTCGGACCTCATCGATCATCCTCCAGCGGAAGCCGGGCCGCCTCCTCCATCTCGGTTCGGGAGCGAGTCATCACCCGTACTGCAGACGCCGCCCATACCGCCATGAAGAGGAACATGGCGACGAGGGGCAGCACGAGCAGCGGGGATTGCGCGAGAAGTTCCTGGTTCATGGCTCGCCGCCTACTTGGCCATCGAGACGGCGGCGCCGCTCGACGAGGGTTGAGGGTGAACGCCGAGGCGCTGCAGATACGCGATGAGAGCCACGACCTCGGAGCTGGGTTCCGCGTTGGCCCCGTCCTTGCGCAGATCGTCGGCGATCTGGGTGGCCTGGGCCATCTCGTCGGTCTGGGCCGAATCGATGTCCTTCGACTCGTACGGGACACCGATCGAGCGCAGCGCCCGCATCTTCGCCGGGGTGTTCGACGCGTCCACCTTGTCGGTGAGCAGCGCCGGGAACGGCGGCATGATGGACCCGGGCGAGACCTCGCGAGGGTCGACCATGTGACGGTAGTGCCAGAGGTTCGGGTACTTGCCGCCCTCGCGAGCCAGGTCGGGGCCGTTGCGCTTGGAACCCCACTGGAACGGGTGGTCGTACGTCGACTCGTTCAGGGTCGACGCCTCGCCGTAGCGCTTCGCCTCCCAGCTGAACGTGCGGATCATCTGCGAGTGGCAGGTGTAGCAACCCTCGCGCACGTAGATGTCGCGGCCCTCGAGCTCGAGGGGTCGGTACGGTGTCTGCGCGGTCGCATCCTGGGGCGGAGTGGCGAGGAGCGTGGGCACGAGCTCGGCGACGCCGCCCACGAGCACCGCGATGACGGCGAAGGCCGTGAACATGAGCGCGCGCCCCTCGAGCAGGCGGTGCCAGCTGGGCCGCGTCCGGTCCGCGGCCAGGCTGAGCGCGATGGTCCCGAGGATTGCTACCGTGATGGCGATGCCTGCCAGGAGGATGCTCGCCTCGTTGTTGACGACCGCCATGGTGCCCGTGACGACCGAGACCACCGTGACCAGGATGATGGGCTTGCCCGTCAGGACCTCCACCCACGTCGACTCGACCGGCTCGAAGCGCGGCACGACCACGGTCGCCTCGCCGTCGACGGCCTTCCCGGAGCGCGCCGTGCGCAGCAGGTTGTAGCCCATCATCAGCATGCCGCCGAGGTACATGAGCCCACCGACCAGGCGCATCCAGTACATCGGCCGGATGGCGTTCACGGTCTCGACGAAGTTCGGGTAGACGAGCGCGCCCTGGGCGTCGACGGCCCGCCACATCAGGCCTTGCGTGATCCCGCTGACCCACATCGACACGACGTAGAGCAGGATGCCGAACGTCCCGAGCCAGAAGTGCGTGTCGGCCAGCTTCGTGGAGTGGAGCTTGGTGCCGTACAGGCGGGGCACCATCCAGTAGAACATCCCGGCGGCCATGAAGCCGTTCCAGCCGAGCGCGCCGGCGTGCACGTGGCCGATGATCCAGTCGGTGTAGTGCGCCAGGCCGTTGACGCTCTTGATCGAGAGCAGCGGCCCCTCGAACGTGGCCATCCCGTAGAAGGTCACGCCGGCGGCAAAGAACTTCAGCACCGGATCGGTGCGTACCTTGTTCCATGCGCCCTTGAGGGTCATCAGGCCGTTGAGCATCCCGCCCCAGCTCGGCGCCCAGAGCATGACGCTGAAGACCATGCCCAGCGTCTGAGCCCAGTCGGGCAACGCCGTGTTGAGCAGGTGGTGGGGGCCCGCCCAGATGTAGACGAAGATGAGCGACCAGAAGTGGATGACGCTCAGTCTGTACGAGTAGACCGGCCGGTCGGCCGCCTTCGGCAGGAAGTAGTACATGATGCCGAGGATGGGGGTCGTCAGGAAGAACGCGACGGCGTTGTGGCCGTACCACCACTGCACCAGCGCATCCTTCGCGCCGCCGAACATCGAGTAGCTCTTGAGGCCGGCGAAGACCGGCACCGCCAGCGAGTTGACGATGTGCAGGACCGCGACCGTGATGATCGTCGCGATGTAGAACCAGATGGCGACGTACAGGTGCTTCTCGGCGCGCTTCGCCAGCGTCCAGAAGAACTCGATCGCGAACAGCACCCATACGACCGCGATGGCGATGTCGATGGGCCACTCGAGCTCCGCGTACTCCTTGCCCTGCGTCAGGCCGAGGGGCAGCGTGATCGCAGCTGCGACGATGATGAGCTGCCAGCCGAAGAAATGGATCTTGGCGAGCAGGTCGCTGGGCAGGCGCGCCTTCACCAGGCGCTGCGTCGAGTAGTAGATGCCCGCGAACGCCATGTTGCCGACGAACGCGAAGATGACCGCGTTGGTGTGCAAGGGACGCAGGCGCCCGAACGTCAGGAGGGGGGGGAGGTTGGCCTGCCAGAACGCCAGTTGCAGCGCGACCAGCGCGCCGACGAGCATCCCGACGAGCCCCCAGACGACCGAGGCGCCGACGAACCAGCGCGAGATCCAGTCGTTGTAGACGATGTGGCGCGTCTCGGTGTCGCCCGACCGTTCCCCCTCGGTCGGGCCCCTTCCTTCGGTCAGCGCGGTGCTCATGGCTTCTTGTCTTCCTTCTCGTCCTTCTGCAAGGGCAGGAGCGCCAGCCGGTCGGCATGCTCGAGGCTGCGCTGCCGGATGGTGAACGCGAACAGCAGCACGGAGCCGAGGACCAGCATCAGGCTCACGAAGACCTGGAGGCTCACGATCTCCACAGGCGACTCCTGGGCGAGAGCGCCGCGACCGTGGCGGCGATGGTGGTCAGGGAGCTTGCAGGCATCAGGACCGCACAGAGGAGCGGCGACATTCGCCCTGCGAGAGCCAGGCCAATCGCGAGCGCGTTGTAGATCAAGGCAATTGCAAGATCGAAACGCACGACTTGCGCGAGAACGCGAGCGCTGCGCAATGCTTGCCGTAGGGGCGCCAGTCCTGCCGTGACGAAGAAGAAGTCGGCACGCGCGGGAACGTACGGACGGTCTACCGCGGGTGTGCCCGAGACGTAGGCGTGGTCCAGAGCCAGGGCATCGTTGACCCCGTCGCCGACGAAGAGCGTGTCGCGGCGGTCGCACCCGTCGAGGAAGCGGGCCTTGTCCTGCGGGGTCTGCTCGCCCACCGACCGGCTCGCGGACACGCCGCAGGCCTTCGCCGCGGAGTCCACCCGCGACTGCGCGTCGCCGCTCAGCAGCCAGACCTCGTAGCCGTCCTCGGTGAGCACCCGGACTTCCTGCTCGGCGTCGGGCCGCAGGCGCTCGGCCGTCGCGAGGCCGGCGAGGAGTCGGCCGTCGACGCCGAATGCCAGATCGGCATCCGCCGATGCCTCGCCGACCCACGAGGGCTCCCCCAGCCGCCAGCGCCTTCCGTCCCGGACGAGCTCCACACCGCGTCCCGCGTGCTCCACGACGCGCACGTCATCGCCGAGCCGCACACCCTGATGGTCGAGCGCCTCGCGGACCGCGGCGCTCTTGGGATGGCTGCTTCGGGCCACCAGATCGTAGAGCGCGCGCCGGTCCTCGGCGGTCAGCCTCTGCAGCACCTCCGGATCTGCCAGGGCCAGCGAGCCGGTGGTCAGGGTTCCGGTCTTGTCGAAGACCACCCGGCGGACGTCCCGCGCCCGGTCCAGAAAGCTCGCACGCCGCACGAAGAGCCCCGCCCGACGCAGCCCCGCCTGCACGATCTCGTACGCCAGGGGGGCCGCGATGCCGAACGCGCAGGGGCACGTGACGATCAGCAGGGCGGTGGTCACGGACATCGCGCGCGACAGGTCGTGGGTGACCGCCCACCAGGCCACGAAGCCGCCGGCCGCGACGGACAGGACGCCCACGACGTAGAGCCGCGCCAGCCGCTGGAACCAGGTGCCGGTGCGCGCAGAGTCGGGGCTCTCGCGCTCGGGAGCTCTCAACAGCTCCCGGAGCGGTGACTTCGAGAAGGCCGTGGCGGCCCGGAGAAGGGCTGCCTCGTCGCCCGAGTTGAAGGCGCCCGCGGGGACGCCCTCCCCTGCGCGATAGAGCCGCGGCCGGCTCTCGCCGACGATCCAGTCGAGCGAGAACGTCGCCGTGCGACCGTCCAGACGCGCCTCCACGGGGACCAGGTCCCCCGGCGCCACGAGGAGCGTGTCTCCGGCCACGATCTCCGCGCACCGGACCAGCTCGACGCGCCCCTCGCGCACTCGTCGCACGAGCAATCCCTCCGTTCCGTCGCTCTCCAGCAGCCACGCGCGGTTGCGCTCGACGGCCCGCTCCTGCAGCCAGCGACCCAGCAGCATCAGCGTGATGAAGATGTCGATGGTGTCGAAGTACGCAGCCCGGGAGCCGAGGGCGAAGTACGAGTGGACGGAGCCGGCGAACGCCAGCGCGATGCCCAGCGCGATCGGCAAGTCCAGATGCAGCATGCGCCGGCGGGCCGCCTGCCAGGCCGATCGGAAGAACACGGTCCCGCCGATGGCCACCGCGAGGGCGGCCAGGCCGAAGTTCAGGGCCGTGAAGAGCCGGAAGAGCGCACCGCCCTGCAGGCCCGCGTACAGGGGGATGGCGAAGATCATCGAGTTCATCGAGATCGCCGCGCACACGCCCATGCGCCAGAGCAGGTCGCGCGACGCCCCTGCGGCGCGCTTCACGGGGGGCCCGAAGAGGTAGCCGAAGCGCTCGACGTCGGCGACGAACCCTCGCAGGTCGAAGCTCGGTCGCACGACCATGTCCACCCGGCCCAGCGCGGGGTTGACTTCGATCCGGTCGCCGCCGGCGGCCCGCGAGAACAGCTCGTCGACGAGCCAGACACACCCCACGCAGTGCAGCCCCTGCACGTCGAGCGTCAGGCGCGTCGGTTCCGCGGCCGCGCGGACGCGCGCCTCCACCAGCTCCAGCCACTTGGCGTCGCGGCGACCGGCGCGCGACTCCGGCACCGGAACGCCGCGCGAGCCGCGCAGCTCGTAGTACCGGCCCAGGCCCTCGCCACGCAGCAGCTCGTAGACCGCGGCGCACCCCGAGCAGCAGAACTCACCCTCGGTGCCGGCGGGCACGGAGAGCCCGCAGTGCAAGCACGCGCTGCGCGCTTGCGGACGGCGCGTCACGATCCCTACCACGGCTGGATCAGCGGGAGCTCTCGGGGCCGTGCACCGTCAGCACGGGGCACGGTGCGGTGCGCACGACCTTCTCGGCGACGCTGCCCAGCAGTGCGCGCGCGAGGCCGTGGCGCCCGTGCGTGCCCATGACGACGAGGTCTGCCTTCTCTTCCTTCGCGGCAGCGTTGATCTCGCTCCAGGCCGACCCCTGCCGCAGCACCGAGTACACCTCGAGACCGGGCTTCCTCGTGCGCGCGACAACGCCCTCGAGGGCGGTCGCGGCGGCTCGCTGGATGTTCTGGGCGACCTCGGCGGTCAGCGCCACGCCATCGGGGTAGCCGTAGCTGGGAACCTCGTAGGCGTGAATGATGGTGATGCGCGCCCCCAGCTTGGCGGCGAGGGCGACCGCGAATGACAGAGCCTGCTCGGCGGTATCGCTGAAATCGTGAGGGACCAGGATGTGGCGGGGGACCAGGTTGCTCATGGCTCAACGTGGTGCAATGCGCCGGCCAGCCCGGTGAGCCTTACACCGGAGCGCTGGCGCGAACCTTGAACGGAGCCACCAGCCACCCAGGGCGGATGGCCACGCGGCATGCCGTCGCGCAGGACATGCGCAAACTCTGCGTTTGGGCGCTGGAAGTGCGGAAGGCGTGACGGAAGGCAAGACGTGACAGGCGCAAAGCTCACGGGGACGTGGCCGGCTCTCCTGGCAGAGCTGCGGAGCTACATCGGACTCACCGAGGAGGACTGCGCAGTCCTGGCGCGGTTCCGCCCCGCGGCCGAGCCGAGCTTCGCAGCGATCGCCGACGAGTTCTACGCCGTGATCCGCATGCACGCCGGGGCGTTCGCCGCGCTCAAGGACGAGGCCCAGGCGCGACGTCTCCATGCCTCGCTTCAGACCTGGCTGGTTCAGCTGCTGGGTGGGGTCTACGACGAGGCCTACGTCGCGCGTCTCCTGCGCATCGGTCAGGTGCACGTCCGCGTGGGCCTCGAGCTCCGGTACATGGTGACCGCGATGAGCCGGGTACGGACCGCGCTCCAACGGCTCGCGGCGCAGGAGCTTGCCTCGGACCCCGTCTCGCACGCGAAGACCCTGGTCGCGATCGCGCGCATCTGCGACCTGGATCTCGCAATCATGCTCGAGAGCTACAAGGACGATCTGGTCCGTCGCGTGGAGCTGGCGCAGGCCCACGAGCACGAGTCGATTCGCTCCCAGCTCGACGAGCGCAAGCGCCTGCTCGAGGACGTGCAGCAGGCGGCCGACGTGGTCCTGCTCGGGCTCGACGGCCAGGGCCGGGTCGTCATCGCCAACCCCAAGGCCGAGCAGCTGACCGGTTACGCGCGCGAGGAGCTCGCCGGGCTCGACATCTTCGAGCTGCTCTTCGCCGAACGCGCGCCGGCGATCCGCGCGGCCCTGATGGCGGCCGGCAAGGACGGACCGATCGAGCTCGAAGCCGAGGCGCGGACGCGGTCGGGCAAGACACGCACGGTCCGCTGGCACGCGGCCGCGCATCGCGCGCCGCAGGTCGACAAGCCGACCCTCGTCGTCGTCGGCGTCGACGTCACCAAGGAGCGGGAGCTCGAGCGGCGAGCCCGGCACAACGAGCGACTGGCCGCGGCGGGCGCGCTGGCCGCGGGTCTGGCACACGAGATCCGCAACCCCCTCAACGGCGCCAGCCTGCACCTTTCGGTCATCGAGCGCGGCCTCGCGAGGTCCCCCGACGTCCCCGTGGCGATGCGCGAAGCGGCCGACGTTCTCCGCGCCGAGATCCGGCGGCTGGGCGGGCTCGTGAGTGACTTCCTGGAGGTCGCGCGCCCCAAACCGCTGCTCCTCGTCGACTGCGATCTCAACGATCTGGTCCAGGGCGTTCGCGTCCTGCTCGCCCCGGAGGCCCTCGCTCGCAAGGTGTCGCTCGCCGTCGAGCCCTTCCCCTTCCCGGTGTCGGTCCGCATCGATGTCGAGCGGTGCAAGCAGGTCCTCGTGAACCTCGTGCGCAACGCGCTCGACGCCGTGAAGGAGGGTGGAAAGGTCAGCGTCGCGGTCCGACGCCTCCCCGAGCACGTCGAGATCGACGTGGCCGACGACGGCGCGGGCGTGCCCGACCCCAACGCCCCCATCTTCGACGCGTTTTACACGACGAAAGACAAGGGAACTGGGCTCGGGCTGTCGATCGTCCAGCGTATCGTGACCGACCATGGCGGCGAGGTGTCGTTCTCCAGCCGCCCGGGCTCGACGGTGTTCACCGTCCGCCTGCCCGCAGAGCCGGCCCGATCCGTGCTCTAGAGGCCGTGCTTGGTGGCAAATGGGCCCGAATTCGACGATCGTGGAGCCGGGACTCGCGCGCACCGTGCATGAGCGCGCAAATATTGCACGTGAGGTTCCTGTGAAGGACGACAGCGAAATCACCAAGGCCAAAGCCCGACCTCGCATCGTCGTGGCCGACGACGAGGCGAGCGCCCGCAGCGGCCTGGGAACTTTGCTGCGCGACGAAGGTTTCGACGTCACCCTCGCCGAGGACGGCTCCACGGCTCTGGCGCGCGTGCAGGAGTCCGCCCCGGACGTGCTCGTGACCGACCTGCGCATGCCCGGCATGGACGGCATCGAGCTGCTTCGCAAGGCGCGCGAGGTCGATCCGGACCTCGTCGTGGTCCTCATGACCGCCTTCGCCGAGGTCGAGACCGCCGTTCGCGCGATGCAGGAGGGCGCCGAGCACTACCTGACCAAGCCGCTCCAGATCGACGAGCTGGTGCTCGTCATCCGCCGCGCCCTGGAGCGCCGCAACCTGCGCAACGAGGCCAGCGAGCTGCGTGCCCGGCTCAAGGACCGCTTGCGCTTCGACAACATCGTCGGCGCCAGCCCGGCCATGCAGGAGGTGTTCAACGTCGTCGAGCAGGTCGCGCCCACCAAGGCGAGCGTGCTCATCACCGGAGAGAGCGGAACCGGCAAGGAGCTCGTCGCACAGGCCATCCACGAGAACAGCCCCCGGGCGGCCGCTCCCTTCGTGAAGCTGCACTGCGCATCGCTCGCCGAGACGATCCTCGAGAGTGAGCTCTTCGGACACGAGAAGGGCTCGTTCACCGGAGCCGCCGGGCGGCGCGAGGGGCGCTTCAAGCAGGCCGACGGCGGCACGCTGTTCCTCGACGAGATCGGCGAGATCTCCCCGCCCATCCAGGTCAAGCTGCTGCGCTTCCTGCAGGAGAAGACCTTCGAGCGCGTCGGCGGCAACGAGACCATCAAGGTCGACGTGCGCATCATCGCGGCGACCAACCGCGACCTGGCGTCGGAGGTGGTCTCGGGCCGGTTCCGCGAGGATCTCTACTACCGGCTCAACGTCGTCAACATCGAGATGCCGCCGCTGCGCGCACGCCCAAGCGACCTCTTGCCGCTCGCGACCCACTTCCTGCAGCGCTTCGCGAAGGAGAACGGCAAGCGCATCGAGGGGTTCGCCGACGACGCGGTCGAGCGCATCACGGGCTATCGCTGGCCGGGCAACGTACGCGAGCTCGAGAACATCATCGAGCGGGCCGTGGTGCTCTGCGACGGCGCCAAGCTGACCGCCAAACACCTTCCGGCCGGGGTCGGCGCAGCCGTGCGGGGCGGGATGCGCATCCCGGGCTCGACCATGGACGAGATCGAGCGGCACGCCATCCTCACCACGCTCGAGGCGTGCGGCGGACGCACGACTCAGGCGGCGCAGATGCTGGACATCAGCGTCCGCAAGATCCAGTACAAACTGCACGAGTACGGGATCACGCTCCAGCGCACGACGGGGATCAAGCCGCCCGAGTCGCACTAGCCGACACCTCTCCAGCTCCTCAGCGAGCAAGCCGATGAACGCCAGCACGAGCCTGAAGGCCGACCTTCTCAGGCCAGAAGCCTACCCTGCGCTCCGCCCCTCGCGCGTCGAGCTGGCGGAGACGCACGTATCGCAGGTGCTGCTGCTCGAGCGGGACGTCTACAAGGTGAAGAGGCCGGTCGATCTGGGGTTCCTCGACTTCACGACGTTGCAGCGGCGCGAGGCGGCCTGTCGTGCCGAGGTGGCGCTCAACTCGCGGCTGGCGCCCGACGTCTACCTCGGCGTGGTCCCCGTACGACGCGCGGCCGACGGTCACGCGGGCCTGCTGGCCGAGGGCCCGATCGTCGACTGGGCCGTCCACATGAGGCGCCTGCCGGACGAGCAGCGCGCCGACGTGATGCTGGCCCGCGGTGAGCTCGGCGGCGCGGAGATCGACGCCGTCGCGGCGCGCCTCGCGTGCTTCCACGCCGCAGCCAAGACCGACGCGCACATCGCCGGCTTCGGCCACCCCGACGCGATCGCGCGCAACGTCGACGAGAACTTCGCCCAGACGACCACCGCCATGGAGGCCTACGCCCCGGACGAGGCGCCCGAGATCGTCCGCTGGCAGACCGCGTTCCTGCGCGGCCACCGGGCCCTGTTCGAGCGCCGCGCGGCCACCGGGCGGGTGCGCGACGGGCACGGCGACCTGCGCCTCGAGCACGTGTACCTGGAGGACGAACCCGCGAAGCGAGGCGAGCCGACCATCATCGACTGCATCGAGTTCAACGAGCGCTTCCGCTACGCCGACGTCTGTGCGGACGTGGCCTTCCTCTCGATGGACCTCGAGGCGCACGGGCACGTCGATCTGGCCGAGCGGCTGCTGGCCCGCTACGCCCGCGAGGCCGGCGACTTCGACCTCTACGCGCTGGTGGACTTCTACGAGAGCTACCGCGCGTTCGTCCGCGCCAAGGTCAGCGCCATGCTCGCGGTCGATCCCGACGTCGCCCCGGAGGTGCGGACGGGGGCGGCCTCGGAGGCACGGCGTCACTTCCTGCTCGCGCTGGCAGCGGATCGCGGTTCGCTCCTGCGGCCCGCGGTCGTCGCCGTCGGTGGCATCATCGCTTCGGGCAAGAGCACCATCGCCGAGCGCCTCGCCGACGAGATGAGCGCGCCCGTCGTCGATGCCGATCGCACCCGGAAGGCCATGGTGGGCGTGGAGGCGCATCAGGCGGTCCACGACGGAGCCTGGGCGGGCGCCTACGATCCGGGCTTCACCGAGAGCGTCTACGCCGAGGTCCTCCGTCGTGCCGAAATCGTGGTGGCCTCCGGTCGCCCGGTCGTCCTCGACGCCTCCTTCCGCAGCGTGGGGTTGCGCGACGCCGCTCGCCAGCTGGCGAACCGCTGCGGCGTGCCGTTCCGCTTCGTCGAGTGCCGCGCCGATGCCGACGTCTGTCGGGCGCGGCTGTCGGAGCGGGAGCGCTCGGCCAGCGTCTCCGACGGGCGCCTGTCGATCTTCGACGCATTCCGCGCCCGCTTCGAGCCGGTGACCGAGCTCTGCCCCACCGAGCACGTCGTGCTCGACACCACGCGTCCCGTCGAAGAGAGCCTCCGTGTGCTTCGCGCTCACCTGGACACCTGGCCCCTCGGGTTCGTCGCATGACTCCGCTGCGGGTCTGTCTGCTCACCGGAGGAGGAGACGCGCCCGGCCTCAACGCGGTCGTGCGGGCCTTCTTCCACGCGGCCATGCGACGCGGTCTACTCGTCTACGCGAGCCACTTCGGCTTCGAAGGATTGCTCGGGCGGGAGCCCGTCGAGCCGCTCCGTCTCGAAGACGTGCGTGGCCTGCTCCCTCGCGGCGGGAGCGTTCTCGGATGCTCCACCCGGAGCAATCCGTTCGCAGGGCCCGCTTCCGACGCGGCCGAGAGGCTGCGGTCTCGCGTGAGCGAGCTGCAGCTCGACGCGCTCGTGCTGGCTGGCGGCGACGGCACGATGGCGATCGCGGAGCGGCTGGAGGAGCTCGGAATCCGCTGCGTGGGCATCCCGAAGACCATCGACGGGGATCTCGGCGGCACGGACCTGACGTGCGGCATCGACACCGCCGTGGAGACGGCCACGCGCGCCATCGACGCTCTGCACTCGACGGCCGAGGCGCACCAGCGCGTGATGATCGTCGAGGTCATGGGCAGGAATGCGGGCTGGATCGCCCTGCGCGCGGGGATCGCCGGTGGGGCCGACGCGGTGCTCGTCCCCGAGCTGCCTTACGATCCGCAGCGCGTCGTCGCCAAGATCCGCGAGCGCGAGGCGCTCGGTCTGCGCTTCTCGATCGTCGTCGTGGGAGAGGGGGCGGCCGCCGTCGGTGGCGCGGCGAGCGTGGTCGAGGCGGCCCACTCGGGTCAGCCGGCTCGCCTCGGCGGCGCGGGTGACCGGCTCGCGCACGAGTTGCGATGCCGTGGGGTCGGTCACGACGTGCGCGTGACGGTCCTCGGTCACCTGCAGCGCGGGGGCACCCCCACGGCGTTCGACCGGCTGCTCGCCACGCGCTTCGGGGCCCACGCGGCGCAGCTCTGCGCCGACCGCCGCTTCGGGCGCATGGTCTCGCTCCGGGGAAGCCACGTCGACTCGGTGACGATTGCGGAGGCGAACCGCAGCGCCTCCCGCGTCGACCCCTCGGGCGAGCTCGTGGCCTGCGCGCACGCGATGGGCATCGAGCTCGGCGCGGCTTCAGCGTCCTTCCGTTCGTGACGAGGAGACCTGCCATGACCATTCCCGTTCAGATCGTCTATCGC
>VFSW01004712.1_pt1 | contig 20319 bp, 16 predicted proteins | sample 5358111 | NCBI WGS metagenome assembly VFSW01 (sample SAMN11554181, study PRJNA540505) | mine drainage metagenome | isolation source: sediment from site ElyBrook_90M | place: USA: Ely Copper Mine, Vershire, VT | collected 2017 | reverse complement strand
TCAATAAGGTTCTCCTTGCGCTCAAGGCGCGTAAGGCGGCGAAAGCGGCGAAAGATTCGGTACTGCGCAAGGGAGCGCTTGAGGGCATGACGCTGCCGGGGAAGCTCGCGGACTGCCAGACCAAGAGCGCAGAAGAGGGGGAACTTTTCATCGTAGAAGGCGACTCGGCCGGTGGCTCAAGCAAGCAGGGAAGAGATCGTCGTACGCAGGCGATTCTCCCGCTCCGGGGAAAGATTCTCAATGTGGAACGCGCGCGCATCGACCGCATGCTCGCCTCGGTCGAGATCCGCGCGCTCGTTATCGCCATGGGCACCGCCATCGGCGATGTGTTTGATATTTCAAAACTGCGGTACCACAAGATTATCATCGCGACCGATGCCGACGTTGACGGCGCGCACATCCGTACCCTACTGCTCACGCTCCTCTACCGGCATTTCAAGCCGATTATCGAGGGCGGCTTCGTCTATATCGCTCAGCCACCCCTGTATAAGATTGTAAAAGGAAAGGCGATTGCCTATGCATATTCTGATAAAGAAAAGGAGAGCGTCCTAAAAGAGCTCGGCGTTGCTCCTGAAGAGGTGTCTGAAAATTCCACTGATGAGGAAGGCGAAGAGTCTGTTGAGGAAGAAGTCGCGAGCGCGAAGAAACCGACGAAAGTAAATATCCAGCGCTACAAAGGCCTCGGCGAAATGAATCCAAGCGAGCTGTGGGAGACCACGATGGACCCGGCGCGGCGCGTATTGAAGCGCGTGCACATTGAAGATGCCGAGGCAGCCGACCGCATTTTCGACATACTCATGGGAAGCGACGTCGCGTCGCGCAAGGCGTTTATTCAGTCGAACGCGAAGCTCGCAAATTTGGACGTTTAAGAACCGAGGACGGTCACGGTCGCTGAAACGGAGTTGTTGTTTGTATTGGAGTCGGCGGCACCGGCGTCTATTGTGACGGAGATAGTTTGGTTAGGACCCGTAAGCGCTCTATCGAAGCCAAGCGTGTAATCAATACTGTCGCCTGGGGCGAGCGATTGCTGTACTGGCGAGTGGAAGGTGTATGCAGGAGACGTAGGAATAGATGCGCTAAAGCTCCAGGTGCCACTCCAGTTCGTGCCGATGTTTTTTACAGTAAAGCGTATTGCCGGGCGATTACCATAAGGCACGCTCGAGCTCGCGAAAAATGAATCAGTCGAGTCTGTCGTAAGGTACCCAATCGCGTCGATGTTCACGGCGAGGTCGGCGAGGCCAGAGGGAGCAACTGCAGGAGTTTCAGCTATTTGATAGGTGTCGCTTGTTTTCCCACCAACGCTTTTTGTGGCGGGCGATGTTTGAGTCGTTGAAGTGGTGTCTGTAGAAGTTGTCGTCGCGTCCCCAAAGGGGATCGTTGTCGATGCCGTCGGCGTTGGAACGACCGAGAGGGAAGACTTTGAAGCTGGTGTGAAGACGGAGCCGAGATACACCGCCGCCGACCCGATGCGATTCACTACCGTGGGGACGAAGCGCGTGGAATAGATAGCCAGCCATACGCCCGCGGTAACGAGAGCGATGAAGCCGACCACGGCAAAGCCGTTAATAGTCCGCTGGCGGCCTAGGCTGGTTGTTGGGTTGGTATCCATAGGACAGTTCACAGATACCATAGGGTGTTTTTTATGTCAAGTCTTGAAAACTTGACATAATCAAAACTAAAGTGTATTTACTAGTAAGACGATATGAAGGGAATCATAGATGCCATCGTGCGGCTCATTCGAGCCGGCAAACGCGCCTATACAAGGAAGTGGAGCTTCCTTGGGCTTTTTGCGCTTGCATTTCTCGGCAGTGTCTTCGTTCTCGCATATCTTGATCTTTTACCTGCGGTGGCACCCGCACTTGCTGTTCCGGCAGTCTCGCTCGCCGCGAGCCAATCTGACGCGGCGAACGCAACATCGACGCCGGTCATTTCTGAGTTCCCGACGAAGATAACAATACCGGCGATCGGCCTCTCGGCAACTGTTGCGAACCCGGAGACGACCGATGTCGCGGTTTTGGACGGAGAACTCCTAAAAGGCGCGGTGCGCTATCCGACATCTGCCAAGCTCGGCGAGGATGGCAACGTGGTCATCTTCGGACATTCAAGCTACTTGCCGGTAGTATACAATCAGGCGTACAAGACCTTCGACGGCATCCAGAAGCTCGCGGTTGGAGATGTTGTAACGGTATATTCCCCCACAGCGGCTTACACCTATAGGGTGCGAAGTGTCGCGAAGGAGAGTGCAAATGACGCAGCTATTCCGCTCTCGGTAGTCGGAAGGGTGCTTACGCTCTCTACCTGCGACTCGTTTGGCGAAAAGACAGACCGCTTTGTCGTGACTGCAGACTTCGTTGAAAGTCACTCGATTCCTAGTTAGTAACCTATGAAAAAAATAAACACCCATTCTTATACAAAACCAGATTTGATTGTCGGGCCTTTTTCCGTTTTGCTGAAGATACTTTTCGGTTTCGTTATTGTTTTTGCGGCCGGCACACTGGTACCTTCGCAGGCGCTCGCCTGGGACTGCACGCTTTCAGCCTCTCCGACTACCATTCAGGAGGGCTCCTCTTCCACATTAGCGTGGACGACGATTAACTCCACGTCATTTTCCATCGATAACGGTGTTGGTAGCATCGCCTCGATTTCTTCCGGCACAACGTCTGTCTCACCCACTACAACCACCACCTATACCGGTACCGCCCACGGTCCCGGAGGGTCAATAACTTGTAAGGTAACGATTACGGTGACGCCGAAACCCACGCCTCCTGCACCGACGTGTACGCTTTCGGCTTCCTCATCCTCCGTTTCGAGCAGTTCCTCCGCTACCCTCTCGTGGACGACGACGAATGCGACATCATTTTCCATCAGTAATGGTGTCGGTGTCGTTACACAAACCGATTCCGGTTCAACGTCTGTTTCGTCTGCCGTAACCACCTATACCGGCACCGCCTCGAGCTCAAGCAGTTCAGTGACGTGTACCGTGACCGTAACGGTGACGCCTCCTCCTCCGCCAACGTGCCATACGTATTCGAAAAACGACGGGAAGATAACGGGCTCAGTCGATAAGGGTAATGCGACCCTGACAATCCCAGCAAACGTATGTCCGGTTGAAGTAAGTTTCTCAAGTTACAATCTTCCCGATGGGAAGATTCTGCCGTACTCGCATCAGGTGCTGTACGACAATATTACCCATACCTATGGTCCTGGTACCCACGCCATCGGCCCCTTGAAACTCGCTTGCAACTGGCAGACGGATCTCTATCTCGGTGGCGTACAGACGACCGTAGGTCCATCAGGAACACAGGGTCTAATTGCATATGATGATCTGACCGGCCAACATTGTTCCCCGCCTCCGCCACCTCCTGCACCGACGTGTACGCTTTCGGCGAATCCGGTAACTATTCAAACAGGCTCATCTTCAACTCTCTCGTGGACGACGACGAATGCGACATCATTTGCAATTGACAATAACGTCGGCACTACTACGCCTGTCGTCGGTGGAGCGACTACTACCGGCGCAATTTCAGCGAACACCACGTACACGGGCACCGCGACCGGTACCGGAGGCTCAGTGACGTGTTCGGCAACCGTAACGGTCCCACCACCAGTAACTGGCTGTACCGCTAATTGTGGCGGAGGCGGTGGAGGAGGTGGTGGAGGAAGCAGTCCTTCGCCAAGCGTCTTGCTCACCGCGCTCCCGCACGTGGGCTCACAGCCGCTTGCGTATCTCTACCTATCTCAAATTCCATATACGGGTCTTGATCTCGGCCCTGTCGGGACGATAGTCTATTGGGCGGCACTTATCGTTTTTGCCCTTGTACTCGCCTACCTAGTGCTTTTTGGGGCAGTACCGTTCGTCAATCGTTCCTTTCAAGACTTCGGCTCGCGCGTCAAGGAAGCTCTTAATATACAAGAACCCGCGTATGCCGGAGGACACTTTGCGTCGGCGGTAACTGCAGAGCCGGCACCGACTCCAGCAAAGATACAGGAACAACCATATGAGGCGCCGCGCGGATATTCCTCGTACGAAGGATTTAAATCTTTTGCGCATAATGACAGTCTCTCAATAGACGATATCGTGAAGGGTCTTGCGCGAAGCCATTCTGTGCCCGCTACCGTCGAGCCAGAAATTGAACTCTCTCAAAAGGTTGAGCCCGTGTATGAAAATGTTGAGCCAATTTATAAGAATATTGACACAATTATGACTGACATCGCTCCGGAGACAATAGCTATCGCCTCGACGCCGACGCACGTTCGAGGATTTATTGCCGCACTTATCGAAGGCGATCGCGCTGCGGTCTTTGCCGGGCTCCGTCAATATATTCGCGGCGCCGGCGCTCCGGAGAAGCTCATAGCAGAGACCGCCTGTCTCCTTGATGATGCATATCGCGCTCGCCTTGACGGCACAAGTAGTGATCCCGACACGACACGTCTTGTCGCGCGCCTCGACACCCCGACTCTGGAGAAGCTTGTCGCCTCGCTTACCACCGCCATTGATTCTAGCTATTCGGCCGGCGTCACGGGCGCCAAAATCGCTCTCACTCGCGCTCTCGCCGTGCTCGGAGCCTGATACTATTTTCTCGTTCGAATCTCTTCGTTCGTCTTAGCTATGAAATCGAGGAGGGAAGCCGCCTCTTGTTTTCCGTGGTCGCGACTCTCGACTGAAATGGTTTTTGCCTCAACTTCCTTATCGCCAACGATGAGCAGATAGGGGATTTTTTCTGTTTTTCCGGCGCGGATTTTCTTACCGAGCGATTCGTTCGCATTGTCTAGGTCGGCCCGAATATGCGCAGTGCGTAACGTCGCGAGAACCTCCTGCGCATATGCAACGTGCTTTTCTGACACTGACAAGACGCGCACCTGCACCGGACTCAGCCAGAAGGGGAAGGCCCCGGCATATTTCTCGATAAGGAACGCCATAATGCGTTCAATGGCGCCGATGGAGGAGCGGTGTACGACGAAGGCTCGGTGTTTCTCGCCATCTTCGCCGATATAGGTTAGATCAAATCGTTCCGGCATGCAGAAGTCGTATTGGACGGTGAATGCAGTGTCCTCTTTGCAATTCACATACTTCATCTGAATGTCTATTTTTGGGCCATAGAACGCTGCTTCATCTTTTGCTTCTTCAAATTTTGAGCCGCGCTTCTGCATAAGCTTGCGTAGGAGGTCCTCACCCTTCTCCCATCCCGCATCGTTTTTATAATATTTCTCGGTATTCGCACGGTCGCCGAGCGAGAGCCGGTAGCGGTAGTCTACATCGAGCGCGAGGCCAAATACCGACGTGACGTATTCGATGAGGTCGAGTGCGTTGCTAATTTCCTCGACAGCCTGCTCTTCAGAGGCGCAAATGATGTGGGCGTCGGCGAGGCAGAACGTGCGTACGCGCTGGAGGCCCATGAGTTCACCTGACTGCTCGTAGCGATAGAGCTTCGCGAGCTCGGCGATGCGCATCGGTAGCTCACGATAGCTGACCGGCTTGCGCAGATACAATTCGAAATGGTGAGGGCATGTCATTGGCCGGAGCATAAACTGCTCCTTGTCTATTTCAATGGGCGCGTACATCGAATCTTTGTAATGTGGATAGTGGCCACTCTTTATATAAAGGTCGAGTTTTGCGATATCTGGCGTGTACACGTGGAGATAATTGCGTTTGATTTCTTCATCAACGATAAAGCGCTCGAGTTCGCGTCGTATTACCGATCCTTTGGGAGTGAAGAGGGGAAGGCCTTTTCCAACCGAATCTGAAAAAGCAAATAAGTCAAGCTCCTTGCCGAGCTTTTTGTGATCGTGCTCTTTATCTGAAGACTTATCCATTAGGAGAGAATAGCATATCGAGATTGTAATTTCAGTAACTCACTAAACAGCTATGCCTAAAATAGGTGATATGTTATATTTAACTTGGACAAACGGATTCTCCGTATGTTCCTTCAAACTGAACCTCGAGGTGAGAAATGAAAGTCAGGAAAATTGCATACCGGAACTTCGTCATTCAATCGTACTCGCAGTTAACATGCGCCGGCGGCGGAGACAGCTATTCTGTTGCTGTCGCCAACATTGGGGGTGTCAGAAAAATCTCACGGACCGTTCCAAACTACAGGTCCAATGAAGTAGTGAAGAAAATCGGCCTGAAACTGAAACGTTCCAAAGTGGTTGCCGAGAACCTCTTCAAGGACCTGGTTGCGTTTCTTTGGATTTCGGGGCAGACGCCTGAAGTAAGCATCCCATCTCCGGCAATCGACGAAGCGTGGCACGTATTCCTTCTGTTTACACGCGAATACAACGACTTTTGCAACAAATACTGCGGAGGGTTTATTCACCACGAACCCAATTCCGACTCCACCGCACTTCCGTCGCTTTCTTTGGTCAAGCCAACCATCGATCGCGTGTGCGGCATCTTCGGTAAGAAACCGAATGCCAATTGGGACTACGTCCCTTTCAAGCGGTGAGTTCAAGTGGCATGATGCTCGGTGTAGGAGATCGAAGGCGTGCAGGGTTATTTTCCTGCACGCCTTTTCTTTTTCACAAGGATTCAATGAGAAAGATTCTATCTTACTTGAATCACAGTGGTTTGAGTTCATCGATTGCGAGCGAGGTTTCGCCGTTTCGGATAGAGACCTTGGCCTTGGCGAGGAGACATACGCCTGGAACGATAGTGCTCACATGCGTCTTGAAAAGCCTGGGGAAGACGACTGCCTCGATGGAGTCGGTCATATCTTCCACGGTGAGGAACGCCATCTTTTCGCCGCTCTTGGTGAGAATGGATCGCACGACGGTTACCAGCACTGGCAGAATAACCATTCTTCCTTGCTGCCGCTCTTCTTTCACTTTAGCAATAGAGAGCACTGCTTTCGAGGTAACCCCCGTATGGGCATCGAGCGGATGACCGCTCACGTAGATACCGAGCAACTCTTTCTCCCACGTGAGTTTTTCGATAAGTGAGACAGGTTTTCCTTCGGGGAGCGAGAGTCCTAGTGGCGCGGTGAGAGTACCGAAAAGGGAGTCTTGCGGCGCGCTCGCCGTCGCCTCGCGGTGGAAAGCGAGCATGGCCTCAACATTCTCGAGGAGCGTGCCGCGTGCGCCCGCGCTCAACGAGTCGAGTGCGCCGCACTTGATAAGCGACTCAAGCGATTTGCGATTCAGATTCTTTGACCCGACGCGAGAGAGGAAGTCGGAAAGCGTTTTGAAGGGGCCGTGCACTTTCCGCTCGGCAATTATCGCTTCTGAAATGCCGTCACCAAAATTCTTGATGGAGGAGAGACCGAAGCGAATGGCGTCTTTCTTCTCGCCGACCACCGTAAAGTCGCTCCCGCTCTCGTTGACGTCCGGCGGCAAGACTTTGATGCCCATGCGCTTGGCCTCGGCGACGTAGATGGATATCTGCTCGGTATCGCCCGAGTCGCCCGTGAGCAGTGCGGCGAGATACTCCACCGGATAATTCGCCTTCATATACGCGGTTTGGTAAGCGACCTTTCCGTAGCTCGCGGCGTGTGCCTTGTTGAAGCCGTAGGCGGCGAAGGGCTCAATGAGCTCCCACAATTTCTCCGACAGTTCTTTGGAAAGTTTTCCGTATCCCATAAACCCCCTCATCAATTTTTCTTTTTCCGCCTGCATGACCTTCGGGATTTTCTTGCCCATCGCTTTGCGGAGCGCGTCCGCTTCGAGCCACGAATAGCCGCCGAGTTTTATCGCCGTGAGAAGCACGTCGTCCTGGTAGACGAGGATGCCGTTCGAGAAGTCGAGATACTCCCTCATCCTTGGGTCTAGGTAGTGGACGAGTTTCGGGTTGTGTTTGCGTTCAATGTAGCTCGGAATGGTCTCCATCGGTCCCGGGCGATAGAGCGCGACCATGGCGTTGATGTCATGAATACTTGTGGGGCGCAATTCTTTCAGCCAGCGGGTCATACCGGAGCCGTTCAGCTGGAAGATGCCCTCGGTCTCGCCGCGGGCGAGCATCTCAAATGTTTTTGCATCGTCGATGGGGATGTTTTCAATATCAACGACGATGCCGCGCGTTTCCTTTACTCGCGCGACTGCGTCGGCGAGTACGGCGAGGTTCTTGATGCCGAGGAAGTCGAATTTCAGCAGTCCCACGCCGCCGTATTCGTCGGTGATGGAGTACATATCATATTGCGTAATGAGCTTACCGGTGCCCTTCGGGTCGGGCTGGATAGGCGCCCATTCGACAAGCGGCGTCGGCGCGACGACGACACCGGCCGCGTGAACACCGACATGCCGCACGCAGCCCTCGATGCGTTTTGCGAGATCGATAATCTCGCGCGTGTCATCGTCCTCGTCATACAGCGCTTTCAGATCCGGTTCCATTTCAAGCGCATGATCAATGGTCATCGGGAATCCTTGAGAACCTATCGGGATAAGCTTCGCGATGCGGTCGCCGGTAGTGTAGGAGTGGCCGAGCGCGCGCGCGACGTCGCGCACGGCCGCCCGCGCCATCATCGTGCCGAAGGTGCCAATCTGCGCGACATGGTCCTCGCCGTATTTTCGCTTCGTGTACGCAATCATCTCGTCGCGGCGATTATCGGCCATGTCCATGTCGATATCCGGCGCTTTCGGTCGCTCAGGATTAAGGAATCGCTCGAAGGGAAGTTTATAAAAGAGAGGGTTTACGTTAGTGATACCAGTGAGGTAGGCGACGAGGCTTCCGGCCGCGGAGCCGCGCGTGGTCGTGAGGATGCCTTGGCCGCGAGCGAAGGCGAGCAGGTCGGCGACGATGAGGTAATACACGGCGAAGCCTTTGCCGATGATGATGTTCAATTCGTACTCAATGCGGTCGGTAACTTCTTTCGATTCTTCAAGACCGCGCCCTTTGATGCCGGTATAGGCCTTGGCACGTAATTCTTCGTCATGATTCTTAAAACTAGGCGATACGGGGACCGCAGGAAAGGTCCATTTCCCGAGTTCAAATGACAGATTGCAGCGGTCGGCAATCTTCCGCGTATTATCCACGGCCTCCGGCGTCTCTTTGAAGAGGCTAAGCGCCTTCTTCTCGCTGATGAAAGAGAAGTCCTCATCTTCATTTCTCCCGCGCCCGCCCTGCTGGATACGGCGCATGGTCTCGGTCGCTTCGCGGTCGTCGGGCTCCAGATAATAGACGTCATGCTGGGCGACAAGCGGCGTGTCGCTCTCGCGTGCGAGAGCGATGATTTTTTGCATCAATGCTTCGTGCCCGGCTACCTTCGGGTGATGCGTTATCTCGAGAAAGACATTCTCCGTACCCAGGATATTTTTGAATTCTGCGAGCACGGCCGCGGCGCCGTCGTGGTCTCCTGCGCGCAAGAGTTGTGCAACGTCTCCCGCGAATGAGGGCAGAAGCCCTATTACGCCGCGGCCGTGCTCGCGAAGGAGTTCTTTATCGATTCTCGGCCGCTCGAAGAACCCTTCCGTCCACGACTTCGTGACAAGCGCAAGAAGATTTTTATAACCCTCATTATTTTCTGCCAGCAGGACGATGCGCGAACGTTTCGCGTCAATCTGCTGATCCTTTTCGTGCCGAGAGCGCGGTGCCAGGTAGGCATCAACGCCGAGAATCGGTTTGATGCCTGCATCTACCGCGGCCTTATAGAACTCGATTGCGCCGTGCATATTGCCGGCGTCGGTGAGCGCAAGCGCATCCATACCCTCCCTTGAAGCCTTTTCAACGAATTCGTCCACTTTCGGCAGCGCCTGGAGGAACGAGTAGTGACTGTGCGTGTGTAAATGGATAAAGCGGCTCGCCATGCACCCAGTATATACTTTCTCCATGAGATTCATGCTTGGGATAGACGAGGCGGGGCGAGGGCCGCTTGCGGGGCCGGTCGCCGTCGGGATAGTCGCGGTGCCGGAGGGCTTTAACGTATTCGCGGAATTTACGGGCGTTGCGGACTCAAAAAAGCTCTCAGAAAAGAAGCGCGAGAAACTTTTTGAGACGCTCCAAGCGCGCGGGCCCCGGGGGGGCGCGCGCGAGACGGTGGGATTTGGAAACGCTGAAACTATTGATAACGAGGGTATCACCATGGCGGTGCGTCGTGCCCTTTCGCGCGGCGTGAACGCGCTTGCGCCCGATGCGGCATTGGTAAAGATACAGCTCGACGGTGCACTGCGCGCGCCGTCAGAATATGCTCAACAAACCATCATCAACGGCGACGAACTCATTCCGCTCATATCGCTTGCCTCCATCGCAGCGAAGGTCTCGCGCGACCGCCTCATGATGAAACTTGCGGAAGAGTACCCGCAGTACGGATTTGAAAAGCATAAAGGCTATGGCACCGCGGCACACTATGAAATGCTGAGAAAGCACGGTCTCTGTGCTATCCACCGTCGCTCCTTCATTCATCTTGATTTTAGAGACGGATAGGAATACACTCTTGGCTTGTGTCTAGCTATATCGCAGACACAGGTGACCCCACGTGGGGATTGGGACTCACAGAAACTGGAGACGAAGAAGTGTCTAATAAAGCAGTGAATGGTGTGGCGAGGAAGACGTCGATGCAGGTAGTCAAAACGTTCGCTTATAAGACGGAACTTGCGATTGATGCGGCTAAAAGAAGATTGAACGACGGCCCTTTCAAATGTTGCGTTCCTTGTCCTGGAGCGGGGAAGGTGGTAGATGGGGAGCTTTGTTGCGGGAAAGGCCACGGAGGCGTGGTGCGAGTAACACCACTTTGGGCTGAACGGTGTAAAGGTGACAAGCCATTTGTTGGTGCGACTGGGCGCCAATCATTGCCCACATACAGACGGGTCTAAATCAGCTCCATATCTCGCTCTTTACGAGCGCGCTTTCCGAAGGAAAGCGCGCTTTGTTTTTTATCTGTGACATGGTAAGATAGTGCCTATGTCAATCCGCATGCGCCATACGAGGGGTCACACTGGCAACCGCCGGTCGCATCACGCGCTCCATGAAGTGAATATCGTGAAAGATAAAGAGAGCGGCAATCTCCGCCTTCCACACCGTGTTGACGAGGTTACCGGCATGTACCGCGGTAAGCAGATCTTCGCGCCCAAGACGAAGAGCAAACACGCACCGAAGGGAAAGGGTTCTTCGACCGAGCAACCGGCGCCCAAACACGTCCACGAACACGCGCAGGAGATTCACGCGAACGCCGAGGCGAAAAGCCTGAAAGGAATTTTCGGTAAAGTCGCTACGGGCGGGCGGCCGAAGGCGCGGAGCGGCTTCGGCGGCGGCGCGTAGGCGCGCGTGCGTTAATAATCCCCGCAGGCCTCCTTGCGGGGTCGCGAGGTTTGCTATACTCAAGTCATACAGATCTTTTCATGGCGAACCGACACTTAGCGCGCTCAATCGTTCTCCAGACTCTTTTTGAGTGGGACACTATGAGCGCGTCCAAGAAGGATGCTCACGTAATCCTTTCGCGCAACGTCGCGGAGTTCGGCGGCGAAGATGTCGACCAGCCGTTCATGGATACTCTTCTCTCCGGCGTCCTCGCTAAGGGAGAGGACATCGACCTCGTTATCACTAAGGCTGCGCCCGAGTGGCCCCTCGAGCGCATTGCGCCCATCGACCGCAATATCCTGCGCCTTGGGCTCTACGAGCTCCTCTTCGCCGACCGTGCGCAAGTGCCGGCCAAAGTCGCCATCAACGAAGCCATCGAGCTGGCGAAGACCTTCGGCGGCGACTCAAGCGGCCGCTTCGTCAATGGCGTTTTGGGTGCCGTTTACAAAGAGCTCGGTGAACCCGGGAAGGACGAACAGGGAAAGAAGAGCAATAAAGTGCGCTACGAAGACCTGCCGCTCCAGGCGCTCGGCGGCGCGGTCGTCTACACAAAACATGAGGGGCAGTACTATCTCGCGTTGGTGCACGACGTGTTTGGGCACTGGACCCTTTCAAAAGGCAAGATAGGCGACAGCCCAGAGACTGCGCACGAGTCTATCGAGGGGGGCACGATTCGCGAGATCAAGGAGGAGATCGGCGTCGATATTTCCATTGAGGAAAAGATCGGTGAGAATGAATACGTTGCGACGCACCCCGAGCGCGGCAAGTACCGCAAGCATGTTACCTACTTCCTTGCCCGCACAGAGTTCGAACCGCTCCATCTGCAAGAGGGAAAGGGCGGGCTCGATGACGCAAAATGGTTCCGTCTCCAGGACATCATTGACCTCAATTTCTACGATGATATGCTCCCCATCGTCACCATGGCCGTTCAGAAGCTTCTCGATCAGGCGAGTAGTGAGAAGGGTCGTAGTGCACCCGCGCATGCCTGACTTCCCTTCATTTGCAAAAAAACTCGGTCTCTCATTTCACAACCCCGGCCTCTTGATCGAGGCACTCACGCACCGTTCCTATTTGAACGAACATCGCGATTACACCGGTAGCCACAACGAGCGGTTCGAGTTTCTTGGCGACGCCGTGCTCGAGCTCGCTACGACCGACTTTCTTTTTAGAAAATTTCCTACCAAGCCGGAGGGAGAGCTCACGAGCTATCGCGCCGCGCTCGTCAATACCGTCTCTCTCGCCGCGCTCGGGGCTACGCTCGGTGTGAATGACTACCTCCTGCTTTCCAAGGGTGAAGCGAAAGACACCGGCCGCGCGCGCGAAGTGATACTCGCCGATGCGTTCGAGGCCATCATCGGCGCAATCTATCTCGACCAGGGCTATGCCGCCGCCGAAGCCTTCATCGGGAAGTGCCTCTACGGCAAGATCGACGAGGTCATCGCGAAGCGCTCCTACCAGGACGCGAAGAGCCGCTTCCAGGAGCTCGCACAGGAGAAACGCAATACCACTCCTCGCTACGAGACGCTCTCCGAAGAAGGGCCCGACCATGCGAAGCTTTTTACCGTCGGCGTGTTCATCGGCACTGAAGAAATCGCTCGCGGAGAAGGGCAGAGTAAACAAGAGGCAGAACAATCCGCGGCCCAAGCAGGGCTTGACAAGACAGGATGGTAAGAACATAGTAAAAGCGGATAAGAAGCTGGCGAATTCTTCGTCGGCAAATGGATTGAAGGAGAAAGGTGATGTATATCCTCTGGAAATGGAGCACGATTCTACTCGTACTGCAGGTGCTTGGCGGCGCGGTGACGTATTGGATCACGGGCACTCTTTCGGCAGCTGCAGTAGCTGCCCTCTCCTTTACTCCACTTGTACTCGTCGTCATCACGTTCGTGACCAACAGGATGACTTTTTCTCTTGATTCTGAGGTGGGGTTCGGGCTTTCGACTAGCGCACTCATTTCAGGCCTATTCCTGTTCAGGGGTTCTGTTATCAGCACGGTCTGGGTGTTTGTCAGTGTCGCAATCACCTTATTTATCACCCTAGGAGTGATCCTGAAAGTCAGGGAAGAAACAAAAGAAGACACCTCTTTCATGTTGATGTTCTTTGTGAGTCTTCCGTTCGGCATCGGCGCAGTCTTCGGTCTCGTGAGCTTAATGTGCACGATGATTGCGCTCTTTATTCCGCCGTGCCTGCGACGGCGCAAATTAAGTCATTGACTCTGGCGCACCTGCGCAACCCGTCCTTCCTCGTGAGGGGCGGTTTCATTTTATAAGGTATAATTTCGTGATGCTGAAGCGGCTCGAGATAGTCGGATTTAAGTCGTTTGCCAAGAAGACCATCTTGGACTTTTCGAATGCGACGACGGCGATTGTCGGGCCGAACGGCTCGGGCAAAAGCAATGTCGCCGAGGCATTTCGTTTCGCGCTCGGCGAACAGTCAATGAAGAGCATGCGCGGGAAGCGTACGGAGGATCTCATTTTCAACGGTTCTCACACGGCGCCGCGCGCCAACCGCGCCTCGGTCGCCATCATCTTTGACAATGCTCGCCGCGCTTTCAAAATTGATTTCGATGAAGTATCCATCGAGCGTACCGTCTTCCGCGACGGTACGAGCGAGTATGCTATCAACGGTTCACGCGTACGCCTCCGCGACGTCGCCGAGCTTCTCGCAAGCGCGAACATCGGCGAGACGAGCCACCATATTATTTCTCAGGGCGAGGCGGACCGGATACTGCTCGCTTCGTCTCGCGATCGGCGCGCGATGCTCGAGGATGCGCTTGGGTTGAAGATGTACGAATTCAAAAAGCAGGAGGCAGAGAAGAAGCTAGTAAAAACGCAGGAGAACATCACGCAGGTTAATTCGCTCCGAAGGGAATTGGCGCCGCACTTGCGCTTCTTGGAGAATCAGGTGAAGAAGCTCGAGCGCGCCGACGAACTCCGTAAGGGGCTAGTCGGACTCGCGCAGACGTACTTCGCAATCGAGGACGCATACCTGGTACAAGAGAAGGCAACGACCGCAAGAGAGAAGCGAGCGGCAAGCGAGCGGCTCGCTACGGCGATCCGGGAACTGGATAGAATCGCCGATCCGAAGTCTGCGGACCACGAGACCGTTAAGCGCACTGAAGCGCTTCGAAAGGCCGAACACGATGTCACCGCATCCTCTTCCGTACGCGCCGCGCTTTCGCGCGAGATGGGTCGAGTCGAGGGGGCGCTCGCCGAGGTGAAACGCCGCGCGACCGCGGGCGCGCAGGCGCCGTACGCGAAGGTGCCGCGCGAAGAGCTCGAAGCACTGCATAACGAAGTCGAGCGGCAGGTCGGCTCTGCCGGCGAAGAAACCGCTGGGCTTCGCGCGGCGCTCATGGCGATTCAATCGGTTATTAAAGTCTTTTTCGAGCGGTACGGCGCGCTCCGGTCGGACCGATTCTCGGACGAAGAAGAATCCGCACTCAAACTTGAGACAGAGCGCGCGGCGCTCTCCGAGAAATACACCGCCATATCGGCTGATCTTGAAAAGGCTGAATCGGCACGCGCACGCGCACGCGAAGCGCTGCTCGCCTTGGAGGAGGCCGGACACGAAGACCGCCGCCGCATCCTCGACATCGCGCAGTCAAAGGCGCATGAAGAGAGTGTGTTGGCCAGAAGTGAGGCACGCGAACGCGATCTCACGTTCATGGCGGAGGCGCTCACACGGGATAAAAACGAGGTACACGCCCTTGCAGGCGCAGAAGCGATCTCATATACGCAACTGTCGTCGATGCCAATCGAGGAGCGTCGCGTGCAGGAAGATAGGAAGCGCATGCTGGAGCGCATGAAGATTCGCCTCGAAGAAGCGGGTGGCACGGGCGAGGATATCCGGCACGAGCATAAAGAAGTTTCCGAGCGCGAAGCATTTCTCGCCAAAGAGCTCGATGACCTCGCGAAGTCGGCGGCGGGACTCGGCGCACTCATCAAGGATTTGGATACGGAACTCGCAAAGCACTTCTCAGACGGACTTGCAAAGGTCAACGCATCATTTGGCGAATATTTCGCGCTCATGTTCGGCGGCGGAAGCGCGCGACTTGCACTTGAGGAGCCCGAAGTCGAAGGCGAAGATGCCGAGGAGCTTGGCGACGAAGCGGATGAACTACTGAGGGAGAAGGAGCGGTCGGGAATAGAAATAGTGGTCAACCTGCCGAAGAAGAAAGTACGCTCCCTGATGCAGCTCTCGGGCGGCGAGCGCGCCTTGACCAGCATCGCGCTCATCTTCGCCATGAGCCAGGTGAACCCTCCGCCATTTTTGATACTGGACGAGACCGATGCCGCCCTCGATGAGGCGAACAGCCGCCGCTACGGCGACATGATAGAAAACCTCGCGAAGAAGTCCCAGCTCATCGTCATCACCCACAACCGCGAGACGATGAGCCGCACGAGCATCCTCTATGGCGTCACGATGGGTGGCGACGGCGTCAGTAAACTCCTCTCCGTAAAATTTGAGGAAGCAGTCGCGGTCGCGAAATAATCAGACCGGGAGGAAGTCCATCTCTTTTTCAGGAATGCGGGCGGCGATGAGCTTCACCTTGATAGGGTCGCCAAGACGATACGATTTCTTCGTGCGTCGGCCGACAAGGCGGTATTGCTTCTCTTCATATTCAAAATAATCGTCGCCGACGTTGCGGATATTTATCATGCCGTCGGCGTGCGTTTCGGCGAGCTCCACGTAAAGTCCGCGATCGGTGACGCCCGAGATAACGGCGTCGAAGACCTCGCCTATTCTGCCGGCGAGAAATTCCACCTGCTTCATCTTGACCGAGTCGCGCTCGGCGTCTGAGGCAGCCACTTCGCGTTCGGAGGCGTGGAGGGCGAGTGTATCGAATGACTGCATCTCCTCCGGCGTTATCGGCGTACCGCCCGCATGCGCCTTGATGAGCCGATGGATAACGAGATCGGGGTAGCGCCGTATCGGCGAGGTGAAGTGGGTGTAGAAATCGAAGGCGAGACCGAAGTGTCCGATGTTTCGGGTGGCATAAACGGCCTTGCTCATGGAGCGCAGCGTCGCCATCTTCACTAGATACTCCTCGGGTTTTCCTTTCACCGACTCCAAGAGCTTGTTCAGGTCGGTGCCAGTGACCTGTCCGCTTCCCGAGGTTCTCAGGTGGTAGCCCATCACGCGCAAGAGGTGAGAGAGATTCTCTATACGATCGGTGTCCGGCACGTCGTGGATGCGGTAGAGCGAATAGAAGCGCGGGCCGCCGTTCTTGGTGAGCGTCGAGAGATGCTTCGCCACCGCTTCGTTCGCGAGGAGCATGAAGTCTTCGATGAGAAGGTTTGTCGCCTTACGCTCTTTTAAGTGAACCGCAGTCGGTTTCCCTTCGGCATTCAGCTCGATCTTCACTTCGGCCGTATCAAATTCTATGGCGCCTTTCGCTTGGCGGCGCGCGCGTATCTTCTTCGAGAGCTCGAGGAGGGTCGAGAGCTCGGTATGGAGCGTGCCCGAGCTAGCGTCGAGTACCTCCTGGGCGTTTTCATACGTAAAGCGCTTGTCAGAGTGGATGACAGTCTCGCCGAACCACGTGTCTTTAATGTTCGCATCAGCGTCGAGTGTGAAGACCGCCGAGACCGCGAGCCGGTCCTCGTCGGGTTTCAGCGAGCAGAGGTCGTTGGAGAGGACCTCAGGGAGCATCGGAATGGTGCGGTCGACGAGATAAACGCTCGTCGCGCGGACAATGGCCTCCTTGTCGAACCCGCTGCCAGGTTTTACGAAAAAAGAGACATCAGCGATATGGACGCCCACTTCGATGTTGCCGTCGGGGAGCGTACGCACCGAGAGAGCATCGTCAAAGTCTTTTGCATCAAAGGGGTCGATGGTGCAGGTCGCGGTTCCCCTGAAATCGCGCCGCTTCGGATTCCTCGCTTCTTCGGCGAGCATCGCGCGACCGTTCTTCTCCAGATATTCCGCGTCGGCGACGACGCCGGGAGGGAAGTCGGAAGAGAATCCTTGCCCGAGGGCGAGCGCGCGCATTTCGGTCTCGTGCACACCCGCCTTGCCGATGACTTCTTCGATGGTGCCGAGCGGATACTCCTTGTCGGCGCCCCACGCACCAAGACGCACGAGCACCTTGTCGCCGAGCGAGGCCTCGCCCAGTTCCCTAATCACGATCGGAACGTACATCTTCTTATAGTCCGGCGTAAGCAGTGTAAGCCCGTTCTCTTCAACAAGCGTACCAACGAAGGTTTCGCGCGCGCGCGCGACTATCTCGACCACCTTGCCGGCTTCGCGTGGCGGTATCCTGCCCGCAGGATCGCGATACATGCCTGCCGGAGCGACCTTAACGATGTCGCCCGCGAGCGCATGATTGGCCCACTCCGCGGGAATGAGCAGGTCCTCCTTATCTTCGCCTACGGAGAAAAAGCCGATACCCTTCCGGGTCATCGTTATCGGGCCCTCATATAACTCGTCTGCCGCCATTTCCTCTACTCTAGCAATATAAGCCGTCTTCTGCTATAGTCGCCCTCATGTTGATGATTCGATTCCAGCGTATCGGCCGGACCAATGATCCGGCGTTTCGCATTGTCGTTTTGGAGAAGGAGCGCGCGGCAAAGGCCGGCAATATCGTTGAGCTCCTCGGCACCTACAATCCGCGGAGCAAGACTCTCACATTGAACGAGGAACACGTGAAGGAATGGATCACCAAAGGCGCCCAACCGACGGACTCCATGCATAATCTCCTCGTCGCGAAGGGTGTTATAGCGGGGAAGAAGATAAATGTTCTCCCGAAAAAGACACCGCAGAAGAGTGAGGAGGCGATAGCCGCTGAAGCGGTTGCAGCCGCGGCGGCAAAGACAGCAGCCACAGTTCCTTCCGAGGAACCAACAGCTCCGACCGAGGCCGAAGTTGCTGCCGAAGCCGAACCAGCTCCGGCAGAGGCACCATCAGCTGAAGCCGCGCCCGCCGAGATTCCCGCATAGCCCTAACAAAAACGCCTGACTGGCGTATATATCCCTATGGAACCAGACCAAGCATTTCTTGAATACGCAGTGAAGGCGCTCGCCGACCATCCTGAGGCGGTCGAGACGACCCGCGTCATCGACCAGATGGGCGTCCTCCTCACGCTCACGGTCCACCCCGAGGACATGGGCAAGATTATCGGTAAGAGCGGTAAGACCGCCGAGGCGCTTCGCATTCTGCTCCGCGTTGTCGGGATGAAAGGCAACGCGCGCGTTAATTTAAAGATTAACGAACCGGTTGGCGGCAAGCGCTCTCCCGCGAGCGAACCGGAGACCAAGACCATTGATCAGGTCGTGGAGGAACTCTAATTTAAGTGAGATTCCATTTAATTACATTGTTTGCAGAAGCCTGCGATGCGTATCTCTCGGCGTCGATTATCGGCCGCGCTCGTAAAGGAAAAAAGATTTTAATAAATTACCAGAATCCGCGCGACTTCGTCGCGGGGCAGGCAGGGAGTTACAAGAAAGTAGACGAGAAACCCTACGGCGGCGGCCCGGGAATGGTGATGATGGCTCTGCCGATAATAAAAGCGGCCGAGAAGGCTCTGAAGAAAGGGCAAAAAGATAAAACAGCGAAGAAGGTCATCGTTTGGTTCTCGCCGAGCGGCACACAATTCACCAACAAAGACGCCGACGCACTCGCCAAATATGACGACATTGTGCTCGTCTGTGGCCGCTACGAGGGTATCGACGAGCGCGCGAAGAAAATCCTCAAAACCCTTGCGCCCATGAAAGAATTCGCTGTCGGCGAGGCTGTGTATACCGGTGGGGAAGTCCCAGCTCTTGCCATCGTCGACGCCGTCACGCGCCGCCTGCCAGGCGTCCTCGGCAAGGACGCCTCGGTAGAGGAGCGCCGCATTGCCTCAAGCGCGGTCTATACCCGCCCCGAAACCATTTTGTATAAGGGTAAGAAATATCGCGTCCCTAAGATTCTCCAAACCGGCCATCACGCCAAGATCGACGCATGGCGGAAGAAGCAATAGAGTTTTCCACTTGGGAGCCCTTCGCGACCCCGAAAAGGGTCGCGGCCGTTTATCCCCAGAGGGGGTTGCGCGGGAACGGGCGGGCTGATACAGTACGAGCACAAGATACGAGTGAGTAACGGAGGGCGGGCGATTCATACGGGAGCAGAATAAACGCAAAGCGAGAGCGGACTTTGTCCGTGCGTTCATATTTATATATTTTCATTATTAACACATCACGCCACCCTCACATGCGCAAAAACATCGTCCAGAAGACCTTTGGTGCGTATCGAGCTCCCTCGGTCCCGTTCCCGGACCTTGTCGGACATCAGCGGGCGTCGTTTGACTGGCTTCTGAAAGACGGTCTCAAAGAACTCTTTAAGGAGTTCTCGCCAATCGCCGACTATTCGGGAAAGAAGTTCGAGCTCCGCTTCGAGAGCTTTGAGATCGGCGAACCGAAATACGACGAAACATTCGCGCGCGATAATATGCGCACCTACGAGGCGCCGGTGAAGGCGACGGTCAAGCTTATCAACAAGACATTCGGTTCGGAGAAGTCGCAGGAGATCTTCCTCGCAGATATGCCGATGATGACGCCGCACGGCTCCTTCATCGTCTCGGGCGTGGAGCGCGCCATTGTTCCGCAGCTTGCGCGTTCCTTCGGCGCCTTCTTCGTCTCGGAACTCATCCGCGGCAAGCAGTTTTTCGGCGCCAAGATAATTCCCTTGCGCGGTGTCTGGATAGAAGTCGACTCGGAGGCAGACGGGGCTATTTTCGTGAAGATAGATAGGAAGCGCAAGTTCCCTATCACCCAGCTTCTGACTGTGTTCGGCGGCGGCCTCGGCGAGGCGGTTACCAAGCATTTCGCGAAGGATCCGCTCGCTCTCTCCGCCATCAAGGCGACCCTTGCTCACGACGAGGCGAAGTCCATCGAAGAGGCCTATATTGAGATCCACCGCCGCATGCGCGACGGTGATCTCGCGACGCCGGAGAACGCCAAGAACTTCGTCCAGTCCCTCTTCTCGGCCTCGCGCTACGACCTCGGTAAGGTCGGTCGCCATCGCCTCACCGCGCGATTCCTGCTCGCCGTGGCGGGGCAGGCGCTCGGAACGCAGCCGCGGGGCAACGCTGATTTTCGATATTGGGACCCGAC
>VFSW01004711.1_pt1 | contig 20324 bp, 22 predicted proteins | sample 5358111 | NCBI WGS metagenome assembly VFSW01 (sample SAMN11554181, study PRJNA540505) | mine drainage metagenome | isolation source: sediment from site ElyBrook_90M | place: USA: Ely Copper Mine, Vershire, VT | collected 2017 | reverse complement strand
GAACTACGAGATCCTGCCACGAAGCTGAAATGGTTATTTCTTAACACTGCCTTACCCTGAATCAGTTCGGTGACGGGCTTCTGGTGGTTGAACATAAAGGTCTCCTTGCTGGGTTTTTCAAATGCCGGCCTTCTCCGCCTCGCGGAGGCCGACGCAGGGGAACAGCCTGGCCTGGGCCAGGTCCAGATGGAAGGCTCCCTCCGCCGGTCCCGGCGCGAAGCCAAGCCGGGGAAGCAGGTTTTCCACGAGCCCGTTCTTCGGCGTGGGGATGTACTGCGCCGATATCGTTCTGGCGCCTTCCCGCCGGGCGGTGTCGACCAGCCTGTTGAACATGAATTCCTCGACCCCCCGGCCAATGACGCGGCAGCTCATCAGCCACGAATCGACGCTCCAGGTTGCATCCTCCAGCGTCGTGGCGAGCAGGATCGCAATCAGGCCATGATCGGCGAAACGATCCCGCAGGCGGAACCAGCGCAGCCAGTGCTTCGGCGAACGCGAGAATCCGGCGACCTGTTCCTGTGTGTACCGGCGCGTGGTCAGGGTGAACTGATTGGTCTTGTTGATCAACTGCGTGGCCCGCACGCAATTGGATTCGTCGACCGGTCCCCATGACAACTCCATGTCCAGGCTGAGGAGGTACGCGTTCAAGTCGCTCTCGCCGCTCAGCGCCCCCTCCATCCGCGCCCTGGCGACGTAGGAGCCGCTGCGGGCTTTGTCCTCCTCCGTAAGACTGAGAGCCTGGAAGTAAAGCCCGCGCTCCAGCGCAGCCAGGGAGTCGGATGGCTCGGCGGAGATTTCCGGGACGATCACTTCCGCCAGGGCATTCCTGATCGTGGCGCGCTCCACGGGATTGTCGTCGAGGAAAACAAAGCTGTCCAGCCCCAGGCCCAGTCTGGACGCGATCTTGCGCAGGTTCTCGTGCTTGGGCGCCCAGTTGGCCTCGAAAGCGACGAAGTCGTCCATCTTCAGGACAGAGGAGTCGTGGCTGCGGAAAACCGCCTCCGCATCGGCGGGATTGTTCTTCGAGACGACGGCAAGCAGAATCCCGCGCTCCTTCAGCGCCTTCACATAGCGCTGAAAATCCTGGAATCGTTCGCCGATGGCGGAGGGGGCGCCAAGGGCGATGCCTCCCAGTCCGTCCTCGCCGATAATGCCGCCCCAGAGCGTGTTGTCAAGATCCAGCGCGAGGACCTTCGCCGAAAGTCCGAGAGAGGCGCGTACGCAGGATACGATGTGCTCCGCAAGCACCGGCAACGCGTCGGGCGCGGGGTGGATCTTGGCGCTGGACCACTTCAGCCTGTCTTCCCACGGCCCCGGGTGCTGCGCGGAGATTCGCTCTGTGTCGAGCATGGTAACCGCGGCGGGAGCCGCTTCGAACAGGCGGCGATTGACCTCCCGCAGGACCCGCGCCCGGCCTTGCGGCAACAGCGACGCCAGCCCGACCAACGGATCTTCCTGCGGCGGAAGGAATGCCGGCTGGACGATCTGGCACGGGCATCTGGCGAGCAGTTTCTCCCAAAGAGAGGTGAATTGCCGGGCGCAGTTCTCCGCCGCCGATTCCGGATCTTCGGTGAAAAAGCCGATTCCGCAGTCCCTCCAGTTGACCAGGAACACCGCAAAGTTCGGGGCGAAGCGGTAGAGTCCGGAGTTGTCGTCCAGAATCTCCTGATGAAAACCGCCGAACGGGGCCTCATAAAAAGCAGCCTCAATGCCATCGCGGAAGAACAGGGACTCGAGCGTGGATTTGATCAGGCTGGTCGTGACGCTGCCCACCAGCGCGACTCGCACTTTGTGCCTGGCGGGCGGGCATCCCCGCAGTCTCCTGACCAGCGCCTCCGAGCGCAAAATGAGCGGATAGCCCGGCTGCATGCGCAGAGCGAAGCGCAGAAGGGAGGCGGCCTGCGGGTTATCTCCGCCGCGCGCGGCGATCCGGGCCCTCTGAAAAAGGGCATCCGGCACTTCGCGGCCGGCGGGGTCGACGACTTTCGCGTAGAGTGCGGCGGCCTCGGCCCACTCGGCCCGCGCCTCCAGCAGCGCAGCCCGGATCCAGCAGGCGGCGGCATCGTCCCGCCGGTCGAGGCGGCGCAGAACCTCGTCCTCCACGTGAGCGAGCCGCGCCGTGGTGAGCACGCGGCGGACTGTCTCCCGCAGGGTCGCGGCCGGCTGCGCTTCCCGGGAAAGGATGGCGTCGAGACAATCCATGGGTGAAACTCAGTCCGATGCCCGTCTGGAATCCAGGGCGCGCGCGAAATCCCCCACGCATTTGAAACCGGCTACTTCATCCGTGGTGAATTCCACGCCGAACTCCTCTTCAATTGCCAGCACCAGTTTAACTTGCGCCACGGAATCCCAGGCGGGAATATCCAGACTGGATGTGGTCTCGGTGACGTTCAAATCGGGGTCGTCGAAGATGTCGCGAAATATCGCGTTCAAAGTTTGGATCATGGTCGTTTCAGGGCAGGAACTTCGTTGTGAGTTTCGCACGGATCACCACATCGTCGCCGCGCAGCATCCGCGCTTTCAGGGTCACGCTCCGCATGGCCCGCTGGATCCTCGCCACTTCGGCGGCTACCTGAATCCGGTCGCCGCAAAATGCGGGCGCCGTGAAATCGGCTTCCACGGCAACGCAGATGGCGTTCTCGAAGAACGTCCCCACAATGCGCGAGAGCAGCGCGAGCGCGTGGAAACCGTAGACAACGCGGCCCGGGAAGCCAAGGCCCACCGCCGCTTGCCCGTCCGCATGGAGCGGGCTGTAGTCTCCGCTGAGCAAAGCAAACCGGTCCAGGGCGGCCGCGTCGAACACCTCCGCGGTCGTAAACTCCTGGCCCTGCTCCAGTTCCTCGAAGCGCCAGGGCTGTGTCCTCGCCGGCGGCCCGCCTAATGGCACGAGAACCCTCCGTCGGCCACCAGGGTTGTCCCGGTAATCCAGCGCGCCTGCTCACCGAGCAGAAAAGCGATCGGCTCCGCCACATCGGCTGGGCTCCCGAAGCCGAGCAGGTGGCGCTGTTTCACGGCCGCCAGTTGCTCGGCTGTCAGATTCTGCAGCCAGGCTTGCGACATTGGCGTCTCCACCACCCCGGGAGCGACAACATTGACGCGAATGCGCCGGGGCGCCAGTTCCACGGCCGCGCTGCGGCACGCCGAAATCAGCGCGCCCTTGGCCGCTGAATAAACCGTTTCGGCGGCGTTGCCCGTCAGCGCCGCCACTGACGACAGCCACACCAGCGCGCCGCCTTCGGGACCGGCGCAACGCAGGAATAACTTCGAGCAAAGCAGCGTAGCCGTGAGATTGCTTGTCAGCAGTTCGTCGATCCATTCGGACTTCAGCAGCTGCAGCGGCCGCAAAGCATGCTGGCCCGCGCAGAGGACGGCGCCATGCAGCGGTTTGTAAGACTGCCGGATCGTCGCGGCGGCGGCATCCACCAGCGCGTCGTTGCGCGCATCGAACGGCAGCGCGACATGCCGGCCGGGCTCCTCCCACTGCGCAATCGCCCGCTCCAGCCGTTCCGCGTCCCGGGAGACGGCAATGACGCGCGCGCCCTCCCCGGCCAGCAGCGAAGCAGCGGCCAGACCTATGCCTGACGAAGCGCCGGTAACCAGAACCGTCTTGTTTTCAAAGCGCCGCACTCATGACCTCGCCGGCCTTCAGTTCAGGCTCCATATCCAGAGCCGGATGCGCGTCTTCCGGCCACCGGATGCAGGCGACCCCCCATGTCAGTCCGGCGCCGAACGAACAAATGAGCGTGCGCGAACCGGGTCGAATCCGGCCCTGGCGCCAGCATTCGTAGAGCGCGAGCGGCGTGGCCGGGCCGCTGCTGTTGCCGAAGCGCTCCAGACAGTAGAACTGCTTCTCCTCGGGTACCTTGAGGGCTTTGTAGATCAGGGCGAGCATGGTCTTGTTCGCCTGGTGCAGAATCAACATGTCAATCCGGTCCATGGTGAGCTGCATGTTCGCCAGTGCTTCTTTGATGACCTGGGGCACTTTGTAAACGCAGAAGTGAAATACCGCCGGACCGTCCATGAACAGATGTTCGGGCGTGCGGACACAACCCGATTCGTCCGTGGTTTCCACCCGGGTCTCCGGTCCGAAGGGAGTCCTGGCGCCGCCTGCGGGAATCAGCAGGTGCCTGGCGCCTGTTCCGTCGGTCCCCAGCGCGAATTTTTCAAAGCCAACGCCGTCTTCGCATGGCCCGACCAGCGTGGCGCAGGCGGCGTCGCCGTGCAGCGCAACCAGACTTCGGTCGCCTGGATGCAGAAAGGCGGTGATCGCGTCGGCGTTGAGCAGCAGGACCTGGCGCGCCGTGCCGGCCACGATCATGGCGTGCGCCAGGCTGAGCGTGTAGGGGAATGCGCTGCAGGCCAGGTTGATGTCCATCGTGGCGCAGTTCTGCTGCAGGCCCAGTTTCCCGTGAAGGACTGCGGAAGTAGTCGGAATGCGGTAGTCGGGAGACTGCGACACGAAAAGCAGCGCATCCACAAGACTTCGATCGAAGCCACCGTGCCGGAAGAGTCTCTCGGCGGCCGTGAGCGCCAGGTCCGACGCGCATTCGCCCGGCGCGACCACCCGCCGCTCCACGATTCCCGACATCCGGGTGATCGAATCCATCTCCTTCTTGCCAAAGCGTTGTTCCAGCTCCGCGTTGGTCAGGACACCGGATGGCGCCACCGCCGCCATGCCCAGAATAGTGCTGTTCAACGCGGGCCTTCATTCACAAAGACCACGACGTCCCTGCACGTCTTCAGGCTCTGCACCGCGGAGGGTTCAACGTTCCGGCCGGTCAGGTCGGAAAGCGCGACCATCAAAGTCAGGCGGGAAACCGAATCGTAAGCGGACAGGCTCTCCAGCTCGGTGTCCATCTGGATCTCGTCCGGCTCGATCATCAGAGCCTCCGCGAGGGTTGCGATAATCCTGGATTCTTCGATCACTTCCCGTGCTCCCGAATTTCCGGGCTGCTGACGACTTTCGCGGGCACCCCCATCACCGTCGTCTGCGGCTTCACGGACCGCAGCACCAGGGAACTGGCCCCCACCACCGCGCGCTCGCCCACCCTGCTCTTTGGCAGCAGCGTCGCATTGGAGCCGAGGAAGGCGGATCTTCCCACGAAGCACCTGCCGCTGATGCGCACTCCGGGACACGCTTGCGAGAAGTCCTCCATGACGCTGTCGTGTCCCACGCTGACATGGTGGTTGATCACGACATGAGCGCCCACCCTGGCAAACGGCGAAATGATACTCCCGGCGGCGATGTAGGCGCCATCGCCGATGGTTGTCTCCCGTGCCATGACAACCGTGGGGTGCACGAGCGCGACCGGTTTCCAGCCGAGCCCTTCCGCTTCGCGCGCCTGCTCTTCGCGCATGACGTTGTCTCCGATCATGCACGTGAAGAAGATGTCCGTTCCGGCAAACCTGGCCGCCGCGTCCCTGAGCGTGCCGAGAACCGGATACGAATAGAGAGTCGGAGGGAACTTCGACGGATCGAAGGCAACGAAACCACGGATATTCCAGGCCGGCTTCCGGCCCTGCAGCACGTTCGCGGCGTTAGTGTCTTCCGCAACCCAGGCGCCTTCGGGTGCGAAGCCTCCCGCGCCGACGATCACCAGATCTCGCGGTGCGGCAAGCCGTGTGCTTGAATCGGTCTCGACCATGCTCCTCCGTTCGTTGCAAAACTCCAGTGTCTCTCACAACCGGAAGAACCCAAGTTTAGCATGTGTCGCCTGGAAATTACGCCTGTCAGGTTAAAAGTCACACAGAATCAGCTGTTTACCGGAATCGGCCCGCCGATTTCGCGGGTGCGGCGATCCGCGACTCGTGGCGCATATGGTATTTTCAGGTTTGGCTTCCGTTCATCCTGCCGCGCACGGCTGATGGCAACCGGGTCGTCAAGTCCGATCCGGCTCAATCATGAGTTCCTCAACACGCGCTCCCAGTCTGAATCTTCAGGCGTTCTGGTTGATATTCGCCCGTGTGGCGGGTTTTATCCTCCTGCTGGCGCTCCCGATCGTGATGGTTCGGGTTTTCGACAAGCCGGAGTTCGGTGTCTACAAACAGGTGTTCGTTGTGGTGGGGACGGCCACTTCGCTCTGTTCGTTCGGCTTCGCCGTCAGTGCGTTCTACTACCTTCCCCGCTTGCCGGAAAAGCGCGGGGCCATCGTCTTCAACATCGTCCTGTATAACGTTTTGAGCGGGTTGTTTGCGTTTGCGCTTTTCAGCCTTTGGCCGGGCTTCCTCAAGCTGATTATGGGCAATGCCGGTCTCGAACGCTACGGTCCGCTGATTGGCGGAATCGTCTGGACGTGGGTGTTCTCGTCATTCCTCGAATCGGTCGCCACCGCGAACGCGGACGTGAAGTTGTCAACGGGCTTCATTATTGGCGCGCAGTTGACCAGAACGGCGCTGCTGGTTGGTTTGGCGCTGGTTTTCCGGACCGTGAATGCGGTGCTCTATGGAGCGCTCGCCCAGGGCGTCCTGCAGAGCTTCATCCTGTTGTGGTACCTTCACCGGCGGTTTCCTTTTTTCTGGCGGAAGTTCGACCGGGCGCTCGCGGTTGAACAGTTCCGCTACGCGGCGCCCTTCGGATTTATAGGGCTGTTGTATTCGCTGCAAACGGATCTGGATAATTATCTGGTTTCGAACTGGTTCAGCACGGCGGCGTTCGCCATCTATGCGGTCGGCACGGCGGATCTTCCCTTTGCCGCGATTTTGCGGGACTCGCTGAACTCGGTCCTTCTGCCGCGCGTGAGCAGGCTGCAGCAGGAAAACAAGCCGGAAGAAATTCTGGATCTGATGATCCGGGCCTGGCGAAAACTGTCGGCCGCGCTGCTGCCCGCCTCCGCTCTGCTGCTGGTGCTGGGGCGCGATTTCATCACCGCGATGTACACGGCGGCGTACCTCGCGAGCTGGCCCATTTTCGCGCTGAATCTTGCGATGCCGCTGCTCGCGATTTTCCTTACCGACACGGTGGTCCGGACACACGCCGAATGGCGGTTCTTCTTCCTGAAACTGCGTTTCGCGAGCGCGGTGATTCAGATTCCCGTCTCGATCCTGGCGATCAATCTCTTCGGCATCGTTGGCGCGCTCGTCGGGCTGTTGTTCGTGTCCGTGCTGGAACAGGCGGTCACCATGTCCGTGGTCCTGCGCGTGCTTGGCTTCGGGCGCCGGCATCTGAGAAAGCTCGCCCCGATCGCGGGTTTTGCCGCCGCCTCGGCGCTCGCGGCTGCCGTCACGTGGGTGTTCCGGTCCTGGTTGCCGGTGTCGTCCGCGAAACTGGCTTTCCTGTCGGGCAGCGCGGTGTTCGGTCTGGCCTATGCGGCCGCCGTACTCGCAATGAGACTGCCGGATCCCGGCGAGCGGGCAATGGTAAACCGCTTCTCGCTGAAGATTCTGCGCGTGCGGCTGCTCGCCGATACTGTATGAAAAAACGCATCGAGTGGCCCGGCGGGAAGGCTTTCGCGTTCACCATTTTCGACGATCCGGATTCGCAGACCCTTGAGGGCGGCCGCAAGGCATACGCTTTTCTGCGCGATGCCGGCCTGCGTACGACAAAAGGGGTCTGGCCGGTGCGGGGACCGCGTGAGCCTTCCGATCACGGGGGCACCTGCGCGGAGCCGGACTACCGGGCCTGGTCGCAGGAGTTGCAGCGCGAGGGCTTCGAGATCGCTCTGCACAACGCCACCCTGCACACCTCCACGCGCGCGGAGACCGCCGAGGCGCTCGAACGTTTTCGCGAATACTTCGGCGCCTGGCCCTCGTCGATGGCCAACCACTACTATTCCGGGGAAGGGATCTACTGGGGCGATGCGCGGGTGAGCGGAGCGGTTCGCCTTGCCTACAACGCGATGACGCGCTGGAAAAACAGCGGCCGGTATTTCGGCCACGTGCCCGGGCATCCCTGGTTCTGGGGCGACCTGTGCCGCGAACGGATTCGTTACGTGCGCAATTTCGCGTTCGGCGATATCAATACCCTGGCCTCCTGCCCGATGATGCCCTATCACGATCCGGCGCGGCCCTGGGTCAATCAGTGGTACGCCTGCTCCGAAGGCTCGAATGTCCGGACCTTCAACCGGCTCCTGACGGAAAAGGAACAGGACCGGCTGGAAGAGGAAGGCGGCGCGAGCATCGTATATACGCATTTCGGGCACGGTTTCACGGATTCGGGAGGAGCTCTCGACCCCCGCTTCCGCGCCCTGATTACGCGCATGAGCCGCAAAAACGGCTGGTTCGTCCCCGTCTCGACGCTCCTCGACTATCTGGGTTCGGGCAATCAGCCTCGCGTGATTACTTCCCGGGAGCGGGGAATACTGGAACGGCGCTGGCTGATGCACAAGATCCGCTTTGGCACGGCCTGACACATGGCCTGACACACGGGCCTGACCCCCGGGCCGCGTCCGCTGGCATACAATTGCTATTTGGCCAGCCTTGTATCGGGTCGTAAGGAAGGCCCTGCGTCCGCACCGACGTCCCTGCCGCCGGATCTGGTTCGCGGACTCGCGCGGAAACACCTCCCCGGCCTCGACGGCATCCGCGCCATCGCCGTATCGCTCGTGATCCTTTACCATGCCGGATTGCCGCTGCCCGGCGGCACGGGCGTCCTTCTCTTCTTTGTATTAAGCGGATTTCTGATCACCTGGCTGCTGCTCGAAGAAGCCCAAAATACGGGGCGCGTATCGCTCCGCAATTTTTACATTCGCCGCGCGTTGCGCATCCTTCCCGCTTTCTATGTCTACGCAGCCGCCGTGCTCGCAATGGCCTGGGTGCGTCATCGTCCCGTGAACTATGCGCAGCTGACGGCGGCGCTCCTCTACGTGAATAACTACTGGCAGGGCATCCACGGCGACCCGAACACGGGATTCAGCCACACCTGGTCACTGGCGGTTGAGGAGCAGTTCTATATTCTCTGGCCCATGCTCTTTCTGTCGCTGCGCCGGAACCCCGCGCGCATGGCCCGGGTTCTCACCTGCGCCATTCTCGCCGTCTGGATTTACCGTCTGGTGCTCGTCTTCGTATTTCACGTGAATCAGGGCTATCTTTACGAGGCGTTCGACACTCGCGCGGACAGCCTTATGCTCGGATGCCTGCTCGCGGTGCTCCTCCACGAAGGTTTCGCCGCGCGGCTCTTCCGAATTGCCTGTTCGGGCCGATGGACCGTCCTGCTGACTCTGCTGCTGTTCGGTCTTTCCGCCGTGGCCGAATCCCGTTCCGCGTTCGATTATCGCGACACGATCGGTTTCGCGCTCAACGGAACGCTCGCCTTCTTTCTGATCGCGCAGGTAATCCCGGGGCGCGGTCCGGCGGGACTGCTCAACTGGGCGCCCATACGCTATCTGGGACGAATTTCCTATTCGTTGTACCTGTGGCAGCAGATCGCCGTGCCGGTTGCCGAAAAGGCTCTGGCGGGAGTTCATCCCGCGCTTCGGCTCGCGGGAGAATTTGCCGCTGTCACAGCCGTCGCTTCGGCCTCCTGGTTCTGCGTCGAAAAGCCGATTTTAGGGCTCAAAAAGAGATTCGGCGCAATAACCGCCGGCCGAACCCGGCATTGAAGGGGACTCCGGCTCAGCGCTGCAGATATTCGATCAGTAAACCGGAAGGCGTCCGGATCCAGGCGATTCTTCGGCCCCCGAAAGCCGGCGCGGGCATGGGGACGCGCACCAGAGTGTGTCCGGCGGCGCGCGCTTCGGCCAGCTGCGCTTTCAGATCTTCCACTTCGAAACAGACATGATGGATGCCGCCGCCGGATTCGAGAAACTTCAGCACCGGCGAACGCGGCCCCGCCGGTTCCACCAGTTCAATCGTGGTCCGGTCCGGCAGGTTGGCCGGCAGGAAGGTCACGCGAACCATCTGCAGCGGGTCCTCGACGATCGCTCCGTCCCAGTCCAGAAACAGCGCGGACCGGAACCCGGCTACAGAGTCGGCGATGGAGTGAACGACATAGCCGGTGTGATGGAAACGGCTGCGGCCGGAGCCTGCCGCACCGGGCGGATTATCTTGCAGTGGCACCTTCTCGATTACACCATTACCGCTCGATTACACCATTGCGGCTGCTAAACTTGCACCGGAGCGCCTCGGGCGGCTCTTGGGCCACCATGGCGCGCTCCACCCCCGCATGCCGATAAGAATTGAGCCGTTCGTTCCCGATCGTATTCCGGAAGTCAGGCGTTTTAATGAACGGCTGCGCGCGGGCGGCGCGCCCCCGGAGTCCGTATTCTTTGAGACGCCGCGCACCAGCTGGCTGCCGAAAGGCAACGACCCCGCCATCTTCAACGAACTGTTCGTGGCCATGGACGGCGCGGCCGTGCGTGGCGCCTACGCCCTCAAGCGCCAGCCTTTCCAGGTACAGGGGCAGGTGCAAACGCTGGGGTTTTACCACCATCCGTTTTCGGAGGCGATCGTCAACCGGGCGTACTCCATGGTAGGCGTGGCGCTGCTCAACGACGTGCTGCGCCGGGAGCCGCTGACGTACTGCCTCGGCATGGGGGGCTACGACCGGCCATTGCCGCGCATGCTGGTGGCAATGAAATGGAGCCATTTCCCGGTGCCCTTCCGGTTTCGCATTCTGCGGCCGTTCCGGTTCCTGCGGGGCATCCGGACGCTTCGCCAGCGTCCGCTCAGAGCCCTTGCACTCGATGCGGCCGCGTTTTCCGGACTGGGATGGGCGGGCATCCGGATCCTCCAGGCATGGAAAACCAAATTCACCCTCGCGAACAGCGGGTTTACCGCGACGGTGGAAGCCTCCTTCGGCGAATGGGCCGACGACGTCTGGCACGAGTGCTCACCGGAATATCCGCTGATCGCGGTTCGGGACCGGCGCTCGCTGAATGTGTTGTTTCCCGTGGAAAATCCGCTGTTCACGCGTTTGCGGATCCGGCGCCGGGATGGCGGCGCCGCGGGCTGGGCCGTGGTCTCCACGCGGCAGATGGACGATCACCCTCAGTACGGCAGGCTGCGCGTGGGCCAGATTGTGGACGTCCTGGCCCGGCCTCTCGACGCTCCCCCGGTCATTGCGGCCGCGGTACAGGCTCTGGAGCGGCAGGGAGCCGATGTAGCTACCGCCAACCACACCCACGCGGCATGGGTTGAGGCCATGGATCGGGCGGGCTTTCTGCCGGGTCCGTCCAATTTCATCTTTGCGGCGCCGCCCGCGCTGGCCGCGGCGATCGCGCCTTTCGAGGACTACCGGAACAGGATCTTCTTTACGCGCGCCGATGGCGACGGGCTGTATCGCTTCGAGTAGGCGTTTTTCGTCCGTTCAGCGGGCTCGTTGCAACCGCTCGTTGAATTTCCGGTTAATGGCGGACACCACCAGGTCCGCCGGTTTGGCCTCGATATGAATCCCATCGGAATAATTGCCGTCGTTGCGAAGACCGGCGAACTCGTCGGACATGAAGTCGATGACCTGGTCGTCCGGGTCGAGGCGAGCCCTGACGAAACGCACGTAGTCCTCAAGCGGCGCTCTTCTGTATTCCAGAAGGCTTTGAGACATTGGCGGAACGATGAAGACAATCCTGGCATGATGCGCGCGCAGTTCCCCGATTACGTTCCAGTATTCCGCGACCGCAACAGGGTCCGCCACGTCCAGGCTTCGATCGAGGATCGCGCGGCCGAACTTCGTGCCCAGCGCCTGGTGTTGAGCCGGGTCCACGTCCACCGTGCCGTGGTCGTCGGCGCCATCGAAGCGCTGCAGACGGTAATGCACGAATATCCGGTTCATGTACGCCCGGAGAAGGCTGCGGGAGCCAAGCGCCGCAATCTTCTCCCTGGGACCGGGACGAAGCCCATGGAACTCATGGCTGCCCGTGAGTACCGGGGATAAGATCAGGAACGCTACTTCAATGCCCGGTCTTGACAGCGTCTGATCCAGCAACACCTTTTCTTCGGCGATGTTGGCGTAGTCCATGGATTCGTTGTAAACGCGTACCGCCTGAATCCGCGCCGTATTCCAGTTTTCCGATATGGAGGAGCCGATCAGCACTCCGTTGAAGTTCTCCGGCACGTAGCGGGCGCTTAAAAGGTATTTTGCGATGCGAATGTCGCCAAACGCACGCAGGTGACGCCCGCGGGAGTCGCGAAAGATCCCGTAGAGATCGAACCAGACGTTGAAAGCGACAACGCCCGCGCCGATCGCGACAACCAGGGATAGCGTAGTCAAAACCCAATGGCGAGTTTTCATGGCTCAGAACGCGAAATAGACAAAAGGTTTCACCGCCGTGGAGTTCATATACAGCATGGAAAGCAGGAGCAGCCCCGCCGTCACGCAGGATGCGGCGAAGGTGGGCCGAACCGCCCTGGCCATCTCGGTCGATGTCCTGAACAGAAAGGCCACCGCAATGCCGATCGCAACCGGATGCACAACCAGCCGCGGACTCAGCGGGGGTAAAACCAGCCGCAGGGCCTCGCTGACCGCGAAGAGCTTGCCGTGCGGCAGCATCGCCATCAGCAAATGCAGCGCGAAGGCGACATCCCGCGATCGGAAAATCACGAACGTCATACTTACGAAAACAAACGTCACGGCAAGGCCGAGCCAGCCCGGCATCTTCAGCTTTCGCCTCTTCCAGACTTGATTGACCGCAAGTGCGGCGCCATGCAGGAGACCCCACACCAGGTAGGTCCATGCCGATCCGTGCCACATTCCCGCGATGCCCATCGCCAGCAGCGTGGCAATGGCGCTTGTGCGCAGCGTGGCTTTCCCCATCCTCCGCAGGATCGGCGTATAAAGATAGTGCGTGATGAAGTTCGACAGCGAGATATGCCAGCGGCGCCAGAACTCGCTGATGGATTCGGCCCGGTACGGAGCGTTGAAATTCACGGGGATGTCTATGCCCATGATCCAGGCGGAACCGAGCGCCATGTCGGAATAGCCGCTGAAGTCGAAATAGATCTGAAACGTATAGGCAAGCGCGACGATCCACGCTTCAGCGGTCGAGTAGTCGCTCATCGATCCGAAACCCACATCCGCAATCGTTGAAAAAGTGTCGGCCAGGATCACTTTTTTCGCCAGTCCCCACGCGAACAGGTTCAGTCCCCGGAATGCCATTTCCCAGCGCACCTCGCGCGAAAGGTCCGCGTGGAACTGCGACACTACCTCGCGTGCGCGGACCAGCGGGCCGGAGATGACGTAAGGGAAGAATGAAACGAATGTCGCGTGGTCGAACAGCGAACTCGGTGCGTTCAACCCTTCGAATGTATCGACCAGGTACATAACCTGGTTCAAAGTGAAAAAGCTGATCCCGAGCGGCAATTCCCAGTCCGGCACCAGCAGTTGGAAGCCGGCTGCCGGCGGAAGCAGCCGCAGGAACAGGTTGGGGTACTTGAAACTGCACAGAAAGGCTACGTTGACGAGCAATCCGATGTAAAGGAGCCGCTTTTGCCGCAACTCACTGCCGCCGGCCATCATGGAGCGCACCGTAATCCAGTTGAAGGCGATCGATACCAGCAGAATCGGAAGGTACGAAAGTTTCGCCTGGGAATAGAAGAGCAGCGACGCCACCAGCAGCCACGCCTGCGGCCATCGGTGGCCCACATGCTTCTGCAGTATCGAATAAACCAGGGCCGCCGCCGGAAGAAACACCAGCAGATAGCCGAACGAGTTGAATGGCATCAGGACGCGGGTTCCGCCGATGGCCGCAAGTCTGTTGCCGCAACGTTCAGCCGAACGGCGTGCGTTGCCATCACGCGCGATGCTCCCCGTGCCCCATCTTATGTACGTATATCAGACACAATGCGGAACTGTCCACCGGCAGCCTCAAGGTTTCAAACGCGCGAGAGGATCCCCGATCACGATATTCATCCAGCTCAGCCCGGGAATCCCGAGATAATAACTCTCCGCCAGCGTCCGCCCCTCAAGGTAAGCGGGCAGCACATACTCGGGACGCGGGCAAAACGTCAGATACGGCTCGTAAACCTGGCCCGACGCCCCTGTGGCGCCCTCGTGGATGAAATCCGCGCTCAGCGACTGGGGCGAGCCCTCGAAGTACGTCTTCGTGTCTTCCCACGAGCCGAGTCGCCAGGCGTCGGGAGGCCGCTTGAAGGTGCGCCCGTCGCTCGAAACGAACTCCGTTGCAATCGCCCCGGGCAGCCACTGAAAGTGCAGGAACCGCTGCCTGCGGTCCGGATCGTTCGATCCCCATGACGCATACCCGATCACGTCCTTCCGGTCCGTCACAATCGCGGACGAATCGTCCAGAATCACACGGTCTTTCGGCAGCAGCAGTGCCGCCGTGCGCAGCCACCCGTTGCCTTCCGTGCGGTTGCTGGCGCGCGCGTCGATGACGAATTTGCCGGTGTTGCGGGCCAGCAGCGCGCGGTCGACCATCCCCTTCATATCCGCCATGTCGTAAGCGGCGAGGCGCGTCACCAGGTACATCGGAAATTGCGGATGGCGGAATGGCGCATCGCGCATCCCGAAGAAGGGATTGACCACCGCGCCGGGCAAAGAGACCGTAACCCCGTGCAATTGCGCATAGAGCAGGGTGAGTTCCGAATCCACGGAGGCCGCGGTGTTGCGAAGACCGTCGCCGTTGCCTTCGATTTTCAGAGGAACGCCCGCGGTGGTGACGATATAAAGGATCTTCTCCGTAAGCCCGTGTTGCCTGAGAAACGTCCCGATGGGCGCCCGCACTTCGCGTTCGTAAACGTCGCGCGCGATCTCTTCATCCGGCTTCGTGTCGATCGTGCACAGGTTCGCGAGCGGCACGCCGCGCTTCTTCAGGTAGTACTCTCCGATCTCGCGCGACGGCGGCGACCCGCGGTTGACGACGATCAGCACGCGATCCGCCGTCTGCGCGCGGAGCGCCATGCCAAGCAGCGCGAACGCGAGGAGCCGTACCATCTTTTTACTTTACGCCCCCGCGCCACCGGAGGCCGCCGGTAACTGATACCATCGTCAGGCGATGGTAAAATAGGCGGTAAATCGGTACGGGTCCGGCGCCGTGCGCCGTTTCCGTCCGGCTGAGGGCGGCACTGTATGGATTTTGATCAGCTCCACACGTTTCTCGAAATCGTCCGCCTGAAGAGCTTCTCCAAAGCCGCGCAGACCTGTTATCGCACGCAACCCGCCATCAGCGCGCAGATCCGCCAGCTGGAACACGAATTGAAATCCGAGCTTTTCGAGCGCTTCGGCAGCCGCATTTCGCTCACGACGGCGGGAAAAATCTTCGCTGAATACGCCGAGCAGATGCTCGACATTCGCCGTCAGGCCCAGAATTCGCTGAACGAACTCGAAACGTCGCCCCGCGGCGAACTCGTGATCGCGGCCAATGAGGCGACCTGCATTTACGTTCTGCCCCAGGTCTTCGCGGAATACAAGGTGCAGTTTCCGGGCGTGCAGCTCCAGGTGAACCGCTCCTACGGATCGCGCGTGGTGGAGGCCGTCATGGAGAACGTCGCCGATTTCGGCCTGACCCAGCTTCCCGTGGTCGAAAAGCGCGTCCAGGTGGTGGATATTCATCGCGACGAAGTGCGCGCGGTGGTGCCCGCCGATCACCCTCTCGCCACGGCGGAAAGCGTCCGCTGCGAAGACGTGATTGCGTTCCCTCTGCTTCTGCCGCAAACCGGGATGACGCGCAGCCGGCTCAACACATGGTTCGAAAGCGTGGAAGACGAGTTGCAGGTTTCGATGGAACTCGATTCGTCGGAAACCATGAAGCGCTTCGTCATGGCGGGTCTCGGCATCACTTTTCTGGCGGCGTCCAACTGCCAGGAAGAGGTGGCCGCGGGCCTGCTCGTGACGATTCCTCTGGCGCCCGAGCCGATGATCCGGAAACTGGGCCTGATCTATCGCAAGGACAAGGCGCTGCCCAAGGCCGCGCTCGGATTTATTCACGTGATCCTGGGCCAGTTCGGCACGCAGGTCCCGGTTGTGCGCGAAGCGCGGCTGCCGGTTATCGTTCACGGTTGAGGCTGAGCCGGCGATGACGTGCCCCAGGTGCCACTCCGAATTCGAACCGGCCGCCGGCGTCTGCCCGGAGTGCGGCATCCGCCTCCTGCACAGCGTCTCCGGGGTGATGAAGACTTCCGCGGTGATGATCGCCGCCGGCGGGGAACGGGGGTTCTATCGCTCCGTCCGCGAGGTTCCGGAGCCGCTGCGGAAGCAGCTGATTGAAACCACCAGCAGCCGGAATTCGGGGATCATCGTGATTGCCGACCGCGCCGGCAGAGCGCAGCTCACCCAGGCGCTCGCCAGCCGCGAAGCCAGCCAGGCGCGCCGTTCCGAAGCCGCCGCCGCCGAAGCCCCGCCTGCCCCGGTTCCTGACGGAAACGCTCGTCTCCGCTGGCTGCCATGGGCCGGTCTGGCTCTGGTTCTGGCGCTCTCCGCCGTCTTCGCGGCGTTTTTCTACCGCCACTGGTAAAATCGGCGCTTGACCGGGAAAATTATTGTATTCGGAGCGTCCGGACAGCTGGGCGTCGAGTTGTGCGCCGAACTGAAGCGGCGCGGTTATGAGGTGCGCGGGTTCGAACGCGCCGCGCTGGACATCTGCGACGGCGAGAAACTGGAGCGCGCGCTGGCGGAATTCGACCCGTTCGCCGTCTTCAACGCCGCCGCGTATAACCAGGTGGACGTGGCCGAACGCGAGCCTCTGGCCGCCTTTGAATCGAACGCCCTCGGCGTCCGCAACCTCGCCCTTGCCTGCCGCCAGAGCGATGCGCGGCTGGTCCACTTCTCCACCGATTACGTTTTCGACGGCAGGCTCGGGCGCCCGTATGTGGAGACCGATTCAACCCATCCCCTGGGCGCGTATGCGGTCTCGAAACTCGCCGGGGAACTCTGCTGCCAGGCCTATCTCGAGCGGCCGCTCGTCGTGAGAACCTCCGGCGTGTTCGGCCCCGGCGGGCTGCGCACGGCGCGCGGCAACTTCCCCGAACTGATGCTGCGGATGGCGCGCGAGGGCAAGCCGATTCGCGTGGTGGAGGATCACATCGCCTCGCCCGCATATGCGCCTGCGCTGGCAAGCCGCGCGATCGACCTGCTGGAGCGGGATCTGGACGGCGTCTTCCACATTGGCGGTGGGGAGCCCATCTCCTGGTTCGAATTCGCGCGCCTGATCTTCGAAAAGGCCGGTGTTGCGGCCAATCTCACGCCCACCGACGCGCGCGAGTATCGCACAATTGCAACCAGGCCGAAATTCTCGGCGCTTGAGAATGCCCGTCTCCGGGTGCATGGCGTCGCGCCGATGCCCCCGCTCGCGCGGGCGGTCGAAGAGTATCTGGCGGCGCGCAAAGCCTTCGCCGCGTAGCCTGTTATTGCTGCGCCGGCAGCGCGTAGTAACCCTTGCGCACCTGCACGCCCGGCTGCTGGCGGGCACACATCGATCTAGCCGCGCTTCTCCAGCTTCTCTATCCTCTCGCTGTGACTCGCCTGCGTTTCCGCGTAATGATCGAGCTTATTCTCGATGCGCTGCAAAACCAGATTGATCTCGTGCGTTGCGGCGCGCAGCTCCAGGCCTGTTTCGGCGCGCCCCGCCTTCAGTTCGGCGCGCAGCACGTCGCGCATGTCTTCCGTTCCCTTGCGGTTGCCATGCATCGCGCCGAAGATCGCGAGAAGCGTGATCGCGAGCGTAAGCAGTTGCAGGTCCGTCATTTCAGTCCTTCCGTTTCCGCCGCCTTCTTTCGAAAACCTCGCCAAATCCAGGGAAAAACCCTTTGCAAATCCGCGATCGCATATCGGCCCTGTTGGCCGCCGGGTGGGTTGCGCGCGAACCAGTCGTTGTCCGGCGTGCTGGATATCGCGCCTGCCTGTTTCGCGAGCGCGTTGTAATCGATTCGGCCCTCCCTGATTGCGGGCCGACCGGTCCATGAGGCCCATCGTGGCAACTATGCCTGCCCGGCAGATGGATACTGCGATCCAAATCCGAAAAAAGCCTCTCCCTGGGCGGGGCATCTGCTAACTGGTCTCCGCTCCGGACGTGACCTTCCCGGCCTTCTCTCACCGCCGGGCATTCACCTCTCCTCCAGATGCTTCAGCCGCGCGTCGAGCACTTCCTCGACCCGGCGCAACTCGGCGCGCCACAGATCGCGCATATCGTCAAAGCGCGTGTTCACCGCGTCGAACCCGGCCTTCATCGAACCGGCGAGCAGGGTCGCCATGATGCCGATGAGGGCGGCGTTGAAGAGAATCGGGATTCCTATTGCGATGTAGAGTTGCTCGTTGGTCATAACCCGGCTTTCTTTCCTGACTTCTTTGCATTCGCGCGCCGCGTCTTCAGTCCCTTCGCGGCGATTTCCTTCCTCTGTTCCTCTCCCATTGCGGCGAAGCCCTTGCGCCCCGTCGCTTGCCCGCCTTCCTTCCTGTCTCAGCCAGATATTCCGAGATTCCGTTTGGGGTCTTTTTCGTCGCTATCTTAACTATCATAAGCGGCTGAAAAAACAAGAGCAACCGGCGTTTACCCTATAAGCCGCTTGCTGATAAGGCTGTTCTGCAAGCGGCGTACGACACAGGAGACGAGCCCGGGTGAGTATCTGGCCGCGCGCAAAGCCTTCGCCGCGTAGCCTGTTATTGCTGCGCCGGCAGCGCGTAGTAACCCTTGCGCACCTGCACCTTCAGATCCTTGTTCGCGGTGCGCAGTTCGATCTTGCGGAAAGACCCGTCCTTGCGGCCGTTGGTCGGCGTGTAGCCGATCGCGTATTGCGTGCGCATCTCCTGCTGGATCTGCTCGAAGATCGCGTCGAGCGAATTCTTCCGGTCCACCTGAAATAACCGGCCGCCGGTCTCTTCGGACATGTGCTTCAGCACGCTTTCGCCGCTGTACCCGGCGTTGAACCCGCCATAGGCCTGGCGGTCCACATAAAGTATCCCGTAAATAATCGCGTCGGACTTCTGCGCGGCCTCGATCGCGGCCCGCTCCGTCAGCGTGCTGCCCTCGTCTTCGCCGTCCGTGATCAGCACAATCGCCTTGCGCCCCGCCTCTTTCGAGAGCATGTCGTTCGCGGCCAGGTAAACGGCGTCATAAAGGACCGTACCCCGCTGCTTGCTCATGGTCGGGACCGGGCCCGAGTTGATGCCCGCAAACCCGGCATTCAGCTTGAGGCGGTTCAGCCCGTCCTGCAGGGAGCGCGGAGAACCGGTGATATCCTGCAGCAGTTCCGAATCCGCCCCGAAACTGATCAGAAACGCCACGTCCTTCTTCTTCAGCACGCTCGAAAAAAACGCTGAAGCCGCCCGCCGCTCGATTTCGATCAGATTCTGCTGGCTGCCGGAGACATCGACGAGCAGCCCGATGGTCAGCGGCAGATCCGTCTCGCGCGTAAAATACTTGATGCTCTGCTGCGTCCCGTCTTCGGCGAGGGTGAAGTCGCCTTTTTCGAGGCTGGAGATCAGGGCGTTTTGTTTGTTTCGAACCGCGCAGTAAAGGTTGACGACGTCCACATCGACCTTGATCGGCTCGCCCGCGTCGTCCTGGACCGTCTGCCCGCCGCCGGCCTGCTGGCCTTTCAGCCGGATCGGAGCGAGCGGCGCCATCAAAATAATTGCGAGAATCAGGCCGGTGGTTTTCATAGAATCAAGAAAGTGGACGTGCGCCCGTCCGGCTCTGTTTCAGCCAGCTCTGTTTCGGTGACGTCGGTGAACAAAATGCGCTCCATCCTCCAGCATCTCAAAAAATCGGACCCGGTATTGGCCGCCATCGTCCGGCGGGTGGGGCCGTTCACGCTCGAATACAGCGAGCCGTCTTTCGAAACGCTCGTTCGATCCATTGTCTACCAACAGCTCAGCGGCCGGGTAGCGAGCGTGATTTTCGCCCGTCTGCACGCCGCCGCCGGCGAAGAAAAGCTGACTCCCGCCGGGATCATGAAACTCCGCACGGAGCGGATGCGGAAACTGGGGCTCTCGCGACAGAAGACCCTGTATATCCGGGAACTGGCGAAGCACACAAGGAAGGGCAGCGTGGCGTTTGAAACGCTGCCCGAGTCCGGCGACGCCGCGGTGATCGAGCATCTGACGAAGGTGAAGGGCATCGGCGTCTGGACCGCGCAGATGTTCCTGATGTTCGCGCTACGCCGCAACGACGTGCTGCCAGTGGCCGATCTGGGCATCCGCACGGCGATGAAGAAAGCATACGGGCTCGAGGAACTGCCCAAGCCTCCGGAGATGGAGAAAATCGCGGCGGCGTGGAAGCCCTGGACATCGATTGCATGCTGGTATCTGTGGCGGAGTCTGGAGAAGGTGGCGGAGCCGTGAAGGAGATCACAGCTTCGCAAAATAATTCGAGCGTTTGTATCTGTCTTCATTTCTGCAGCTTCCGGGCCGGCGCGCCTTCCGCCACGCTGTGCGCGGCACAACACGCGTGCTACATTTCCAATCGAAAGAACCCGGTCGCACCCATTGGCGTACCGGGGCA
>VFSW01004710.1_pt1 | contig 20332 bp, 14 predicted proteins | sample 5358111 | NCBI WGS metagenome assembly VFSW01 (sample SAMN11554181, study PRJNA540505) | mine drainage metagenome | isolation source: sediment from site ElyBrook_90M | place: USA: Ely Copper Mine, Vershire, VT | collected 2017 | reverse complement strand
GGTGATATCCACAGATAAATCTGTTTTTTGCACTTGTATTCACAGGCGCTACAGGCGCATCGTCTCTTCAGTTGGTGAACCTGTAGGGAATTGGAAACGACGTTTCCGGCCTGAACGGCAGATGTGGGCTCTCGCAGCAAAGTAGTTGGGACCGGCGGCTTCGCTGCTGATTCCAATGCGCTGGCAGCAGACAAAGCATTGGCGAACAGACTGGAAGATGCAGAATTCGAAAGAAGCTGGAAAAGTGCTTCAACGCTTTGCGAAGAAGGACAGGACTGGCGGAGGTCGAAGACTTCGTTCCCGTCTCGCAGGGCGATGCAAAGTTCGGTGGAAGTCAGAGACGTGCCACCAGCCCTTTGCGGTCGTTGAATCAAAGAGTAACGGCGACGTAACCTGTGCGGCCGAGCTGCAGAGGCGGCGGATTAAGGGACTCCAAGAGACGGCGAACGGTCAGGCTGGCAGTTGCACTCGCTGGATAAAGCTGAAGATTCATCGCTTCGTGCAGATGGATGGCGTCCGACTCGATGAGCTATAAGGGCACCCGGAGAGCGCCGGAGACCTGTGAGGGTTTCCGGCGCTTTCGATTTCGAGCCTCTGTCTTTGCTTCCCTGCCCTAGGCTCAATACATCACTACCGCCACGCTTAGCCAGATGGCAGCCAGCGCAATCACCACAACGTTGCCCTCAAACTCAATCACACCCTGTGCGGTGCGAATCCGGGCCGGTGGAATGCCCTGCGGATCGCTGAGCTTTCCACCGTAGAGGCGTCGCAGAAGCATGGCCAAGATATAACCGGCAAGCGGCGCACCGGAAAGACAGGCCGCCAGAATGAATCGCTCCCGGTGCCATGGTCCCGGCCACCACAAAAGCGCGATTTCCACTGCGCTGGTCGCCAAACCCGCCGCCACTTGCGACACCAGGTGAAAGCGCGCATGGCCCGGCCACAGTGGATGCATGGCATGAGTCCGGTTCAGATCAATCGCAACAGGAGCAACACCTTGTCCGGCTGCAAGAGCCGTCAGCATCCATTGGGCTATCAAAGGCGCTGCCATCAAACGCATTCTACGCGAGAACGCAGCCTTCCGCCTCTCAGGTGCCGGCCTGCGCAAAGGCCTGCCAGCAGAGCTGCATGCCCATCGCCAGCAACCACAGGGATAGAGCCAGCCGCAACGCCCGTGCAGGGATGCGCGAGGCCAGGCTCGTGCCCACCACTGCGCCCAGAACGCCGCCCATCACCAGCCGCTCCAGCAACGCAACGTCGATGCTGCCGCCGCTCAGGTGCAGTCCGCCTCCCAGCAGGGCAAGGCACAGGCCAAAGGCCAGATCGGTGCCGACAATGCGCTCCGTGTCCAGCGGCGTGAAGCCCATCAGCGCCAGCGTACCCAGCGCGCCAGCGCCGGAAGATGAAAAGCCGACTTCCGCGCCCACGGGGAGCATGGTGAGCGCCAGCCAGCCGGGACGATGCGCACGGCCTGCATGCATGGCCGCCGGCCGAAAGTGCCTGTAGACATGCCAGGCGGAGGGAATCGCGATCAAGACACCCAAAGCGAGATAGAGCCAGATTTCGTCGCCATGGCTGCGCGCCAGCCGGCGAAAGAGCAGCGTGCCCATCACCACACCCGGCAGCCCCGTCGCAAGCATAATTGCCAGCGTGCGCCAGGCCACGTTGCGCCGCATCACATGTACTGGCGTCACCACCAGCTTCACCGCCGCGGAGTATGCGAGCGCCGTGCCCACCGCGGCCTCTGCAGGCAGATGCAGCAGCAGGATGAGCAGCGGAGCCGTCACCGTGCCCGCGCCCACTCCCGTCATCGCAATCATCGCTGCAATCAAAAAGCCCAGCAGAAACTCCATCACGCTCTCGCCTTCAACCGTCTACCTTTTACTAGCCTTGAATGTGAATGCCGCATTCGAGCTTGCGGCCCGACCAGCGCCCGGAGCGCGGATCATCTGCATCAAACGGCAGGCTCGTGCATGGCGCGCACCCGATGCTCGTGTACCCCTTGTCATACAGCGGCAGCAGAGGAATCCCTTGCGCTTCGGCATAGAGCCACACTTCGCGCGTCGTCCAGTCCGCCAGCGGACTCAGCTTCTGAAGCACATGCCCGTCCGGCAGAGTGAAGGACTCGTCCGACTGCAGGTTTGCGCGCGACTTCGACTGCTGCCGGCGCAGCCCCGTAATCCACACGCGATAGCCCGCCAGCGAGCGAAACAGCGGCTCTACCTTGCGTATGCCGCAGCAGCGGTCCGGCGCCGTCTGGTGCAGAATGCCGAACTGACTCTCCTGTTCCGCGACCGTCTGCGCTGGCAATACGTTGATCAGGTTCAGTCCCCACTCCTTCGCGATGCGATCGCGATACGCCAGGGTCTCAGGGAAGTGGTAGCCCGTCTCCAGAAACAACACCGGCACAGCGGGCAGCGTCTCCCGCACCATGTGCAGCACCACTACGTCTTCGGCCTGAAAGCTGCTCGTTACGCAGATGTCGGTGGCCTGCGCCAGCTTCTCCGCTAGGAAACTCTTCGCCTCGCCTGCACGCGCTTCAATCTCAGATGCCCAGGCCGTCGTCATTTTTATCCTCTCCATCGGGAATTGCGCCAAGGCGCTGAATCGCTTCCAGAATCTCGTCCGCATTTTCTGTGGCGAGTTCGTAAGGTTTGGCGCCTGCCCCATGCACGGGCGTCAGCGTGATCGGTAGTTGTTCGTCGCCCTCCACCAGAATGAACGCGCCCAGGCGCGCATGTGCGACAAGCGCCGGAGACAAAGCAGCGCGCGTGCGCAGGACCACTACGCCGGCCTCCAGCAGAAACTTTTCGAGTTGCGAAGTAAGCTCTGCGCGATTTCCAACCGCCAGTACGCCATGCATGGCTTGGCTGCTGCGCAGCTGGTCTTCCGTCGCGTCCGCAATCTCGCGGATCATCCCTGCTCCCGCCGTTGCGTGCGTCTCCGCATCAATGAGGATGAGACTGCCGGTCGCGCGATTCTCGCAGTAGAGATCGGCCATCAGCGGCCGCGTCGTCTCCAGCGTCAATTCGCCAATGTCGTTCAGTTCAAGCTGCTCTGCCTCGCTCTTCTCCAACCGCTCCACATTCATGCGCGAGTGGATAGCCATCACCTGCGCCCGCACCGTCTGCGTTGTGTGCTTCAGCAGGTAGGTGGCCCCCACCCGCAGCGGCTTGTTCTGCATCCACACCACCGTCGCGGTAAAGCGGCGTGTCCTGTGCGGCTGCGCATCGGCCGCGGCAATCATGTCGCCCCGGCTCAGATCCCTCTCGTCTTCCAGCGTCAGCACCACCGACTGCGGTGCCCGCGCCACAGCGAGGTCGCCTTCCCACGTCGTGATAGTGCGCACGCGTGTGCGCACACCCGACGGCAACGCGACCACCTCATCGCCCGGACGCACCGTGCCCGCATTGATCTGCCCCGCAAATCCGCGAAAATCCTGATGCGGGCGCAACACGCGCTGCACTGCAAGGCGCAGCCCCGCGTTCGAGCGCTCAATCGCCAGCGGCACGGTCTCCAGCAGCTCCAGCAGGCTCGGCCCGCCGTACCACGGCATCCGCTCGCTGTGATGCACTACGTTGTCGCCATCCAGCGCGCTCACCGGCACCACGTGCAGTTCGGGAATCTCAAGCTGCTTCGCCAGCTCTGTAAGCGCCCGGCTGTGCTGCGCAAAGACTTCTTCCGAGAATCCCACCAGGTCCATCTTGTTGATGGCCGCGAGCACGACCGGAATCCCCAGCAGCGCCGCGATGCATGCATGCCGCCGCGTCTGGTCCAGGATCCCTTTGCGTGCATCCACCAGCACAATCGCCACATCCGCAGTCGACGCGCCTGTCGCCATGTTGCGCGTGTACTGCTCATGCCCCGGCGTATCCGCAATGATGAACTTGCGCTTCGCCGTCGAAAAGAAGCGGTACGCCACATCAATCGTGATGCCCTGCTCGCGCTCCGCGCGCAGCCCGTCTGTAAGCTGAGCAAAGTCGATCTCCGCGTTGTGCGTGACCGCGCGCACATGGTCGTCATACACGTTGCGCGAGTCATAGAGGAGTCGCCCGATCAGCGTTGATTTGCCGTCGTCCACGCTGCCCGCAGTGCTGAAGCGCAGCAGTCCCTTCGCGCGCTCCGCAGCCAGCCGCTCTTCTATGCGCAGATCCGTCTCATCCTGTTCCAGCACGGCAGCCGCGTTGTCCATCAATTGCGCCATTAGAAGTAGCCCTCACGTTTCTTCAGTTCCATCGATCCGTCCTGGTCGTGGTCGATGATGCGGTTCGCACGCTCGGAGTTCCGCATCTCCACCAGCTCGGCGATAATCTTCGGCACCGTGTCGGCGTCCGACCGGATCGCGCCCGTGCAGGGGCTGCAGCCCAGCGAGCGCAGCCGGCACTTCACCCACTGCTCTTCGCCCGGCAATCCCTTCACAAACGGCTGCTCCACTGGAATCAGACTGTCGGCGCGCACCAGCATCTTGCGCTCTTTGGCCAGGTACAACGGCACAATCGGAATCTTTTCGAGGTGGATGTAGTGCCAGATGTCCAGCTCAGTCCAGTTCGAGAGCGGAAACACGCGGATGCTTTCGCCCGGCCCGATGCGGCTATTGAAGAGGTTCCACAGCTCCGGCCGCTGATTCTTCGGGTCCCACTGCCCAGCGCTGTCGCGGAACGAGAAGATGCGCTCCTTCGCGCGCGACTTCTCTTCATCGCGCCGCGCTCCGCCAAAGGCCGCGTCAAATCCATGTGCGCGCAGCCCGTCCAGCAGCGCCTGCGTCTTCAACAACCCGCAGCAGCGCTGCGTGCCCAGTTGCACCGGGTTTGCACCCTTCGCAATCGCCTCTTCATTGCGCCAGACCAGCAGCTTCACGCCCAGCTCCGTGGTGTAGCGATCGCGAAAATCGATCATCTCGCGGAATTTGAAGCCCGTGTCCACGTGCAGCAGCGGAAACGGAATCGGCGCGGGGTAGAAGGCCTTCTGCGCCAGCCGCAGCATCACTGACGAGTCCTTACCAATGGAGTAAAGCATCACCGGCTTCTGAAACTCAGAGACAACCTCGCGGATGATGTGGATGCTCTCGGCCTCCAGCAACTGAATGTGATTCAGCCGCTCTTCCGTAGCGACGCGATCCTGCGCGAGGGTGCCGCTCCGTTCGATGTGCGCTGTGTCTGTTGTCTTCGCAAGCCCTGTGGGCTCGGTTGCGATCGCTGTCATGCAATCTCTCCGTTGAGTTGTTTCGAGGGGAAAAAGAAAAGCCCGCGTCAGCTGGGTGGCTGCAGCGCGGGCTTCTTGGGATACGTCTGAGTCTAAGGCTGGCTTATCCCACAATCCGGCGCGGCACGCAACAACACGCGCAACAACAAGCCGGAGTGAGACACAAACTCATAGGTTCACTTTACAGAGAGTTCCGTCACAGGTCAATCGCATCTTTCGATGCGTGCCTCACGCGCACTGGCTGTGCCGCGCCCGCTGCTACAATCGGAATGGCTGCAATACGCAATCTTTCAATCGCTTGCGGCCTCTGCAGCATCGAACAGCCAGGCCATATCGATGACTCTCCGCCTCTTCAATACCCTTTCGGGACAGATGGATGATCTTGTCCCCTCCGACGGCCAGACCCTGCGGATGTATGCCTGCGGGCCAACGGTCTACGACTACGGTCACATCGGCAACTTCCGTACCTTTCTGCAGGTCGATGTGCTGCGCCGCTTCCTTCTGCTGACCGGCTTGAAGCTACGCCACGTCATGAACATCACCGACGTGGACGACAAGATTATCCGCAACGCCTCCGCGGCCGGCATCCCCATCGGCGAGTACACACCGCGCTATGTCGATGCGTTCTTTGAGGACCTCGACGCGCTGCGTGTCCAGCGGCCCGAAGAGATCGCGCGCGCCACGGAGAACATCGACCGCATGGTGGCGCTCATCCAGAAGCTCGCAGAGGCGAAGGCCGCATATCAAACCGAAGACGGGTCCTGGTACTTCCGCCTCTCTGCGTTTCCCGCCTACGGCAAGCTCAGCAAGAAAGACCTGAGCGGCATGGAAGACGGCGCACGCGTGGATGTGGACGAATACGAGAAGGACTCCGCCCGCGACTTCGCTCTCTGGAAGGCCGCCAAGCCCGGCGAGACCGCATGGGATACCGCCATTGGCCGCGGCCGGCCCGGCTGGCATATCGAGTGCTCCGCCATGTCCATGGCCTACCTTGGCGACAGCTTCGACCTGCACGCTGGCGGCGAAGACCTTATGTTCCCGCACCACGAGAACGAGATCGCACAGAGCGAGTCCGTTACGCACAAGCCCCTCGCGCATCATTGGATGCACGTGCGCTTTCTCCTCGTCGATGGTCGCAAGATGGCGAAGAGCGAAGGTAACTTCTACACATTGCGCGACCTGCTGCTGCGCGGCTACAAGGCATCGGCGATTCGCCTCGCGCTCATCTCCGTTCCGTACCGTCATCAACTGAACTTCACGTTTGACGGTCTGATCGAGGCCACGAATGCCATCGAACGCCTGCGCACCTTCCGCGAGCGCCTGATGCAGGGAGTCTTCGCCGCCGGTTCAAATCCCGCGATGAAGGCTGCTGCAGAAAAGGCGCAATCCGATTACATGGCAGCACTTGCCAACGACCTGAACACCGCCGAGGCCCGCGCACCGATCTTCGATCTGGTACGCACTGCTAACACCTCCATCGACCAGGGCCACCTCCTCGCCGACGATCGCGATGCCATGCTCGGCGTGCTCCGCGACTTCGACGCCGTCTTCGACGTGATCGAGGACAAGGACGCCGTGCCGACGCAGCGCGCCATCGAGTGGGCGCACGCGGCAGGTCGCGCCGCCGACATCGCGCCTGAGCTTCTTACTCGTCAATCGCTCACGGACGAAGCCATCGAGAAGCTCGTCGCCGAGCGCACCCTGGCCAAAAAGCAGCGCAACTTCGCCCGCGCCGATCAGATTCGCAAGGAACTCGCCGAGAAAGGCGTCCTCCTCGAAGACTCCAAAGACGGCGTGCGCTGGAAGCGAAAGTAGACCCGAAGGCCGCAGCGTCGCAAGAGGGAACTGAATGGAAGCTAACGAAGCCCACGAGTTGCAGGAGCACGCCGAACACGGAGCGCATGACTCCGCCATGCGCCCTGTCGCTTTCACCATGAGCGTATTGGCGGTCCTCGTCGCCATCACCACCGTCCTAGGCCATCGCACGCATACTGAAGCCGTGCTCGATCAGAACAAAGCCACCGACCAGTGGAATCTCTATCAGGCCAAGAAGATCCGCTCCAACAACACCGCGCTCATTCAGGATCTCCTCAGCGTTGTGGATGTGGGCGACAAGCAGTCCGCCGAGAAGATTGCGACGGCCTACGCCGATCACCAGGCTAAATGGAGCTCTGACCTGAAAGACGAACAGGAGAAGGCCGAAGCGATGGAGAAGAAAGTGGAGCAGGCGGAAGCGCGCGCCAACCGCTTCGACCTCTCAGAGGCGCTTCTGGAGATTGGGCTCGTCGTCACTTCTGTCACGCTGCTCACGCGCAGCCGTGTGTACTGGTACTTCGGGATGGTCTTCGCCATCGTAGGCGTGATCTCCGCGATCACTTCTTTGCTGCTCAAATAGGCAGTGCGCTCCGCGGTGTCACCGCAAGGTGCAATTCCAGAGTGGTAGACTGGCCGAGCAATGAGAGCAGTCCTTCTTTCCGCATTTGTACTCGCCACAGCCGTCCTCGGTCCCGCGCAAACTGCCACGCAGGCGCATCACAGCAGCCTCGGATTCAGCTACACCCTGCCCACAGACTGGCAGATTGTGAATGAGAATCCCTCTCTGCCCGTCCTCAAAGAACAGCAGGCGCAGACGGCAGGCTCTGAAGAAGAAAAGAAAGGCATCCAATGCGTCCAGCTCGAGCTGGCTGCGCGGCATGGCGCGCCCGCTTCAGTCATCTCTGTGCTGCAGCTTCCCTTCGGCTGCTTCGGCCAGAAGATGACCGACGCGGAGCTGCCCGGCTTTGCCGAAGGCGCCTCGGAGCAGCTCAAGCAGAGCTTCGATCTTGCCCCGCCTCAATACGGCTCCTACACTCTTGGATCGCATACGCTTTGGATCGAGCGCGCAGTTGGCTCTGTGATGAATCATCCCGAGGCGCACTACACGATTGAAATCGCCTGCAGCGTGCTTAAACTTGGAGCCGTCTGCTGGATGACCGCCGCCTCGGACAACGCGGCACTGCAAACCTTCGAGCAGGGTAAGGTCTCTCTGGACGGTGAGCATCCCGTCGCGCTCGTGCCGCCGGGCGCATTCGACAAAAAGCCCGGCTCGTAGAGCAAGCGCAGGATTCGCGCGTTCTTCGCCCCTCCCCACACCCGTGGTATTCTCAGGCCAGCGGGATTTCCATGCAGAAGCGCACTCTTGTTGCCGCATCGCTCGAGCCAGCCATCAGGCGCTGGTCCCGTGAGCGAGCCCGCATCATTTGCCCGCGTAAGCACCTCCGCGTGCTGCCCATCCGCACGCGACCTAGTCTCTTCGGCGGCGATTAACACAGGACCGCCGAAGATCCTCGCCGCTTTTTGCACTCGCCCACTGCGGCGGGTGAAATCGATCGGCCCCACGCATCCGGGGCCTGTGGCCGCGCACCTGCCCGCCTGAGCATGTCACTCACGCGCCACACAACCGAATCTGCCGAGGAGACACGACCATGACCAAGCAGGAAATGCACGCTCAATACGGACCGAAACTGGTTTGCCCGCTGCCGGGCCCCCGCGCAAAGGCCGCGGTCGAGGCCGACACGCGCTACATCTCGCCCAGCTACACGCGCTCCTACCCGCTCGTTGCGCTCCGCGGACGCGGCATTCGCGTGGAGGACGTGGACGGCAACGAATTTCTCGATTTCGCCGCGGGCATCGCCGTCACCTCCACCGGCCATTGCCACCCCGAGGTCGTCGCCGCCATTCAAAAGCAGGCAGCGGAACTCATCCACATCTCCGGCACCGACTTCTACAACGAGCCACTCACTGACCTCGCCGCGCGCCTCTCCGCAATCGCACCGATGTCCGGGCCGCACAAGTTCTTCTATGGCAACTCCGGCGCGGAAGCCATCGAGTGCGCGATGAAGCTCGCGCGGTACCACACCGGACGCCAGCACATCATCGCCTTCCTCGGCGCCTTTCACGGCCGCACCATGGGTGCCCTCTCGCTCACTGCCTCCAAACCGCAGCAGAAGCGCCGCTTCTCACCGCTCGTTCCCGGCGTCACCCACGTCCGCTATCCCTACGCCTATCGCGGCTGCACAGGCGGCCCGCAGGCTGAAGAGGAGTTTGCGCTGGGTTGCGCTCGCTACATCGAAGAAAAGCTCTTCAAGACCATCCTGCCACCCGAAGAAGTCGCCGCCATCTTCGTCGAGCCCATTCAAGGAGAAGGGGGCTACGTCGTCGCACCCACGAATTTCCTCCAGGAATTGCGCGCCATCTGCGATCGTCACGGCATCCTGCTCGTCGTCGATGAAGTCCAGTCCGGTGCGGGCCGCACGGGCAAGTGGTGGGCCATCGAGCACTCCGGCGTCCAGCCCGATATCGTCTGCATGGCAAAGGGTATCGCCAGCGGCATGCCGCTCGGCATCTGCATGAGCCGCGCCGAGGTCATGGACTGGGTCCCCGGCTCGCACGCCTCCACCTTTGGCGGCAACCCCGTCTCCATCGCCGCCGCACTCGCCACCATCGACATCCTCGAGCGCGAAGCCATCGCCAACGCCGCGCGCGTGGGAGCCATGATGTTCGAGCGCCTCAATGGTTGGAAAAGGACGCACCCCATGGTCGGCGACGTCCGCGGGCGCGGCCTCATGATCGGCATCGAGCTCGTCAAGGACAAAGAGACGCGCGAGCCCGCCGCGGCAGTCCGCAACCGCGTCGAGACGCTCGCTTTTGAGCGCGGCCTCATGGTCCTCGGCTGCGGCGAAACCTCGCTGCGCCTCTGCCCGCCGCTTGTCCTCAACGAACAAGAAGCCACCGTCGCCCTCGACATCCTCGAGGAATCACTCACCCTCGCCGAACAGGAGCACGCCCACGCCGGCCAGCTCGCTGGCGCAACGGCATAAGCCTTCGCATCCCCGCATCCGGGCAGGCCGCTGGACCACTTCCCGCGCCTGCCCTTTTTCTTTCAGGGCGCGCTTGGCATCCCTCCTCTCCATCCGCGACAATGGCCCGCAATGGCGTAAATAATCTGGCCTCGTCTTGCAGCTCTCGAAAGCGCACTGAACCGCCTCGGTCGACTCGCCGCACGCCGCGGGCGAGCGCAGCAATTACCCCAGCACCTCACCAGAGGCCTCGCCGGCGAAGACGCCGCTTTCTTTTACCTGCGCCGCAAGGGCTACACCGTCGTCGCCCGCCGCTGGACCTCCGGCGACATTCCCGGCGACGTGGACCTGGTCGCCTGGCAGGGCAGCCTGCTCTGCTTCATTGAGGTCAAAGCCCGCACCGCCCGCGACGCCCCCCAGCCCAGGCAGCCGTCGATGAGGACAAATGCCGAGCTTTGTGCCGCCTCGCCCGCCGCTACCTCCGCCAGCTTACACTTGCCAACGCGCCCGAGATCCGCTTCGACGTACTCGGCGTCTATATTCTCTCCGGCCAAGCCGCTCAATTGGAACACTTTGAAGCCGCTTTCTCCTGGTCCGCATAACTCGTCCGCCACCGCGCCACCCTCGCCGCTCCAAGCCAGCCAATCCCCATCCCGCGCGCAACCGGCAAGAATACTTGTTGCAACGAGTATCATCCTTTCGCATCCAACACAGTGAAAGGAGCAATTCACACCATGCCCACTTCCACCCCCACCACCTGGAACATCGACCCCGCACACTCGGTCGCCGAGTTCAAGGTCAAGCACATGATGATCTCCAACGTAAAAGGCAAGTTTAGCGGCATCAGCGGCAAGCTCTCCCTTGATGACGACGACATCGCCCGCTCCACGGTTGAGGCCACAATCCCAATCGAGACCATCAACACTGCGGATGCGCAGCGCGACGGTCACCTGAAGAGCGCCGACTTCTTTGACGCCGAGAAGTTTCCCGTCATGACCTTCCAATCGACCCGCGTTGCACGCACCGCACCCGGCGAATTCTCGGTTATCGGCGACCTGACCCTGCATGGAGTTACCCGGACCGTCATTTTTGCTGTGGAGGGCTCCACCGCGCCTGTCAAAGACCCCTGGGGCAACCTCCGCATCGGCGCCTCCGCCACCACAAAGATCAACCGCAAAGACTTCGGCCTGGTATGGAACGCCGCGCTTGAAACCGGTGGCGTGCTCGTCGGCGAAGAGGTCACACTGACCCTCGATGTCGAGTTCATCAAGGCCTGACGAACGCTTGATGCGGTCCGCGGGCCGACTGTGCCGTTCATCCGGCCCAATTACTTGTTGCAACAAATATCAACCTCGCGCATCCAATCTATGTAAGCCCGAGGAGGTTATCCATGTCGCTCCGTGCCGTTCAGCAGGTCCTGCAAACCAAGCCAACCCTCGAGGGCGCCGGCGTCAAGCTCCAGCGCGCCTTCGGTTTTGGCAAAACCAAAGAGTTCGATCCATTTCTGCTCTTCGATGACTTCCGCAATGAGAATCCGGCGGACTACATCGCCGGATTCCCCTGGCATCCGCACCGCGGCATCGAGACCATCACGTATGTGCTGGCGGGCGAGGTCGCACACGGCGACTCGCTCGGCAACAAGGGCCGCATGACCGCGGGCGATGTGCAGTGGATGACGGCCGGCAGCGGTATCCTCCACCAGGAGATGCCGAAGGGCGACTCGAACGGCCGCATGCACGGCTTTCAGCTATGGGCCAATCTCCCGGCCTCGCTCAAGATGACCGATCCGCGCTACCAGGACATTCCGTCCGCTGCCATCCCCGAGGTCACCGAGGACGACGGCACGATGGCGCGCATCATCAGCGGCGAGTTCTGGGGCAAGCGCGGCCCAGTCACGGGCGTCGCTGCCGATCCTCAGTACGTGGATATCTCCGTGCCGCCGAACACGCGCCGCCGCATCGCGGTCGAGACCACGCGCAACGCTTTTGCCTACGTCTTCGCAGGCTCCGGCGCCTTCCGCGATGCCTCTGACCCGCAGGCTGTGCTCACCGAGTCGGCCAGTGATCCCAATGCGCCCGCGAAGTACGACGCGAAAAACCACTCACTCGTTTTGTTTGACCGAGGCGATGAGATCGTCGTCCAGTCCGGGCCGGAAGGCATCCGCTTCCTGCTCGTCTCAGGAAAGCCTCTTGAGGAGCCGGTCGCCTGGTACGGCCCCATCGTGATGAACACGCAGGCCGAGCTGCAGCAAGCGATGCGCGAACTGCAGAACGGCAGCTTCATCAAGCATCGTTGACTCCAGAAGCGTCCAGCCGCAGACACGGCTGGACGTAACTTTACGCGTTCTGCGGACGCACCGGGCGGTGAATGAACCACCTCAATGCCGACCGCCAGTCCCTGCTCGGCGCCGCGGGGATAAAATCCTCCAGCGCCGCTTGGAGCGCGCCACGCCGCGCCGGCATCTCCTGCAGCAGCAGATCCGAGGCCTTTACCAGACGGTTCGCATGAAACCACCGCTGCACCGATTTGTCCTGAAGCTGGTTCGTCACCGCCAGCAGAGACATGCCCAGGTGGTGCGCCATCCATTCGCGCACCAGCTCTGGATTCTCACGCGACGCGCGGTAATCCGCAGCCTCGTACAATCCGAACGCACCCTTCCAGCCCGACGCATCCATCTGCCGCAAGTTGCGCAGCGCCTCGCGCGTGTCCACGCCCAGCGCCAGAAAGCTCGAATAGGGAGAAACCACCGGGCCTGCCGTCGCATCTTCGCTCAACGCCATCTGCGGCACACCATATGCGTGGTAGCCGTAGTGCCGGTGCTCGTTGCGCGTCGCATTTCCTGATTCGGAGATGCCCCACGGAATCCCGAAGGTTCGCGCAAAAGCTCGCTGCGCTTCCACACACGCTCTCTGGGTCCGCGCCAGCAGCGTCTCCGCATCGCTGCGCATCCACAGCGTGGGCATCAGATACTCAAACATCGTGCCCGTCCACGAACACAGCATAAAGCGCCCAAAGGCCTGCGTGTGCTGACGCGACAGCTTGAACCAGCTCTGCTGCGGCAGTTCGCCGCGCGCCACCGCCAGGAAGGTCGCCATGCGCGCCTCGGATGCCAGCAGGTCATAGCACGCTTCGTGCCGCTTGTTTGATCGCACGTTGTAGCCAATCGAGAGCAACCCGCGCGCCGGGTCGGCAAGGAACGCAAAGTCCGTTTCAGCCGCCATGCGGTCGGCCATCTGCGCCACTGTCTCCACGCGCCCGGCCAGCGATCGCAAATTCGCCTGCGCCACCGGCAGCGCCGCGCGCAGTTGCTCGCCCAGCGACTTCAACATTGGCTTGGCCGTGATGGCGCTCCACACCCGGCTCAACCGCGTGCTCAGCGCCTGTGTAAAGCCGATAATCTCTTCAAACGACATTGACTCCGCCTCTTCGCCAATCGGCGGCTGTAGCATCGCGCGGATCGGCGCATACTCCGGCAGCATCCACGGCAGATAATCACGCAGCAGAATCAGAATCGCCGTCACCCGCTGATGCGCCTCCGCCAGCCACCACCGCGTCTCGGAGTGCTCATCCGCAGCCGCGGAAGCGGCCGACAAGACGGCCTGCGCCGCCGGCAGCCAAGCAATCCATTCCAGCGTCGTTGCTGTCGTCGAAGGCAGCACCTGCCCGCTCAGCGGCACAGCCAGCGTCGGTTCCAGTTCCATCTGGCGCCAGTAGGTTCTTACCCCAGCAAACAGTTCGTGATGGAGCAGCGGCTTCTTCAGCAGCTCCTGCGCGCCTGAGTGTAGTGTGTACAGCGACGCCACGAAGTTGCCGCTGTCTACCGACGACACAAACGGGTCCGCATCCAGCGGCTGCAGCGTCTTCGTGTCGTACCAGTTGAAGAGGTGCCCGCGATGCTTTGCCAGCCGCGCAATGACCGTCAGGCTATTCTGAGTCAGCGCCACGCACTCCGGCACTGTGATGAATCCCAGCGCGCAGGCCGCCTGCCGCGCATTCAGCAGCAGCCCCACATTCGTCGGCGAAACGCGTGCTGCTTCCGTGAATCCCTCTTCCATCACATTGTCGGGAATCAGGAAGTTGTGCCGCTCCGTTCCGAAGTGTTCAAAGTAGCGCCAGATGCGCAGCGCATGTCCGCGCAGAAACGCAGCATCCGCTGTCTTCAGCGGCTTGCTCTCGCGCGGCGGCTTGTTCAGCCACAGCGGCACCAGGAACGAAAGAGCCCACAACCCCAGCACTGGACCCGCATAGTAGATTGCGTGGGAGTGCGGCGCGGCAAAGTAGACCAGCGCTCCCAGCGCCACCGCCAGCAGCGGCGTCAGCATCAGGTAGCGATCCGCCGGTGTGCGCCCCGCCTTGCTGCGCTCCGCCTGCGCCGCCGTCTCCCACTCCAGCAGGCGCTCGCCCGTGATGAAACGCCGCACCAGCGACCGCACCACCGCATCCATCGCCAGCAGCATTTGGTGCAGCAGCAGAACAAAATTCACCAGCGTACCCAGCGCCGATTGACCCAGCCGATCGAGCGCCTCGGATACATCGCCCTTCTGGCCACTCGACCACGCCCGGCCAAGCGCAAAGCCGAACTGCACCAGGATCGGGAAAAGCAAAAACACCAGCGGCACAATCGTCCAGTAGAGCGCGCTGCCCGGGAGCCCCAGCCAGCCCGCAATAAACAGAACCACCAGGGCGGGATCCACCAGCGACCGCCGCAAATTGTCGAAGATCTTCCACCGCGAAATGTCCGAGATCGGGTTCCGCACACGCTTGCCCGACTCTTCCGGCACGCGCGAGAAGATCCACTGCACAATCTGCCAGTCGCCGCGCATCCAGCGATGCTTGCGCCGGCTGTACGCGCTGTAGTGGGATGGGTAATCGTCGATGATCTCCACATCAGTCACCAGGCCTGCGCGCGCGTACGCGCCTTCAATCAGATCGTGGCTCAGCAGTGCGTTCCTCGGAAAGCGCTTGTCGAGCACTGCATGCAGAGTCGCTACTTCATAAATTCCCTTCCCCGTGAAGATGCCTTCGCCAAAGAGATCCTGGTACGCATCCGAGACCGCGCGCGAGTAAATATCAAAGCCCGTCTGTCCTGAGTAGAGCCGCGCCAGGCGCGAGCGCGAGGCAGACTCCACCGCAATCCCCACACGTGGCTGCAAAATCCCGTAGCCTGCCGTGACAATGCGCAACTTGGGATCGATAATCGCCTGGTTCAGCGGATGCGCCATCGCGCCAATCAGCTTCGCCGCGGCGCCGTGCGGCAGTTGCGAGTCCGAGTCCAGCGTCAGGATGTAGCGCACATCATGCAGCGCATCCACCTTGCCTGCCTTAATCGGGAACGCGTCGTACTCACCCATCAGCAGCTTGTTCAGGTCCAGCAGCTTGCCGCGCTTGCGCTCCCATCCCATCCACACACTTTGGCGCCGGTTGTAAGTGCGGTGCCGATGCAGCAGCATGAACGAGCCATTGCCCACTGCATCGTACTTTGCGTTCAGCTCGTCCACCAGTTGAATCGCTAGCTCCACCATCGGATGCGAATCGTTCTCATGCGGCTTCGTCACCGAGTCAGGCAAGTCCGTCAGCAGCGCAAAGTGCAGATGCGGATCGTGATTGGCAAGGAAGCGAATCTCGAGGTCCGCCACCAGTCCACGCACCTGCTCCTCATTCAAGAGAAGAGAAGGAACCGCGACCAGCGTTGAGTACGATGCTGGAATCGAATGGCTGAAGTCCAGCTTCGGCAGCGGCTCCGGATCGAACAGCGCGGTGATGATCGCATTCATCAGGTCCACCGCTCCCTGCATCGCCGGCAGCGCCAACAGCGCTGTCGCCACCATCAGGCTCAGGTAGCCGCGCGTGTGTGGCAGCAGCGGAAACAGAACCGCCGCCATCAGGCCAAGCGTGATTAGCAGGATGCCGGTGATGAACACATCGTCGGCCTGCGCGCGCATATTGGTGCGCGTTCTCTCCACCCACCGCGGGTGGTAACCGACTCGCCGCGCCAACTCCGAAAATCCCTTGTCCAGCAGGTAATAGCCGATATGAATGCGCCGCTGCTTCATTCGCGAGTCGCCCGAGTTCAGCGTTGCGCATCCCCGCGCCAGATCCAGCGCGATCCCCGCAACCTGCACCTCCGAGCAATCCGAGTGGCGCGCGATGTGGGCGACGCGCCGCCGGTAGAGCTCGCGGCTCTCAAAGTCCATGTGCTCGTACGTGCCAGCAGGGTCCAGACGCAGTGTGGCGTCAAAAGCAATCAGCGGCTCCAGCAGCAGCGTCCAGTCCGTATGCTGAAGCTGCCGCAGACTCTTCAGATGCGCCTGCACGCGTCCATCGTCCGGAGCGCCCGGCGTCTGGAGAACACCCGGCAGTTCCTCCAGCAGGAACTCCAGCAGCGCCAGCTTCAGAAAGGCCGGCAACTGCCAAAGCTCGCCGAGCGTGAGCGTATCGCTCACCTGCAGCGTGCGGATAAACTCACACAGCGTCTCTTCTGCAAAGATCGAGTCCACCGCGCGCAGATAGAGCTTCGCAATCGCAGCAATCCTGGGCCCGGCCTGCTGCGCTGGTCTCATGACCCTGGGAATCCTCGAAACCGCCCGATCGCTGTCTTTCAGGCACAGTGCCGCCGCTCGCAACTGCCGCAAGTTCGAGCGCACATCCAGCAGAACGGGGCTGCGTCCCTGCGCCTCGCCTTGCTCCGTCATTCCTGCATACGCGCGAGCCACCTTTTGCTCAATCGCCGCCACGCCCTGTCGCGCCTTCTGCACACGCTGCGCCACGCTGTACTTCGTCCGCGGCCGATACACCACATCCCACGCACTGGCTTCTCGCACCACTTCGGAGAAAAGATCCGGGGAAGTCTCCTCGAATAGGCTGTTGTTGTCCGTCATCGGTTTCTCATCCTTCATCGTGAGCCTCAGCGATAACTTGCGGCTTGCATCTCAAACATGGCGGCGTAACGCCCGCCCAGCGCCATCAATTGCGCATGACTGCCTTCCTCGACCAGATGCCCGGCCTCCAGCACCACAATGCGATCGGCCATGCGCACCGTCGAGAAGCGATGTGAAATCAGCAGCGCCATCTTGCCGTGCGTCAACTCGGCGAATCGCTCAAATACCTCCAGCTCGCTGCGCGCATCCAGCGACGCCGTCGGCTCATCCAGAATCAGCAACTGCGCGTCGCGCAGATATGCGCGCGCCAGCGCCAGCTTTTGCCACTCGCCACCGGAGAGATCCACTCCACCCTCAAAGCGTCGCCCCAACATCTGGTCGTAGCCGCCCGCCAGCTTCTTTACCACGCCCGCAGCCAGACTCTTTTCCGCCGCGTACTCAATCTCCTCCAGCGTGTGCGGCACCTCAATGCGACCCACCGCGATGTTCTCTCGTGCCGTCATCTCGTAGCGCATGAAGTCCTGAAAGATTACACCGATAGAAGCATGCAGATCCGCAAGGTCATACTCGCGCAGGTCCACGCCATCCAGCAGGATCTGACCTTCTGAAGGGTCATAGAGCCGCGTAATCAGCTTCACAATCGTTGTCTTGCCCTGCCCGTTTTCGCCAATCAGCGCCACGCGCTCGCCCGGCCGCAGCGTAAAGTTGAAGTGGCTCAGAACGCGGCGTTCCGTCCCCGGATACACAAATGACACATTGCGAAACTCGAAGCCCCGCTCAATCCGCTCCGGAATCGGCAACCCGTTCTCTTTCGACTCCACCCGCGGCTTCATCGCAAAGAACGCCAGCAGGTCCGTCAGAAACAGCGCCTGATCCGCCACGCCCGAGGCCGTCGAAAACGCCATCTGGATATTCGCCATCGCCTGCATGATCGCTGTCGTAATCAGGGTCAGGTCGCCGATGCTGTATCGCCCCTGAATCGTCCTCCAGATGCTGAACGCATACGCGCCGTAGTAGCCCAACTGCCCCAGAATCGCCAGCACCCCGCCCCAGAAGAGCCGCTGCCGGCTCAGGCTCACGTTCTCGTGATAGATCTGCAGCGAGAGCGCCTCAAACCGCTTCGTCAGATACTCGCTCAGGTTGAAGAGCTTGAGCTCCTTCGCTGCTTCTTTGCTGCCGCCCACCTGCCGCAGATAATCCATCTGCCGCCGCGCCGGCGTCTGCTTGAAGTTCTTCGCGTAGGTCAGAAATGCAAAGTGGCTCTCACCCAGAAACGCCGGCAGAATCCCCGCCACCAGCAGAAATAGCAGCAGCGGCGAGTACCACATCAGCAGCACAGAAAACGCAATCGCCGTCATCGTCTGCTGAATCAGCCGCCCCATCTGCTGGATCATCGCCAGCCGGTCCGTCGCCTGAACTCGCGCGCGTTCCAGCCGGTCATAGAAGACCGGGTCCTCATAGACGGTCACATCCAGCGCCGCCGCTTTGCGCATCACCTCCACGCTTACGTGATGCGTGTAGCGATCCGCCAGCAATTGATCGAAGTAGTCCACCGAACGCGACAGGATGCCGATCAGCACCGCAAACACACCCTCACCCGCCACCAGCCACCAGAAGTGCTGCGGCAGCGGCAGATGATGCCCAATCCGGTTCACGCCGTCGATGATGAACTTGGCAATGATGCCAATTCCCATCGGTAGAAACGCCACGACCATCCGGATCGTGAGGTTCCAGAAGACCACCCACGGCCCCGACTCCCAAACAAAGTGCAGCACCGGCGGCACATTCTTCAGTGCGCTCAACCGGTCGCGCCAAGCATGGCCCGGCATCCCCGGCTGTTCCGCCGGCGCGCTGCTCAACTTTCCGTTGGGTCGGGACGATTTCATGGTCGAGGATGTGGTTCCTTTCGGGAACTGCCGCAAGACGCAACTACACATCGACGCGCTGCGCCTGAATCCTGAACCAAGGCTGTTGCGGCGCTCTCTGGAGTGTGGCGCCTCTGTGGACTACAACAGTCGCAACTACCCTTATTGTAGGCTTGTGAACAAGAAAGAGATAGGCGAAATTCTGGTGCATTTCCCGCGATCGTTTCACACCCTGCGCCGCGACCGCCCTCACACCGCCTGCGGCTTCGGCGCATAGGCCTTGAAGCCTGCCCGCTCCATCCCCCGCTGCGCCTCGGGGTTCTTCATAAACGTCTCCCAAACAAACCCCGTCCGAGCATTCTCCGCCATCACCATCGTGATGCCCGTATCGATCCCAATCACGTCCGTGTCATACCAGTCCGTCAGCGGGTTGAACGCATCTACAAACCCGTACCGGCACCACGCGCCTGGATAGTGGTCATGAATCGTCCGCAAAACGCGCATCGTCTCCTGTGGCAGAAACGGCAGAGACCCGCCCGCTGCGGCCGGCACAATCGTCCCGTCAATCGGCCCCATCTCCGGCGGCCCGCCCCACACCACATAGCCCTTCGCCGAGTCCGACGCCGTAATCCCCCACAGCGCATTGCTGTAGTCCGGGAACTGCGTGTTCAGTTCCAGGCAGAACCGCCGGTGCACGTCCGTCGCGATGATCGAGTTTTGAAAGTAGTCCGCGTACTCATCCTTTTTGTTCCTGAAGTCAAACCAAGCCTGCGAGTACTGATGCACAAACAGCGGCGCGAAGGACCCCACATAGCGCAGGCCGTCGTACTCAAACGTCGTGCGCTTCCACTTGTGCCACGCGTCATCCGGCAGCGCGTGCGTCGCCGACCCCAGCCCCAGCAGATACATCATCATCAGCTCGCTGTAGAGATCCCACCGCGACGGCAGAAACCCAAACTCCGGCGTCCATCCCTGCGCCAGAAGCCCCGTATCCTCTGAGAGCCACGTCCACTCCACACGATCAAAGATTGCCTGCGCCAGTTGCGAAATATCGCGATCCTTGAAGTGCTGCTTGCACGTCAGAATCCCGCACAGCAGCATCGCCGTGTCCACCGACGAGGCCTCCGAGTCCCACACCCGCTCGCCCGTATTCATGTCCGCAAAGTGAAAGAAGAACCCGCGATGCGTCGGCAATTTGTGCCAGATGAATGAGAGCGCCTGAATCACCCGCAGCCGCGCCTCGGCGTGGTTCACAAACCCGCGCTTCTCACCGATGCAGATTGCCGTCAGCCCAAAGCCCGTCGAGGCGATGCTCGCCACCGTGCTCGTATCCTGCGCACGCACATTGCAGCGATCCTTGATCAGCCCCGTCTGCGGATGCGCCTGCTCCCAGAAGAAAAGAAAGTTCGCATGTTCCAGATCATTGAGAAACGCATCATCCTCCGGCGTCAGCACCGAGGGATGCGGGGGCGGTGCCGGCTTCGTGTGCGGCGTGCCCCGCTGGCCCTGCGCCGCGCCCGCCGTGCTCGGCTTCAGCGCCCCAGCCTGC
>VFSW01004709.1_pt1 | contig 20333 bp, 17 predicted proteins | sample 5358111 | NCBI WGS metagenome assembly VFSW01 (sample SAMN11554181, study PRJNA540505) | mine drainage metagenome | isolation source: sediment from site ElyBrook_90M | place: USA: Ely Copper Mine, Vershire, VT | collected 2017 | reverse complement strand
CACTGGAGCGGAGTTAATCGCGACTCGTCCCTACGGTATCATTCTTTACGCTTACGTTCATCGGCTTTCTGTTGCCGGGCTGTGTCTCTCGACCGGGTGCGCCTCTCAAAAGGAAGGGCGATGAAATAGTCGTCGCGGGCCGGTTCTTCCATACAGGCACACCGGTGGTGCTTTGGATGGATCCCGGCTGCTATGATGCTTACCGGGTGGAGCGGCGTTTCGCCCCGCTCGATCAATCCGACTGGTCCCGTTACAGCAAGGATCGCAACGCGCCCGGCACACCCAACCGTTACGGGCTTCGCAAACGCGGGTTGAGCGGGGAGGACATCCGGCGTGTGCGCGGGGGGAACTGGGATTTGGCAACGCTCCAAAAAGTGGTGGACCAGTTTGTCCTACACTTTGACGCGGCGGGAATCTCGCGCAATTGCTTCAAAGTGCTCCAGGATGAGCGGGGCCTGAGCGTCCATGTTATGCTTGACATCTGATGAAGCTGCCGCGGCTGGGCCAGGACGTTGACGGAAACCTCCCGTCCCCCTGGCCCAAACTGATCCGGGACGAGTAGAATCCAGGCCCCGTGACGGGGCCCCTTGGGAAAGCGCCCGCTTTACCAGCCGGAATTACAGTAGGCTTGAGGAGGCCGCCGGCCCGCGGATTGTTGTCGGCCGACAATTTTAATCGGACCTCTGGCTGAAACCGCGCTTTACTTGCAATTGGGCGTGTGTTAGTAATGTCAGACATGACCATCAGTTTTTTGGAGGGGCTGACCCTGTGTGAGCGATTTTCAGGCGTGAAACGCGCCTGGTTGAATCTTTGCGCTTTCGGGCTTGTGGCGGCGGCGCTGGGTTTTTCGGCGCCCGTCGCGCGAGGCGATTACATCGGCAATCCGCTGGTTTCCGGCCCGGCTGATGGAGATGCGCCGGTGGCGATTCTGGGGGAATACCCCGGCTCGACCAATGCTCCGCCAGGAGCATCCTCGACGATTGGTTTTCCCACCAATGGCACGGTCAATGACATCCAGATTTACAATGCAAATCCCGGCGGCGCCTTCGCCATTTATACGATCCGGCCCGCGGGCGCCGACGGGAGTGGCAATCAACTTTTCACGTTCATCAACGGGCAAAGTTTCACCGCGGGACCAAACCAAGGCCCGGAAACCTTTACTCCAACAGCCACCTGGCAAGTGCAGAAGGGCGATTTGATTGTCTATTGGGGTTACGTGGCGCCTTATAGCTACGGCGCCTACAACGACGCCACTTATCAAACCAACAACGCTTATACGGCCATGCAGCCCGCGGTGGGTCAGACTTATAGCTTTGGCGTCTATAGTTCCACCGCGGACTATCGGTATATTCTCGCAAATTTCGGGCCGGGCCGGATCTATTCGGTGGGGATTGACTACACTCCGGCGTCAAGATCAACCCTGGTTTCGGTCCTGACGTATCACAACGACAACAGCCGGGCGGGCGCGAACACCAATGAAACCATGCTCACTCTTGCCAATGTGAACGCGGGAAGTTTTGGCAGGCTCTTCACCTATCCGGTGGATGGTTATGTCTATGCCGCGCCGCTGATCGTCGCCAATGTGTCCATCCCCGGCAAAGGCGCGCATAACATCGTGTACGTCGCCACGGAGAATGACACGGTTTACGCGTTCGACGCGGATAACTTTGTAAGCGCGCCGTATTGGACCAACAGCTTCATTAACCCGGCGGCGGGCATCACGCCCGTCTCGGCCAGCGAATCGGCCGAGCCGAATGTTTACCCGATCAGCGGAATCACGGCCACGCCGGTGATTGATGCGGTTGGCGGCACGATTTATTTGGAGGTCCGCACCAAGGAAGTTGTCGGAGGTGTCACCAATTATCCGCACCGTCTGCATGCGTTGGACATCACGACAGGACAGGAGCGGGCGAACAGTCCGGCGCTGATCACAAGCACCAACTATCCAGGGACCGGAACTCCGGGCTACCCGGACAACGACGGGCGCGGCCATGTCCTCTGGAATGCCCTGCGGGAGAACTGCCGGCCGGCGTTGTTGCTGGCCAACGGGGTCGTTTACATGGCCTACGCTTCGCCCGGCGATAACAGCCCCTATCATGGCTGGGTTTTCGGATACGACGCCCATACTTTGGCGCAGACCGGCGTCTTCAACGACACTCCAAACGCCGGACTCGGCGGCATCTGGCAGGCGGGCAACGGCCCCGCGGCTGATTCCAACGGCTTCATCTACCTGATAACCGGCAACGGCGCGTTTAATGCCGCGAGCAATAACTTTGGCGACAGCTATCTAAAACTGGCGGCCACGAACGGCCTGACCCTGGCGGATTATTTCACGCCTTACAATCAGCAGGCGCTGGCCGATGGAGACATCGATGTCGGTTCGGCGGGCTTGTTCATTCTGCCGGACTCGGCCGGCAGCGCCGCCCATCCGCACCTGCTGCTGGGAGGCAGCAAAGCCAATACCATCTACCTGCTGGATCGTGACAACCTCGGAAAGTATAACAGCGCGAGCGACAGCCAGATTGTCCAGGAACTTAACAACGCGGTGGGCGGCATGTGGTGTTCGCCGGCCTATTTCAACGGGATGTTTTACATCGCAGGGGCGGGTGACGCGCTAAAGTCCTTTACGATCTCCAACGCCAAAATGAGCGCGTCGCCGACGGCCCGGAGCTCGATCAACTTTGGTCAATCGACGCCCTGCATTTCCGCCAATGGAACCAACAATGCGATCGTCTGGAATATGGAGGCGTATTCGTCCATTTCCGGCGGGGCGGGGGTTTTGCACGCCTTCAATGCCACGAACGTCTCGCAGGAACTCTACAACAGCACTCAGAATCCTGCGCGCGACAATCCCGGCGGAGCAATTGAATACACCGTGCCCACCATAGCCAACGGAAAGGTCTATGTCGGCGCGCAGTACGCGCTGTCAGTTTTTGGTGTTGGAAACTTCATTGCGGCGCCGACGATTTCGCCCAACGGCGGCATTTATACCAATTCCGTCACCGTCACGCTGGCTGACACCACCGCCGGAGCGGCCATTTATTATACCTTGGACGGAACGGCGCCCACGACCAATTCAATTCTGTACACGGCCCCGTTCACCCTGACCAACACAGTCGGCATGCAGGCGTTGGCGGCCAAACCGGGAGAGGTCAACAGCGGCATTGTCTCCGCCGGATTTTTCAACAGCGCGTTCATTGGGGCCGGAACTGGACTGCAGGGCGATTATTACGCCAATCAAGCAAAGACCTTCAACAATCCGCCCACGTTGGTGCGCATTGATCCGACGATCAATTTCAATTGGAACAGCGCGCCACCGGATCCGAGCATCGGCCAGACCGACTACACCGTGCGCTGGACGGGATCCGTGAAGCCGCAGTTCAGCCAAACCTATACGTTTTTTGCCACCTCGGATGATGGTGTGCGGGTTTGGGTGGATGGCCAGGAGCTTATTAACGGCTGGGTCGATCAGCCGCCCACAACCTATCAAGGCTCCATCGCGCTCAACGCGCAGCAGCTTTACAACATCCAAATTGATTATTACCAGCATCTCGGCGGGGCGGTGATGCAATTGGCCTGGAGCAGCCCGTCCACGCCGCAGGAAATCATCCCCGAAAGCCAACTCTACGCCGTCACCAATCCACCGCCCGGCGTTGAAATTGCCGGGCCGGTTGCCAATTCGGTTTTCACCGCCATCGCCAGCGTAACCATCACCGCCAACGCCGCCGCCCAATACAACAGCATTGAGGGCGTGACGTTTTATGCCAACAGATTCCTGCTTGGCTCGGTGACCAATAGCCCATACATCCTCACCGCCACGAATCTTGCCGCGGGCGCATACGCGTTGACGGCGATTGTCACCGACGGCAGCGGTTTAACGAGCACGTCGGCTCCCGTGAATATCACCGTCTATGCCGGCGGCGGACAGCCGTACGCCCTTGCCGGGCGCGCGCCACTCCCCGCCTTTTTAAATATGCCAGCCGCAGGCAGTGGCGCGCCGCCGCCGCTGCTTTCCCAAACCGGTGTGTTCACCAACACGGCCAACATGGATACGATTCCCGGACTGATTCCCTACACACCCAACGTCTCGTATTGGTCTGATGGCGCGGTGAAAACACGCTGGATCGGCGTCCCTTTTGCCGGCGGGATCGATACGCCCGGCCAGCAAATCGGATTCGCGCCGGCTGGCGAATGGACTTTCCCCTCGGGAACCATTTTCGTCCAAAACTTCGCGTTGGCGACCGACGAAACTAATCCCAACGCGCCGCTCCGGCGTTTGGAGACGCGCCTGCTGGTGCGCGACACCAACGGCGCCGTTTATGGCGTCACTTACAAATGGCGGGCGGACAATGGCAACGCGGACCTTCTTTCCGGCAGTCTCAGTGAGGACATTGTCATCACCAATGCCACGGGCACGCGCGCGCAGACCTGGTATTATCCCAGCCCCGCCGATTGTTTGAGATGTCACAATCCGGCGGCCAATTACGTTCTGGGCGTCAAGACGCGCCAGCTCAACGGCAGCCTCACGTATCCCGGTTCCGGAGTGACGGACAACCAATTGCGCGAGTTCAATCACCTGGGGCTTCTCAATCCGGCCATCAACGAGGCCGGCATCAGCAACCTTACCGCGCTTGCGCCTTTGACAAACTTGAACGCGTCCCTCCAAGATCGCTCCCGTTCCTACATTGACGCCAACTGCGCCCAATGCCACCGGCCATTGGGACCGGGGCCGACTTTTGACGCGCGTTATGACACGCCGCTGACGAACCAGAACATCATCAATGCCCAGTTGATTGATGGCAATCTTGGGGCGGACAACGCCCGCGTGGTCGTGCCGGAGGATATTTGGCGCTCGATCCTATATCAGCGCGCCGATTCGCTCAATCCGCCCGTCGAGATGCCGCCGCTGGCAAAGAATCTTATTGATACAAACGCGATGGCCGTCCTCGCGGCGTGGATCAACAGCCTGCCCGGCACTCCGGCCCTCGCGCCGCCCGTCCTGGCGCCGGACGGCGGCACTTTCAACGGCTCCGTCAGCGTTGCGCTGCAAGCCCCGGACGGCAACGCGGCAGTTTACTACACGCTGGACGGCTCGCTGCCCACGACAAATTCTCCGCTCTACACGGGGCCTTTTAGTTTGACGAACAGCGCCGTCGTCAACGCCAACGCCTTCGAGGCCGGCTTCAACAATAGCGTGGCGGCCAGCGGCTCATTCGTGATTTTGCCCGCCGCGTTTTTCACGAGTCCCGGCTTCTTCACCAACAGCGCCTTCGCGGTGCAATGGGCGGGCGTTGCGGGCAAGAGCAATGTGATTGAGGCGACCTCTGATTTTGTGAAGTGGATTTCGTTGAGCACAAATCCGCCGGGGTCGAACACCTCCTACTACGTCGATCCAGGCGCGTCGAACGCGCCCCATCGCTTCTATCGGATCCTTCAACTGCCGTGAGCCGTCTTACTGGCCGATCCCAGGGTCTCATCAGTGGCTGGAACGATGCAGTTGCGTTGCGATTGATGAATCTCGCCGCTTGCGCGCTTCTTCTGGCCGGGCTGCGCGCCGGGGCGCAGACCAATGCCATCAGCGGCACAAACCATCCCGCGCCGGCCACAAACAGCGAGGCCCGGAACGCGCGAGTCAGAATGCTTGACGTTCGCGCCGAACAATTGCGGACGGACTGCATCCAGGGCCGCCGCGTCATTTGCGGCAAGGTGATGCAAATCCTGCCCAACGGCGGCGGGCTGATCGTGGAAAGCGGTTATACGAGCCTGATGACCATCCCCAATAAATCGTGGCGGATTACCGGAACCGTGTCCGCAACCCGCGATCCCAGCGCTGTCGAGATGAACACGCCCGGCGCGCCATGCATCGGACTGGTTCTTTTGACCTCCTATCCCAAGCGCCCCGCCATCAACCTCTACGATTATGTTTCCATCATTGCTTACCCCGCCGGCCAGCACACATACGTTCCCGTTCCAACCGTGCAAAAAACCCTTCGCCGGTTCGCCGCCCGGTTGGAGGCGGCGGTGAGGCTTAATATGGAAACGGGTTCCCAGTGAACTCTGATTCAAAACCAATAACCAGCGCATTCGTTGTCACCGAACTGTTACAGCGCGGGCGGATTACGGCGACTGGAGGCGGTAAAACATTGAACTCGTGAGCGTGGCCGGCGGTGAATAAGGATTGGAGGCATTGTTGACAGGTGTCCAGACGCCCGGCAGATTGCTTGTTGACTCCAGGTGGCAAACAACGTTCGCGGGCCACGCCAGGAACAGCCCGGTTTGGCCGGCGGCGGCCGAGATTTCCAGCGGGGCTGTGATGTCGTAAATACGAACGTAATCCACCTGCATCTCGCCGGGAAAGACGGAGTTTGAATTGATGCCGCCCTGGCTGGGATTGCCCAAATAGTTGCCGCCCACGGCAACGTTCATTATGAGGAAAAACGGCTGGTTGAAGGGGGCCGGATAGGCGCCCTGGGAACTGGTCCAGTTGGTTTGTGTTTCATAGAGCACACCATCGGCGAACCAGTTGACGGCGGTATTTGTCCACTCCAGAAGATAATTGTGAAAATCAGTGACCGAACCTTCTGGCAGCGTATAAATGCCGGTTTCATCGGAACCGGAATGAAGGCTGCCTTGGACATTGGTCAGGAAGCCGCCCTTGTTTTCCATCACATCAATTTCACCGCAACCCGGCCAGCCGGCGCTGGTGATATCGGTTCCAAGCATCCAAAGCGCCGGCCAAAAACCCACGCCCGCGGGCAGCCGGGCGCGGAACTCGAAACGCCCATACGTCTTGGAATAGAGTCGCTGCGTCTTCATTCGAGCGGAGGTGTAGTGGTATCCGCCCACGGATTGCTGGAGCGCGACGATGTGCAGCAGGCCATTGGAGACGTAGGCGTTTTGCGGCGAGCTGGTGTAATACTCCAGTTCGTTATTTCCCCAACCGTTGTTGTTTCCGATGTCAAAGGTCCACACACTCGAATTGATCGAGGCGCCGTTGAACTCGTCGCTCCAGGTAACATTCCAATTTCCATAACGGCCGCCGCTGGTTTGATTGAGCGCCAAGTCGTCAAAATAAATCGAACCGCCGGAAATGGAGCCGCCGGCCGGATTGGTATCGCCTTGCAACTGGACCTGATACTGCGCATAGCTGGCGCCCGGCGGCGCCGTCAGAGTGTCGGTCCGGTTGGTAATCCTCAAAGTGAGCGGGTCGTATTGATTGGTGAGGGGCAAATCAATCCATCTGCCTGGCGAAAAAGCCCCCGAGCCTATCAGGTTGGTGGTAATGAGGGACGATCTGTAAAGGGAGAGGATATTTCCGGCGGCGTCGCGGAATGTCACCTCCAGCCACGCAACGTTTTTGCCGGCCAGAGTGTCGCTGGAACTGGTGTAAGCCCAGCCATCGGCCGAATACGTCGCGCCCGGGCCGCTGATGACCCGCTGATAAATGCCATCGTAGTTGGATGTCCCGGAAAATCCCTGGAAAACTTTGAAATAATTGGCGCCACTGTGGGCGATGCGGGCGCCGGTTTCGCCAAATGTATTGTCCGAGGACATGCCAAATCGCGTCCAGGCAACGATGGATTGTGTCTGGCCGGCGGGATCGGCTTCAAAACCAGGATTGACCAATACATTGCCCGCGCGCGCAATCCGTCCGGGCAGCGACAGCGCCATCACCATCACCGCCGCGAGCACAATGGCCCGGCGGCCAAAAAGCACAATACATCCACTGGCCGTCGTGTTTCGCGCTATGACGTTCATTTGTAACTATTTAGGTGGGGATGGCGCGCCGCGCGCGGCGCAACGGATCGCCCCTGGACCCCTCGGCGATGCGTCCCTACCTGAGCTGTGACGTGCATTGTTATAATATGCTCCCAGTCGCCATTACGTATAGCAGGGTTTGCCGATTTCGTCGACCGCGAAACAGACGTCACAATCTCGCTTGCCCGCGAAGGCGCGCTGGAGTAACTTGCGCGCGTTATGGATGAGTCATTGCCACCGCCGCAGCCAGCCAGCCAACCCGCCGCCACTCCGCCGCCGGCGATGGTCCCGCCGCCAATTATTGTCGCGCCAACTCCACCCCCGCCGCGTGGCGGAGGATGGGTCTGGAAAATTCTGGCGATTGTGCTGTTGATTGTGGTGGTGGTGGGTTTCCTGGCCGCGATGGCGCATATAACGTTTCGGAGCGTCACAGGCGCACGCATCGCCAGCGATCATAATCGGCTCCTGGAGGAAGTGGTGCTTGAGCACACCAATTCGGACTCCAAAATCGCCGTCGTCGAAGTGGACGGCGTTATCGGCGGCGAATCCGATCGCACTGGAATGAGCATGCCCGATTACATTGCCGAGCAATTCAAGGCCGCAGGCAAGGACAACGACGTCAGGGCAGTCATCCTAAAAGTCGATTCACCGGGAGGAGAAGTTCTCGCGTCCGACCAGATTAACCGCACGATCAGAAAATTCGAGGACAGCACCGACAAACCGGTGGTGGTGTCCATGGGCTCGCTGGCGGCCTCCGGCGGTTACTATGTATCGGTGCCTTGCCGTTGGATCGTGGCCGATGAACTCACAATCACCGGCAGCATTGGCGTCATCATGCATGGCTATAATTACCGCAGCTTGATGGACAAAGTGGGCGTCGAGCCGCATGTCTTCAAGAGCGGAAAATTCAAGGATATGCTCAGCGGAGAGCGGGAGCCGGAAGACAAGCTTACGCCCGGCGAGCGCCGAATCCGCTCCGAAGAAGACGCCATGGTCCAGGACCTGGTTAACGAGACGTACGGCAAGTTTAAAAACACGGTCAAAAACGGGCGCGAGCGGGCCGCCAGGCAAAATAATGGCGAGGGCAAAGCTCTGGTCGAGGATTGGGAGAATTATGCCGACGGGCGGGTCTTCTCGGGAAAAAAGGCGCTGAGCCTGGGTTTCGTCGATGAGGTGGGCGGTTTCGAGACGGCTGTCGCGCGGGCGGAAAAATTGGCCGGCATATCGCGCGCCAACCTCATTCAATATCGAATGCCCGTGGATATCGGCTTTGTGCTTTCTCATTTGCTGGGCAAAAGCCAGACGCCGGCGTTGAAGGTGGATCTTGGATTTGACCTGCCGCGGTTGCAGACTGGCCGGCTTTATTTCATTGCGCTTACGGACATCGCTCATTGAGGCGGGGACTATCGGGATGCTTTTCTCCGGGTGGATTTCTTGAACAAAGCACGTTCGACCGGGTGGGCTTCCAGCGTTCAAACGTTGCGAGCTTCCCGCCATTTTCCGATCTTTTGCAATTCCAGTTGCATCGGCTTCGCGAAATTGGTTTGATCGTTGCCATCAATTTACCGATGCAGGCCGTGCGAACCGATTTGTATTTGAAACATCAACCGCGAATCTGAAGCGGAAACCCCGCGACCCTGGCGCCCCCAACGTGAGTGACCCACCCAATGTATTAATCGTTGCCGACAGCGAGCGTGACGCCAACATGCTCTACGCCGTCGGTTTCTTTGACCCGGATCCTTTCATCTACTTTCGGGTCAACGGCAAATGCCACGTTGTGTTGAACAATTCGGAGATCCACAGCGTCCGAAAAAAAACGCGGCACTGCCAGGTAATTTCCTACGCCCAATGCGTGGAAAAATTGCGGCGCAACCGCGTTAAAAACCGGGGGATGGCCTCTGTGATCAGTCTGCTTTTGCGCGAGCAGCGGCTGCGCAAGATTTTTGTGCCCGCGAATTTTCCAATTGGGCTTGCCCGCGAATTGCGCAATCACAAGATCAAAGTGCGCATAAGAAAGGAAGACATCTTTCCCGAGCGCCAGATCAAGCGGGCCGATGAGATTAAAAAAATAAGCGCCGCGCTGATGATGGCGGAGGTCGGCCTGGCCGAGGGAATCCAGGCCCTCAAACATTCCAAGATCGGGCGCGATGGAAAATTGATGTACCATGGCGTGGCGCTGACTTCCGAAAAGTTGCGCGCCATCATAGATGTTGCCATTATTCAGGCTGGCGGATGCGCCAGCCGCACCGTTGCGGCCTGTGGAAAACAGGCCTGCGATCCTCACGAGCGCGGCCACGGTGTGCTGATGGCCCGCCAGCCGATCGTTCTGAATGTCTTTCCACGCTCCCAAAAAACCGGTTACTTCGGCGACATCACGCGCACCGTCGTTCGCGGCCGCGCCAGTGACGCCGCGCGCAAGCTTTATGACACGGTGTTGCGGGGCCAGGAAATCGCCTTCGCCAGGCTGCGCGCCGTTGCCACCGCCGCCGAAATCCACTGCGCGGTGCTGGATTTTTTCGAGCAGGAAGGCTACAAGACCGCCAAGAAACGCGGCCGCATGCAAGGTTTTTTTCATGCCACCGGCCACGGACTGGGCATGGACGCCCATGAATCCCCGCGCATCAATGTGAGTTCCCTGGATATTTTGAAACCGGGGCATGTGGTGACAATCGAGCCGGGCCTTTATTATCCGGAAATTGGCGGCGTGCGTTTGGAGGACGTTGCCAGCCTGACTTCCGACGGGGCGCGGAATTTGACCAGGTTTGAAAAGACGTTGGAAGTCTGACGGGACGCGCGTACGGAACACGGAACACGGAACACGATACGCGCCGGGCTTGGATATTGCGTGTTGCGTGTTGCGTGGTTTTGGGGCGGCGTTTGCAAGATTTGACGCGCGCAACGCTCTTGCGGACCAATGGCTGAAAGTATGAAACAGAAGAAATTTTCAAGGTCCAAACCGGCACTCGCGGCGGCCCTGGCCGTTTGCGCGGCGGGGTGGCTTTGGGCGAGCGCCCTCGATGTCTGCCACGCCCAATCCGCGCCGGCCGACCTCTCGCCGCAACTCCGGGAAATCGTCCGGCTCAACCGGGCGCACCTGGGCGACGACGTTATCGAGGCTTACATCAATAATTCAGGGGTTGTCTATCGTTTGAGCGCCGACGACATTCTTTATCTCAATAGCCAGGGAGTCTCGCAGCCCGTTCTTTCCGCCCTGCTTAAAGCCGGGCCGCCGCCTGTCAACAATCCCCCTGCGGTCGCGCCGCCGCCGGCTGGCGCGGCGCCCCCGCCGGCGCAGTCCTCCGCCACGCCCACGCCGCCGCCTGGCGTCGAACCCGGCGCGCCGCCATTTGGCGCCCCCTACAGTGCGCCGCCGTTTGGCGCGCCCTATAACGTGCCGCCGCCTGACGCGAGCGGCTCGGAGGTTAATTTGGCCTTCTTTCAGTCGCAGTTGGCTCCGTATGGGACATGGGTGGACGTGGCGCCGTACGGGCCATGCTGGAGACCCGCCGAGGCGCAAAGAATCGCCGATTGGCGCCCGTACTGCAATATGGGCCATTGGGAATACACGGACGCGGGATGGTTCTGGCACTCGGATTATCCCTGGGGCGAAATCGCCTTCCATTATGGAAGATGGGCGCGAGATCCGGGATCTGGCTGGGTCTGGGTTCCGGGATACAACTGGGGGCCGGCGTGGGTTTGCTGGCGTCAAGCATCCGGGTTTTTTGGATGGGCGCCTTTGCCCCCTTCGGCGCGCTTTGAAGTGGGAGTAGGCTTGACGTTCGGCGGCCGGGTGGTGACGGATTCCGGTTTCGGCCTGTCGGCGGATGCCTTTTCGTTCGTGCCCTTCGATGCTTTTTGGGCGCGCGATCTGCGGGCTTTGGTGGCGCCTTCGTGGCGCGTTCCCGGGCTTTTTCGCGCGAGCGTGGTGTTAAACGGCTATCATTTTGTGGACGGAAGGTTTGTCATCGATGGATTTGGCCGCGAACGGGTCGCCGCCCTGACGCATCACGAGGTTCGCGCCGGGCGCATTACATTCCGGGACCGACGGATCGCCCGCGAAGCCGAATCCCAACGGGAGCGCACCCTCGCTGTGCAACGCGGTTTCAGGGGCGGTCCAGGTGAGCCGCGCCGCCCGCAGGCGCGCACAGGCGGCAACCCCTGACGGCTCAGCTTCTTCACCGGCAGATAGTGCGGTCAATTGCCTACCGCCCGGGCATCGGCTTGGAAATAATTTCCCTTCGGGCGCGCCGCGCGGGGCGGCAATGCGGCAGTTTCCTCTCTTTTTCCGCTGGCATGGCGACTGCTCAATGGGCCAAAGGCTCTTGAGCTATGATCGAAGCGCTATTCAGCCAGCCATATTACGTCGCCAGCAAGAAAATGCTGGACGTGACCGTTATGCGCCATGAGGCCATCGCCAGCAATCTGGCGAATTTGGAAACGCCCAATTATAAGCGCATTGATGTTTCGCCCAGCTTTGAAGCCCAACTGCATCAGGCTGTGGCCAATCGGGACACTGCGCAAATGGCGAGTTTGGAACCGCGGCTGGCTGTGGATACGCAGGCGGTCACCGGCCGTTCGGATGGCAACACGGTCCAATTGGAAACTGAAATGCTCAAGCTCAACCAGAACACTGTCGAGGATGCGCTTGAAACCCAGTTGATTACCGTGTCGCTGACCAATATGCGTCTGGCCATCACCGGCAGATAGGTTGACCTGAACCATGATAAACCTCCTTAGCGGCATCGATAGCGCGGCATCGGCGTTGGACGCCGAACGCGTTCGCATGGACGTCGTTTCGCAAAACATCGCCAACGTGGATACCACTCGCGGCCCTGACGGAAAGCCCTACCAGAGGCAGCAGGTGGTTTTCGAAACCATTCTCCAGGCGCAGCAAGGCGCCGATGCGGCGGGCCTGCCTTCGCAGATGCTTCACGTCAGTAAAATCCAAAACGACTCGCGTCCTCCCCGCTTGGTTTACAATCCGGGTCATCCGGATGCCAACGCCCAGGGGATGGTTGCCATGCCGGACATCAACATCCATGAAGAAATGGTGGACATGATCGCCGCCTCGCGGACCTACGAGGCCAACCTTGCGGTGGTGAAAAACGCGCGGACCCTGGCGATGCAGGCGCTTGCCATTGCCAAACATTGATTGCCGCCGCCTGACTCATGGATCCACTTTCCGCATTGAGCATGATAAGGGCCGGCCAAACGGCGCAATTGGCCCAGGCCCAGGACGCCGGCGGCGTTGGTTCCATTTCTCCGGCCCAGATAGAGAAATTGTCCCCGGGCCTGACATTGCCGGCCCCCGGGGACGCTTCGGCGGCTGGCTCGTTTGAGAGCATGCTCGGCGGCTTCGTCAACGAGGTTTCCCAAAAGCAAACCGCCGCCGCCACAAACGTCAACAGCTTGTTGAGCGGCCAGAATATCCCTTTGCATCAAGCGATGATTTCGGTGGAGGAGGCCAGCGTCTCCTTCCAATTGATGGTCGAGGTGCGCAACCGGCTCATGGACTCTTACCAGGAATTGATGAAGATGCAGGTGTGATCAAAACGGCGCGCGCATGAATAAAAACCTCTCGCAATTGGGCCAGCAACTTCTGGGAATCTGGAAACAACTGGGCGTCAACCAACGCATCAGCGTCGTCTGCTCCACCGGATTGGTGCTCTTTGGGTTGATTGCTCTGGCTTATTGGTCCAGCCGGGCCGACTATTCTCTTCTTTACGGCAAATTGGAGGAAGGGGAGGCATCGAAGGTCGTTGCCGTCCTGGACGAATCCAAGGTGCCTTATCAAATCCGCGGCGCCGGCTCGATCTGGGTGCCCGCCGACAAAGTCTATGCGCTCCGGATGCAGATGGCCGGCAAAGGCATTCCGCGCGGGGAGGGCGTGGGGTTTGAAATTTTCGACAAGGCCAACTTTGGCATCTCCGATTTCGTGCAACGCGCCAACTACATCCGGGCCGTGCAAGGAGAGCTTTCCCGCACCATCGGCCAGCTTGACCAGGTGGAATCAGCGCGGGTGATGATTGTAATGCCCGAAAACCGCCTGCTCATGGATGCCCAGCGAAAACCGACGGCCTCGGTTTTTGTGCATGTCAAAGGCAGCGCCGCTTTGCCCTCCTCCGCCGTCAATTCCATCCGCTTCCTCGTGGCCAACAGCGTCGAAGGGTTGCAAGCCAACAATGTTTAAGTGGTGGACAACCAGGGCAACGTCCTGTCCCAGAACGAAGAAAGCGATTCCGGGGCCGGTTTGTCCAACAACCAACTGACGGCCCGGCGCAATGTGGAGCAATACCTGACCAAAAGCGTGGAAAGCATGTTGGAACAAGTCCTTGGGCCGGGACAGGCGGTTGTCCGTGTGGCCGCCGATATCAACTGGGACTCCTTGACCCGCACGGAAACAAAATTTGATCCGGACGGCCAGGTCGTCCGCGAGAGCGAGACCACCGACGACGACACTCAGTCAACCACCCCCACTGCCAGCGGAGCGCCCGGGGTCGCCTCCAACACCGGCACGGAAAATGCCGCCACAAATGCCGCGGCCGCCGCGCCGGCCAACAACAGCCGCACTCGCAAGAAAGTCACCAACAACAAATACGAAATCAATAACATCATGAGCACCCTCAATCAGGGGGCTGGCAATATCAAACACATCTCCAGCGCCGTGTTCATCGCCCAGCGATTTGAAGGCGCCGGGACGGATCGAAAACTCGTTCCTCGCACTCCGGAGGAATTGGAAAAAATCCGGCGCATAGTCCATAGCGCCCTTGGCATCCAGCAAAACGCGGATCCGAACACGCCCGATGACATCACCGTGGAAGAAATGGCGTTTAACGACCAGACCGGCAAGGAACTGGTCCAGCAATTTGAAAAACAGCAAAAGTGGCAATTCTGGGTGGATTGGGCCCAAAAGCTGATTTATCCGGCGCTGGCGCTGGGGGTGATCTTTATGTTCTGGCGCCTGTTTCGCCGCACACAAAACGACGAAATTCGTCTCGCGCCAAACAGCGGCAACGGAAACGGACATCTTTCCAAGTCGTCCCTGTCCAATCGTGGCGTGGTGACCGTCGAAGTATTAAACCAATTGATTCGTGAGAACCCGGCCAACATGAGCCAGGCGGTGCGAAGCTGGCTGACGCGCGGGCAAAACGAGAATTAGACCCTGATTATGAGTTCGGAAATTCCGCAGCTTCAATCGGCGAAAATGAGCAAGGCGCAGAAACTTGCCGCGTTGCTGGTCATCCTTGGTCCGGAGAGCGCGGCCCAGGTTCTCAAGAGCCTGGATTCCCACGAGCTGGAATCCGTTTCGATGGAAATGTCGAAGCTGAGCCTCATCAGCCAGGAGCTTCAGGCCGAAATTCTGGCGGAGTTCACCGACGTGGCGGTGCAAGCCAGCACCGCCGTTGCGGGGGGAGTGAATTTCACCAGGAACGTCCTGGAAAAATCGGTCGGGCTTTTCAGAAGTTCGGACATTATCAGCCGCATTGCCCCGTCGGCGGCGCCTCCGCCCGCGATGCAGCAAATCGTCGAAATGGAGAGCAGCCAGCTTTGCAACCTGCTTAAACAGGAGCAGCCGCAAACCATCGCTCTGATCGCCAGTTATCTGCCCTGCGATAAAAGCTCCCAATTATTGACTTTGCTGCGGGCCGACTTGCGCGATCAAGTCATTGAGCGCCTGGCCTTGCTTGGACCCACGCCCGTCGAAGTGGTCGAGCGGATCGTCAGCTTGTTGACACGAAAGACAGGCTCCAAAACCACGCGCGTCCTGAGCCAGACGGGCGGGGTCAAGAGCGCCGCCGACGTGCTCAACTCCCTGGAGAAAAATGTGAGCAATTCCGTGCTCACTGAGTTGGAAAAGCGCAATCCCGAGCTGGGGCTTGCCATTCGCCAGAAAATGTTCACGTTCGAGGACCTGGCCTCTTTGGACGTGATGTCTCTGCAAAAAGTCATGCGCGAAGTGGATCTGCGCGATTTGGCTCTGGCCTTCAAAAACGCCGGCCCGAAAGTCAAATCCAAGCTGCTTTCGTGCATCTCCAAGCGCGCCGCCGAGACCGTCAACGAGGAAAGCGCCTTTCTTGGACCGGTCAAAAAGCGCGAGGTCGAAGCCGCGCAATTGCGGATTATCGAGAGCGTTCGCAAGCTGGAAGCGGAGGGTGAACTGGATCTTGGAAGCGTCAATACCCGTTCCGTCGATGAACTCATGGTCTGACACAATTTATCTGCCCAAACCGTTGCGTGATCTTTGCATGGCCGGCGCCGTTGCGACCCCGCCATCGAGTGACGAGGCGGCCGCGCGGGCGCGACTGGAGACGAGCTACCAGCGCGGGCGGGCCGATGGCGAAAAGGCCTTGAACGAACAGCTTTTGCGGCAACGGGCGGAGATGCAGGACTTGTTGCAAGGGGTCATCGCCCCGTTGCGCCAGGCTGTGCCGCAAGTGGTGCGCGACACTGAGAACACGCTGATTTCCCTGGCTCTGTCCGTCGCCCAAAAGCTTGTGGCCGACGTTCCAATTTCAGCGGCAATGGTCGAGGCGGCGGTGCGCGACGCGCTGGCGCAAGTCGAAGGAACGGCCCAGTTTACCGTGCGTCTGCACCGGGATGACTTGGAGTTGCTCAAAAATTCCAAATCCGCGGTCCTGAGCGAGGCCGACGGAAAACAATTTCGATTTCTGACTTCCCCGGATATTACGCGAGGAGGCTGCGTCGTCGAGACGCGTTTCGGAACCGTGGACGGACGGCGGGAGACGAAGCTGGAAATTGTCAAGAGGAGTTTGACAGCATGACAACCTCCGCCCAATTATCGCCGCCGTCCCGCATCGAAAACCTCCTGCGCCAGGTGGAGCAGACCCGCGTCATCCGCAATCATGGAAGGGTGGTGCAGTTGATTGGCCTGGTCGTCGAATCTGAGGGTCCGCTGGCCGGGGTGGGGGAACTTTGCCGGATTGAATCGGCCCGCCATGACGGATTTACGATGGCGGAGGTGGTTGGTTTCCGCAATAACCGCGTCTTGCTGATGCCTTTGGGCTCCTTGCAGGGAATTCATCCTGGCAGCGAGGTTGTTTCGACGGGAGCCGCCCTTCGCGTCCCGGTGGGAGAATCACTCAAAGGCCGGGTCATTGATGGATTGGGCGAGCCGATTGATGACGCCGGGCCGATTTGCGCCAGCCAGCGCGTCAGTCTGCATCTTCAGCCTCCCCATCCGCTCAAGCGTCAGCGAATCCGTCATCCATTTCAAACCGCCATCAAAGCCTTGGATACTTTCATTCCATGCGGGCGCGGCCAGCGCCTGGGAATTTTCGCCGGCAGCGGCGTCGGAAAATCGACGCTTCTGGGAATGATGGCCAGTCGGGCCGAAGCGGACGTCAATGTCATCGCTCTCATAGGCGAGCGGGGCCGGGAAGTCCGGGAGTTCCTCGAGAAAGACCTTGATGAAGCCGGGCGGCGCAAATCCGTGGTGGTGGTGGCTACTTCCAACCAGCCGGCAATAGCGCGGGTCAAAGGCGCCTTCGTGGCCATGGCGATAGCCGAGTATTTCCGAAACCTTGGACAAAGCGTTTTATTTTTGATGGATTCGGTGACGCGCCTGGCAATGGCGCAACGCGAAATCGGGCTGGCGGTTGGAGAGCCGCCCACCACCCGCGGCTACACGCCCTCGGTTTTCTCATTGCTTCCGCAACTTTTGGAGCGCGCGGGCGCCGGGGAGCAGGGGGCCATTACGGGCTTATTTACCGTGCTGGTGGAGGCCGATGACATGAACGACCCCATTGCCGACGCGGTGCGATCAATCCTCGACGGACATGTTGTATTGACACGCGAATTAGCCACCCAGAATCATTACCCCGCAATCGATGTCCTGGAAAGCGTCAGCCGGTTGACGCGCGATCTCACCACTGCCGGACAACAGAAAACGGCCGCGATGGCGCGCGAATCGCTGGCGACCTACCGCAAGAATCAAGATTTGATCAATATCGGAGCCTATCCGCCAGGGAACAATGCCGCCATCGATCTGAGCATTCAGCGCCACGAGCCGCTCAACGCCTTTTTGCGCCAGTCCATCGATGAGGGCTTTTCCGCCGCGCAAAGCTGGGCGCTTTTGGAAGGCGCAATGGCGCAGCCGGCCGCATCCAAAACCAATCCGCCCCAAACCCGGAAAACCGCCTAAACACGCATGAAAAAATTCTCGTTTACATTGGAAGCTGTGCGAACTCTGCGCCGCCGACAGGAGCATCTGGCGGTGGATCATTATGTGCGCGCGTTGCTGGCGCGTCAGAAGGCCGTGGACGTGGTGGACGAAATCCAGCGCCAAATTGAGCGCAACCGCCTTGAGCTTGGACGGCTGCTCTCGGCCGGTTGCACAGCCGCGCAAGCCTTCCAACTCAGCAATTACCATCGGTTTCTTGAAAAACAGCGCGACGAACACATGTCGGCTCTGGCGCTGGCCGAACGCGCCCTCGCCACGGCCTTTCAGGCGATGCTTGTGGCGCGCCAGCAGCGCGAGATCGTTGAGGCGTATCGAAAGAAACATCAGGCTCGCCACCATCTGACGGTATTGCGAGAGGACCAAAAAACGCTCGACGAATCAGCGGCCCGGCGCGCTCCGTCGGTGCTTTCATGGAATCAGGCCAAGGACATTTCATGATCAAGTTCCTGACCTCCAAATGGATGAGCCCTCCGCTCGGCGTCGTCATTTACGTCGCCGCAACCGTCCTATTTTGGAAGACACCCACATTGCCCCCGGCGCCAAAGAATGTTTCAAGCGCAAAACAGGCCAAGCCATCCTGGGAGTTTACCAACCCGGAAGCCGAGCAAATGATCGAGGAACTGCGGATGGAAAAACGCGCGCTGGACGCGCGGCAGAAGCAGCTTGACGAGGCCGCCAAGGGTCTGGACGCGGAGCGCGCGGAAATGGGCAAAGTGACCCAATCCGTGCGCAAAATGCAGAAGGACTTTGATCAGATCGTCCTGCGCGTGCAGGACGAAGAAGTGACCAACTTAAAACGATTGGCCAAGGTCTATGCAGCCATGGCGCCCGAGACAGCCGCCACTATCCTTGCCGAGATGGACGATGCGAACATCGTCAAAATCATGCTTTTTATGAAGGACGCCGACGCGGCGGGTGTCCTGGAGAATATCGCCAAGAAGGGTGACACACAGGCCAAGCGCGCCGCCGCCATTTCCGAACGTTTGCGGCTGTCAACTTCACATAATCTTTCCGCCAAATGATGCCTTTGCTTTTGTCCTCGTCCTCCGGGGAAGGCGCCGCTGGAGCGGTTCGTTCATCGCCCGTTGCCGTCTCCCCATTGCCGCAAGAAGCGCATGGGGACTTTTCCGTCGCCCTGGCAAAGGCGACGGCGGACCCGGCTCGGGAGCCAGAAGTGTCCGGCTACACCGCCGGTTCAACATCCGAGCGGGGGCGCAACGCAACAAACAGCAATCGACATTCCTCGGAAATCACTTCCGAACCTGCGGCAAATGCCAGATTTCGGAATTCCCCGGAAAAGCCGCACTCGACGCGCGTTGAGGCGAAAAAGGCCGCAGGGCAGGATTTTTCCGAGGCTTCCAGCCATCTGGAAACCAGGAACTTAAGAACACCTTCTTCTGTCACATGGCAGTCGGCGAGCGCGCTAGCAACGCCCCAGGCCAAACCCGGCGCTCCAGTGATGTCAAAAATAACATCGGACGCAGGCTCACAAGTTACAGCGGATTCGGCTGCGGCTTCGGACGCTCAGTCGCAGCCAGAGGCGGCAACCGCTGATTTGCCAGGGCCGCAATCCACGGCACAATTCAAAAATGTCCAAGCGGACGACGGAACACAAAATGCCCAGGCGTTTTCGGGGAGCGCTTTGGCATTTGCCAATCCGCCCCTCCAATTGCCGCCGCAACTTAAGAAGGCCGGCCACGCTGTCGCCCAAAACACGCCGGACGGAAATGCTGCTCTGGCGCCCTCCGGTTCCGTGGATGTTCCCGGCGAGAACGCCGGGATCGCATCGGGAACTCCGTTGATTTGCGACCCGCGGTTTGGCTTGCCCGCCGGCTTAATTCCGGGGAATTCATCGGCTGGCGCGAAAACACTCAATCCTGCAAAGCCAACGCCGTCGAATGGGGCCGGACTGGCCCCGACAAAGCCGGCAAGCCCGGAAAAGTCACTATTGACACTTCAGGACGGCGCGGACGCCGCGAAAACGGACTCTCAAGCCACAGCAGCGGGGGTTGAATCGCCCGGCCAACCCCAATCGCCAGTGGAACTCAAAGCCGCCGGCTCGCGACTTGACGCCGCGTTCCTGGGAACGCCTTCGAGTGGCACAGGCGTTGCTTTTATGTCATCGCAGATGATATTTTCTTCCGAACAGAACGAATTTGCCCAGTCGGCGGCACAAAAGCTGTCGCCGGACCAGGCTGGCCCGCAGGGGGGCGGTCAATCGGAAGCTGTCGCACCCAACGCGAGCCTGCCATTGACCGTGGATTTTGGAGCGGACAAGCCGTTCGAGCAGCTTTCAATCAATAACATCCCTGGCGCGACAGTTTTAGGGTCATCGCAGTCTGAGCAGGCCGCGGGCACAAGCGCGGCCACAACG
>VFSW01004708.1_pt1 | contig 20334 bp, 16 predicted proteins | sample 5358111 | NCBI WGS metagenome assembly VFSW01 (sample SAMN11554181, study PRJNA540505) | mine drainage metagenome | isolation source: sediment from site ElyBrook_90M | place: USA: Ely Copper Mine, Vershire, VT | collected 2017 | reverse complement strand
CCTGCTGGTTGTCGAAGGATGGGTGCATCGTGAGCGCAATCAACCCGACTCTCGCCGTGCGCTGGGGCGCGCTCGCCGCGCTTGCGCTCGCGCAGATGTCGCCGGGCGGACTGCGGCCCGCGACCGCGCAGGATTCGGCCGATCGCGCGACGCGCTCGGCGCTCGCGCTCACAGCGCACCCCGCGCGCGGTGCCGCTGAATTCGGACGGCTGTGTTCGCGCTGTCACGGCGCCCGAGGCCAGGGTGATGCCGTGCGCGTGATTCCCGAACTCGCCGGCCAGCGCGTGAGTTATCTCGTCCGGCAGCTCGCGAATTTTCATGCCGGCCAGAGGGAAAGTGTGCGCATGCATCTGGTCGTATCGCAGGCGGAATTGCGCAGCCCGCAGGATTGGGCCGACATCGCCGCCTATTTGAGCGCGGCAGAGCCGCCGCCCGCGACGCAAACCGGCAGCGGCGCGGATGTCGCGCTCGGCCGTGGAATCTTTCACGAACAGTGCGCGTCGTGCCATCGATCCGACGCGCGCGGCGACGACGACGGCTTCGTGCCGTCGCTGCGCAATCAGCACTACTCCTATCTCGTCAAGCAGATGCGCCGGCTCGCCGTCGGCGAACGGCACAACGTGGATGAAAATCTAGTACGCTTCCTCCGCAGCTTCGACGCTCGGGACGTGGCTGCGGTGGCGGACTACTTGTCGCGGCTGCGCGGTCCCGGCGGGCGGCATGGACGCGGCGCGGGCTCTTGATCGACGGTTGGAGCGGATGAGGAGGCTGCAGCGCTGATGGAAAAAATCGCAGCTATCTTGGCGATCACCGACCCCACGGCCGCGGATCAGCCCGCCCTCGCCAAAGCGCAACTCCTGGCCTCGAGTCTCGGCGCGCGGATCGAATTGCTGGCCTGCGAGACCTTGGAGTCGCGCGAACACCGCGCGGCCCAGCCGCTCGAGCGGCTCGCGCAGCCTCTGCGTGCGCGCGGCATCGACGTGTCGACGCACGAAATCAGCGGCGAGCCGCTGCACGAGAAGCTACTCGAATGGATGGCGGCCGCGGACGTCGATCTCGTCGTCAAGGACACGCACCACCATTCGCTCGCGAACCGCCTCGTGATCACCGGCACGGACCGTCATCTGATACGCGCCTGCAAGGTGCCGCTACTTCTCGCCAAGCGCAGTCCGTGGGCGAGCACGCCCGTGATCATCGCGGCCGTCGATCCGGGGCATGCGCAGGACCGCACGGCGGCGCTCGACCGGCGCATCCTCGAATATGCGGCGTTCTTCGCGAGCCGGATCAACGGCGCGATGCATGTTGCACACGCGTATTTCCCCGCCGCGATCGCGACCGCCGGCGCCGGCGGGATGCCGCCGATCGTCGACGTTTCGGTCGAGGCCTTGCGCGCAGAGAGCGCGCGTCACCGCGCCGAGATAGCGGCGCTCAGCGAGGAGTACGCGGTGTCGGCGGACCGTCTGCACGTCGATGCCGCCGTGGCCGCGGAATATCTGCCGCGCATCGCCCGCGAGTCGCGCGCCGACATCATGGTCATGGGCGCCATATCGCGCAGCGGCTTGAAGCGCATTTTCATCGGCAGCACCGCCGAGCGCGTTCTCGAGTCCCTGCCTTGCGATGCGCTCATCATCAAGCCCAAGGATTTCGCGGCGGCACTGCCGTTCTGACCCCTCGCGCGGCGCGAACGCGTCACTGGATCGTCAGGTGGTTCTCCACGGATTCGACGCCGGGCGCGGACCACGCGGCGCGCGCCGCGTCCTCGCGCTCCTGCCAGGAGTGGACGTGGCCGTCGAGCGTCACCGTCGAGTTGGCCACCTTGACGTCGACGTCGCTCGCGTCGAGCACGGCGTGCCGCTTGAACGCATCCTCGATTTTCCGCTTGACGTCCGGCGCTTTGATCGCCGACCGGATTTTGATGTTGTTGGTCACGCCCTTGACGCCCGGAAGCGTGCGCATCGCGTTTTCGGCGGCGGCCTTTTGAAAGCCCCAGCTCACCTGCCCGGACAACGTCACCCAAGCATCGTTGACGACCGGTTTGATCTCGGAGGCCGCAGTCGCGACATGCCAGCGCAGCGCATTCGCGGCCGCCTCGGCGATCTCGGTATCGCTGCGCGTTCCGTCCGCCGCAATCCGCACCTTGAGATCGTTGGCGATCGCGCGAACTCCGCCGACGCGCTTCACCACGTCCTCGGCATTCCAGCGGTCGGAGAATTGCGGCACCTCGCCGGCCAGGGTGACGACGCCATCCTTGACGATGACGCCGACGGCGCGATCATCGACGCTCGGATCCCATTGCAGTTCGCTTTGCACGTCGCGGCGGATATCACTGTCGGATTTCATACGATACTCCTGCGTGGGCGGCCGCCGGATTGCGGACCGTCGTCGTCTTAGAATCGATCCTGGCGCTTAATGTCGCGCAAGGCGTTGTTGTCCGCCATGCGTAATTGCCGCTAATGCATGTCCGAAATTGCCTAATCGGTCGCCGTCCGGCGGCCCCCTCGGACTAGTGTCTTGCCCATGCTGCGTGCGTGGAAACCCGTATATTCCTCCGCCGGCCGGCAGCGGAAACTAGGGCGCTGGTCGCCGTCGGGGAGTGTTGCATGTCGGTGGGGGAACGGCTGAGCGTCGATGGGTCCGCCGCGAGCCGCTATGCGGCCGCGATTTCGATCACGGCCGTGGCGCTCGGCGTTCGCCTGCTGATGTACCCGGCGAGCGCCGGCGTCGGGTTTCTGACGTTCTATCCCGCGCTGATGCTCGGCGGCGTGATCATCGGCACCGGTCCCGGCATCGTGCAAGTACTGTTGAGCGCGCTCACCGGCTACACGATTTTCTATTCACCCTATTGGTCGCTCGGCTACAAGCCGGATGCGGCCGGGGCGACCGCCGCATTTGCGCTGACCGGAGTCGGCATCCTATGGATCGCGCGGCGCATGCATGCGTACGGCGAGCGCTGGCACCGCGCGGCCGACGAAGCGCGCCAGAGCGAGCACCGCTATCTTGCGGTCATCGAGGACCAAACCGACGTCATTTTTCGTCATGCCCGCGACGGCACGTTATTGTTCGTCAACGACGCGTTTTGCCGGCTGCTCGGCAAGACGCGCGGCGAATTGCTGGGCAGCGCCTGGACCGCGTGGCCGGTCGCGGATGACCTGCCGCAGATCGAGCGGGAAATCGCGCTGCTGACGCCCGCAAATCCGATCGTCACCGTGGAAAGTCGGTTCCGGCCGCACGGCGTCGAACTCCGTTGGGTGCAAATCATCAATCGAGGGCTGTTCGACGCCGCAGGGCGTTTGCTCGAGGTCCAGTCGGTCGGCCGCGACCTCACGACCCACAAACAGCTCGAGGCCGCTTTGGACCAGGCGCGCAACGCCGCGGTGCAGGCGAACGAATTCAAATCGCGGTTTCTCGCCGCCGCGAGCCACGATCTGCGCCAGCCGCTGCAGACCATCTGGACGCTGCACTCGCTGCTCGCGCGCTCGCCGGGCGCGGCCGAATTGGCGCCGCACCTGTCGCTGCTCGAACAGGCCGTGCGCAGCATGGACGACACGCTCGGCGCGCTGATGGACGTCAATCGGCTGGAGAAAGGCGTGATAGTGCCGGTCATACGCGACTTCCCGGTGCAAGATACCCTGGGGCGGTTGCGCGCCGAATTCACGGTCGCGGCGGCCGGCAAGAGCTTGAAGCTGGAGGTGGACGATTCCACCGAGGTGGCGCGCAGCGATCCGATGCTGCTCGCGGTCATTTTGCGCAACTTGATAGGCAACGCGATCAAATACACGCACGAGGGCGGCGTACATGTGCGCGTGCGCCGAGAGGACGCGCGCCTCGGCATCGACGTCATCGACAGCGGCATCGGCATCCCGGCCGAGCACATGGCGCGGGTCTTCGACCCGTTTTATCAAGTGGACAATTCGCGGCAAGATCAGCGCCACGGCGTGGGCCTCGGCTTGTCGATCGCGCAGAGCATGTGCCGGCTGCTCGGGCACGAGTTGACGATCGACACGCGCGTGGGCCGCGGCTCGACGTTCACGATCCGGCTCGGCGCCGGCGCCGTCGTTCGGGAGGCCGCGCCGTCACCGCGGCCGCCGCCGCGGCCGGCGCCCGCGCCGCGGTCGCGTGCCCGCACGGTGCTTCATATCGAGGATGATCCAGGCATCGCGCGGTCGATGGGATTGCTGCTCAGCTTGGAGGGCTACAAGATCGTACATGCGGCAACGCGCGAGGAAGCCATGCGGGAGGTCGTCGAGGGTCTGCGCCCCGACTTGATTCTGTGCGATTTCCATTTGCCGTCGGGGCAAACCGGCGACCAAGTCGTCGCCGCGCTCTGCAACATATTGAAAATCAAGCCGCCGACGATCGTGCTGACCGGAGACATTTCCGACAAGCAGATCGAACGGGCGAAGGTGATCGCCGACCGAATATTGCCAAAGCCCGTCGATATAGACCGGCTATTGCGGGATTTCGACGAGCTGCTCGGCAATCCGGGCGCGGCGCCCCATTGAATCCGGGGCGGTCGGGCCCCATATCCGCCGATTCGGCCTTTCGCGCCGCCGGCTTCCGAGGCTACACTTGCCGTTCCGGACAGTCAAAATTCATGGGGCGGCCGCTTGAAAATACCGGCCGCCGGTCCCGCCAAACCGGCGGAAACGATTAAGATGACCGTGTCACGACCGTTTTCAACGATCCGCTGGCGGCTGCGGAGGAGAGTATCGATGAGCGAAGCACGTAGTGCCCCGGAGCCGGTGAACAATGCCCCGGAGCCCGTGAACGAAGCGCCGGCCCGATTCAGCAACGAACAGGCTCCGCGCAACTGGCCGACGACGATGATGTTCGCGCTGACCACCTTGGCGGCCGTCGTCGGCGTGCCTTGGTACGGCCTGGCGCACGGCTTCCATGCGTCCTCGTGGGTATGGTTCGGCGTGCTGCTCGTTGCGAACGGCATGGCGATCACCTGCGGCTATCATCGATTGTTCGCGCATTCGACCTACGATGCGCATCCGCTGCTGCGCTTGGCATATGTGCTGTTCGGCGCGATGGCGCTGCAGAACAGCGTGCTGAAATGGAGCGCCGATCACCGCGTGCACCACCGCTACATAGACGACCCGGATCGGGATCCGTACTGCGCGAAGCGCGGATTCTGGTTTTCGCACATCGGCTGGATGCTGCGCAATTACCCGAGCGGAAACTCTGATATGAGCGCCGTGCGCGACCTGCAGCGCGATCCCGTGGTCGCGTGGCAGCATCGCCATTACCTCGCCATCGCGCTCGCGATGAACATCGGTCTGCCGCTGGTGATCGGCTGGATCACGGGCGACATCGCCGGCATGCTGATGCTCGCGGGCGTGCTGCGCCTCGTGCTCAGCCATCACTTCACGTTCTTCATCAATTCGCTCGCGCACATGTGGGGCGGCCAGCCGTATACGGACGAGAATACGGCGCGCGACAATTTCGTCCTCGCGTTTTTCACCCACGGCGAGGGCTACCACAATTTCCATCACATGTTCGCGCATGATTACCGCAACGGCGTGCGCGCATGGCAGTGGGATCCGTCCAAGTGGTTCATCCGCGCGATGAATGGCGTCGGCCTTGCGCGCAACTTGAAGCGTGTGCCGTGGTTCAGGATTCAGCGTGCGCTGCTCGATGCGCAGTTCCAGCGCGCCGAGCGCCAGCTGGCGCGGCATACGGGGCGCGCCCAGATCGAGCAGCTGCGCAAGCGGGTTGCCGAGGAATACGATGCGTTCTGCAAGGCGGTGACCACGTGGACGGATTTGCGCGAACAATTGGCGCAGGCCAAGCGCGCGGTCGCCGAGCGTTGGGAACATTCGACGATCCAAATGCGGCTGCGCGAGCTGGAATACGAATTGCGCTTCCAGCACCGACGGATGCGCTTGCTGCAGGCCCAGCTGGACTAAACATCATATAAGAGAGTCTAAAGGATGAGCGCGGCGCCGCAGACGGTTCATTCTCAAGGTTCAGGCAGTCACTCGCTCGAAGCGCGGCTGATTCGCCGGCTGCTGTCGAGTCTCGGTGATCCGCCGATCGAGTTCCTCTTCAAATGGACCGGTGAACGCGTCGCGGCGCCCGCGACGGCGCCGGTCGCGCAAGTGCAGGTCGCAGACCGCGGCGCGCTGCTCGGCCTGCTCGCGGACCCGCAGGTCAGGTTCGGCGATTCCTACAGCGCCGGCCGCATCGAGGTCGCCGGCGATCTCGTCGAATTGTTGAGTGTGTTGTACCGCAGTGCGCCGCGCGACGGCGCAGACGGTTCGCTCGCGCGCCGCGTTGCCGGCTGGCTGCACAAACCGCGGCGCAACACGCTGTCCGGTTCGCGCGTCAACATTCACCGTCATTACGACCTCGGCAATGATTTCTACGCATTGTGGCTCGGCCAAACGATGGCTTACACCTGTGCGTACTATCCGCGCTTGGATGCGGATCTCGACGAGGCGCAGGTTGCGAAGATGGATCATGTCTGCCGCAAGCTGCGGCTCCGTGCCGGCGCTTCGGTGGTCGAGGCGGGCTGCGGCTGGGGCAGCCTCGCGCTTCACATGGCGAGCCGATACGGGGCGAAGGTTCGCGCGTTCAACATTTCCAAGCAGCAAATCGCGTTCGCGCGCAGCCGCGCGCGCGAGCTCGGCCTCGAGCGCAGCGTCGAGTTCATCGAAGACGACTACCGCAACATTGCCGGCGAACACGACGTGTTCGTCTCCGTCGGCATGCTGGAACACGTGGGCCCCGAAAACTACGCCGAGCTCGGCCGGGTCGCGCGCCGTTCGCTCTCCTCGTCGGGGCGCGGATTGATCCACTCGATCGGCCGCAACAGACCGGCGCCGCTGCATCCGTGGATCGAACGGCGGATCTTTCCCGGCGCATACCCGCCGTCGATCGGCGAAATGATGCAGATCTTCGAGCCTTCGGACTTGTCGGTGCTGGACGTCGAGAACATCCGGCTGCACTACGCGGTGACGCTGCGTCACTGGCTCGAACGCTACGAGGAGTCGGTCGATACGGTGCGCGCGATGTTCGACGAGTCGCTCGTGCGCATGTGGCGGCTTTACCTGGCGGGATCGATTGCCGCGTTCGAGAGCGGCGAGCTGCAGTTGTTTCAGGTCGTGTTCACGACGCAGGAAAATAACGACGTGCCGCTGACGCGCGAGTACATGTACCCGCGCTGAATGATGCAGAGCGCCGACGTCATCGTCGTGGGCGGCGGTCCCGCGGGTTCCGCGGCCGCGGAGCGTCTGCGCAAGGGCGGCGCGGCGGTCTTGCTTCTCGATCGGGAGGCGTTCCCGCGCCACAAGCTGTGCGCCGGGTGGATTACGCCCGAGGTCGTAGCCGATCTTCAGCTGGACGTCGGCGCCTATCCTCACCGGTTCCTGAGCTTTCGCCGGCTGCATTGGTATTTGAAGGGACTGCACCTCCCGGTCCCGTGCTTGCAGCATTCCATCAGGCGCTTCGAATTCGATGCATGGCTGTTGGAGCGCTCGGGCGTCGAGGTCATCAGGCACGCGGTCCGGGAGATCCGGCGCGACGGGGACGATTTCGTCATCGACGGGGCGTTCCGTTGCCGCCATTTGATCGGCGCGGGCGGCACGTCCTGCCCGGTTCACCGCGCAATTTTTCGCGAATCCCGGCCGCGTGAACGCGCGCTGCAGACAGTCACCCTGGAGCTCGAATTTCCCTACGAATGGCGCGATCCGGACTGCCGGCTTTGGTTCTTCGAGTCCGGGCTGCCGGGCTATAGCTGGTACGTGCCAAAGGCGCGCGGTTGGCTCAACGTCGGCATCGGCGCGATGGCGCAGCGTCTGAAGGAACGCGGCGAGGACATTTGGCTGCACTGGCGGCGGTTCGCCGTTCATCTCGAGCGCCGCCTCGAGATTCGCGTGCCGCAAGAGCCGACCGGCTACAGCTATTATTTACGCGGGCCGCAGGCGCGCGCGCGGATCGGCAACGCGTATTTGGCCGGGGACGCCGCGGGACTCGCGACGCGTGATCTATGCGAGGGCATTGGACCTGCGGTCAAGAGCGGCCAGCGCGCCGCCGCGTCGATTCTCTCCGGCGTCGCGTACGACTTGGGCGATATTTCCGCGGCGAGCCTCGGCGGCGGCTGGGTCAGCCGAGCGATGATTTGGGGATTCAATCGCGGCGCGAAGGCGCAGGCCGCCGGCCGCTAGGCGGTGCGGACCCTGGCCGGCGCGGTCTTGTGCATTATGTGCAAATAATTTGTCGGCGCGGGCCGACATTTTGCGTTGCTGCGCCCGCCTCGCACACTTGCGCTCGCGCCGAATTGCGGCCGATGCAGGAGTGCTCGACATGAAGAATTCGCAGTGGCAAAGACGCCGGTGGTCCGAGTGCAAGGCGCGCGCCCGCGCGGCTCTGGTCGTGGTCGGCGCCGCCATGCTCGCGGCGTGCGGATCCGGAGGGGTCATGTCCGGCGCCGCGCCCGGCGCAACGGCGGCGCCGACGTCCTGCGGCGCGAACTGCGGCGCCGCGCTCGTGTCTTTGACCGACGCACCCGGCGATTTTCTCAGCTATATCGTCAACGTCGTATCGCTCCAGTTGACGCGCTCCGATGGAACCGTCGTGCAGACGATCCCGGTCGTGACGAAAGTGGATTTCGCGCAACTCGTCAATCTCTCTGAAATCGTCAGCGCCGCGCAGATTCCGGCCGGTAGCTATACGTCGGCGTCGATGACCTTGGATTACGCCGCGGCGACGATCGTCGTCGACAACGGCACGACCGGCGTCACGATCGCCGCGGGGAGCCTCATCGACGGCGCGACTTCGCAGCCGCTACAGGCGCCGAATCCGACGCAGATGACCGTATCGCTCGCGCTGCCGTCGAGCGCGCCGCTCGTGATCACGCCGGGCAAGATCGCCCACCTCGCCTTGGATTTCAACCTGGCCGCGTCGAATGCGATCGCCCCGTCGACGGCCAATCCAACCACGGTGACCGTGAGTCCCGTGTTGAGCGCAAGCCTCGTTCCCGATGCGGCGAAGCAATCGCGCGTCCGCGGCGCGCTCGTCAGCACCGATACCAACGCGAGCTCGTTCGTCATTGAGGTGCAGCCGTTCGAGAACGAGAGCGGCGACGATGGTCGATTCACCGTGCGGACGACGAGCGCGACGGCCTTCGCGATCAACGGCGCGGGCTACAGCGGCTCTTCCGGCCTGACCGCGCTCGCTTCCCTCGCCGCCGGCACGATGACGGCCGCCTACGGCACGCTCGACGCATCCACGCACACCTTCACGGCGAGCAGCGTACTCGCCGGTTCCAGCGTAGTCGGCACCGGCCACGACGGCGTCACCGGCACGGTGATGTCGCGCTCAGGGGTTACGCTGACGATCGCCAATGGCCTCGATGAGCATGCCGGCACGGACGATATGGGCTACTTCCACAAGATCACGGCGACGATCGGGGCCGCGACGACGGTCAATGAACTCGGTCAATCGGGCAGTTTCACGATTCAAGACATCTCGGTCGGCCAGCGCATCGCGCTCTCCGGCGCCTTGGGGGTGGACGCTTCCGGCAACAAGACGATCGACGCGACCGCCGGCGGCGCCTTGCTGCTGCCGACGCCGCTCGCCGGAACGGTAGGCTCGACTGCCGCGAACGTCGTGACGCTCGCATTGCAATCGCTCGCCGGGCAGGCGCCGGCCGCATTCGACTTCACCGGCACCGGGACGACGAGCGCGCAGGATGCGAGCGCGGCGGCGTACACGGTCGCCGCAGCGGCGCAGCTCGCGACGGCTGCGCTCGCGACGGGCGCGCCGGCGCGCTTCATCGGCTTCGTCGCACCGTTCGGATCGGCGCCGCCCGATTTCAACGCGATCACGGTCGTCAATTACGCCGATACGAAGGCTGAGCTCGACGTGCGCTTCGCGTCGCCGGGACTCACGGCGCCGTTCGCGACGCTGACGAGCACGCAGATCCTGATCAGCCAGGCGACGTTGACGGCGAGCGCCGAACGCGAACTGCGGATCGCGTTTATGCGCATCGACCCGTCCACCTTGAGTGCCGGGTTGTCGCTCGTGCCGGACATGTCGGCGGCGGACGCAGGCTTCACGATCGCACACATGCTTTCGGAGAAGTCCAGTTCCTATGCGACGTTCAACGATTTGGTCACGGCGTTGACGACGGACCTGAACGGCACGACGGCCGCGCTGCGCATCGAGGCGGTCGGTCCGTACGATTCGACCAGCGGCGTGCTGTCGGTCGATCGAATGGTCGTCGTCTTGAACGACTGACCACCCGGCGACCCGGCGGTCGAGCGGGCGGGGCCCTCGAAGGAGGGCCCCGCTTTGTTGCTTCTTAGCGGAACGGGCTCATGCGTTCGAGCGTGTGGTCCCGGCGCACGAATTGGTGCCAAAGACCCATCGCCGCGTGCAGGCCGGCGAGAATCAAAATCGCGTTGCCGCCGACCTGGTGAATTTCAGCGACCGGCCCGATGTCGCCGTGGACGGCGGCCGCGAGCGGCGGCAAGGTGAAGCCGAATAAGGCGACCTTGACGCCGAGGCGCGATACCGCGTACCAACCGGTCAGCGGCACCGCGATCAACAAAAGATACAGGGCCGCATGACCGAGCTTCGCGGCGAGCGCGAGCAAAGGGGCGATGCCCGGCAGCGGTGCGGGCGCGCCGCCTCCCGCGCGCGCGATCAAACGCGGCAGAACCAGGACCAACACCGCCAAGCCGCAGATGAAATGCACGAGCGACGGATTGGTCTGCTCCTCGTGCGGCGGTTCGCTGACCAAATAGGCAACCACGACCAGGACGGCCGTGAGCCAATGAATCGCGATCATCAGGCTCGAATATCGCCCGGTATCCTTTTGCACCGATTGCTCCTTGGGTTTCACCGACTCATGCATGCCCCGCGCCGCCCGCAGTGCGCCGACGACGGGCGGGGGGAGAGGGCGCTTTTTCCGGGGTCCACGGCTTGCCGAGGCGCTCTTCGATGTAACGCCTGAGCAGCCGGCGCACGACCTGCGAGGGAACGGCATCCTCCTCGGCGCAGAGGCGCTCAAAAAGAGCCTTCTTGCGAGGGTCGATCAGCACGGTCAGCCGGGCAGTGCGGTTTTCGTAGGCCACGATCGATTATGATTATAATACGATACGCATTCAATGCTCATTTGAGTCAAATAGGTGACCCACTCGTCGTGAGCGCGACATTCGGTTCTCCGCTTTCCGCGATCCTCGCGCTGCTTGGAGCATGGGTTCTGATCGGCGTTGCAGGTCTCGTCCGGCCGATGAGCCTGCGGATCGCCGGCCGCACCCTGTTCCCGCTCGGGGCCGTGTGCGGCCTCGCGGTCGCCGTCGCCGCGGCGATGAGCATGACGATGCCGCCGGAGTCGATGCAACTTGTGATCGGTCTGCCGGACCTGCCGATGCACGTGCGCCTGGATGCGCTCAGCCGCGTATTCCTATTTCTGCTGGGGGCGTCCTCGGCGGGCATCTCGATTTTCGCCGCCGGCTACTTCCGTTCGGGCCAGGGTACGCCGCCGGGGCTGCTGTGCCTGGAATACCATCTGTTCCTGGCGAGCATGGGCTTCGTCCTGTTGGCCGACGATGCCTACAGCTTCATGGTCGCGTGGGAGACGATGGCGCTGACGTCGTATTTCCTCGTCACCGCGCAACACCGCATCGCGGAGATCCGCCAGGCGGGATTCCTCTATTTGACGATGGCACACGTCGGCGCGCTCGCCATTTTGCTGTGCTTCGGCGTGCTGCAGGGCGGAAGCTGGCACTTCACGTTCGATGCGATGCGCGCCGCGCATCTCGCGCCCTCCTGGGCCGCCGCCGCGTTTCTCCTTGCGCTTGCAGGCTTCGGCGCCAAAGGCGGTATCGTGCCGCTGCACGTTTGGCTGCCGGAGGCGCACCCGGCCGCGCCGTCGCCCGTTTCGGCACTGATGAGCGGCGTGATGATCAAGATGGCCATCTACGGCATGCTGCGCGTGAGCTTCGATTTGCTCCGCGGCCTCGACTGGCGCTGGGGCCTGGTGCCCGTCTGCCTCGGCCTGTTTTCCGCGCTTTACGGCATCGTGTTCGCGGCGGCGCAGACCGACATGAAACGTCTGCTCGCTTACTCGTCCATCGAGAACATCGGCATCTTGTTCACCGGACTCGGGCTCGCGATGGTGTTCCGCGGAACCGGCATGCCGGAATATGCGGCGCTCGCGCTGCTCGCGGTCCTCTATCATTCGGTCAATCACGCGTTCATGAAGAGCCTTCTGTTCCTCGGCACCGGCTCCGTGCTGCATTCGACCGGCGAACGCAATTTGGGCCGGCTCGGCGGCCTCATACACCGCATGCCCTGGGTCGCGTGGCTGACGCTCGTCGGTGCGCTCGCGATCGCCGGGCTGCCGCCGCTCAACGGCTTCGTCTCCGAATGGCTGTTGCTGCAGGCGTTTCTGTACGCGCACGCCGTGCCGCACAGCTTCGTCAACATGCTCCTGCCGCTCGGCGCGGGCGTCGTCGCGCTGGTCTCGGCGCTTTCGGGCTACGTGATGGTGAAATTCTTCGGCGTCGTCTTTCTCGGATCCCCGCGCGAGCCGAGCCTCGCTTCGGCGCAAGACGCCGGCGTCATGGAGCGGATCGGGCTCGCGTGGCTCGCGCTCGGCTGCGTTCTACTCGGCTTGCTGCCGGCGCAGATCATTCCCGCGCTGGCGCGCGTCGCGGCCGAATTGCACGTCGGCGTCCTGCCCGACAGCGCGGCGCCGTGGTGGATGCTGACGCCGCTGAATAACGGCCAGGCATCGTACGCGCCGGTGGTGTTCGCCGCCGCGGTGCTCGCGTGCGTGCTCCTCGCGATCCTCGCCGTGCGCCTCTTGTACCACCGCCGCGTGCGGCGCGCACCGCCGTGGGATTGCGGGTTCGGCGGGCTCAATTGGCGGATGCAGGACACCGCCGAAGGCTTCGGCCAGCCGATCCGCCATCTGTTCACGCCGTTTTTCGCGATGCGCCGCGAGCTGCCGAGCGCGTTCGATTCCGCGCCCACTTACCGCGTCGTCATCGGCGACCGGATATGGCATGCGGTGTATGAGCCGCTGGGGCCGCTCGTCGAAAGCGTCGCCGGGGTATGCGCGCGCGTGCAGCAGGGCCGCATTTCATTGTATCTGCTGTACGCGCTGATCACGCTCTGTACGCTGTTGGCGCTCGTGCTATGAGAAGCCTGCACTGGTTCACGCAGGTTTTGGAGGTCGCCGCCGCGCTCGCGGCGGCGCCTCTGTTCCATGGCTGGGTGAACCAATGCCGCGCATGGCTGCAAAACCGGAGCGCGCCGCCGCTGCTGCAGACCTACCGCGGGATTCGCAAGCTGTTCTACAAGGACGCGGTGATCGCCGAGCGCGCATCGCCGCTGTTCAGGATCGCCCCGTACGTCGTATTCGCGACGATGCTGACCGCCGCCGCCATCATTCCGTCGATGGGAACGCGGCTGCCGTTCTCCTCGTCCGCGGACGCGATCGCCCTCGTCGGCCTGTTCGCGACGGCGCGCGTGTTCCTCGCACTCGCGGCGATGGACATCGGAACCGCATTCGGCACCCTCGGCGCGCGCCGCGAAATGATGGTCGGCTTCCTCGCGGAGCCTGCGCTGTTGATGGTCGTTTTCGTCGCGTCCCTGATCTCGATGACGACTTCTTTGCCGGCGATCTCGGAGCGCCTCGCGACGCAGGCGCTTACCCTTTCGCCGAGCCTCGCGTTCACGGCGGTCGCGTTCACGATGGTGCTGCTCGCGGAAAACGGCCGCATTCCGATCGACAATCCCGCGACGCACCTCGAACTCACGATGATCCACGAGGCGATGATGCTCGAATATTCCGCCAGGCACCTCGCGCTGATGGAATTGGCCGCCGCGCTGAAGCTGTTCAATTATGCGTGCATCGGCTTCGCGTTGTTCATTCCCTGGGGCACGGCGATGGGTGGCGGAGGTCCGGGGGCCCTGCTCGCGGCGGTGCCGATTCTCGGCGCGAAGCTCGCCGTCGCCGGCGCGGCGCTCGCCGTCATCGAGACGGTCTCGGCCAAGCTGCGCGTCTTCAGGGCGCCGGAATTTCTCGCGACCGCCTTCCTGTTCGCCGTGCTCGGCCTGCTCGTGCACTTGCTCCTGGGGGCCTGAAGCAATGACGCCCGTGCCGTTCGTGATGCAGTTGCTGAACGCGTTGGCCGCGATGCTGCTCCTGCTGTCGTTCGCGATGCTCGCGCAGCGGCGCGTCGTGACGCTCGTCGACTTGTTCGCGCTCCAGGGCGCGGTCCTATGCGCGGCGACGCTCCTGCTCGCATGGCGGACCGGCGAGACCAATCTGTACATATCGGCGGCGCTTACGCTCGCGCTGAAAGTCATCGTTCTGCCGCGCCTGCTGCACAGATTGATCCGGCGGCTTGGCGTCTATTGGGATACGGATCCGCTGTTGAACATACCGGGCACGATGCTCGTGGGACTCATGATCGTCGTGTTCGCGTTCGGCCTGGCGCAGCCGATCTCCGCGCTCGCGAGCACCGCGACGCGCAGCGCCGTCGGAATCGCGGTCGCCGTGATCCTCCTCGCGTTCCTGACGATGATCACGCGGCGCAAGGCGATGTCGCAAGTGGTCGGATTCCTGTCGATGGAGAACGGCTTGTTCTTCGGCGCGATGAGCGCGACGTACGGCATGCCGATGGTCGTGGAGCTCGGCGTGGCGCTCGACGTGCTGGTCGCGATGCTGGTGCTCGGCGTGTTCTTCTTCCAAATCCGGGAGCAATTCGACAGCCTCGATCTCGAGGAGCTCGAAGCCAGGAAGGAGGAGCGCTGACGTGGATTTCCTCTTCGTCATCGGCACTCCGCTCGCGGGCGCGCTCGCACTGATATGGCTCGGCGCGCACCGCGTCGCGCCCGTGGCGAACGTGTTGTTCAGCCTGGTCACGTTCGCCGCGGCGTGCGTGCTCAGCGTCCACGTGATCGCCGTCGGCAATCTCACCTTCCTCCACGAACAGTTCTTCATCGACCCGCTGAACGTGTTCCTCGTCGCCTTGACGGCGCTGGTCGGCCTCACGACGTCGCTGTTCTCGCGCCCCTACATGCGCATCGAGGCTGAGCACCGGCGGGTGACGCCCGCGCGCCTGCGCCTCTACCACAGCATGTACCAGCTGTTCATCGCGACGATGTTGGTCGCGCTGACGACCAACAACATGGGGCTGATGTGGGTCGCGATGGAGGCGGCGACGCTCTCGACCGTGCTGCTCGTGACGCTCTACCAGACGCCCGCGAGTCTCGAAGCCGGCTGGAAATATTTCATACTCTGCGGCGTCGGCATCGCCCAGGCGCTGTTCGGCACGATTCTCCTGTATATCGCGGCCGAGAAAGTGCTCGGGTCCCAGGGGGTCAGCGCGCTCCTTTGGACTCATCTCGACGCGGTCCGGCATCAGCTGGAACCGCGGGTCCTCAGCATCGCGTTCGTGTTCCTGCTCGTCGGCTACGGCACCAAGGCCGGCCTGGTTCCGCTGCACAGTTGGCTGCCCGATGCGCACGCCGAGGGTCCGACGCCGATTTCCGCGGTGCTCTCCGGGCTCCTGCTGAACGTGGCGATTTACGCCGTTGTGCGCTGCAAGGTGCTGGTCGAGGGATCATTGCGATCGGCGTGGCCGTCCGAGATGCTGATGGGATTCGGCCTCCTGTCGGTGGTGTTCGCGTCCTTCTGCATTTGGCGCCAGCGCGACATCAAGCGCCTGTTCGCGTATTCCTCGATCGAGCACATGGGCATCATCGCGTTCGCGTTCGGTATGGGCGGGCCGGTCGCCAATTTCGCCGCCTTGCTGCATATGACGGTGCATTCGCTGACGAAGTCGGCGATTTTTTTCGCGGCGGGCCATGCCGCGCAGAAGTCGGGGTCGCAGTCGATCGACAAGATCCGGGGCCTCGTGACGATCAGCCCGACGGTCGGCTGGGGCTTGATGCTCGGATCGCTCGCCATCCTCGGCCTGCCGCCGTTCGGCGTGTTCGCGAGCGAATTTCTGATTCTGACGACCGCGATGCGCGACCATCCGTGGGCGACGCCGATTTTGCTGCTCGCGTTCGGCGTCGCATTCGCGGGGATCTTCGCGCGCGTCCAGCCGATGGTGTTCGGCGACACGACCGCGAAGCGCCTGCCGCACTCGCCGGCGCTCATCCCGGTGTTCGTACACTTGGGGATCGTCCTCATGCTCGGCTTGTTCATTCCACCGTACCTTGCGCACTGGTACCGCGCGGCCGCGCGCTTGATCGGGGGCGGATGACGTGACGCTCGCGAAGTGGTTCGATGCGGCCGCGCCGGTGGCGGGCGCGCCGGGGGTAACGGGCCTCGCGGTCGACGACGACGGTTGGCGGGGCGCCGCGGAGGATTTCGCCGCCGCGGGCGGGCGGCTGGTCGCGCTGTGGGCGCAGGGCGCCGAATCCGGACACCGCGCCGTGTTCGCGGCGCTGGCGGCGTCGGCGCGCGTGCTCGTCGTCGAGTTGCCGCTCGCAGCGGGGGAATCGAGCGCCGCACACCGCTATCCCGGCCTGCAGGATCTCTTCCCGTTCGCGAACCGCATGCAGCGCGCCGCCGGGGATCTGTACGGCGTTCATTCCACCGATCCCGACACGAGACCCTGGCTGCGCCACGCGCCTGGGGGCGCCTCCTACGAATTCGTGAAAGTGCAAGGCGAAGGCGTGCACGAGATAGCGGTGGGTCCGGTGCATGCCGGCATCATCGAGCCGGGCCATTTCCGGTTTTCCGTCGTCGGCGAAAAAGTGCTGCGCCTGGAAGAGCGTCTCGGCTACGCGCACAAGGGCGTCGAGCGGCGTTTCTCGCAGATCGGGATCCTCGACGGGCACCGCCTTGCCGCGCGCGTGTCGGGCGATTCGGCGGTGGCCTATTCCTGGGCATACGTCCAGGCGCTCGAGGGCCAGGTGGAGGTCGAAATTCCGCGCCGGGCCGCATGGCTGCGCGCGCTTGCGTTGGAACTCGAACGCCTTGCGAACCATCTCGGGGATCTCGGCGCACTCGGCAACGACGCCGGCTTCGCGTTCGGGCTCGCGCAGTTCTCGCGCCTCAAGGAGCAGTTGCTGCGTGCGACCGAACAGTGTTTCGGACAGCGCTATTTGCTCGATGCCGTGATTCCCGGCGGCGTGCGCGCCGACGTGCCGGCGCACGCCGGGGCCGCGCTCGAGCGCTGCGTCACGGGAATTGCCGCCGAGGCGCGGGAATTGCGCGATATCTTCGACGAGCATGCGGGCTTGCGCGACCGATTCGTCGGCGCGGGCACCGTGTCGTGTGCGCTTGCGGCGCGCCTCGGTCTCATCGGGCTTGCGGGCCGCGCAAGCGGCCAGGCATTCGATTGGCGAGTCGACGCGCCGTGCCGGCCCTATGACGAGCTGCGGCCGCGCAAATGCGGCGCCGCCGGCGGCGATGTGGCGGCGCGGGTCGCCGTGCGCTTCGACGAAGCGCAGGAGTCCTGCCGGCTGGCCCTCGGCATCCTCGCGGACCTGCCGCCGGGCGCGGTGCAAACGCGCGTACCTGCACCGCCCGCGGACGCGTTCGCGATCGGCGTGATCGAGGGCTGGCGCGGCCCGGTGATGATCGCGCTGTCCGCGGGTCCCGGCGGGAGCATCCGCCGCTGCCATCCGCACGATCCGTCGTGGCAGAACTGGCCGGCGCTCGAACACGCGATCATCGACAACATCGTTCCGGATTTTCCCTTGATCAACAAGTCGTTCAATCTCGCGTACAGCGGGCACGATCTGTAAGGCGGCGCGATGCTGAAGACACTGCGAAAAATCCACCGGATCGGCATCGTGACGGAGCCCGCGCCCGCCGCGGACGAGTCGCTGCGCGTGCGCGAGGCGTTGCAGCGGAGGATCCTCGACGTCATGGGCCGCGCGCTGTGCATCCGGGCCGTCGATGCGGGCTCGTGCAACGGCTGCGAGCTCGAGATGCATGCGCTCGGGAACCCGATCTACAACATCGAGGGCTCAGGCATCCGCTTCGTCGCGAGTCCGCGCCATGCCGATCTTCTGCTCGTCACGGGACCGGTAACGCTCAATATGCGGGACGCGCTGCGACGAACCTACGAGGCGACCGCCGACCCGAAGCTCGTCGTGGCGGTCGGCGATTGCGGCTGTACGGGCGGGATCTTCGGCGAGAGCGGGGCGGTCGTCGGCCGCGTCGCCAACGTGATTCCGGTCGATGTCGCGATTCCGGGATGCCCGCCGAATCCCGCACGGCTCCTTTCCGGGATACTCGCGGCTTTGTCGGCCGGTCGGGTCAGCTCCGCGTGACCACGGCGTAGCGGCCGTTTTTCTCGATATCCGGCAAGAACGCGGCGATCATGCCGATCAGCGGCAGGAACGCGCAGACGTGGTAGACGAATTCGATGCCGCGCAGGTCGGCGAGGCCGCCAAGCGCCGCGGCGCCGATCCCGCCGATGCCGAATGCGAAGCCGAAGAACAGGCCCGAGATCGCGCCGACCTTGCCCGGTACGAGTTCTTGCGCGTACACGAGAATCGCCGAGAACGCGGACGCCAGTATCAGGCCGATGAGGAAACTCAACACCATCGTCCATCCGAGGCCGACGTACGGCAGGAGCAGTGTGAATGGCGCGACGCCGAGGATCGAAATCCAGATCACGCGCTTGCGGCCGATGCGATCGCCGAGCGGACCGCCCAGCATGGTGCCGGCCGCGGCCGCGAACAGGAACACGAACAAATAGACCTGGGCGCGCGGCATCGAGACGTGAAATTTCTCGATCAAATAGAACGTGTAGTAGCTGCTGATGCTCGCCAGGTAGAAATACTTGGAAAAGAGCAGCAGCACGAGAATGGCCATCGAGCGGATCACCGTGCGCCGGGGCACCGGACTCGCCGTCTGCGCGCGCGGGCGCGCCGCCGCGGATCCCTGCAGGTGCTGACGCTGGTACCACGAGCCGACGCTCCACAGCACGACGATCGCGATCAGCGAGGCGATGCCGAACCAGGCGAGACTCGATCGGCCGTGCGGAATGACGATCAAGGCCGCGAGCAGCGGCCCGACCGCGCTGCCCGTGTTGCCGCCGACCTGAAAGATCGATTGCGCGAGGCCATGGCGGCCGCCCGACGCGAGCCGTGCGATGCGCGAGGATTCCGGGTGGAATATCGCCGAGCCGCCGCCGACGAGCGCCGCCGCGATCAGCACCCAGCCGTAACTCGGCGCGACCGCAAGCGTCATCAGGCCGATCAGCGTCAACGTCATCCCGAAGCTGAGCGCATGCGGCTTTGGATGCTTGTCCGTGTAGCTGCCGACGAGCGGCTGCAGCATCGACGCGCACAACTGGTATGTCAGCGTAATCAAGCCGATCTGGGTGAAATTCAACGTGAACGTGCCTTTCAATAGCGGGTAGATCGAAATGATCAACGACTGGATCATGTCGTTCAGGAAGTGCGAGAAGCTGATCGCGCCGAGAACCTTGTAGCGCGTCGATTCGGCGCGGACGGGCGCGGCGGGATTTGCGGCGAGACTCTCTTGCATGTCAAAAACTCATGGCGTCGGATCGGCGCCGAAAAAGGGGCGGCGATCACTGAAAAGCCATATACCCTACTAGCTAGTGCGCGTCTTGTCCTGCGAAAATATCGGATCCGTCGATTCGCCGGTAGTCAAGAGTCCGCCGATTGTCAAAGGCCGCCATGAGCGAAATTTCAACGCGTCGATTCGCCGCTTTCGGGTTCCTGCGCGATTTGGCGTCGCGCTGGGACCTGGCCGCGTTCGTCGTCGTCGTCGGTTTGATCGCGTTCCTCGGCGAAGCCGCGCGCGGCCTATTCGTGCCGCTGTCGCAGCTCGCGATGGCGCCGATGTCTCTCGATCCGGTTCATCTTCCGGAATACGCGGCGCGAACGACCTTGCGGATGCTCGCCGCACTCGTGGTTTCGCTGGTTTTCACGCTGACCTACGCCACCTGGGCCGCCAAGAGCGAGCGCGCCGGAAAGCTGTTGGTCCCGATCCTCGATATCCTACAGTCCGTGCCGATCCTCGGCTTCATCTCGGTGACTTACGTTTTCTTCATGTCGCTCGCCCCAGGCCGGGTTATCGGCGCGGAATTCGCGGCGATTTTCGCGATTTTCACGAGCCAGGCATGGAACATGGCGTTCAGCTTCTACCAGTCCTTGCGCACCATTCCGACGGAATTGTCCGAAGCGGCGGACTCGTTCCGCCTGTCGCCATGGATGCGCTTCTGGCAGCTCGAAGTTCCATTCGGCCTGCCGGCGCTCGTCTGGAACATGATGATGTCGATGTCCGGCGGCTGGTTCTTCGTGGTCGCCTCGGAGTCCATCAGCGTCGGCCGCACGACGGTGGTCTTGCCGGGAGTCGGCTCTTATATC
>VFSW01004707.1_pt1 | contig 20336 bp, 14 predicted proteins | sample 5358111 | NCBI WGS metagenome assembly VFSW01 (sample SAMN11554181, study PRJNA540505) | mine drainage metagenome | isolation source: sediment from site ElyBrook_90M | place: USA: Ely Copper Mine, Vershire, VT | collected 2017 | reverse complement strand
CGCGAGCTTTGCCGCCGCGGAGAACGTTGCAATAGTCGGCAACTACGACTTCGCGCCGTTCCGGCGAATCGTCGACGTCGGCGGCGGTCGCGGCGGATTTCTTGCAGAAATTCTCAAGCGCAATCCGACCGTCAAAGCCGTGCTCTACGACCATCCGCTCATCGTGAAAGAGCCCGAGTATCTGGCCGCCGCCGGAGTTCTCGACCGCTGTGAGCTCATCGGAGGAAATTTTCTTCAATCCGTTCCCCAGGGTGCGGATGCCTATATCATGAAGAGAATCCTCATGGACTGGGACGATGAGGATTGCGTCAAGATGCTGCGCCTATGTCGCGACGGGATGACGGAACACGGACGCGTACTTACCGTCAACGTGGTCTTGCCGCCGGCTAACCATCCGCATCCAGGCAAGATTATCGACATTTTTTTGATGATCCAATTGAAGGGACGGGAGCGTACTGCGGATGAGTTCCGCGATTTGTATAAACGTGCGGGGTTGAAACTCACGAGGATAGTTCACAATCCCTCGATGCTCTCGATCGTCGAAGGCGAGCGCGTTTGACTAACTTGGAACTGTCACTTATATAGGCAGGCGTTTGCGGCGAACCAGTCACGAGTTCGGCGCCAGCTATTTTTCCTGAAGGCTTTTTATGTAACTGACCATATTTGAGATCCGCACCTTGACCTTCGCTTCGCTCTCAGGGCTAAACTCCTTTCCTGGCTGCTGAAGGGTCGTCCCCCAAAACGGCATATCGATGCGTGAATGCGCGGGAATGCCGGTTCGCCCATCGATTGATTGATACACCCGCTCCGCTGGGAACACGCCTCCATTGTTCTTGGTCAACTTGGTGAGGTCCGACGGCTTGATTTCCGGAATGACATACAGCGCTGCTCCATGACCATTGCCGTCCTTGCCATGACAAGAAGCGCAGTTCTCGTCGAAATCCTGCTTGCCTGTCGTGTCCGCCCATACGTTGGCCACGCTGAGCGCAAATATCAGCAGTGCGACAATCCAAACGCGGACTCCTCGCTTGAGAGATCCAATCAACGTCAGCCGCATTCTGTATCTTCCATCAACGATCCTTCGATTAGTATATTGTACGACTTCATGTTCCACAGCCCGACCAGGCGTCATCCTGGCCAAGGACATAGCTCGCCAGCGGAATCAAACGCGTTGAACAAACGTTTAACAGAAATGACTTCATCTGCCCAGCAAGATCCAACGCGGCGAGGGTTTTCCTGGAAGCCAATCGGCCAGAGAACGCGGTTGAATAGCACAAGCCTGCAAGTGCAGACTTGCTAGCGAGCACAGTGCTCCCTCTGGAATCACGTTTCTACCGGCAATGGGCCTATTGGCGACAAGCACTTCCGGGCGTCCGCGATGATTCCAAGGTTCCTGTGGCATGCGTTATGCTGCGTCAGGATCGCATGGCCACGGGTGCTGACCGGGAACCGCAAGATGTTTTCGATCCATCCATCGGTGAGCATGCGCAGAGGTGAAAGTTGTACGAGGCGGAATACAAATCGAAGCTGATGACGGCCGCGGCGGCGGTGCGTATTATCGAGGCTCGCGGCACGCTGTCGATGGGAATGGCGATCAGTGAACCGCCGGCGTTGTTGCAGGCATTGGAAGGCCGGATCAAAGCCGGCGAGATCGAGAACCTGCGCGTGTACTATTCCCATTCCGCGCCCGCGGCGATGATGACGATCCTGCGGTACGAATACATGGACGTCATCAAGCCGCATCCCTTCTTTCCGACCGTGGTTGAAAGAGAGCTGGCGCGGCGGGGGCGCGAGGAGAACCGCCGGGTCTTGTCCTACATGCCGGGCAATTTCAGCGGCATGCCGCGGATTCTGGCCGAGATCGGAATCGACGCCTTCGTGGTGATGGTCGCGCCGATGGACAAGGGCGGATTCTTCAGTTGCGGCACCAATGGCGATTACACGATTCCCACCGCTCGCAACGCGAAGCGGCTGATCGTCGAGGTGAATCCGCGGATGCCGCGCGTCTTCGGCGACTCCTCGGTTCACATCTCCGAGGTCACCGCGATCGTTGAGCATGAAAGCGTGTTGCCCGAATTGCCAGTTCGCCCGGTTACCGATCTCGATCGCGCCATCAGCAAACACATCGTCGAGCTGGTGCCCGACCGCGCCACTTTGCAGATCGGCGTAGGCGGCGTGCCGAATGCAGTATGCAGCGCACTGACAAATCACAAGGACCTGGGCCTTCACACGGAACTGATGACCTCGCCGGTGGCCGCGCTTATCCAGTCGGGTGCGGTAACCAACAAGTACAAGAACATCAACAGGTACAAGAACGTATATACGCTGGCGGGAGGAGATATGAAGCTCTACGAATTCCTCCATGACAATTCGAGCATGGAAGTATATCCGGTCGACTACGTAAACGATCCTTACGTCATCGGCCGCAACGACCGGGTGGTTTCGATCAATGCCTTCCTGCAGGTCAGCCTGGACGGCGAGGTCAATTCAGAAACCGTCAACGGCAGACAGTACAGCGCCCCTGGAGGACAGTTGGATTTTGTGCGGGGCGCGCAGCTTTCGCGGGGAGGCAAATCGATCCTGGCCGCCTATTCAACCGCCGTGAATGGCACGGTTTCGCGCATCGTTGCGCAGATCGAGGGGCCGGCCACCGATCCGCGCGCCGACACCCAATACATCGTTACTGAGTACGGCGTTGCCGACATGCGCGGCAAATCCAGCCCGGAAAGGGCGGAAGCGCTGATCGCGATCGCGCATCCGCAGTTCAGGGATGAGCTTCGCCTAAGGGCCGGAGAGCTCGGATACCTGTGAAGGCATCGCGCCGAACGATGCCAACGGTTCGCCCTTAGCGAGGTAACGGATCCGACCGGCGGCTTCGACCAGGCACGCGAAGCGCGCTGTATGAGTCGGGTTGAAGGAGACGGCCATGGGACTGGACGCGTGGGGCCGCGCCGAAGGGTTTTCGACGCCACTCGGTGCGACCTGGATCGAGTCAGCCGAAGCTTACAACTTCGCGCTTTATTCAACCGACGCAACGGCGGTTTCGCTGCTGGTTTATGGCGACGGCGATTTCGTAAACCCGATCAAAACTTTCGCTTTCGATTTTCCCGCGCACAAGACGGTCAGGAACTGGCATATGCTGGTGCCGGCCGCGGAAATCGCGGGAGCCAAATACTACGCTTACAGGGTCGACGGCCCCTTCAGTCCCGGCCTCGGCGAGCGCTTCGACCGCGACAAAGTTCTTCTTGACCCATACGCCCGCGGCATTTTTCTCCCGCCGGCTTTCAGCCGACAGGCGGCGGCCGCATTCGGCGCCAACGACGGCAAGGCGCCGCTCGGGATCCTGCCTCCCAGGACGGCTGCCAGCCTGGTGCGCGCGGACGAGCGGCCGAGCCGGCATACGCATGACCTCGTCATCTACGAGCTCCACGTGCGCAACTTCACAAGACATCCGAGCGCCAGAGTGGACGAGCGCACGCGCGGTACTTACGCCGGCGTGGCCGCGATGGTTCCGTATCTGAAAGACCTGGGAGTCACCGCGGTCGAGTTGATGCCAGTGCATCAGTACGATCCGCAGGAGGGCAGCTACTGGGGATACATGACGCTCGGATTCTTCGCGCCGCATCATGGCTATGCGCGAAATTCCGATGCCGAGGCCGCGCCGGCGGAGTTCAGGGCGATGGTCGAAGCCCTTCACGCGGCGGACATCGAAGTGATCCTGGACGTGGTTTACAACCATACCACCGAGGGCGATCAGAACGGCCCGACCTATAGCTTTTGCGGCATCGACAATTCAACTTACTACGCACTCGATCCCAACGATCTCTCACGCTACTTCAACTTCAGCGCTTGCGGTAACGACCTGCGCACCTCACATCCGGCCGTGCGCAGGCTGGTGGTCGACAGCCTGCGCTACTGGGCCTGCGAAATGGGCGTCGACGGATTCCGCTTCGACCTGGCCTCGGTCTTCATGCGCGATGATGCCGGGAATCTGAACTACCAGGATCCGGCGATCATTTCCGCGATCAGCGCGGACGCCGCACTGGCCGGTCTGCGGCTCATCGCGGAGCCCTGGCAGGGCGAGTTGGGCGGCGGGTATGTCCTGGGCCGGGCCTTTCCCGGTTTGACCTGGCGGCAATGGAACGGAAAATTCCGCGACGATGTCAGGCAGTTCGTGAAGAGTGACAATGGATTGGTGTCGGCCCTGATGACCCGCATGCACGGCAGCACCGATCTTTTCCCCGACGATTTGTTCAATGCCTGCCGTCCTCATCAGAGCGTCAATTTCGTGACCTGTCACGACGGTCTCTGCCTGTACGACATGGTCGCCTACACCAATGACGATCAGGCCAGTTGGAATTGCGGATGGGAAGGCGACGCGGACGTACCGCCGGAAGTGTCCGTCCTGCGCAAGCGGCAAATCAAGAACTTTTGCTGCCTGCTGATGCTCGCCAACGGCGCGCCGATGTTCTTTGCCGGCGACGAGTTCATGAACACGCAGCGCGGCAACGACAATCCCTACAACGAAGACGGAGAAGTCGTCTGGTTGGATTGGCGCCGCTTGGACGCGAACCCCGATATATTCAGATTCTTCAAAACCATGATCGCGTTGCGCAAGGCTCATCCGTCGATTGGCCGAAGCACGTTCTGGGGTGACGACGTTCGCTGGCACGGGGTCGGCACGGATCCCGATGAATCGTATACGTCCCATACGCTGGCGTTTTTCCTGCGCGGCAGCCGGCTACAAGATTCCGATCTCTACGCGATGATCAACTGCTATTGGGAGGATCTGGATTTCACCGTCGCGGAAGGCGAAGCGCACGAATGGTTGAGGGTCGTCGATACTTCGCAGGAAAGTCCCAAAGATATTTTTGAACCAGGAGCGGAAGAGCCGCTCGCATCGCTGCGCTACAGGGTTCGCGCCCGGTCGGTGGTGGTTTTGATCCGCCGCTAGACAGGTCCCGTCCAACGGGCGGGATTTCAAATGGTCCCGGTTGGACCAAGCAGGCCCTTAATCAGCCTGCGCTTCACCAACTCGACCAGCGCCAGATACGTTGCCGTGGCGACGATCAGAAATGCGAAGAACGACGCCGGCAACGGCACGAACCCAAGGTCCGCGGCGAGTCTGGTGAACGGCAGAAGCATCCCCGCCGTGACCACGAGGAGAATTGTGGCCGCCAGCGGCAGGCTCGGCCGATTGCTCCACGGACTGCCCGCGGTGCGGATCACGAACAGGACCAAGGTCTGGGTGGCCAGCGATTCCACGAACCATCCGGTATGAAAGAGCGCTTCCGAGGAATGAAACAGCGATAGCAGCACGTAGAAGGTCAGGAAGTCGTAGATCGAGCTGATCGGACCGATCACCAGCATGAAGTTGCGGACGATCCCGATGTCCCAGCGTTGCGGCTGGCGGATGTACGCGGGATCCACGTTGTCGGTCGGAATCGTGACCTCCCCCTGGTCATACATAAATTTGTTGACCATAATCTGCGTCGCCAGCATCGGCAGGAACGGCAAAAAACGCGACGCCCCGGCCATGCTGAACATGTTGCCGAAATTCGAACTGGTCCCCATCAAGAGGTACTTCAGCACGTTGCCGAAAGCCTTGCGCCCCTCGATTATCCCGCTATGCAGGACCGCAAGGTTGCGTTCGAGCAGGATGATATCGGCGGCGTCCTGGGCGACGTCGACCGCGCCCGCCACTGAGATACCCACGTCGGCGGCATGCAGCGACGGCGCGTCGTTGATGCCATCGCCGAGAAAGCCGACCACATGGCTGCGATGCTTGAGCGCGCGGATGATCCGGTTCTTCTGGCCGGGCGACACGCGCGCGAACACGTCGGCCTGTTCCGCTACTTGCGCGAGCGCCGGGTCGCTCATCGCTTCGATCTCATCTCCGAGTACGACGCGCGTCGCGTCGATACCCACCTGCTGGCAGATATGGCGGGTCACCAATTCATTGTCGCCAGTTACGATCTTTACCGTCACTCCGTCCCGGCGGAGCGCGGCGAGCGAACTCTCCACTCCTTCCAGCGGCGGATCGATAAAGGTAAGAAAGCCTGCCAGGACAAGCTCGCGTTCGTCCGCCGCCGTGAGACCCTCTCGCGAAGCAACCGCACGCCAGGCGACCGCGAGCACGCGAAACCCGTCGGCGCTCAAGCCCTGGTAGATGTCGTGGCAGCGCTTCTTTTCAGTTTCGCCGAGCGGCATCTCCACCCCGGCGGCTTCGTACCTCGTGGAGCACTCGAGGATGCTTTCCGGAGCGCCCTTGGCGATGAGTATCCGCTTGCCATGGCCTTCGACCACGACCGAAAGCCGCCGGCGTTCGAAGTCGAATGGTATTTCGTCGGTCTTCTCCCAACCCGCGGCGTCCTCCCGAGGTATCGTCAAAATCGCGGCGTCGAGGGGGCTCTTGATCCCGGTTTCGAACGAGCTGTTCAGATAGGCCAATGAGAGCGGCCGCTCCGAAGGCTCGCCTGACCAATCCAACGCCCGGTCGAAAGTCATCGCGGCGGCGGTAAGCGTCCCGGTCTTGTCGCAGCACAGCACGTCGATGCTGCCGAAATTCTGGATTGAGACAAGATGCTTGACGATCACCTTCTGGCGCGCCATCCGCACGGCGCCGCTCGCCAGAGTGACGGTGGTGATCATCGGAAGAAATTCCGGCGTGAGGCCGACCGCCAGCGCGACCGCGAAGAGCAGCGATTCCAGCGCGTTGCGATGCATCGCGATATTCACGAGCATAATGAACAGCACCAGGAACATCACCGTCTCGAGGATCAGGATGCCGAACTGACGGATGCCGCGGTCGAATTCAGTCTCGGGCCGGCGCAGCGCGAGCCTCAACACGATGTCACCGAAGGCCGTTGCTCTGCCGGTCGCGACGACCAGTGCCGTGGCAGTGCCGCTCACCACCGAGGTGCCCAGGAAGACCAGGTTGGCTGCGAGCGCGCTGGGCTCCTGCGACTGCCCGTCGCCCGCTGATTTTTCCGCTGGGGTCGACTCTCCGGTCAGTGCCGCCTCTTGCACGTGCAGGTCGCGGCTCTGAATCAGCCGTGCGTCGGCCGGAACGAGGTCGCCGGCGCAAAGACGGATGATATCGCCGGGCACCAGGTCACGCCTGGCAATTTCGCTCCACGCGCCATCGCGCAAAACCGTTGCGGTAGGTGCGACCTTCTCGCGCAAGCGCTCGACCTCGCGCTCGGAGCGGTAGGCCTGCACGAAGTTGAGCACAACGCTCAGCAGCACCATCGCGGCGATGATCGACGCGTCGACGATCTGGCCGAGCAACGCGGAGGTTACGCTGGCCGCAAGCAGGATGATCACCAGCGGACTTGCGCAAAAGCGCAGAAATTCCGCGAGCGGGCCACCCTGCCTCCGCGCCGACGGATCGTTTGGACCGGCTTCCCTGGCGCGCCGCGCGGCTTCGGCCGTGGTCAGGCCGGCCGGTGACGACCCGAACCGGGCGAAAAGATCTTCCGGACGCAGCGCCTGCGCGCCCTTTGCGGCTGGGATGTGTGCGGTTCTCTGGTCGTCAGAGATTGCGAATCGCGGGCTTTCAGATCCCAATTGCGTCCTCGACCGGCTCTCAGGCTACGATCGATATGCACGGCGGGCCAACTTTCCGCAACCCTCGAAAAGTAAAGTCGGGTTCAGACTGGTCTGGTGGTAAGGACCGGGCAGACCGATCGGCGCACCACCTGCTCGGTGACGCTGCCGAGCAGCGTGTGTTTCTTTCCGATCCGCCCGTGCGTCGACATCACCACCAGGTCGATAGAGAGCTCCGCTTCAGCTTTGAGCAGGCCCGAAACGGGCACGCCCGTGCGTACGATGATCTTGTAGGGGACTTTGCCCTGGAGCCACTTGCGCGCAACTCCGCGCAGACTGTCCATCGCTACCTGTTCGACGTCGGCCCGCAGGCTCGCCGCCTCCATCTTGGGAATGATGTAGAAAAGATAGATTCGCCCCCCGTGCTGTTTGGCCATGCTCACGGCCAATTCCAACGCCGGAATTGAAATCCGATCGAAGTCGATCGGGCAAAGTATTTTTCGGAACCGGGTCTTCATCGCGCGTCTTCTCCGTCCGAGGCACAGTGCGCCTCGTGAGCCGATTGTAACGCGTTATCGTTGCGATGCTGCAATGCCAATCGTCGGAAAGTCGAGCGGGCAAGATCGAAAACGTGAGCCGCCGACCTCGAACTGTTCGGCATCGCGCAGACGGCGCACGCCAATCCATCTTCGCCGGCAGCCGGCGAGCCGCTACCGATCAAACGCCGATCGCATGCTCGTGGCCGGTTTGTGACGGCGCCGCGCGCCCTTAGCCGCGTACGCCCGTGAAATCCAGAAGGCAAAGCCACCGATCAACAGGAGCGGCATCAAGGTCAGAGCGGCCGTGCTGACATAAAACGCATGCAACGTGCGCGGATCGCTGGCTCCGTAGCAGAAAGGACACGCGAACAAGGGCGCCGGCATCACCGATACGCCAATCCCCGCCGCCGCTGCCAACCGGGCGAGCCTAACTGAGATAGACCGCGACATAGATCACTCCCCACAGCAGCACGACGAAACACCAGTACAGTGCGCAGGCGACCACGCCGCTGTAATCGCCGGGTGAGTAACGGCCCTGTCGTGCCAGCCGGAGCACGACGCACAGGGCCACCACCGCGCCCATCACGTGGACCGCATGTATGCCAACCAGTGTGTAGAAGAGGCCGCCATACACGCTCGAGCCGACGGTGAGGCCGAAGTGGATCAACCGAATCCACTCGGAACCCTGAACCAAGAGAAATACTGCGCCCAGCAGCAGCGTCAGCGAAAGCTGATTGGTTAGCGCGTCGCGTTGACCGTTTCCCGCCGCCCGTACTGCGCGGATAACTGTCCAGCCGCTGGCAAACAGGATGCGGGGGTTGAGCGTCGTAACCAAAAGCGGCAGGCGCGGCTGGCCGAGGGGCGGCCAGTGGGAATTCTCCGCGCGCAAAATCATGAACGCGCTCAGCAGCCCGCCGAAAAGCATGACCTCAGAAGCGATGAAGATGGCGACCGCAAGAACGTCGCTCGCTATCGGACTCGTTGCGCCGGTATCTTCTTCTCCATCAATGGGCTGCACACCTGATGCAGTCGCCAGTGAATCGGCAAGGGGTCGGGATCGCAGCGCCAGTTTCATTGTTTGAATGCGATGTCAGGGAGCAACGCGACGGCCATGGCTATGATCAGAAGCACCGGAGTGAGCGCGATCTCGTAGAGCAGCCAATGTTCCGCTTCGAGATGCATATACTTACGGATCACCAAAGCGGCTTTTATGACCGCCGCTGCGAACACCAGTCCTATCGCCACGAGCTTCGGAATAGGCATGACGAACACCGTCAAGCCGGCGACGAGCAGCCCGACCAACCACTTCCAGATTCGAACGTCCAGCGCCACACTTGTGGAGTGTACCGACTCTCCTCGTATCGAACTAACCATGCGCCGCCTCCTCAGCTCAGGTAAACGAGAGGGAAAAGAAATATCCACACAACGTCGACGAAATGCCAGTAAAGACCTGCGTATTCAATCCGGCGGCGCACCAAAGACCATAGTTCCACCCGTCCCGCGGCTATCCAAAGAGCGGTGTTCAGGATAATCCCCGCGAGCACGTGCAATGAGTGCAGGCCGGTCAACGTGTAGTAGAAAGCCCAGAAGAGTCCCGCTCCCGGCGTCAGTCCCTTGGAGAATTCGAGTGAGTATTCGCAAGCCTTGACGCCCAGGAATGTCATCCCAAGCAAAATCGTGAGGCCGAGACAGATTCTCACCCGGCGCGCCATTCCTTCTTTAGCGCCGGTGCATGCCAGGGCCATGGTGAGGCTGCTGGTCAGGAGGACGAGGGTGTTGAACGCGCCGATACGCCAATGGACGTGCGCCGCCTCGGCGTCCCAACCGCCATGGGCTATGCGAAGAAGAATGAAACAGGATATCAGGCCTCCAAAAATCATTATCTCGGAGGCTAGAAACAACCAGAGCGCGAGCCGGGCGGCCGGAATGTTTCGAATCGAATCGCCGCCGCCAAACCGCGTGGCAATCTGGATGTTGGTCGTTGCTTCCATTTTATAGCTTCAACCCCTCGTTGATGCGATCCGAACACGCGCGCACGATAGGCACTTCCGGTTCCCGGCCGGCCGCGGGCAGAGTCATCTCGACCTGTTCGGCCTGCGGCTTCCAGTCAAGCTTGGCGCCGGGCTTGCTGTACTCATAAGGCCAGCGATGCACGCGCGGCGGGCGCTCGAAATTCTCGTGCGGCGGCGGCGACGCGACGCTCCACTCGAGCGTGTTGGCGAGCCACGGGTTGTCTTCGGCCTGCCTGCCGCGTGCCAGGCTCCAGAAGAAATTTACGACGAATGGAATCTGCCCCAGCAACAGGACCACCGCGGCGATGGTCGAGTGCACCTGGAGCGGCTGAATCGAATGGAACAATGGGTATTCATCGGGAGCAAACACGCGGCGCGGAGTTCCGGCTATTCCGGAGAGAAACAACGGAAGGAACACGCCCTGAAACGCGAGCATCGTCACCCAGAAATGCACCTTGCCCAAAGTCTCGTTCATCATGCGCCCGAACATCTTCGGGTACCAGTAATAGATTCCCGCAAAGCCAGCGAAGAACGTGACCGGGAATAACGTGTAGTGGAAGTGCGCCACGACAAAGTAGGTTCCATGCAAGTAAATGTCGGTCGCGGCCGAACCGAGGAAAATGCCGGTCACGCCGCCGAGCAGAAAGCTCGTCAGGCCACCGAGTGCGAACAGCATCGGCGTGTCGAACCTGATGGCGCCGCCCCACAGCGTCGCGATCATCGCGAATACAATCACCGCGAACGGCACTGAGATCAGAATCGTCGTCACGGTGAACGGAGTCGCCAGCCGCGGGTCCATTCCGCTGATGAACATGTGGTGCGCCCAAACGATCAGACTGAGGCCGGTCGTCGTCAGCGCGCAATACACCAGTGCGCGATACGCGAAGATCGGCTTGCGTGCGAAGACCGGCAAAATCTCGAGCATGATACCGAAGCCGGGCAACGCTACCACGTAGACCTCGGGATGCCCGAAGAACCAGAACAGGTGTTCCCACAGCAGCGGATCTCCGCCCTTGGCCGGCAGATAAAACCCCGCGCCCACCAGGCGATCGAGCAACAACATCACCACACCGCCGATCAGCGGCCCCACGGAGAGCAAGAACAGCACGCTGGCCGTAATCTCGTACCAGACCAGCAACGGCAGGCGCCACAGTCCCATCCCAGGCGCGCGCATGTTCAGTGCGGTGGTAAGAAAATTCACTCCACCCATTAAAAACGAGGCAAACTCGAGCGCGAGCGCCAGGATCCACATGTCCTGCCCCAACACCGCGGGAGTTAAACCGGGATTGGCGGAGAGCGGCGCATACGCCGTCCATCCCGCTGCCGCCGCGCCGCCGGGCACGAAGAAGCTTGCCAGGAGTACCAGGGCGCCGGCGCAAAGCGTCCACACCGACAGCATGTTGAGCCGCGGGAAGGCCATGTCGGCGGCCCCTACCATCAGCGGAATACAGAAGTTGCCGAACACGCCGAGCAACAGCGGCATCGCCACGAAGAACACCATGATGGTGCCATGCATGGTTACCAGCGTGTTGTAAGCGTCCGGGGTAATGACGCCGACTCCCGGAATTCGGGCGGAAGGCCACGCGAGCTGCCAGCGTATCGCATAGGCGGTAAACCCGCCGACCATTGCCATGAACAGGCTTATGCCAAGATACTGTTTTGCGATTGTCTTATGATCGCTGGAGAATACATATTTCCGGACAAAGCTCAGCTCTTCGAGGTGCGCGATCTCCGCGCTCTGTTTCTGTGCTGCGGCCTGACTCATTGCTTGACTCCAGTGTTATCAGCCGGGGCCGGCTTGGCGGCGACGAATGGCCAGTGCTCGTGTTGCCATTGCGCATATTCACGCTCACTCAGCACCACCAGGGAACCCTGCATCCGGTAGTGGTCGAACCCGCACAACTCAGTACACTCGATCTCGTAGCTGCCGGGTTTGGTCGCTTTGAACCAGGCTGAGATTGTGCGGCCGGGAACCACGTCCTGCCGCAGGCGCAAATTCGGCACGGCAAAACTGTGAATCACATCCATCGAGCGCATATTCAGGCGTACCACCTGGTTAACCGGCACATACAGCTTGGCCATGGACCAGTAGTCATCCGGGGTCCCGTATTTCCCATCCGGGCCGGGATAGTCGAAAATCCACGCAAATCGCTCCGCAGTGACGCTGACGTTCAATGCGGGCGGAGGCGATTCGAGCTTGATTTCCTCCCATGCGTGGCTAGCCGCTATGTCGATGCCAAAATCGAATATCACTACGACCAGAGCCGGAACCAGGATCCAGGCGAGCTGCCTGAAGTTGTCGCCGCGAAGATGAGCGGCCGCGCGGCCTGGCCGCTGACGAAACCGGAAAGCGAAATAGAGTATTGCGCCCTCGGCCACGATAAACAGGCGCCGACTACGTAAAGAATCAGGCGAAAGACATGGTCAACGCTCGGTCCAAAGGTCGAAACGTCAAGCGGGAGCCAGTGCATCAGCATTTGCAATCGCTACGGCCGATCGAGCAGCGCAGACAGGCGCATACGGCCGTGACTTGCAGGCGGTAGCGGCGCCGAGAGCGGCGCCATCAGCCGCCTGGGTTGATCTCCTATCACGCGCTGAGCGCCGCCAGAGCTTCGGGCCGCGCCACTGTCTCGGGCATACCGTTCGCCGGAAGCGGGCGCGATCCCGGCTTGCGCTGGAAAGGATCCACCAGGTCGAGATCCTTTCCGATCTCGCGCAGAGCGGGGACCACCTCTTCTCCCAGCAGCTTCAGACAGGACATGCGGTCTGCGCTCGGAATGGGGCCATCGAGCCAGAACGAGAAAATGCCGGGACGCAGCACTTCCAGGACCTTGCGCAGTTTCGGAATCACGTTCTCAGGCGTTCCGGCGATCATCTGGTAGTTCTTTTGCCACTGGCCGTAATCGGCATAGAGCGCTTTCTTGGCCGCTTCCACGTCGACGACCTCATTCAAAGCGTTCGGGTCCGACGGCATGATCGTTTTGCCGGGCTGATTCGGATTGGCGAACTGACGCGCCAGGCGCCGGGTCGCTTCCTTTGAGTTGTACCCCGGCGGGAACATCCATTCGGGACGGGCAAAGTTTGAAAAACCGCCGCCAAACAGGAACCGCTTGCCCATTTCCTCGGCCTTGGCCTGGTTGTCGGCCACGAAGATCGGCTGCATATAGCCGAAGTTCTCGGGGCCGGCCTGGTAGCCTTCCTGCGCGGCCGCGGCGGTATACATGCTCCATAACTCGGTCGTCGGCTGGAGGTAAGTCGCGAGCGCGACGTACGGATAGCGATGCCGTGCGGACCAAACAACGGTTTCAGGACTCACGAGGCCGGGAATCCAGATCGGCGGATGCGGCTTCTGCAGCGGGAGCACCCAGGGATTGACGAAGCGGAAGTGAAAGTGTTTGCCTTCCCAGCGAAACGGCCCGGGCGTGGTCCACGACTTGAGTATGAGGTCGTGCGCCTCGTCGAAATATTCGCGGTTGTAAGCGGGGTTTGAGTTGTTAGCCAATTGCTCGCTGCCAGCCCCGCGGACCCATCCCGGCACCAGCCGTCCCCCGGATATCAGGTCGATCATGGCCAGCTCTTCGCCGAGCCGCAGCGGATTGGCGACCGTCGGCGTGGGATTGCCGAGCAACACGATCTTCACTTTCCTGGTCGTCCTGGCCAGGATCGCGGCCTCGACGTCCATCACCGCGCCGAGACAAAAAGGCGTGCCGTGATGCTCGTTGAGCATTACGCCGTCGAATCCCAGATCTTCGGAATAAATCTTCTCATCCAGGTACTGATTGAGTAATTGAGCGCCCTTGGGTGGATCGAAATACTTATTCGAGATGCCGAAGAAGCTGCGGTTTCTCAGGACCTCATCTTCGGACAGGTGAATGCTGTACGAGCGTTCAGTGAACCACATTATGTGCATGGCGGTACCTCACTCACTCCGTGCGCGCAGATCGCGGATTCCTCTTAAGGCGCATTCCAGCGCATCGTCGAGACGCCGAGTAAGCGAACATCGTGCCGAAGCTGGGAAATCCGGGCGCAAGAGTCGCACGGAGCCGAACAATCGCCGTCAAATCAAGGTTTTTAGCCTTTCGCGATTGCGCGAACCGCCGCGCCTTTTCTGGCGAGGTGTTTCGATTGGTCCCTAGCGCAACAGCCGCGCGAGCCGAAACTGATTCCGGCGGACACACTTTAGAATTCGGCGGCCGGTCGCGAAAACCGAACAGTTTCCAGACTGCTTTGACGCGCACGCGGCATGGAAATCTGCCGGCTGGTAGGCGGCGCCGCCGCCAGAGAGTAATGTGAGCGTAGGAGAAACTGATGACCTCGACCTGCAAATGGATTCTTGTACTGGCTGGGCTGATGATGATGTTCGGCTCCGTGGCGAGCGCCGGGGATGAAGCCGTTGCGCAGGGGCGGCAAGTCTATCTCGAGTATTGCGCGTCGTGTCACGGGCTGACCGGCGAGGGCGACGGTCCGGTGGCGCGCGCGCTGACCACGCCGCCGGCCAACCTGCGCCGGCTCTCGGAGCGTTTCGGGAATCCGCTACCCGCGGGTCAGGTCGCGCGCTTCATCGACGGCCGCGCCACGGTCAAAGCTCACGGCCCGCGCGACATGCCGGTATGGGGTACGCGTTTCTATGCCGAGACGCACGACGAGGCCGCGGTCCAGGCCCGGATCGCCGCACTGGTTGCCTATCTGCAGTCGATCCAGACCGGTGCGCGTCACGCGCGCCGGCAACTCCCGCGCGTCGAGGGTGACTACGCGCTCCGGTAGTTGCGCACGATCCGTTTCCGCACTTCTTCCGCGACCAGCATCACCGCCGCGAAGGGCAGTATGAACAGCCACGCCCGCAAGCCGATTGGCGCGGTTCCAAAAATGAAGTTGCCGAGCGGCGTGTAGCCGATCAGCGCGACCAGCGCGATTTCTACTATCACCCCGCCCCAGATGAGCGGGTTGCCGAGAATCCCGGTCGAAAAAATCGAGCGCGTCGCGCTGCGGCACAAAAACACGTTCACGATCTGCATCACGACGATCGCGCTGAAGCAGGCGGTGGTCGCCCGCAGGTACCGCGGATCGCTCATCGCCAGCGCCTGTCCGTAGCGCCAGCCGCCGCCGTGCAACACGAAGAAGAACGCCGCCATCGCAATCGCGGCTTCGATCGCGCCCCGGAACAGGTAGGCGCGCAGCGCCAGGGGCCAGTCGAAGAGCCGCTGATGTTGCGAGCGGGGAGGACGCTGCATCATGCGCGGGTCAGGTTTCTCGACGCCCAGGCCGAGCGCGGTCAGCGAGTCGGTTCCCATGTCGATCGACAAAATTTGAATCGGGGTGAGCGCCAGCGGAACGCTGAACAGCGAGAACACCAGGTACGGAATCAGCTCGGGCACGTTGTGGGCGAGAATGTAGGTGAGGAACTTGCGGATGTTGCTGAAGACGGCGCGTCCCTCCTCGACTGCGTTGACGATGCTGGCGAAGTTGTCGTCCAGCAGCACCATGTCGGCCGCTTCCTTGGCCACGTCGGTGCCCATTATCCCCATCGCGATTCCGATGTGCGCACTCTTGAGCGCCGGCGCGTCGTTGACCCCGTCGCCGGTGACCGCCACCACGTGTCCCTTGCTTTTGAGCGCCTCGACGATCCGCCTTTTCTGGTCCGCCCCGACGCGGGCGAAGATGATTTCCGGGGTGTCCAGCGCCAGGCGCAGCTGCGTGTCGGTGAGCGCAAGCAGCCGCTCTCCCGTGATTACCAGCGGAGAATCCGAACCGATGAGTCCAATCTCGCGCCCTATCGCCCGGGCGGTGAATGGATGGTCGCCGGTGACCATGATCACCGCGATGCCGGCGTCGCGGCACTTGCGCAGCGCCTCCGGCACCTCGGGGCGGGGCGGATCCTCGAGCCCGGCGAGTCCCGCGAAAATGAGATTTTCCTCCGCCCGCTCGTGCTGCCACTGTTCCCCGAGCGGCCGGTAGGACATCGCGATTACCCGCAGCCCCTGCGCCGCCATCGCTTCCTCTCTCTGGTGAACCCTCGCGCGCAAGCTGGAATCGAGCGGCCGTATTTCGCCGTCGGCCAGGATCCGATCGCACAGCGGGAGGACCATCTCGGGCGCGCCTTTGCAAAAGAGCGTCGGCCCCTCCGGGGTCTCATGCACCGTCGATAGGCGCATGCGGCCCACGTCGAAAGGTATTTCATCGAGCTTCTTGCAAGCCGGCAGCGCGGACAAAAAGCGCTCGGCCATTTCGACCAGCGCGATCTCCATCGGATCGCCCAGACGCGCCGTCCGTCCCTGCCGCTCGCCTTCCCTAAGATCGTGGCACAGGCGGGCGGTCATGAAGAAAGGGCGGTAGAGCGTGGCGGCGGCGGGCCCAAGGCCTGGATTGGGCGCGCATTCCACGTCCGCGCCAAGCCAGATCTGCCGCACCGTCATCCGATTCTGCGTCAGCGTGCCGGTCTTGTCGGTGCAGATCACGGTGGTCGAGCCGAGCGTCTCGACCGACGGCAGGTAGCGGATGAGCACGTGGCGCTTCGCCATCCGTTGCGTAGCGAGGACCAGCGCAAGGGTTAAGGTGGGCAGCAGTCCCTCGGGCACCATCGCGACGATGATGCCGATGGCGAAGATGAAGCCTTCCCAGAAGGGGACGCCGAGGATGCGGCTGATCGCAAAAAAAATCAGGCCGATCACCACTGCGAGGATGCCGATGACGCGGCTCAAGTACGCGACTTGCTCGCGCAACGGGGAGACGGCTTCGCGGCCGGTCTGCACCAGATGAGCGATCTTGCCGAACTCCGTATGCATGCCGGTGGCAAAGACCACCGCCTTGGCTTCCCCCGAGACCATCGAAGTCCCGGCGAGCAGGATGTTCTCCGCGTGAATTACTTCTGCGACTTCGGATGGCTCGGCAATGCGAATCTTGGACACCGACTCCCCGGTGACCGTCGCGTCGTTGATGCGAACTCCGAATGCCTCGATAAGGCGGCAATCCGCGGGTATGTTGTTGCCTTGCTCCAGCAGAACGATCTCGCCGGGGACAAGGTGGTCCGCGAGCAGCCTGACCGCCTTGCCCCCGCGCAACACATCGACCTGCTGCGGCAGCAACTCGCGCAACGCCGCAAGGGTGCGCTCGACCCGGAATTCCTGCCAGAAGGAGAACAGCCCACTGACCAGGATCACTGCCAGGATGGCGTAGCCGACCTTGGCCATGCCCTCTCCCGGATCGCTCCACTCAGCCAGGAAGGCCAGGACCGCGGCGAGCCACAAGATCAGCGCGAAAAAGTGGGTGAACTCCTTCAGAAACCGCAGCAGCATCGGTTCGCCCGCGACTTCTTCCACCCGATTGGGGCCGTACTCGGAGAGCCTGCGCAGGGCCTCCGCGGATGACAAGCCTTGAGGGTTGCTGTTGAGGCTCGCGATGGCGTCGGCGGCTGAGAGTTGGTGAATCCGCATCGGAGACGATTAGATAAAATTCGATGCACCCAGGCCAGCCTCACGCGGATCGAGAATTCGTCAGTGACAGCGAGCCCTGACCCTTCCTAACCGGTGCCGACTCCATGGCACATTGCCAGCCGGATTCGGCTATCATCGACGCGTGTCGCGAACCCTGACACCCGTCGAGCATCCGGCCAACCGGATGCGGAGCGCGCCGCTGGTAGGCACGCCGCTCGGGAGTACCCGATGAGCGCCAAACACTCGAGCCCCGCCCCGACCCTGCGCTTTCTCGGCGCGGCCGGCACCGTGACCGGCAGCCGCTTCCTGATCGAAGACGGACGCGCGCGGGTGATGGTGGACTGCGGCCTGTTCCAGGGCCTCAAGGAGCTGCGGCTGCGCAACTGGGACAAGTTCCAGATCGAACCGTCGGCGATCGACGCGATCGCGCTCAGCCACGCCCATCTCGACCACAGCGGCTACCTGCCGGCATTGCGGCGCGACGGCTATCGCGGACCGATCTTCGCCACGCCCAACACGCTCGCGCTATGCCGCATCCTGCTGCCCGACAGCGGCCATCTGCAAGAAGAAGAAGCCAACTACGCCAATCGGCACGGCTACTCCAAGCATTCGCCGGCACGCGCGCTCTACACCGAGGACGACGCACTGCGTTCGCTCGAGTCGCTGATGGCCACGCCCTTTCACTCGCGAGTCGCGCTCGCCCCCGGTATCCATGCCACGATGCGCCACGCGGGACACATCCTGGGCGCCGCCAGCGTCGTGCTCGAACTCGACCATCCGCGTCCGCGCACCATCGTCTTCAGCGGCGACCTTGGCCGCCCGCACCATCCGCTGCTCCGTGCGCCAGAACCGCCTGCGGCCGCTGACGTGATCGTGATCGAATCGACCTACGGCGATCGCCGCCACGACGACGACGCCTCGCTCGCACTGTTCGAGCAGGCGCTCGGGCGAACCATCGCGCGCCGCGGCATCACCATAATTCCATCGTTCGCGGTCGACCGCACCGAGGTCGTGCTGTTCCATCTCGACCGCCTGGTGCGCGCGCGCCGGGTGCCCGCGGTGCCGGTTTATGTCGACAGTCCGATGGCGCTGGCGGCGCTCAAACTCTATCGCGCGGCCGCCGAGCGCGGCGACGAGGAGATGCGCCCGGAGATCGCCGCGAATTCGGAAGTCTTCGATCCCGCAAACGTAACCGAGGTGCGCACGGTCGAGGAATCGATCGCGCTCAACGCGCTGGCCGGCCCCGCGATCATTATCTCGGCTTCCGGGATGGCGACCGGCGGGCGCGTGCTCCATCACCTCGCCCACCGGCTGCCCGACCCGGCCAACACCGTGATCCTGGTCGGCTACCAGGCCGACGGCACCCGCGGACGCCGCTTGCTCAACGGCGAGCCGCAGCTCAAAATGCTGGGCCGCTATGTCCCGGTCAAAGCCGAGGTCGTCAACGTCCAGGCGTTCTCGGTACATGCCGATCAGGCGGAGCTTGTGGGATGGCTCGGCACGGCGCCGCGCCCACCCGAGGCGGTGTACGTGGTGCACGGCGACCCGGCTGCGGCCGAGGCGCTGCGCGCAGCTATAGTCAGGGAGTTGGGATGGAACGCCAGTGTGGCGAGGCACCTTCAGCCAGTACAGCTGTGATGCAATAGCCAGTGCGACTTTAATGCGGGAGCCGTTGCGACTCCAATGACAGAAGGGATGTTCCGGCTAAGGCACCTGCACATCGAGACGCTGCGCGAGCGGATCATCGTTATCCATGGCAGTGCGGTGGCCAAGGGCAACCTCGGTTTCAATCCGATGGATCGCGCACGCGTCATCGGCACGGATCCGCAAACCGGCCAGACGCGCGAAGTCTCCGGGGTTCTGGGTTTCTGTTCCGACACGCTCATCGCGGAGGACGAGATCGGACTCACCGAGGACGCTTTTCGCGACCTGGGCCTGCCGGAGGGCGCGCCGGTCAGCGCCACGCTCGCGATCGCGCCGCCGAGCGTTGATCTGGTGCGCGAGAAATTGCGCGGCGGACGGCTGGATCGCGCAGCTTTCGACACCATCCTCGCCGACGTCACCCATCATCGTTACTCGCGGGTGGAGCTGGCGATGTTCGTGATGGCGTGTGCGATGCGCACGCTCGACCTTGATGAACTGGCCGACTTCACGCGCGCAATGGTCGCGACCGGTTCGCAACTGCAGTTCGGCGCCGGCCCGATCGTCGACAAACACTGCATCGGCGGCATTCCGGGCAACCGGACCACGATGATCGTGGTACCCATCCTGGCCGCGCTCGGCCTGACGGTGCCCAAGACTTCTTCGCGCGCGATTACCAGCCCTGCCGGCACCGCCGACACGATGGGTGTGCTGGCCGACGTCGCGCTGGGCGCCCAACGGATGCGCGAGGTCGTGGAACGCACGGGCGCCTGCATCGCATGGGGCGGAGCGCTCGAACTCGCGCCCGCCGATGACATTCTGATTACCGTCGAACGGCCGATGGAGATGGACACCGAGGCGCAAATGGTTGCCTCGATCCTGGCCAAGAAAAAGAGCGTCGGCGCCACCCACGTGCTCATCGACATCCCGCTCGGCCCCAGCGCCAAGGTGCGCACGCTGGCCGAGGCCGAACGGCTGGGAGCGCTGTTCCGTGCGGTCTCCGAGCGTATCGAACTCCGCGTCGATATCGAAATCACCGACGCGCGCGCGCCCATCGGACGCGGCATCGGGCCGCGGCTGGAGGCGCTCGCCGTGCTCGCGGTCCTCGGAAGAGAGCCGCACGCGCCCACCGCAGTTGAACCGCCACACCAGCCGCGTGCTCCCAT
>VFSW01004706.1_pt1 | contig 20338 bp, 15 predicted proteins | sample 5358111 | NCBI WGS metagenome assembly VFSW01 (sample SAMN11554181, study PRJNA540505) | mine drainage metagenome | isolation source: sediment from site ElyBrook_90M | place: USA: Ely Copper Mine, Vershire, VT | collected 2017 | reverse complement strand
GTTGATCTCCTTCACAAGCGACGCATCCGCACGCTTCTGGAACGCCTGGCGAAAGATGTTGCGCTGACCTGTGGCGAAGCCCGTCTCATAGGGGTCGGATGAGGGGATGGCGCCATTGAGGCCGCCGGCCGGCAAGATCGGCAGGGTAAAGCACTCAGGTCTCAGAGCCGATGTGCCGGTGATCGGGAACCACGCGCCCGATGCCTTGGTGAGCGCACTTTTGGCAGTGCAGCCTTTGGCCAACGGAACGATCGGATTGGTGATGCCATCCGCCGTTGAGTAGTAGATGCTGCCTACCGCACCGGAAAAATCGATGACGCTGTAGGGCTGACCGCTCTGCAAGACGGTGAGACCGTTGAGCGACCAGTCGTCCAGGATCTTGCCTGCCAATGAGTGTTTCGCGGCCACATCGGGAATGTGGAAGACGTAGTTGAAATTCAACACGTGGGTGCGGTCAAAGTCCGAAGAGCCGTAGGACTCACGGAGATTGAGGGGATTGTTGCCATTGTAGAAGAGGCCAAGGCCGCTCTGCTCATCGAGAGTGTGCGACCAGGTATAGGAAGCACCGACCTGGACTCCATGACTCAGGCGCTTGTCAACGTGGACCTGGAGGGCATCGTAAGCATCGACGCCGGCGGCCGAGTAAGTGATTGATTCAGCGGCGTACCCAATGTAGGGGACGCGCAGGTCGACGTTTCCTCCCTCATAGTTGGCGAGATAGGAAGAGCCGTCTGGCAGGTTGATCGGAGGTCCGAACCCGGGCTCGCTCACCGTGTAGCCGTAGGTGTAGTTCTGCTGGAAGGTTGAGCCCGCCAACAAGGGGTTGGAAGGCGAGGCTATATTGGGTTGGTTAAAGGGAATCGGGATCACCTGGTGGCGTCCGCGATTACCCACATAGCCGATCTCGATGGCAACGTCATTGCGGGGCTGCCACTGAATATCGAGGGTGTAATTCATGGTATACGGCAGCTTGTTTCTGCGGTCGTAGACACCCAGCGAGATAGGCCGCCCGAAGTTCATGATGCTGCCGGCGTTGGGAAGGTAGCTATTGAGGTCTGAGGCCTTGGGGTTGTTGGGCGCGGGCAGAAGCGACGTTCCGTAGGGATTTTCCAGGTTTCCTTCGGCGTTGGTGCCGCCGCAAGTAGGGATGTAGCCCAGGTAGTAGTATTGCGTTTGAACCGGGCAACTCGATGCATTCACGAAGGGGAGCTGCTGGTTGACGCCAAAAGGTCCGCCCGTGACGGTGCCGATAGCGTAGCCGGGCGAGAAGTAGCTGAAGAGCTCGCCGCGGTCATAGTACATGCCGCCTCCGGCGCGAACGACGACTTTGTTGTGGAAGAAGCCGGGCTGCCACGCTGCTCCCAGTCGCGGAGCGACCCCCCACTGCCGGCCTGTCAGAGTTGTCGCGCTCACGCCCTTGGTGCCGTTCGCATTGTTGCCGGCAATGATGAGGCCGGAATTCTCAATGGTGTCGGAGCCGATGTCGTACTTGTAAGTTGTCGGGTCAAAGTTGAAGATGCGCCCGTACTTTTCGGTCAGTCCGCCGTCCCAGTCATAGCGCACGCCCGCAGTGAGCGAGAGATTGGGCGTGATCTGAAATTTATCCTGCAGATAAGTGCCGAGCTGATTGGCACGATAGTAGCGACTGGCGTCGCCCTGGAGGAAAGAACTGACATAGAAGCCTGTGGATGAACTGCCGGGGGTGACCTGACCCTGAATGAATTGGCTGAAGTCGTCTGTCGCGACGGTGCCTTTCCCGGTCCGCTTGTCGATGGTGTTGAGTTGGGTATAGCTGTAGTTGGCGCCAAAGCTCAGGGTGTGCTTGCCAAGAATCCAGATGGCGTTGCCGGAGGGCGAAAGGCGGTTTTGAAAGACGCCCGTGTTGGGAGCCTGTCCCTCGGCGTTCGGTCCGATGTTCAAGATCGCGGTGGACGTGCCGAGCGGCTGCGAGCTGCCTAGCACGTTGTAAATGGAGACGCCAGGAAAATAGCTTGAACCGAAGACATTGATAGAGCCGCTGGCATAGTTGCCGCCGGGAATGTTTCCCGGCCCGAAGGGCTGCTCGTTGGTGCCGTAGATTTTTTCGCGAATGAAGCCGAGAGTTTGCGTGGTGCTCAGGTTGGTCTTGAGTATGAGACTGTTGCTCACCGAGAAGACCTGCGCACCGGAGTCGAGATGTTCAGAAAACCCCGGAACACTGGAGTAGGAGTACGGTGCGATGGCCGGGTCGTGCTGGTAGAAATACTTCAATGCCAGCGTGTCTTTGCTGGTGGCGTCGTAGTCGAGATCGGCCACCGCCATATCGGCCTTGAAGCGGCCGGTGCCCGGAAGAAACGCATTGTCAATGTGCGCCGCCGAAGGCGACAACCCCCTGGCCGCGAGCGCGTCGTTCGGGATGAGCCATTTGCCTGGCTCGCCCGGAAGTGCAGGTGAATTGAAAAGGGCAAGCGCGGTCCCGTCGATCTGGCTCGATGCGATGCCGGTGCCGAACGAGTTGTTGGCGAGGGCAGCCAGACCCGCGGGATCGCGATTGGTATCGCTCAAGCCCACGGGCACGTCGAGTACCGAGTCGCCTATCTCCTGGTCAGAGACTTGCAGATGCTGGTAACCCAGAAAACCGAAGAGCTTGTTCTTGATAATTGGGCCGCCAAAGCTGCCGCCAAGAACGTAACGATGCAACTGCGGAACCTTGTTATATGCGGGAATGTCGGCGTCCTGATTGAAGAAGAACGGTGCCGAATTAAGCCAGCTCGACCCGCGATGCACATAAGCCAGACCGTGATATTCGTTGGTGCCGGAGGCCGTGCTCATGTCGATGTGCGCGCCGGATGTTGACCCCTGCTGCGCGTCATACATCGACGCATTCACGCGGACTTCCTGAAGCATCTCCGGAGCGGGGGTGGGAATCGCATTGCCAATTGAAAGATAGACAGAGGCCAGCGTCTGAATGACGCCACCGGCGCCGGTGCTCGACGATACGCCTGTGCTATTGATGACGCGGGCTGAGGGCACCTGGCTGGTGCTCTTCCCATTGAATAAGTTGCTGGCATCAACGCCGTTCAAAAGAAAGCTATTGGACGTATCGCGCTGTCCGTTGGACCATATTGGCGCATTGCCGAGACCGCTGTTGGCGCCCGTGCCGCCGGAGAGTTCGGCGTTGACTCCGGTCGAGAGAATTGCCACGCCGGTAAAGCTTCCAGTGGAGAGCGGTACCGACTCGATTTGCGACGTGTCCAGAACGTATCCATTGGTTGTGTCAACCGCGTTCATGAGGGGAGTCGCGTCGACCTCGATCGTTTCTCCTTTGGCGGCAGCAATGCGCAACTGTGCGTTCACCGTTCCGGTGCGGTTGGCCTGCACCGCGATATGAGGAGTCTTCTGCGTGTCGAAGCCGTCGGCGCCGTAGGTCAGCGTGTATGTGCCGATGGGCAGGTTTACAAACGTGTAGGAACCGGTCGCGCTGGTTTTCGCAGTACGAGTGAGGGAAGTGTTCTCGTCGACAAGCGTGACGGTCGCATTGGGAATCACGCCTCCCGACGGGTCAGTCACTTCACCTGTGAGACCGCCAAGCGTCTGCTGTGCCAACAGGGGTGAACTACACAGCGCAACGGCCACTACGATAGCGAGCAGCCGGTTATCCATGAAAGAAACAAATCGCATGAAATTCGTCAAGGTACAGGCCTCGAAAATAGAGATTTCCCCCAGGTTGTCGATCTGCGCACTGCAACCTGTGGGATGGATTTTTAGGAACTTGTGAATCGCTCCAAAAAGTAGGAGTAGAAAAACGTTGGAGTTGTGCGCTTAAGATCTACTTGTGTTTTGTTGTATCGCGGGGCACATATAGAATAACGGCTATCGCGTAGATTTCAATGTGTTATTTACACTCTTTGGTTGCCAATCGTAACCTCAATATGCATTCAACGCATAAGGGAAACGTGCGCTGAAACGATACGCCAGCCCTCAGCAAACCGCACCCAAGTCTGACTTTGCCGTCCACGCTGCACTCCTTCACTCTGCGGACGTTCGAACTCCAACGTAATGCTGGCAAAGTCTTTACCAAAACTAACAATTTCGAGCCGAATTATTTTGCGGGCTAGATTTGCCGCCGGCCTGCCCTTGCGAAATGTTTCAATTTCTTTATACCCATAAAGATTCTCGGTCACTCCGAAGCGTATTACCTGTGGATGATGCCAAAACATTTCGACAAGCTTTTCCACATCGTTGGTCACAAGCGCATGTTCGTAGCGGGGATAAAGCTCGCGCAGTTCCGCAATCACATCGGGATCATTGATCATCATGGGGTTGAGAACAGCCTCCGGACCGGAAGAATCTGCTTGCTGATCGCGGCGCTCACGGTATGCACCGGTTCATTCACCACCTGGCTCAGACGCAGCCTCATGGCGACGCTGCACAGAATGTACGCATGGACTTCGGTGAAACCCCAGTGTGCAACCAGCAGATCGACCATCCGGCTGGTTGCTGCCTGCGCTGTTGCAGAGAGGTCAGTGCCTGTCTCGACTACCACCCAAGCATCCGCGGTTGAGTCGGCAGCTGTCCGGTCGCTGGCTTCGATGATGGGACCGGTGAGCGGCTGATGCTTGTGCAAATGAAATTGCAGCGTCACGTCAAGCGGACACTCAATGCCGTTGATGCAGACTTCGCCGTCTCCCTGTGCGGCATGGCCATCGCCGCAACTGAAGAGCGCGCCTGGGTTGTAGACCGGCAGGTAGAGGCGCGATCCCGCGCATAATTCCCGGACGTCGAGATTTCCGCCGAAGGGGCCGGGCGGCCGCGTCCGGAACGAACCATCCTGTGCGCGGGCAACGCCCATGACCCCGAGGAAAGGCCGCACGGGTACCACCGCCGGCGAGAGCGAACCGGTCGATTCTCCGTCAAGCGCCCAGTGAAAGAGGTAAGGCGCGCGGAAGCGGTCCTTCAGGAAACCTAAACCCTCCACGATGCTGCTCCAGCCCCAGCCGCTGTGGCGTGTCGCCAGCACATCGATTTCGAGAACGTCGCCCGCCTCTGCGCCATTGATCCAGATAGGTCCGGTGAGCGCATGAATGCGCGTGCGGTCAATCTGCAGGTACTCGTCCGTCGTCATCCCGGGACGAACCTGCGCGCCGCTTGCATCCACGCACTCGATCTGAACTTCATCGCCGGAGTCGATGTGCAGTCGCGGTTGCAGCGATCGATCCCACACGGAGTGGGTAGGCTCGGCGGTGAGATGATGTTCTTTCATGCTTCCTTCACTTGGACAGTCATTTGAATCTCGACCAGTGCGTTGCGCGGCAGGGCGCTGACCCCAACGGCGGCGCGAACATGGCGGCCGGCTTCGCCAAACACTTTCACCAGCAGGTCCGACGCACCGTTGATTACCGACGGAGAATCCGGAAAGCCCGGCGCCGCATTCACATACCCATTCACGGTCAGAATCTCCGCCACGCGTTCCAGAGATCCCAGTTTTTGCTTCAGGACGGCGAGCTGGGTCAGCGCGCATGACTGCGCGGCTCGATAGCCGTCCTCGATGCTGCATTCATTGCCCACCGTTCCGGTAATTACGCCATCCGGGCCAATCGAAATGACGCCGGACAGATAGATAATGTCATTGGCTTGCCTGACTGAAACATAGTTGCCGCCCGGCGCCGGAAGTTGCGGCAGGCTGAGGCCGAGGGACGTCAAGATCTCTTCTGGAGTGGCTGCGGGGTTCATTTGCAATTGACTCTAGCACGCCCCGGCGGCAATTTTCTTGGGATTTGAAACCATCTCAATTTACGATGAGCCATGCTCCGAAATGTGCTTCTGGTGCTTGCAAGTGTAACCCTGGCGGTCGCGCAGGCCCCGAACTCCAGAACGATCTTGCGGCTCGAACGCTCATCGCCAGGCGACCTCGAAGTCGGTGGTGCAATGGCCGGAGTGCCTCGGGGGGCTACCCGCTACGTTCGCTATGACGACCTGCTTCAGCTTCCGCAGAAGACCTACTCCGTCAGCGATGACACCAACTTCAAAGGCACAACAGAGATCAGCGGCATCCCCCTCGCAGCATTAGCCGGCATCTTCGGTCAGTCGGCCGACATGATCGTGGCCATCTGTTATGACAAGTACCGTACCAATTATCCCCCGGACTATCTGGCCGTCCATCGTCCGCTTCTCGTACTGCGCATCAATGGCAAGGAGCGCGATCACTGGCCTGCGTCTGAGTATGGCGGTTCGATGGGGCCTTTTCTTATTTCGCATCCCTTCTTCAAGCCCTCGTTCAAAGTGCTTTCGCATGACGATGAGCCGCAGATCCCATTCGGAGTTACACGGATTGAATTTCGTCGCGCGGCGCAGGTCTTCGGCGCCATTCGGCCGCCTGGCGACTGGCCGCCGGATTCGCCGGTCGGTCAGGGATACATTATCGCCCGCCAGGACTGTTTCCGCTGCCACAACATGGGCATCCAAGGGGGCACCATGGCGGGCCATTCATGGCTGGAACTTGCAGCCATAGCAGACTCTGACGGACCCCGCTTCCGCCGCATCATCCACGATCCGGCCTCTGTAAAGCCCGGCGCAAAGATGCCTGCTCACAGCGATTACGATGAAGCAACACTGGACGCTCTCACAGCGTATTTTAAAACCTTCTCCAAGTCAGCCGCTGGTCACCAGAGGAGAGGCCCCACACCATGATCACTCGCTCCGCAAAGTTGCTGCTGCTCGCCGGCATCGCTCTTTTCTATACGCTGGTCGTCTTCAATAACCTCACCGATTTCGACTCCAACTACCAGTTTGTGCGGCATGTGCTGATGATGGACTCAACGTTCCCCGGTAATCGAGGCATGTGGCGCGCCCTGCCGTGGCCGGTATTGCAACTTGCGTTCTATCTCTCGATCATTGCCTGGGAGATTGCCACCGGCATCCTTCTTTGGTGGGGCGCCGTTCGTCTGCTGAGGGCTTTACACCTGCCGGCAGCCTCATTCAATGCCGCCAAGCGCCTGCCGGTCATGGCCCTCACGCTGTCCATGCTGATGTGGCTTGTCGCGTTTCTCACTGTCGGCGCCGAGTGGTTCCTGATGTGGCAATCGCGCACATGGAACGGCCAGGAAGCGGCGTTTCGCATGTTTGCTGTCGTCGGCATCGTGATGCTCATTATGCTGCAAGCCGATTGCGATAGTCAGCCGTGACGTCCTGTCAAATCGCTAGTCCAACGGCACTGTTGCGCTCTTTCGTCTCAGCAGGTACACCGCAATTCCGGCCGCAATATATCCAAGATAGATATAAGGGATGCGTGCATGAACGGGGTCGGCGCTCGACCGCAGATCGAAGACCGCGATCAGGATCATGACGATGACGGTCATGACGCTGACGACCGCGACTGTATGTGAATGCTGCCGGAGAGCAGCCCGCGCAAACGGCAGAGCCGCGGCCACCAGGGCATACGTTGTGAGAAAGCCGAATACCGACAGCGACCCGGCCAGGTCATACATATCGGACCCTGTCACCTGTCTCATCGCCATCCCCAATGTTCCCAGAAACATGACTCCGGCGCACAGCGCGATGGCCGTGCCGGGCGTACCATGTCTCGGATTGGTGCGCTCGAAAATAGCGGGCAGCAGTTTCCCATGCGCCATCCGCATAAGCACCCGCGCGGCGGCGGTCGTGCAGGCGAGCACACAGGCGAACATGCTTACCAGAGCTCCCACGTCGATCGCGATGCCCAAGGCTGAAACGCCGGCTCGCGCCGCCAGCATGTGCAGGGGGCTGGTAGATTCGCTCAACTTCCCGGTCTCTCCGCGAAATCCCAGCACTTCAGAATACGAACAGAGCATGAGGAACAACCCTGCCAGCAGCGCACACTGCAAGACCGCCCGCGGAATCGTGTGCAGGGGATTGCGCGCTTCCGCTCCAAGGGTGGTCGCGCTTTCAAATCCCACGAAACTGAAGATGGAGAGGACCAGCGCCGGCCCCAGCGACGACAGCGAGGTCCCCTTCATCCTGAACTGGTCAACATCGAGATGTAAACCGAAATGCGCCATCAGAACTACGAGAACGATCAATATGAGGCTCACCGAACCCGCCTCGATCCATAGCATCAATTCTGCTGACAGCTTGACGTCGCGATAAGCGATCCATCCGGCCACCAGGCACACGATAGCCAGAGTCGGGATCGCCGGCGGAATCCAATGTAGAAACTGCTGAGAAAGAACTGTCGCATAGTAAAGAGCGCCGCCGGCAACCGACGCGCCCGTTGCCACGTACGCGAGCAGAAGCGCCCACGCCGCAGTTACGCCAAACACCGGAGGCAACGTGCCGGCCGTGTACGAATAGAGCGACCCCGGCGAAGCGGATAAGCGCGCAAAACGGCTCACGCAGAATCCCACCAGCAGGATCGCGCCCGTTGCCAGCAGGTACACAAACCATGTGGCGTTGCCGGCGAGTGCAAAGACCAGCGGAATGGTCAGCGAAGGCGAGGTAGTCGGGGCCATGGCCGAAACCGACTGCGCCAGCGTCTCCACCGGGCCCAGCACGCCCGCGTGCAGCCCGTAGTTTTCGGGACCTGCCTTCCGCGTGTACACCTCGCCCGTCGTGGTCGCCTGGTCGGTCACTCATGTTCCTTTCGGATGCCGGTTGTTCTTCAGGTGGCTTTAGTCTTTCGCGGTTTTCACTTCGCGGTCAAGAAGAACCCGCTTACACTAAGGCGATGCCAGTTGCCGCTATCATTCTGGCCGCGGGTGCCAGTCGCCGCCTCGGCCAACCGAAGCAACTTGTCCAGTTCAAGGGCGAACCGCTTCTGGCGCGCGCAATTCGATTGGCGCATGAAGGCGGGGCCTCACCCGTACTCGCGGTATTGGGCGCCCACTTCGAGATCATTCTCGCCTCTCTGCCAGTCGATCCGGCCATCGTGGTTCACAACGAAAAGTGGGAGCAGGGAATCGCCGGTTCAATTCACGCCGGACTGCAGGCGCTCGGCGTTATCGCTCCCCATGCCGATGGCGCTCTCATACTGACTTGCGATCAGCCGCAGCTTTCCGCGCGGCATGTGTGTTCCCTGATCGAATCCTTCGAGGCTTCGCGTGAAGCCAACATCGTCGCCTCATCCTACGCTGAAATCAATGGGGTCCCAGCGGTGTTCCCCCGTTCTGCGTTCACTCATTTGCAGGCGCTTCGCGGCGACCAGGGAGCGCGTGCTCTTATTCAAAGGCCGCCGTGCCCAGTCCTTTCTGTGGCATTCCCCGACGGTGATATCGACATTGACCTTCCAGAAGACCTTGCCCGGCTTTCATGAAACCTACCGCTCAATCGTCGCTTCGATATAGCCGTGCGGCTCGTCGATGGGGACGAAAATATGGTTTGGATTGTCTTGTCCGAAGGGGCTCAAGTCGGCCAGCAGGTGATGCAGATTGGGCATGGTCAGCTTGATTCGCGAGATTTCAGGGGCCGCTGCGAGCGCCGCGTTTCCCATATCAAAGAGCGTGTGCTGAACGCTCATGCTGTCGTGGGCCGCGAACTCCTTCAGCAGGGCAGTAACGATCCGCGTGCGCACCGTGGCGAATGAAGGCGCATCAACGTTGTAGTCCCACGCCGCCGTGGCGCAGGTGCCAAAGATGCGGTCGGTCGCGGGCTTCAATGTGGTCAATCTGTCTTTGATGTATCCCGTGAACGCCGACCTGGTCGTTTTCAAAATGGCCAGTCCATCGATGCCGGACGTGATCGCCCATGCACCGTTGCTTTCGCGAACTGCCTCCACGGTATGCAATTCGGGTCCACCGAGTTTGAACGTCGTGTCTTCGGGCGCATCGCCGAGATGAAGACGCTCCCAGGCCTTCTCCTCTATCTCCACGCTGGCCTTAGTGACATGAGCATTGTTGGCAAGCAGGTAGTCTCCCACTTCCATGGCGAACTCTTCAATGGTTGCGGACTTGGAAGCGCGCGCCAGTGAATAGACGGTGTTCTTCATTGTGTCGGTAGGCAGTACGCTGCTGTTGTCCGCCTCGGTGAAGCTGGTCTCAAAGTCCCCATGCAGCAGGACGCGTACCCGCCATTCCTGAAACTCGTGGCGATCTCCATGCCGTGTGATGCGTGACAACCGCACCCGCGATTTTCCATACCGATTCTCACCCAGTCGTGACATCGTGTCAGCTTCCTCGATAGGTTGTGTAACTGTTGTCGCTCAGGAGAAGAGGCAGGTGATAATGCTCTTCGCCGTGGGCCTCGAAGGTGATCATGACTTCGGGATAGATGCTCGTGCGCGCCTGATTGCGAAAATAATCGCCGGTCTCAAACCTGATTCGGTATATACCACTCAGCGTTTGAAGCAAGAGGTTGCGGCAGCGCCCGTCTGCATCTGTCACGCTCACGGCAATCTCGCTCCAGATCGCGTTCTCTTGCCGTTCAAGATGAACGGCGATGCCCGCTGCGGGCCTGCCCAGGACCGTGTCCAATACGTGCGTCGTTATTCCGCTCATTCCACCAGCCACTTTCCCAGCCTGATCTGCATGATCTGACGCTGCTGCTCCGAAGCCTCGCGCAACTCGGCATCGCGATCGCTCATGAGCCGGCGATTGAGGATCGTCAGCATTTCCGAGGCACTCTTTCCGGTAGCGCATACGATATAAGTAAAGCCGAATCGCTGCTCATAGAGGGCATTGCCTTCTGCAAGCTCCGCCAGCACATGTTCAGTTGCGGCGGCGGCTAAAGCCTGCTCGTGCTTCGACCATTCCGCCGATTTGCCTGAAGCAACGTTGGAACCAGATGCTTGCTTTCGCTCGCCGATGCGAGGATGTGTCGCAAATGCTTCAAGCCAATCCGCTTCCTCCATCGTGCTCCACACCTCATCTGCGGTGAGGCTCAGGCTTTCGACGCTGCCGAAAGGACGCAAGGCCACCATGGATGAAGCCCAGCGACGCGCACCGCAGCAGGCGAGCATCGCTCTCAGTGCGGCCGTTGCATCGACCTCGTTCCACGCAGCAATGACGCGTTTCATGGAGACACTTCCAGCTGTTCCAGAAACTCCCCAAGCAGGTTCGCTGCAACCTGCCTGCGATAATCGGCGGTCGACCGAATATCGTCGATGGGCAAGACCTCTTCGAGCAACGCTGCGCGCGCAGACTGTGCTGTCTCTGCGGTGAGCGCTTTGCCACGTAAAGCATCTTCTGTGCGATAGAGCCGCGTTGGATATGCGGCTACGCTGGCAGCTGCAAGGCGCAACTCGGCAAGCACTCCATCTTCGATCAGAACTGTGCCTGCCAACGCCACTTTTGAGATGGCCATGGCGCGCCGCGTGCCCACCTTGCGCAGATACTGTCGATGCTTTTCGAAGCGCCGCGGAAGATGAACTGCAAGGAGCAGTTCATCGACCGCGAGCTCGGTGCGTTTGTAACCGGTATGAAAATCGGAATAAGCGATGCGCCGGCTTCCCCGTACTGAAGCAAGTTCAACCTCGGCATCGTAGACCAGCAGCGCCGGCGACGAGTCTGCCGCGGGCGAACCGTTTACCAGGTTGCCGCCTAATGTTGCGCGACACTGATTGGCGATGGAACCTATCCATCCCGCGGCCTTTACCAGGAGAGGAAACGCGGACGCCAGTTCAGCGTTGCCCCGCATATCGGAGAAAGTAGTTCCGGCGCCGATCGTTGTGCCTTCTTCGGTTGTTTGAATGGAGCGCAGATCGCTGATGCCCCACAGGCTGACAAGCTTCTTTGCGTTCAGCCGTCCGGCCGCGTGCGCGACCATGAGTTCCGTACCGCCGGCGATGGGCGTCCACTGGCCCGGTGCGTTTGCGAGCAACTCAAGCACCGCGGCCACGGTTCCAGGCGCTATCAGTTCGTGCGCTTCCGCATTACCGCGCATGCTGTGCCTGCTTCGATTGCGATGCCGCTACGACGACCGACTCGAAGATGCGCATGAAGCCGGTGCAGCGGCAGAGGTTCCCGGCCAGCCCTTCGCGAATCTCCGCGATCGAAGGATGCGGATTCCGCTCAAGCAAATGGGCGGCTGCGATCAACATGCCCGGTGTACAGATGCCGCACTGGGCTCCGCCACACTCAAGAAATGCCTTTTGCAGCGGATGCAACTCGCCATTGCATGCCAGCCCCTCGACGGTTGCGATGGAACCTCCCGCCGCCTGCAGCACGGGCACGAGGCAACTGTTCACCAACTCGTCATTCATGCGCACCGAGCACGAACCGCATTCGCCTTCGCCGCAACCCTCCTTGGTGCCGGTCAGATGAAGATCTTCGCGCAGCACATCGAGCAACCGCTTCATGGGCGGCACGCGGACCTCGCAGGCCGTGCCATTCACGGTGATGCTGATAGCAGGCCATATTGTGTTCATGCCAGCGCCGGCTCCTTGATCCCCTGGTTGGCGGTGAACTCCGCATAAACATCTTCAGGCAGCAACGGAATGGAGCAGAAGCCGACGCCAGTCGCGTCGCGAATCGCATTCAAAATCGCCGGCGCGGGCCCGTCATGCGGCAACTCGCCGACTCCCTTGGCGCCAAACGCCCCGTAAGCGAATGGTATCTCCTCGAAGTAAACATGGATCGGCGGCACATCTTCTGCCGTGGGCATGATGTAGTTTGTCATCTGGTTGTTGGCCATGTGACCGTTTTGCCACATCACTTTCTCATAGAGCGCAAACCCGATACCCTGCGCAATGCCACCCTCGATCTGACCTGTCGCCAGTATGGGATGCAGTACGCGGCCCACTTCCTGGACCGACCAGAACTCTTCAACCTCGGTCGAATACGTCACCGTATCGACTGCTACCTGCGCCACCTGAACCGACCACGCGAATGCCGGATAGGCCTCGCCGCGATAGGTCTGGTCATCCCAGAAGATGCCGGGCGGTGGCTCGTAGCGGCACAACGAAACCACCTCGCCATGAATTGCGCGGTATCGTTCGGCCGCAGCAAAGAACTCGTCATTGGTAAAGACTTCTGCTAGCCCGGCATGTTCGCGCAGCATTCCAACCAACTGCGCTCCCGCGCGCTCAATCAGTCGACCCACCACCATCGACGTTCGCGAGGCAACCGTTGGCCCGCTGTTGGGAATCAGGCCCGTGTCGGGCGGAGCCATCATCACGTCGTCGTAATCGACGCCGATGGACTCAGCCGCGATCTGCGTCAGTATCGTGTTCGTGCCCTGGCCAAACTCCGTACTCGACACCAGCACGCGAACCTTGCCGGCGGGAGTTACATCGACGCCCGCAAGCGAATTAAGATAGCGCTCGCCCGACCCCGTAAATCCCGATCCGTGAAAGAACGCCGAAATGCCCATGCCGCGCTTGACCGCGCTGTCCTTATTTTGTTTTGCGAACCGCGCGCGTCTCGCATGGTAATCACTTTCATCCAATGCACGATCGAGCAGCTTATCCAGAATTACGGGTTCGCGCATCACCTGTTCGGTGGCCGTGGTATCTCCATCATGGAGGAAGTTTCTGCGCCGCAGTTCAATCGGATCCATGCCGATGGCCGCGGCGATCTCATCCATGTGGCGTTCGATGGCAAAGATAGCCTGCGGGGCGCCGAAACCGCGAAACGCGCCGTAGGGCACGGTATTCGTGGCCCACGCTCGCGAACGCACGCGCACGCTGGGACAGACATACGGTCCTGGAGAATGCAGCGTGGCGCGCGACAACACCGTCGATGACAGCGTGCAATAAGCGCCTCCGTCCGTGGCCACATCGATATCCATAGCCAGCAACCTCCCATTGGCATCAACCGCAGTGCGATGCCGCACGCGCGAAGGGTGCCGCTTGGTTGTTGCCGCCAGGTCTTCCATGCGGTCGTAGACGATCTTTACGGGATGGACGCACTTCATGGCCAAAAGAGCCGCGTGCGCGCAGAGCACGGAAGGATAGTCCTCCTTACCTCCGAACGCCCCGCCTGTCTCGGTCTGAATTACACGCACCTTATCTTCAGGCAGATCGAAGATCGCCAGCAGAGATTTATGTACGTAAAACGGGCACTGCAGAGAACCCCATACGGTCACGCCTGTTTCAGCGTTGTAGTCGGCGATGGCGCCATTGTTCTCAATGTATAGATGTTCCTGAGCACCGGTTCGATATTCGCCCTCGACGATGTGCGCGGCACTTGCCCACGCTGCATCCACATCGCCTTTTTGAAGCAGAAAGCTCTTGAGGATGTTGTCCTCGCCCCACACAATCACGTCCTGCCGCTCGCTCTCATCAATGGTGAAGACAGGGGGCAGAGGGTCGTACTCGATACGAACTGCGGCGACGGCATCCCGCAACTTTTGTCGGCTGGGGTGCGCCAGCAATACGATTGCCTCGTCGCAATGATTCACCCGTCCATCGGCCAGGCAGGGCTGATCGGCAAAGATCATCTGGATATGATTCTTGCCGGGGACGTCTGCGGCCGTTACAACGGCGAACTCGCTCCAATCAATACGCGGATCGAAATCGATGGAGCGAATCAGTCCGCGCGGAATGGTGCTGCGTACCGTGGCGCCGTGCCACATGTTTTCATGTTCGATGTCGTCGACATAGCGCGCGCGACCGAGCAACTTGTCCATACCCTCCTTGCGGGGTACGGGGGCGCCAACGATGCGGGTTTTCGCGCTCGCGTTCATTTTTTGGGGAAACCGATTCGTCGTACGGGTTGAGGGATAGCATACAACGGCGGGCGGTTCTTGCAAAGAAGGCTGAAGATGCGCGCTGGTCCACCCAGCCCTTTGTTAACCGGCTGAGAGCAAATTAACGATCGGAATGCGGTCACTCAGGGCCGATCCCAGCCCGTTTCAGATAACCTCGTTGTCCGTCAGCCAATCTCCGTCGGCTTGTCGCCGCATAGCCCGCCTCTCCAATGACCGAAAAGAGGGATTATCCTTCCGGGCCGGCATCGTCTATAAAGAAGTTTCCCCATACAATACACCGGGCTCGGTGCGCGCAGTTGCTCTGTGTCCGGATTCAACGGCGATCCAGGGCGTTCGTTTGTGGTTGCGAAGAAAGGTACAAAGTTCGACTATGCGCTCCCTACGCTTCCTGTCACTTCCGTCAATACTATGCATATTCTTATGCGCTTCGGCGCTTTGGGCGCAAAACGCCGCCAATCTTCCCCGCATCGCCGGCAATGTCGATGAATCCGCACTCGTTACCCTCCCGGGCAACCGGCCCTGGCTGGCGCGCGCACATTCTGATTTGGGCGCAGCTTCTGTTTCCACCAGCCTTACGCATATCCGGCTCGTTCTTTCCCGTTCCGCCGCACAGCAAGCCGCCCTCGAGACCTTTGAATCCGAGCTTCTGGACAAGTCTTCTCCCAACTACCACAAATGGCTCAAGCCGGCAGAGTTCGGCAAGCTCTACGGCCCCCCCGACTCCGATATAGCGGTGATCGTCGCGTGGCTTGAATCCCACGGGCTAACCGTCGAATCCGTGTCTCCGGGCCGGACTAACATTGCCTTTTCCGGAACCGTAGGGCAGGTTCAGGAAGCCCTGCACACCAACATCCACCGCTACCAGGCCGACGGCGAGCAGTTCACTGCCAATACTTCGAACCCACGCATCCCCGCTGCCCTCGCGGCTGTCGTTTCCGGTGTCGCGCGGCTGAACACTCTTCGTCCCCGCCCACATCACATCGCGGGCCACATGGGTGTTTACGACCAAAGCCGCAAAACCATGGCTCTGGTGCATGAATCGATGCCTCGCCATCCGCGCGCGCAACTGACAACCGGATCGGGCACCTCCGCCGACCCTTATTTCCTTAATATCGTCCCCGCGGATGCGGCAGTCATCTACGACACTCCCAACTCTACCCTTAATCCCAACTTCTCTTCTACGGGAACCAGTTACACCGGCAAAGGCGTAACCATCGGTATCGGCGGCGACGCCACGATCCTTCCGGCCACCGTTGCCGACTATCGTTCCCGCTTCCTCGGCGACACCGTTCAGCCGGTTATCACCAACGTTGATGGGGTAACCAGCACGCTCGACACCAACGAGGCCTACATTGACACAGAACTCTCGGGCGGCCTGGCTCCGAGCGCCACCATTCACTTTTACACATCCACCGATCTGGTCTCCGGCATTGAGCGGGCCATCAACGACAACGTCATCGACATCTTCAGTCTGAGCTTTGGCGTCTGCGAACTGGGTATGACCACCGCGGACAACGCACTGACCAATAGCTGGTGGCAGCAGGCGGCGGCTCAGGGAATCGCCGTTACGGTCTCGACCGGTGACGACGGTTCAGCGGGGTGCGACGACAACAATACGGAAACGGCCGCGAAGTACGGCCTGGCGGTAAACGGCTTTGCCTCCACTCCCTACAACATTGCCGTGGGCGGAACCGATCTTGATGGGCTGATCGCGACTTCTTCCAGCTTTGCCACGTACGTCAACACCACCAACGACTCGAAAACGTATCGGTCGGCGAAGTCTTATATCCCCGAGTCGAGCTGGAATGATTCACCGATCACGGACGGGGCGCTCGCCGACAACGTTCCATACATTCAGGCGGCCGCGAGCAACATTGTCGCAGGGAGCGGCGGGGCGAGCACTTGCTCAACGAACACAGACACGGCAAATACCGTCGGCTCTTGCACCAGCGGCTACCCCAGGCCGGCCTGGCAGCGTGGGGCGGGCGTCTCCGCGGCCAATACCCGCTCGGTGCCTGATGTCTCTCTCGCCTCTGGAGACGGCGCTGACCTGGCGGCCTGGGCCGTGTGCACGGACGATACCTCCGTCGTCTCATCCACGCTGAAGGTCACGGGAAACTGCACCACGCAGTCCGACGGCAATTTTTACTTCTCCGGCTACGGCGGCACGTCGACGGCTACCCCGGCATTCGCCGGCATCCTCGCCCTCGTCCAGGAGAAGACCGGCAGCCGGCTCGGACAGGCGGCCAAGGAGCTTTACGACCTTTACAACGGCTCCAATGCCACCGCCATTTTCCACGACGTTACCCTTGGCAACAACTCCGTTGTCTGCACCTCGGGCCCCCCTGCCTGCGCCAACAACTCCGCCGGCTACGACGTCATGACCGGTTTCGACGCAACCATCGGCTATGACGAAGCCACCGGCCTGGGCAGCGTCGATGCGGCTCAGTTGGTTGCGAACTGGGGAACCGGGAGCAGCGCCGCCGCAGCATCAGTCACCGTGTCACCCTCCGTCTCCACTCTCACTACTCTCGACCCGCTCACTGTCACGGTCGCCGTGGCTCCCTCCGGAGGACAGCCCACACCCACCGGTTCCATCACGCTTACGGCTCCGGGTTATGCTTCCGCAATTCAAATGCTCTCTGCCGGATCCGCCACGTTTAGCATTGCCGCCGGCGCCCTTACCGCCGGGCCCGACACCCTGACTGCCATTTACAACGGCGAAGCCAGTGACTCCAATTACGCAGTATCGAGCGGAACCGCGACGATCACGGTAAACAAGGCGTCTGCTACCGCGACCATTGTGCCGGGAAACACGTCATTTTTCGCCAGCGTGACCCTCACGGTTACCGGAACGGTTACCGGCACCGGACCGACGCCTGCGGGGACCGTGACCCTCTCGGGAGGCGGATATTCTTCTCCGGCGGTGACGCTGTCGGGAGGAGCCTACACGGTCACAATTCCAGCCAACAGCCTCGCTGCCGGGTCCGACATCCTCACGGCAACTTATTCAGGCGATGACATCTACAAATCGTCCACCGCCACTGCTTCAGTCAGCGTGCTCACGCCGCTGACGCCCGTCGTAAGCGTGACTCCCGCCGCTGCAACCGTCGCCATTAATCAAAGCCTCAGCGTCACAGTCGCCATTACCGGCACCGGCGCAACTCCCACCGGGACAGTAACCCTATCTGGAGGGGGCTTCAATTCGGGAGCGAAAGCGGTCTCCGCCGGCAGCGTTGTAATCACCATTCCCGCCGGTTCGCTGGCCGTCGGGACCGATGCGTTGACCGCGGCCTACAGCGGCGACTCCGCCTACTCTCCAGCCAGCGGCGCTGCTTCGGTCATCGTCAGCCTGCTAACCCCGACCGTTTCCGTAACTCCCGCATCTACCAACCCGGACGCTGGCCAGACACTCAGTGTCGCAGTGGCCGTAGCCGGCAGCGGCACCACTCCTTCCGGCACGGTCACCCTTTCAAGTGGCGGCTACACGTCTATGGCGCAAACCCTCGCCAACGGAGCCTTCACATTCACCATTCCGGCAAGCACGCTCAGCACCGGTACCGACACGCTCACCGCGAGCTACTCTGGCGATAGTCTCTACAGCCTCGCTTCCGGCACCGCGACCGTCACCGTCGCGCCATCGGTCTATACACTGGCCGCCACGGTCCCCGCCGCCATCTCCGCCGGAGGCACCGCTACATCCACCGTGACCATCGCTACTAAGACGGCCTACTCAGGCACCGTGACCCTGGCCTGCGCGCTTACGTCTTCGCCCTCCGGGGCCATGGATCTGCCCAGTTGCACGGTCTCCGGCTCGGGCGTGACCCTAAGTTCCTCCGCCACCAGCGCTACCTCGACAGTCTCCGTCGCTACCACCAAGGCGGCAGCGCTGGAAAAACCGCGCATGGGTGGATGGGCAAACGCCGGCGGGGGCGCCCTCCTCGCCCTCCTGGTTTTTATGGGAATTACCGCGCGCCGCTGCGCCTGGCGTTCTCTCGTCGGCGCCCTCGGCGTGATGGCGGTCTTTGTATGCCTCTCAGCCTGCGGAAGTTCAGGAAGCTCAAACCCCGGAACAAACTCCGGCGTCTACACCTTCACTGTTACTGGAACCGGAAGTCCGGCCGTCACCCCTGCACCCAGCACGACCTTTATCGTGACCATCAACTAGGGATTTGCTCCACCAGCCGGCTCGCTGGTCCAGTCGCACTCTACTTCGCAGCGCCGTTCGGAACTCTCCTGCGCCTGCTCGAGCAACCGCGCTGCGCGCCATGCTTCCACCGCTGAGACCGGTACTGCCGCTTTCCCCAGCAGCGCATCGCGTACGCCCTGGTAGTAGCGGCGATAGTCGCCGGGCAGCGTGCCGAAGGGACGCGTCACCATCCCGCCATCCACATCCACGTGCAGCATGCCCCAGTCGGCCGCTGGCTCCTCACCCCAATTCGGCGCTGTGATCCGCGTGACCTTGTTCAAGGCAGCTTCCTGGGGATCTACGCCCTTCTTGCGGAAATTTCCATTTGTCCCGCGCAACAGAAAACGCGGCCCCGCTGCCGATGACAGCGCATTGGCCCCCAGCGTTACCCAGAATCCCGCATACCGCAGTCGCATCGTGAAGGCATCGTTGGCGCCGCTTCCATCGCGTTCGCGCAACACCTCCGCTCCCACCGCCAGCGGCTTCCCGAACAACACCAGCGCCTGGTCCGACAGGTGCGTACCCAGGTCCAGCAGCACACCGCCACCTTGTCCCGCGTCTTCCTTCCATGGTCGCCGCGTCGCTCCCGGATTCCACCGGTCCATCCGCGACTCGAAATACACCAGCCTTCCCAGGTACGAACCTTCCAACACCTTCCGCACCGTGAGAAAGTCCCCGTCCCACCGCCTGTTGTGAAAGGGAATCAGCGCCACGCCTTTGTCGCGCGCCAGCGCCATCAGTTCAGCAATCTCCGTCGCGGTCACTGCCACCGGCTTGTCCACGACCACCGGCTTGCCTGCCGCAAGCGCCTGGCGCGCCACCTCGAAGTGCGTGCCGTTTGGTGTCGCCACCACCACCAGGTCGATGCTCTGAGCGGCGAGCAGATCGTCAAGTGTGCGATATGTTTTGATACTCGGATAGCGCTGTTGTGCCGCATCCGTATGCCGCTCCACGACGGCGGCCAGTTCCAGCCCTTCGACCGATGAAATCAGAGGCGCGTGGAACACCCGCCCCGCCATGCCAAAACCCACCAGCCCCACACGAATCATCTGCGGCTCTCCCGGAGAGGCGTAGATCCCTTGCCTCGATCAGCCCTCCAGTTTATACCGCGTTTCCGCCAGCCGGTACAGACGCCTCCACACCAGCCGTTTCATGCTCACCAACCTCAGTGCCATCAGGATCGTCGCACGCAGGATGATTGGAAAGCGCCCGTGATCCGTGGCCGAACTGATCTGCGCTCCCAGGCCGATTGTCTCCAGCGTCCGGTCCTTCACATGCGAATATTCGGCCATCACCGACGCATTCCAGGCGCCGCCCGAGGCCGTCACCATCCCCGTAATCAGGTAGGGAAAGATTCCCGGCAAAATCAACTTCGTCCAGCGCTGCCAGCGCGTGAACCGGAACAGCGTCGAAACCTCCCTCAAGTCCGACGGAATCGACATCGCTCCCGCAATCACGTTGAACAGGATGTACCACTGCGTTCCCAGCAGCATCAGCGCAATTGATCCGATTCCAAGTCCGCCGCCCATCTGGATCAGCCCGATCAACAGTACC
>VFSW01004705.1_pt1 | contig 20339 bp, 23 predicted proteins | sample 5358111 | NCBI WGS metagenome assembly VFSW01 (sample SAMN11554181, study PRJNA540505) | mine drainage metagenome | isolation source: sediment from site ElyBrook_90M | place: USA: Ely Copper Mine, Vershire, VT | collected 2017 | reverse complement strand
CGGCGACATACGACAGTCAGGAAAAGGTAACCGAAAACATGTCAAATTTATACTTATCCTTGACTGCATTGGCTTAGTAAACAACCTTTGGAAGCAAAATTAGTTTGTGCTATGATTTTGGGGGTATTACCTTCGGCGGAGGGGACGGGCCTATCACATATTTTGCTATGACCTTCGCGGCGTAGTCGAGGGCCCTCTTTATGTTGGCTTCGGTGTTGGCACCAGTGCATATCATCTTCCCGTTCTTGAATAGTATTATCGAGACGTGCGGGTCCGCAATCTTGAATATCGCGCCAGGGAACTGCTCCGGCTCATAGTCCACCTCCCTGACCTTCTTCGATAGCTGATATAGGTCTATTTCTGCATGCAGGTCCGCGCTCACAACTATGTTCTCTATTTTTATAACAGGATTCATTATCATGCCATCCTTGGGCTTCTTTGGTTTTGCTGCCGTTTAAACACCTAACATAGACTATTTATAAGCAAAGATTTAAATAGGATAAGAACTCCGACGGGTGAAAAGATGCGGAAAGATGTGGCGATTATTGGAGGTGGAGTGGTAGGACTCGTACTTGCGAGGGGGCTGGCCCGGGCCGGCATAGATGTGACCCTGTACGAGGCGAAGAGGGCCATAGGGGAAGGGGCGAACAAGGCATCTGGTATACTCTCGATAGGAGGCCTCGAGGGCATCGGGGTCGATTATAGGAAAGCGGTGCTGAATTCCCTTAGCGGCGCTGTGCTTCATGCTGGAAAGCAGAAGCTCAGCATAAAGGCAAAAAAGCCGATGGCGTACGTGCTAGATAGGGAGATATTCGCAAAACTTTGCGCGAAAGAGGCTAAGGAGGCGGGCGCGAGGATAATTGTAGGCACAAAGGTTGACGGCGGAATGCTTTCCTGGCTGAGCGAAAGCGGCGTGGTGGTCGGCGCAGACGGGGTTATATCTACCGTTGCAAGTCATTTCGATTTTCCGAAGATAGATGACTATGTGCTGACCTACAAGGCAGAGTATAGCGGCGCGGATATAAATGATGTAAACTCTTGCGATCTCTTCTTTTCGGACGCGCCGAAGAAGTTCTTCGGATGGACGTGTCCATACTCTTCGTCGGTTCTGGAGGTCGGCATCGGGGAATGGATGCGTTCTAGGAGAAACAGCCTGGCAGTGTTTAACGCGTTTGTGCGTAACCCCATAGTAAGCAAATGGCTTAGGGGGGCGACAAAGATATCTGGGCGCGCGAGCATAATACCGCTCCAGTCAAGAAAAACAACCGTCAAGGGCAACGTGCTGCTTGTGGGCGACGCAGCCGGGCAGGTGAAGGCTACCACAGGCGGGGGGATCGTCTTCGGGACGCTGTGCGCAAAAACTGCCGCCGAAGTGATAGCAAGCCATATAAGAAAAGGGACTCCCCTTGCAGCCTATGAGAAACTGTGGAGGAAGAAATACGGGCTCGACCTAAGGATGCACAAGTTCATACACAGGTATTACTCCAACATTGGCATAGGAGGGTCTGCGCTCCTGTTCAGGCTTGCAAAGCTCGCCGGCATGGAGAACTTCCTGAGTGAATACGGCGACATGGATAGGCCAAGCCTTGTCCTAAAGAGGCTTTTTGTCAGGTAGAGAAACTTCGTCTGAAGCGGAACCCGTACAAAATTAATAAAAGGGTGACGTTTGATAGCTTTCAGACGACCATGGGGCTCACGATAGAGATACCTAAGGTTATGGTAGCCGGTAGTATAGTTTCTGATTACGACGCATCCAGGATTGTACCGATAGTTCTCCGGACGGATGCTAGGGTGATGGCAAGACGTTCCGAAGTTGTGACCTCGAAACTAGATCCAATAGAGGACGCTACAGTTTTGTGCCGCCCTGTGGACATCACGTCGAGCCTGGTGCCCCTGCCTACCTCTCGATGTGGGGAGATGGTACTTATGAGGCGCGGTGATGAGAATCTTGCCTGCGTCCATGTGGCCCGATATCTCAATATAACTTCTGCAGAGCAGGTACATGTCGGATATACGTCCGATAGCAGCTTTGTCGGAAAAATTGTGCAGGTGCAAAGTTGGGAGAAGAAGAAGGAGGATCTTGGGCTCTTCAGAGTCTTTGATGCCAGCGCACTTGCCTACCTTTACGATCCTCAGAGATACCATAGCATGGTCAGAGATATGCTACAGAAGCTTGCAGCCAGACCAGACCTGTTCCTGATGCTCGATAGCACGTTTCGGGAGCTTAGCCTCAGAGAACACACCAGAGTAAAAGTTCAGAGGTTCCGGTATGTGGACCCCATAGAGAAGCATATCAGCACGTCGCAAGACCCTATACTCCAAGGGCAGATGCCGCAACAGATGCCGCACCTACCAGAATTTGAGGGTATATTCCGATAACGACAACAAATACCAGGCATGCCGCAATAACTATGGCTATGTTCTTGTCGATTGCAATATGCTTGGCGTCTTTGCTAAGGAACATCTGGTTGATCACCTTTGCGTAATAGTATATCGACAGGAAGCTGTTTATCACCCCTATGAACGCCAGCAGCGCGTCGTTCGCGTAGACCGCACTTGAGAACAGCAGGAACTTGCCTGCGAATCCTATAAGAGGCGGTATGCCAGCCATCGAGAGCATGAATATCGTAAGCGCGATGGCTGCGAAAGCGTTTCTGCTGTACAGCCCTGCGTATTCGTCCATCGTGTTTATGTTCCTCTGCTCGAGCCAGAAGACTATCGCGAACGCCCCGATTATCATGAACATGTGGGCTATTATGTAGAAAATGCTCGCCTCTATGCCGAGCTGCGTTCCGGTAGATATGCCTATGAAGATGTATCCTGCCTGCGATATCGAGGAGTATGCAAAGAGCCTCTTGATGCTCTTCTGCATCATCGCAGCGAGGTTTCCAAAGAACATTGTCAGTATTGCTATGGAGATTAACATGTCCGATAGGAGCGGAGTGGCCTGCTTTGCTCCGTAAGCCGCAAAGACGACCATCACTATTTCGAGCATGGCGATGAACGCCACCTTCTTGTTGACACCTGCCAGCATTGCGGTTATGTTTCCGGGCGCGCCTTCGTAAACGTCCGGCACCCAGAGGTTGAACGGGAACGCCGCGCTCTCTATAGACAGCGCGACTACGAAGAGCACGAGTGCCAGGCCGAGAAGGAACTGGCCGATTGGAAGGCTGCCAGCGCTTGCCAAAGCCAGGCTAGGGTCGTAGGGAAAGAGCAGCGCAAGGGCGAAGGTGAATACAGCCGTTGCTATTGCGCCGAGGAGGAAGAGCTTGAGCGCAGGTTCCACATACCTCTTGCCGCCCAGCAGTATCATGAATGCGGTTGCAAGTATGACGGTCTCGATGCCCACGAGTATCGCTATTATCGAATATGCGAACGCCACCATGAACGCGCCGAAGGCGACGAACGAGAGCAGCATGTTGAACTGCTGCAGAGATCCGGTATGCTTGTAGGACATCAGCTCGACAAGCGCCAGGGCGATTGCTATGGATCCGAAGAGCAGGCCGCCGAAGCTGTTCGCCTGCAGTATGTGAATGAAGCCGAAACTGATGTTTATCGATGCCAGATACAAAGACGACACACCGGATACCAGGAGCAGCGCTGTTGTTGCCGCAAAGGTGAACCTTTCCTTCTTTGAGAATATGGAGGCCATGCTGGTGATTATTAGGAGTATTATGGGCACGGCTATCAGGTAGATAACAGGTTCCTGACCCGAGAGATATGGTAGCGACATTCCTACACCGCATTAATCACGTTGAGTATTATGAACGGCAGTATCCCAAATATGAAGAGCGCGGCCAACAGTATATAATAGCCAGCCTTCTGCTTTGCCCCTATGGCATCTTCGGGTTTTGTGCGCTCCTTGTTCGCAAAGAACGACCGGTTTATCACGAAGTACAGGAATGCGCCCATCAGTATGAGCGAGAACAGCGGTATCACTCCGTAAACGCCGAACGTTGCTATCCCGCCCAGGAACATCGGTACGTCCGCTATGAACCCTGCCGTTAGGGGAACGCCGGTCATGGCCAATATTCCTATCAGGAAGACGTATGAGGTGAGCTTCGCGTCGTGGGACACGCCCCTAAGGCTGTTTATGTTCCTGCTGTGGAAGATGTGCTCTATGGCTCCGGCAGCCAAGAACATCATGGCCACCGCGAGCCCATGCGCCAGCATGCCATAGAGCGCGCCGTTCAGGCCGAGGCTTGTCATCGTAGCTATCGCGAACATTATTATCGACATCTCGACTATGGTGGTGTGCGCCACGATCCTCTTTATGTCTGACTGCCGCATTATCAGGAAGGCGGCATAGAACGCAGAGACCGCGGCAAGCGCCGCTATGTATGGAGAAAAACTATGGGCTATCGGCATTGCGGTGAATATTATCAGCATCCCGAACCCCCCGAACTTCGTCAGTACCCCAGAAAGAACCATGGAGCCCTGCGTCGACGCTTCGGAGTGCGCGTCGGGGAGCCACGAGTGCAGCGGGAATATAGGCATGTTGATCATGAAGGCGGCAAAAAACAAGAGGAAGATAGACTCCTGTATGCCGACTGGCATTAACGAGTAGGCTGCCGGCAGCTGTGACAGGCTTAGCGAATGGTACGGCGCGTAGAAATACATTAGGAGTATGCCGAAAAGCAGCAGCGCGCTTGCGAAGATCTCGTAGATTATAAACTTGTACGATGCAGTCCTCCTGTTTGCGCTGCCGAGTATGTTTATCATGAAGAACGGGGCCATTACCCCTATGTCCCAGAAGATGAAGAATATGAAGAAGTTGCCTGATAGGAAGAGCCCGGTCGCGCCTATCTGGAAGAGTACGAGGAGGATGCTGGCTGACCTCTCTTTCTCCTTGCCCATGTTGCCGCTCAGTGCGGCAGTGAAGATGACAATGGAGGACATAAGCAAGAGAACCAGCGAGACCGCGTTGATCCTGAGGTTGAACCCTATGCCCAATGACGTGATATAACCGTAATTCTCATTTATGCTTGGGTTCCCGGTTATGAGGGCGGTCCCTAGGACGATTAAGACCAATGCGAGGCCGATGAATGCCGAGGCGGTAGCGAAGGATGAGCTGTGTTTCTTGAAGACGATGAGCAATGCTAGAAAAACGGCCGGCAGAGCAACCATGAGCAGCAGTATGGGGATCATGGGATCAGCACCAGCATCACAAGCACCAACACCATACCTATGGCGAGTGCCGCTATGTAAGCGTTAACGTTGCCCTTTTCCGTTATCTTTATTGTCCCTCCCAGGGCGAGCACACCCCTTCCACCGACGTATAATAGCCTGTTCAGGTACCTATCGAACGACTCTACGCCCAGAGCTGCAAGCTGCACGGCGAAGGCGATGTATGAGTATGCTGCGTTTACCGCCGGTGCGGTATGTATTAGAAGCCTTGTGTGGCTTCTCTCAGAGAGGATGCCGGCAGTTTTCTTGAACATTAGATAGGCGGCGAGGATACCGAAAAGCGAGGCGGCGGTTGCGACCAGGGCGGTGGCAATGTTTATTTTCTGCAGGTGCATGTCAAATACTAGATATACTGTAAAGGCGAGCACACCCGCAGCCAGGATTACCTGCGGTACCTGCATGCTTTTCTTTAGCGCGGAGAACCTGCCTTCGTAGACCGCCTTTGACGCCTTCTTCTGGTTCTCCATTGGTATGAACAGCCACCTGAATATATACAACGCCGTAAGGAAGTCCACCACGGTCAGTACTGCGTACACAACAGCGTTTGAAGAGGCAGCGCTGTCTACTGCGACCTTGCCGAAGAATCCGCTGAATGGAAAGATTCCGGCGATAGACAATGCGCCGATGAGTGCGCATGCAAAAAGCACCCTATTCCTGCCGAAGGAGGAGACCTTGTATATGCTAACGCTGTCGTCGTTCGACTTCATGATGGTGCCCGCGCTCATCAGCATCAGCGCCTTGTATACCGCCTGGACGGCGAAGAATATCAGGGCCGCCGGGAGGGCGTTGAGGCCGAGCGCGACAAACATCAGGCCTAGATCTTCCATTGTAGAGTATGCGAGGATTTTCTTTATGTGGTCGGACGTCAGCGCGTTTACAGCGCCTATGACAGCGGTCAGCGCGCCTATTACAAGCATGACCCAGAGAAGGTTGAGCTCGACAAAAAGCGGCAGCAGCAGAATGATCAGGAAGACGCCGGCCTTGACCATTGTGGATGAGTGCAGGAAGGCCGACACAGGGGTTGGTCCCTCCATTGCGTCGGACAGCCACTCGTGGAACGGAAATTGCGCCGACTTTGTGAACGCGCCAACCAGGATGAGCAGCGCAGCTATGACCACCAATGCCGGCATGCTCGTCAGCGCGGCTGCCTCTGAGAGTATAGCGGCGAAGCCGAAGCTGTGGAAGTAGCTCCACAACAGGAGGATTCCCGCAAGCATGCAGATATCCCCTATTAGCACGGTTGTTATTGCCTTCCGCGCTGCGGAGGGTGGTGCTTCCCTATAGTACCAGAAGCCTATCAGGAGATAGCTGGTTATGCCCAGGCCCTCCCACGCTACAAAGAATGTCAGGAAACCCCCGGACATTGCGAGCAGCATCATAGAGATCGTGAAGAGGCTCAGCTCGAAGTAGTACCGGCTCTGCTCGCTGGGCACGTCCATGTAGCCGACCGAGTAGAGGAATATCAATGGTGATATTATTGCAACGAGCAAGAGCAGGAGCTGGTTTACCGAACCGAGAGAGAGCGAAAGCTGGAACGCATACTGGCCGAGCGAGAACCAGTTGACCTGGTATGCCTGGCTTGGTATGTGCAATAGCAATAGTATCGATAGTATAGATGACCCGAGTGCGCCGGCGAGCGCCACATGTTTAGAATAACGCTCGGCCCTGTCAGACACTCCAAAAATGAGCGCGAGCGTGCCACCGACGAAGATCGGGGCAAAAATAAACAACGGGTACATATGCTCACTTCTCCCTCAGGCGGTTCAGCCTAGTTACATCCAGGCTCACCTTCATCTTTGCCAGGTACCTGTAGAAAACGACGAGCGCTATGACGTCCAGGGCGGCGATGGCCCATATCACGAAGATCAGCGATAATATATCGCCGCCTGACAGGTAACTGTAGGCCGATATTGCAATCATGGAGCTCGACACCAGTATTACCTCGATCGACAGCACCATTATCACAAAGTGCCTTGATGCCACGACCCCGGCCACGCCTATCGAAAAGAGAGCGAATCCCAGCACAAGTATGTATTCGAGCGTCATATCACCCTGAGTCTGTTGAGAATAGGTATGGCTGCGGTGGCCAGCAAGAAAAGCATCAGCGTTATGGCATAAAGTGAGATTATCGTGTATCTCGAGGTGAGCGATGAGACCACCTGCGCGGCAGAGTATGAGTTTGTGAGCGGCTGGTTCTGCGCTAGGCTTACCGTGCCGGTGTTGTATGCCCCGTAGGTCATGACGGCGAACAGCGCGATTGCTACAGCTGCGAGCGCTATGTAGTTAGTGTATTTGAAATGCGAGTAGCTCGCAGCTGCGACACCGACGAAAAGGTAGACCGACACGCCGCCGATCATTATAAAGAGCTGTATAACGGCGAGGAGAGGCTGGTTGAGGAGCAGGAATATCAGCGAGTTGACCAGGAAGACGAACGATAGGGCAACCGCTATGTGGAGCACGTCCTTGAATGCAAAGATGAGCGACGCGCCTATGACTATCAGTGCCGCCAGTATCAGCGCGATGAGGTATATCATCAGATCACAGAGGATTCAGTCACTTGAGGTCCTCGGGCCTTTTTATGAACTCCCTTCGGTCAAATCTCTCGACATCGTAATCCTTCGTTAGTACAAGGCATTCAGGCGGGCAGACCTCCTCGCAGAGCGCGCAGAAGAGGCACCTCTCCAGGTTTATCTCAGGCATCAGTTTCCTTCCACGTTCGGTATCGACCTCGACCATATTTATTGTCTGGTTCGGGCAGATCCTCGCGCACGCAGAGCAGCTTATGCAGGTCTTCATGTCCAGCTTGTGCACCCCCCTGTAGTTGTCCGTCACCGCCTCGCGCTCTTCCGGGTATTCTAGAGTTTCTGGGTGGCGCGTTGCCTCTTTTGCGACATTTGCCAGGGGTTTTATTATCATCGCAACGCCTAATGTACGAACAATACAAATGTAAGTAATAAATTAACTACTGCGAGTGGTGTCATATATAGCCAGCCGAGGCGCAGCACCCTGTCTATCCTCATGCGCACGAGCGTGACCCTGACGACTATTATGAAGACCGATATAAGCACGACCTTTATCAGAGTCCAAACGAATGGAGGCAGTATGCTCGGCCCCAGGTATCCTCCAAGAAAGAGCACGGATATCAGCAGCGCGCCTACGAACACGCGCGCATAATCCAAAAAGAGCACAAGTCCGTAGTATGGTGCGCTCACGTCGGTGAGCCAACCAGCTATCAGCTCGCTGTCGGCCTCGCGCAGGTCGAAGGGCGGCCTCTCGAGCTCCGCAAGCATTATTATGAAGAATATTACAAAGCCTATAGGCATCAGGAGGGCGAACCAGTGGGCCTGTTGCGCGGATATTATTGTGGAGAGGCTGTAGCTGTTTGCTAGCATCGCTACGGCCACTATTACAAGGAGTAGCGGGATCTCGTAGCTTATCAGCATGGCCACGGAACGCTCCGCCCCTATGGACGAGAACTTGTTCCCACTCGCCCACCCGGCCGCGAAGATCATAAGCGGCACGAAAGAGAGTATCATGAATACCACTATGAGGCCGAGGCTCGTACCGATCCCGACATAGGCGCTCGTGATCGGTATGAATGCGAGCATCATCACGAACGCAGCGACCATCGCTGGTATAGAGACGAGGAACAGCGTGCGGTCGGCGCCCGAGGGGATTATGTTTTCCTTGCTGATAAGCTTTATCAGGTCTGCCAGGTTCTGCAGCACGCCGTACTTGCCTACATACGTGGGGCCGTGCCTGGACTGCATGCGCGCCATGAACTTCCTTTCGAACCAGCTCACTAGGTATATGAATGCGCTTACAAGAATCAGCAGAGTCACCGCGAATATCAGCATCGCTATGACGACCGATAGTGGATCCAGCGCTGGAGGCGTAACAACGCCGACCAGGAGGTTCCTGACTGAGATGAAGTAGCCCTCTATGAAGCCGGAGCTGATCACGAACATCCAATCGTACGTTCTTCTACTCTCATCCTTTTATTCATTTGCTGCGTTATGAAACAGATTCATTGCTGAGCGAAAAAGCGACCCTGATACTGAAGGACGGAAGCGTCGGCATCCGTGTGAAGAGGGCCGGCATGTTCCAACTCATAACGTTCAAGATAAAAAAGATACGGCTTGGTGCAGAAGAGTTCACCGAGCTGCATTCTGAAAAGGTAATAGAGCTTGGCGAGTTGAAGAAGGTTGCCGAGGAGACCGGGCTTCCGGTGGAGGCGCAGAATGGCAGGGCGTTTCCCGAGGGGAAGGGCGCAAAGGACTTTGTATTTGTGTAGTCACACGGCCAGATTTGCTATGCTAACGGTTCCTATTGCGTATTTGGGAGTGCCGAGGGTCGTATAGTTAAGCGTGAGGTTGTAGGTCGTAGTAATAGGTGTGATTGTAATAAACGGTGTGTTATGGCACACTGTAGTCACGTTTGCTGAGTGCCCTGGGGTTATGCTCTGGTTGAGCGTCTGGTTGAACCTGGCTCCGGGATAGGCGCAGGTTATTCTTGTGAGTGTTATCGCGCTGCCGAAGTTGTTTCCTATGCGCAGGGTCGTGGTCTGGTTAGTGTGGGAGAAACTGGCCACGCTGCACGAAAGCGACTTGCTGTTTAATGCGCATGTGTTCTTGAATGGGGTGTTCCAGCCGGTGCTCCTGTTGCTCAGGTTGAGCGCCAGTATGAGCGCGAGGCCGTTCTGGTTGGCGAGTATCAGGTTGCTCTGGTTGACGAATGAATATAGAGAGGCCGTATAATTCGCCGTTATCTCGGTCTCGTTTATCAAACCAGTGGTCTCGTAGCTGTTTGCAATCGGCGAGATGAAGCTCGAGCAGATGAAGACATTGGCGCTCGGGTAGATTATCCCATTGCACGTCTGGTTCTTGGTTAAATTGATCGTATGGGCGTTCCTGCTTACGTGGCTCAGGAAGATACCGTACTGGTTGCTGAAAAGGCTAGCCGCGCCGGAGTTCCCGTCAAGATACGTCAAGGCTGATCCTAGGTATGTTGAATTGGTATAGTAGAAGTTTGATGAGAGATTCTTCAGCCTTCTGGTGGAGTTGGAGCTTGCGAGCAGGAAGGAGCTTTCGGTGTCGTTGTGCGCGGAGCTCACTATCCCTTCGCAGGTGGAATTGGTTGTGCCATTGTAGTACGAGACGATCTTGGTCCATCCTTGAGAATAGTAGAAGCATGTGCTGACCGTGTTGCTGACCCTGGCGGACATGCCGGCGGAGCCGTTCGCGCTTATGGTGGATTGCGGTATGGAGAAGCTGTTGACTATGACTCCCACCAGCTTGGGGCTCAGGGTCCCCTGCAGCCATATGGTATACGCGATTGTGTTGCCGGGATAGTACGCGATAGCTCCCTCACCTAGGTTTATCGTGCCCGATAGGTCGGATAGTGTCCTGAGCACTATGGAGCGGGCAGGGCCGAGCATGTTGTTAACCAGGCTTAGGTTGTAGCCCAGTGCTATATTAGATAGGGCGGCGGAGCCGTTACGCAGAAGAGTGAACGCCTGCGTGGATGCGATGCCGTTATTCGGTATTGAAGAGTAGGCGCGCGGGCTCTGCGGAGGGGTGACGTTCACGGAGACGGATGCTTGGGCCGCCGACCTATTTGTTATCTGGAGCACGTGCCCCGGATCTGCAATTACCTGGAATGTATAAGTTCCATTATACGGGAATGTGTAATTCCAGTATAGCGGGGCGCCCTTGCCTGGCGGGAGCGTGACATTGTAGGAGCCTATCGGGTTGCCGTTCAGGTATATCAAAAGCGGAAATTTTGACGCCGTGCCAGAGCCTGTATTGTTCACGGAAGCCCTGAAGCCAGCTGTCTGGAACGGGTACAGTGTGGGTGATGCATTCGTCTCGAGCATAACCCTTATGCTGTAGCTGTGGTTTAACTGTGTAGACAACAGGTATGCCACGGCTGCGGCTGCCACGATAGCTATTACGCAATATACCACTATGGTCTTGTATTCTATTGCCATTATTGCCTGCCCTTTAGCTCCTTTATCGCCGCCATTATCTTTTCCTTGATTGGCTGCAGCTCGGAGTTGAAATATCCTGCGACCCAAGCCTCTTCGTTGTACTTCGTGTCGGGATTCGGGTTCGACATGAAGTAGACCCCTTTTGAATTGTTCACCACGTTTGCCTTCTTGAGCTGCAACAGGTGATATCTGAGGGTCTTCTCATTCATCGGCTCCCAGTTCTTTGTTATATAATCGGAGAGTTCCTGCACGGATGGGTCCTTCTTCTCTGCAAACTGAAAGTACAGTATTGAGTCAAGGACCGCCACCGCGCTCTGCCTGGATTCCCCGGGGTTTATTATCCCGAGAGCCAGGGCGAGCCATCTCACGAGAGACCTGCGGGTCTCCACGACCTCCTTTGTGAGCATCATGTTGCGGAGGGTGATCTCGCTCTCTATGAACTTCGACTCGTTTAGCTCCATTGATTCGCCATCAGAAAAGGCACTTTGCCAGGGATTTACCTATGGTTATTAATCCGTGTTTCTAAATATCTTTCCTATATTGTTCGGTTTTGTTTCTGGAGCAAGCCTTTTAATCTGTTTTCATGAATATACCCTGTAAACTACTCACCCATAAATGGTGTGGGCTTTCCATAAGTTGAAGAAATATGTCGCACAGCAACAATCGGTTCAACAACCGCATTTGGAAACAGATGGTCGTTTACAAGACCACTCCTATTGGAAATCTGGAAGGGTTTATGGTTAATAGAATCCTTCCGCTCCAAGAGGCATTTCAAAGCAATATTCTTGCTTGCATTTCTGTCGGAGTTCATTACGACTCCGCATTCCTTGCACCTGAACAGGGCATAGTTACTACTGTCATGTCCTTTACCAACAGCACCGCAGTGGTTGCAGAACTTGGATGTATGCCAACTGTCCACAATGTCAAGCGTAATCCCCTTGTCAAAACAACGGGAGGTAAGAATCTCCTTGAACTTCAAGAAGGGCATCCTCATAACAATCTTGTTGAACCTCTTGCCCTTAGGCCTGAACCTCTTGAGGTTCTCAATGGAGATGTCAGCATCGAATCGAAGTGCAAGGTCAGTTATCCCCTTTATCATCTGACCAAGATTGGTATCAACAAAGTTCCGTTCACGAGTCTTCAATCTCTGCAATGCAGAGACATTGTTGAAGCTTTGCATTATGGAACGTCTCCTCATTATCTTCTTGCGTTTAATCCAGATATTCATTCCAAAGTAATTCTGATGGAGAACCTTACCTTTGTCGGAAAGAACGGAAACGGCAATCCTCTTTGCATTGAAGTCAATGCCGAGGACATTCTTTTTGGAGGGCAGTTCAATATCCTCTTTGGAAAGGTATGCAACGATGTCAAGATGGGAAGTCAACCCGTAGGTCTTGCATGCCCATCCATTCTTAAGAAGGTCAAAATATCTCTCAAGGTTCCTATTCTTTTTGATAGGGACAGCAATACGGTTTCGTGGATAAATTCCGAGTTCAACGAAGAACATGGAGGAGGTTTCAAAGGTCTTGCAGTTTCGTGGAACATTGAATTTGACAGTTATATGCCTCATGGAAATTCCTTTAGTCTTCACGGCAACTCTCGATATTGCAGTAACAACCTGTGTATTGAATCCAAAAGAATCCTTACATTCACGATAGAGAGTAGAATTATGGAAATCATGCAACGTAATCTTCTTTCCAATAATGAAATTGGCAAGGTCGGTTGCCTTTCTTTCGAACTCAGAGAGTTTGATACGCTTTGCAGTGGTTGGATTTCCTTGAAGAAGAATAGCACGTTCCATTCTATTAACCAAGCATTCTTAGAAGATGAGATATGTAATACTTTGCACGAAATTCATCTCACTGCTAAAGCATGTGGGCTTCCTTTCGTGTGGAATAGGTGATTATGTGGCGAGGGTAGAGATATCATTGAAGTTTGAGCCGGGCGAGCTTAAGGCGTACGCCAAGACAGAAGTATTCCTTATACTTACGCTGAAGAACACTGATGGCAAGGCGACATACTGGTGCGAATGCGACGTGACGGTAAAGCCGCCTCTCTCGCTGGCGCACGACAAGGAGCTGAACACCGGAAGGAGCAAGGTTGGCATACTGATGCCCAACGGCTCGCTCAGCAAGAGGATACGCCTCTACACGATGCCGAACAACTTCCCCGATGATTACCAGGTAGCTGTGACCTCTTTCATATACGATGCGGACGGCGCCATTGCGGAGCGTGAGGAGAAGAAGGACACGCTCCCGTGCAAATGATTAGTCTGGCCTTGTGGCCTCGTATACCTCTGCGATTCCCCTGAGCATTATGTAGACAAATAATATTCCTATCAGTACGTAGGCCGCATCAAGGAATGCGCCGTGCAGGCTGTTGGTTACATACCCCAAAGCAAGGTATGAGAATGTTATGAATTTCGCTATGCCGACCCCTCCCCTGTGCAGGTCCGATGCGTACATGACCTTTGCAAATTTTGTCTTCATCTTTGAGGAAGTGCCCTTTGCGCCCATGAGCGCGTCGACGAACGAGTGCCTCGCCACCACAAGTAGGAGTATTATGAGGGGCACTATTCCAAGGAATGTGAACAGTATCCAGAGCGCGTACTCTGTTATTCTGTCTCCGGCAACGTCAAGCCGCGGGCCGTACCACGAGGGTTTCCTGCCCCTCTTTATCTCGCGCTTGGCTATGTAGCCGTCAACCCAGTCCAGGCCGAACATGACAGCCATGGCTGGTATTATTACCCACGGTGTGACCTTCGCAAGCACCATGTAGACTATAACGAAGACCAGCGCCGTTCTGAAAAGCGTTACAGCATCTGCCCTGTTCATCGCATTATGGTCTTTCTTCAGGAATATAAACATTCGTGTCAGCTGGCACAACTATATCCTTGAGAAACCCATTATTTCCATCTGCTTGCCCGCCTTGCCAGCAATCGCGGCGATAAGCGAGGCTATGTCGGTAAGCAGTCTCATCCTCGCCCTTGTAACATCATTCTGCGGCAGGGTTGTGTAATCTTCCAGCTCTGACGTCATCTCGGCAGCTATCCTCTCCAAGAAACCGATCGCGCTCTTTGCTTCCGGAGTCTGAATAAGGATGTATGGTTTGTTTGACGGCACTGCGCCTTCTTTTTGGTTGTAGTATATAGGTTTGTCAGGCCCTTCGCTGCCATAATACCTGCCGATCAGGTGTTTGCCTATTGCGACAACCTCTGCGAGTTCCACGTAGAGCCAGTCGGATGCCTTGGGGTCTGCAGATGTTGCCTGGGCTTTCTGCACGAATGCTGTGATTCTTTTGGAGAGCTCGAGCGCCTCCTGGATTATATCCATTCTCTGATAAGGCAACGGCTTGGTCTCAGGGGTTGGTATAGCTATCACTAGTGGATAATGCTATGTTTCCAAATATTTATACTTTAGGGAAGCACAGGCCCGTATATCGGCTGCGATAGCAGGCTGCCTATCGCAACGCTGCTGAATATCAGGACGATAAGGAGCAGTATGAAGAGCGTTACAAGGTATACCCCGAAGGACTGCAGCCTGGTTATCCTCTGCTGGTTCGCTATCGCGATGACCGCGTTGAGGAAGCCCCAGATCGCTATTATTCCCAGGAAGATCACTCCGACTACCGGTATGAAGAGCAGCCAGTAGAAGGTTAGTGCTGGAAGAGCCCCGTACATCACGCCTGTGAAGGTCTTGCTCCAGTCCTTCTTGAATTCCTTGAGGAAGGACTTCCCTATCAAGTGGTATATGAGCGAGTCGATGAAGATGCCTATGGGAGGTATCACAAGCAGGAAGACTATGTCGGCCAGGAAGACGGCGCCTATCGCACCGGTTGTTGGGGCGACGCTGCTTATGAAGCTATTGAATACAGAGAAGTAGTTGTGCGGGCCGCAGTTTATGCTTGATATAGGCTGCTGGGTGCCGGCTGCAGGGCAATTGTATACCCCTGCACCATACGTCCCGTACCATATCGAGCCTACAATCAAGAAAAGTATGAAAGGTATTACCGCTACAGAATAATAGACACGGAGCGCGCCACCTATGCTCAGGTCCCTCTTTGTGTCATCTCCTGGGTGTATCAGCGATCCGAATCCATTCTTTATATCTTTTGAGAATCCCACTCAATCACAATAGTGATTCAAGAGGAAGCTTTAAATCCTTATCTGTAAAAAATGCTGGTATCCCGTCGAGCTCCGCCGTGTCAAGAACCCTTGTCTTTTCGCTCTCGAAATAGCTTTTGTAGAAGCCGTAGGCCTTGCTGTTTACAAGGACTATGGTGCTTGCGAAGCTCCCTGACCTTGAGGTCAGCATCTTCGCGGTGCTTGCCGCACTCTTCCTCCCTGTCTCGTACTCTATCGCTGCCTTCTTACCGTTTATGTAAGCGACTATGTCAGGGCCGTTTGAGTTGTTCATTGCATCTTCGAGCCCTTCCATCTTTGCCATGTTATACACTCTCAGGAAAGGTATATAGAGATTTCATTCAGGCCATTCAAGAGCTCGAGGAAAAGGGCGCCGGGCAGGGTCTGGATTGGCTTTCAGTAATCTGCTGATTTTAGATCAAGGTACGTCATAAACGCTATATCTGTTCCAATTGCTGACCTGCTGTGAATCAATCGAATTTGCGATAATTACGTTATAGCTGGAGTAACCAGTGCATGCCGCAAGATAGACATATGAGGTGAGGGGCTGACCAGATTCATAATAAAAGCCGGTTTGTGTACAGCCAGATGACAATGACACACCAGCTATCTGTTGTGGCGATGCTACTAGTACAAAGTCTACAGCAGAAGATGATGACGGATTCCAAGCAAAGTTGTACGGGCTGCTATATGCAGCGTAATCGCCTGACGACACCACAGTATAAGAGGATTGGGATACGCCAAATCCGCCAACAGCTAGACCCTGATTGCCGTTAGCCTGTGTAAGGCTGCATGTGTTTCCTGGTTGATGCCCTATAGACGTGCCTATGTAACTACCAGCATAGTTATTGTCGCCGGTCCAGGAGATAATACTATTTGCGTAGTCACCGTTTGACCCAGCACACAGATAGAGTACATATCCTGAAGTCAGAACAGCATTGCAAGTTGTAGATTGACATCCACCTATACCATTATATACGTAGGTCGGGGTGAGGATTGTGGTGGTGGTTGAGGAGGTTGTGGAAGTAGTGGATGTAGTCGAGGTAGTGGAGGTGGTTGACGTAGAGGTTGTTGTAGATGTGGTAGAGATAGTGGTAGAGGCCGAAGCTGAGCTTGTTGAAAGGGTCACGGTCGCGATCTGTGCGAATTGCTCACCCGATATCCCCTGTTGCATGTACTCTGCCCACAACGCGCCGCTTTGGGTGAACGGCGATGCACAGGATGCGGTGCCGGAGTTGAGCACAACCGGCGAGTTAAGCGTTACTTGGAATTTGCTGTCCGATGAAACCACGCCTGTAGCGGAATAGACGCATCCTGTCAATCCCGAAGGGACGTTGCTAGGCACTCCGCCTCCAGATACAAAGAATATGCTGACCGACTGCCATGTCGTTCCTGTTAGTTGGCCCACGGTAGCAGTAAACGTGCCGGAATTCAACACAGGCACTGAACAGATATATCCGGTAATAGACGTGCAGGTAGTGCCATAGAGGGTGCTGCTGCTGAAGACACCCAACGAGAATAGCGCGCCGAGCACTATCGCAATTATGAGTATCGCCCATCCGTACGTCATCAGGTATTCCATTGCGGACTGGGACTTGGACGGCGATTTTAGGATGGATTTCTGATTAAACTTTTTCCTAAAAAGTTTACTCTCTCTCTCTCTGAGAATTAGCGCGCGAAATGTTATGCTTGAGGGGCATGTTCTCTGTAATGGTTTATTGTGAGGGAATATATTACTGCCTGTAGCACTGCATCAGGAACTCTGCCTCCTTAGCCCATCTCCATCGCCTGCTCCGCGAGGCTCACGGTGGGGCGCGCATTTAGGCGTATGCCACCGGCATGCTTACGACTACATTTCTCAGCTCCTTAGCGGATATCCTCTTCTTTGCGTTGAGTAGCTCGATGCCCAATAACCTGCCCTTCTTATCCAAGTCTATTATCGTATCGTTGTCGATTTTCTTGTTCCTGAAGAACTTGCCATCTTGGAATTTTATGTACAAAGCGTCCGCCTTCGGGTCTAAGCTTATTTTCATCCTATTCGCCCCAGTATACTGTTATCACCACTATGCCGCCCCCTTCCTCTTTGTATATCACGCTTATTTTATCGCTGTTTACCTTTTTAACTGCTTGCATCCTGCCATCGTGTGCATCCAGAAGCCTGTCTGGTCTGGTAACTGCCAGCTCTATCCATTCTTCCCTGATTTTTCTGAGCGCAATCCTGTCTTTTGCGTGTGCGGTGTAAATTAGGCGCATGAACGTTTAGCGGCGTCCAGCAATAAATACCTTTCCTCAGCCTGCCGTCCCCTCAAGCCGCGGCCTGCCTTCAACCATCTGCTTGCAGCCCAAAGAAACACATCAGGATTAGCCCCTTTCAGCTATAAAAACACCGCTACGGGGCGATGTACCAGGATATCCATGAGTTCGTGTAGTTGACATTGGTGGCCGTTCCGCCATTGCCGTTGCCGGAATAATCCTGCGCATTTCCATTGAGCGGCCACCAGCCTACGAGGCCCTAGAGGTATATCGGGGCGCCGCCGCTAGGCTCATACTCCTCCATGACGCGCGTCCCCTTCCCTGCATCTATAGCATAGATCATGCCTTTCAAGATCCGAGGAAATCGCCGGGCAGTTCGCTTATGCTCAGCACCTTCACATTCTCGTTGCTGAAATAGCTCTTGTAGAACGCTGCGGCATTGTCGTTCACGAAGACTATCGTGGCTCCGAATTCTTCTGCCCTTGAGGCAAGCATCCTGGCAGTGCTCGCTGCGCTCTTCCTCCCTGTCTCGTACTCTATCGCTGTCTTTTTCCCGTTTATGTGCGCCACTATGTCAGGCCCGCTTGAGTTGTTCACTATATAGTGCCTGATTCCAAGCCCGGATAACTTATCAGATATCTTCCTGACGTTGAGCTCGTGCTCCAGGCTCTTCGACGGGTTCTTTTTCATTACCCAGGCCTTTCCATTATCCTCCATTTTCTCCACGACTCCCTGCTCTACAAGCCCTTCGATAGTTTCATCGCCTATCTCACGGCGCGCCTCCTCGTACTCGGTCGGCTCGAGCATCTTGAAGGCCTCGGCTCTGCCTGACCCGCTGCCTGCCGGCACGGCCGCACCGTCTATTATCCTCTTTACCTGCTGCGCGTCCGACGTCTCCACTATCATTGCGTTCTTCATCGTTCCGCTAACCGCGATGACCTCGTTCTGCTTGAGCGTCCTTATCTTGCTCCTTATGAGGTCCCTGCCTTCGGACTCGTTGCCGGACATCGCATTCGCTATGTAGTTGACCTCTGCCGGGTCCCTCGAGTAGAAGGATATCAGCGTGGAGGCGTTGGCGAGTATCTGCCTGTCGAGGTTCGAGGTCAGGTGGGTGGCTATTATTACGCCAGCTCCGTACTTCCTGCCTTCCTCTACCATACTGGTTATGACGCTGCTGCCCCTCTGGGAATTGAGCAGGAACTGCGCCTCGTCTATCATTATGAAGAGCCTCAGTCCCTGTTCCTTCCCGTTCTCCTTCATGCTCAGGTAGATCCTCCTGAGAAGCTCGTGTATGTATATTATGCGCGCCTCGGGGCTCTTGAGCCCTGCGAGCGAGAACGAGCTGATCCCGGAGCTGAGCGAGTCCATCGGCACTGGGTCCCTCATGAATGCGCCTGTGCTGAGCAGCGAGACCTTCTCCTTGAGGTGCAGTAGCGTGTTCTTTTCGGAGGCGGTCCTTGCGTTGTTTATGAATATTACGAGCTCTGCCACCAGGTCAGCCATCGTTGGCGGTTTTGCGGGGCCTGAGCCGCGGACCTCGCCCTTCCTGTATGTGTAGTGCAGGCACTGCCCCAGCTTCGTCGCCTGTATGTGCCCCAGTGAGTATACCCTCTTGAATAGCGAGACTATCTCGGCTATCCTCTCCTGCTTCGAGAGGCCGTTTAGCTCCAGTATGTTTATTCCTGAACGAGAGGAGTCATAGACCTTGCCCCGAAGCGCAGTTACAAGGCGTTCGTGCTCGTTGTGCGCGTCGAATATTATGGCCGGCGTGCCCATCCTCTCTATGTCGATCAGCATGGACTTGAAGAGTGTGCTCTTGCCGTAGCCGCTCATGCCCACTATGACAATGTGCGGGTTAGGCTCCCTGCTCGGGTTTATCGTTATCTCTTTCCTGCATTTCTTCCACGCGGGGCCGCAGTATGACTCGACGCGGGTGTGGCTGCCGTTCGGCCTGCATATTATCTTCCTGCTGTTCCTTAGGATAAACATTGACCTGCCTATCCTTATCGAAGGCGCGTTAGCCTTCCTGAAAACGCTGAAAAGTTGGGTTATTTTGTTTAGGTATTCCATCATGGTATCACGTAATTTGCGGAAAACATCTCAGTTAATAAATATTCTTTGACTAAGGAATAGCAAGCCAGGGTGGCAGAATCTGGTATCGCGCCGGTCTTGAGTTTACAAAACATCAAGAGCTGATCCGTGATGCAAAAAGAAAACCGGTGCCCGCAAGGGCTTTAGGGTTCAAATCCCTACCCTGGCGATTCTCGTTCGTGGCTGGGTTAAAATCCCTACCGCAAGCTTTTATATATGTTATTTTGGAGGATATGTGCGTTGATATGGGTGAGAAGACTCTCGCTAAAGGAATATTACTTGGAGTTATTGTAGGTTTCATAGCCACAATGATCTATTTTGTATCACTCAGTATAGAGAGCACGCATTATTTCACCCTTCCGAATTGGACACTCTATACAATTCCTCTATTTTTCTTTATCGTTTTGATTGTTACAGCCATTCTTGCAGTTGAAAATAAAATAAAGATCAAGATACAGTTAAGCACGTTATGGATGTTTGTCGCTGGTTTATTTGCTGGCGCAATTTCATTATTCATAACAAGGTCATATATATACTCGCCTAACCCATGCCTGCTCGTTCCTCCGCCACTTCCATTTGCAGCAGCGCCTATACCTCCTAAAATTTTTGTTGTTGGTATCCGCTTGTTGGCCATAATTCTTAAAAAGAAATGTAAAAATATAACCTACTCGGATATTT
>VFSW01004704.1_pt1 | contig 20340 bp, 16 predicted proteins | sample 5358111 | NCBI WGS metagenome assembly VFSW01 (sample SAMN11554181, study PRJNA540505) | mine drainage metagenome | isolation source: sediment from site ElyBrook_90M | place: USA: Ely Copper Mine, Vershire, VT | collected 2017 | reverse complement strand
ATGTATGATAGGTACCAGCCTCATGCAGCAAAATTGCAGGGCGCAAAAGGACGATTCCCTCATGCTGCGCAAAATAACAAACGATATTCTGCTGCACGGGCAGTGTTACCCCTGGCTGGGCTATATGTGCAATAAAATTGGGCCCCGTTTGAGCGGATCGCCCCAGGCCGCCGCCGCAGTGGAGTATGTTTACCAGCTTATGAAAAGCCTGCATGCCGACACAGTATATAAACAGGATTGCATGGTTCCGCACTGGATAAGGGGCGATAAGGAAACTGCTAAAATATTAACAGACAACGCAGGCGAATTTTCAGCCGCCATCTGCGCCCTGGGCGGCTCCGTAGCCACCCCGCCCGAAGGAATAACCGCAAAGGTGGCAGAAGTGGACAGCTGGGACGAACTGAAACAACTGGGAACAGCGGGCAGGCTGAAAGGCAAAATAGTATTCTACAACCGCCCGTTTGATGAAACACTTGTGCAAACCTTTGCCGCCTATGGCAAGGCGGTCGATCAGCGGGTAAACGGGCCCAGCGCCGCAGCACGGTACGGAGCCGTGGCCACTATTGTAAGGTCAATGACCAACAGGCTCGACGACAACCCGCACACAGGAAATATGGGATACAACGACAGCCTGCCAAAGGTGCCCTGCTGCGCTATTTCAACCATAGGCGCCGAACAGCTTCACCGGCTGCTGAAAGCGGACACAGGCCTGCGCTTTTATTTTAAGATGGACTGCCAGACACTGCCCGATGAAAAAAGCAGCAATGTGGTAGGCGAGATTAAAGGAAGCAGGCATCCCGAACAGATCATTGTGATAGGAGGACACCTCGATTCATGGGATCTGGCACAAGGCGCCAACGACGACGGCTCCGGCGTAATGCAAAGCATAGAGGTGCTTAGGGTGTTCAAAGCCCTTGGCATAAGGCCGGAAAGAACAATAAGGGTGGTGGCATTCATGAATGAGGAGAACGGCGACAGGGGAGGACAGAAATATGCCGAACTCGCCAAACTCCATCACGAAAAAACAATAGCCGCCATAGAATCGGATGCAGGAGGCTTTTCGCCGAGGGGATTCGGAATAACGGGTGAACCCAAACAAAGAAAGGAAATTCAGGCCTGGGAAAAACTGTTCTATCCCTACGGCGTGTACGATTTTACCGGCGAAGGCGGAGGCACCGACATCGACCCGCTTAAGGATCAGGGAACCATACTTATAGGATTACTACCCGATTCGCAACGGTATTTTGACATACACCACTCGGCCATGGATACTTTTGAAAACGTAAATAAAAGGGAGCTGGAACTGGGAGCCGCATCGCTTGCCATGATGGCCTATCTTATATCCGAACAAGGACTTTAATATTCCTGAAGCATACAATAACACAGAAAAACGATTAAAATAAACCCCATGAAAAAATCAGGTATTGCCAGAAGCGTAATGTTGATAATAACCGGTTTGGCTTACATCCTTGTGCAGTCCTCATTCATTACTCCCCCAAAAGGCGACGACGAGCTGGATATGCTTAAAAGCAGCACCCTTGTTGTTGTATTGCTGGAAGAAAACCCTAAGACCGACGCGAAGCTGAAACACAACATTGCCAAGCTGAAAGTTTACCAGGACTATATAAAAACCTATAACGATAACATAAAGGCGCTTGCCGCCAAGTACTTGAGCATATCCGCCGGCATAACCTTTAAAACCATGAGCGAGGTGATAAACCTTAGCCAGAATGAAAGGGAGAGCTATTCCTACCTGATGTACGACCGCTCGCCCGTATCCATGCCCGGCGGCGGACCCCTCACCAATTTCGCCTTCGACTTTTACGCCAAGCAGCAGGAAGAACTGCAGGGGATGTCGGACGATTACAAGGATCTGATAACCTTTGACGCGGCCGACCCCAAGTACCACGGCGAAGACGACTACCGCCGCCTTGAAGTGTATGCAAAGAGCAAAAAAGGAGCAAGCGTGTTAATGTTCATGGAAAGTTTGGATATGATTGTGCCCACACAGGGTAGCCTGGCGCTTTGCCTTACGGGCATTCAAAAACAGTTTAACGACGTTAATAATCCGCCGGAGGCAAAAGGTAAAAAAGATGAGGAAAAAGAGGCTGCCAGGGAAAAAGCAAGGAAGGACGTAGCCATTGCAAGACGCAAAATGCTGCTCGTATGGAAGGATGAACTTGCAAGAGGCGTAACAGAACTGAAAATAAAACCCAACTACGCATACCCCTTCAAATTAGTAAGCCGCGAAGAATTTGATCAGGCCATACTGACTAAAGACACCTCATGCTGCCTGCTGGTAATGTATCCGGCAAGCAAAACACAGGGAGAATACAGGGCAACGGTGAACTACGAACACCGCATTGTGGATGCCGAAACCGATGAGGTTCTTGTGGCCGCGGTGCCGGAAGTAAGGAACGGACGCATGCCCCCCTCATATCAGAAAATTACCGACAAGCAGTTTAAGGATCTTGTAACGGCCGAAGATGACGAAGTGAAATAATGCATCCACTTCATAATGTCTTCATCTGCAAGATATAATATTGCTTCATAAAATAACCAACCCTTAATTCAAATTTTATGAAAACAAACCAGCTTCTTACCGCAATCGCAGCCCCCCTCTTTGTGGGATTTGCTGCCTTCTCCACCACCGCATCGGCACAAAACGGAAATTTTGACAAGACCAACCCCCGCCGCGCACAGGTGAACAACAGGCTTAACAACCAAAACGCCCGCGTGGACAACAAAGTGGACAACGGCAAAATGTCGAAAGGCGAAGCCGCAAAAATCCATGGACAGGATCATGCCATCCGCAAGGAAGAAAGAAGGGATGCAGCAGCTAATCACGGACACATCACCAAAGCCGAACAGCAACACATCAATCACCAGCAAAACCAGGTAAGTAAAGAAATCAAAAACCACTAAGAGAAAGTTTCTTTGAATAGTAAAAGTCCGGCCGCTAAAGCCGGACTTTTTTTATAAAGTCATTTGCCTGATAATACCTTTGGAACAATGGACTGTTCCGCACCTGTATAGCCACCGGGCGATGTTCCGTTTTTATTATTCGCATTGCCAAAGAACCTCATTTTATTATGGCCGGAACGGGTATCGGTTCAGTTGGAAAAATGGTTTGGGGTAGAAAAATAATAAAGCATCTGTAAAATTAAATTCAAACGGATACAATAACAATAAAGGCCGGAGTACCGGTAATGCAAACTATTTGCGAAATTTGCGCTTCCTGCGAACCCTTTTTCTTTACCCTATGCCTGAACGCCTCACATTATTTGCCGATGTAATTCTGCCCCTTGGTGTGCCCAATCTCTATACGTACCGTGTTCCTTACGAGATGAATGATTTGGCTAAGCCCGGTCAGCGGGTGGTGGTGCAGTTCGGTAAAACAAAGTTTTATATGGCTTTGGTGAAGCGGGTGCATCAGGAGGCTCCGCAGGGCCGCAGCGCCAAGTATATTGAAGATTTTCTGGATACAGAGCCGGTGGTGAACGACCTGCAGCTTAAGTTCTGGGACTGGCTGAACGCATATTACCTGTGCAGCCCCGGCGATGTGATGAATGCCGCTCTTCCGGCAGGGTTGAAATTCGGCAGCGAGACAAAGATTGAAAAAAATGATGACCTGCATCTTGAGGAGCTGGATGAAAATTATTTCAGCCCCAGGGAATGGGTACTGATGACCCTGCTGCACGATAAGAACGAGATTACCCTCGGTGAAGCCATGAGCGCACTCGGCATTAAGAACGTGCAGCCCGTAATACAGTCGCTGATAAACAAGGGAGCTGTGCGCGTAAGAGAAGACATAAAGGAAAGTTACAAACCCCGCATGGAACCCTTTGTGCGCATGAGTCCTTCGGTAAGCGGCGACAGCCTGGCTGTGCTCATGCAGGGCCTGGAAAAGAAAGCCTACAAACAGCTGCAAACCCTGCTTGCCTTTATGACCCTGTCGGGATGGCACACCGGCAAACCGCAGGACGTAAAGAAAAGCAAACTTCTGCTTCAGCCGGACGTGAGCGCGCAAAGCCTTACCCAGCTTGTAAAGAAAGGAGCGCTTGAAATAATTGAAACGGAAGTATCGCGGCTGCCCCGCTACCACGATGCCGTGCAGAAGGCGAACGAACTAACCCCCGCACAACAGGAGGCGCTGGAGCAAATCAGCGGTTTGTATAAAACCAAGGACACTGTACTGTTGCACGGGGTAACTTCAAGCGGCAAAACTGAATTATATATGCGCCTGATAGCGCAAGTACTGGAGCAGAACAGGCAGGCGCTCTACCTGCTTCCGGAAATAGCCCTTACCGCGCAGCTGGTGCAGCGCTTAAGGAAAAGATGGGGCGATAAGGTGGGCGTGTACCACTCTAAGTACAGCGACAGCGAGAGGGTTGAAATATGGAAATCAATGCAGCAGGGCGGCGGTTACTCTATCATTGTAGGGGCGCGCTCCGCCTTATTCCTGCCGTTTGAAAGGCTCGGGCTTATTATAGTGGACGAGGAGCACGACGGCTCATACAAGCAGCACGACCCGGCTCCGCGATACCATGCGCGCGATTCGGCCATATACCTTGCCCGCCTGCACGGAGCAAAGGTGATGCTCGGCTCGGCTACGCCCTCGCTTGAAAGCTTTTACAATGCGCAAACGGGCAAGTACGGACTGGTAACCATGACCAGCCGCTACGGAGGAATGGAGATGCCCGAAGTTGATGTTTGCAACGTGGCCGAGGAAAAACGCAAGAAACTGATGAAGTCGCTCTTTTCGCCCTATCTGCTGAAACACATAGGCGAGGCGCTGGCAAAAAAGGAACAGGTGATACTCTTCAGAAACCGGCGCGGGTTTGCACCATTTATGGAATGCAACGTATGCGCCCACGTTCCCCAGTGCACCCACTGCGATGTGAGCCTTACCTACCATAAAAAGGCAGGCTTGCTTCGCTGTCATTACTGCGGTTATACAACCACGCCGCCGAAGACCTGCCCCGCCTGCGGCAGCCCCAATATACAGGTGAAAGGCTTCGGCACCGAAAAGGTGGAGGAGGAATTGCAATTGCTCTTTCCGGATGCGGCGGTGGAACGCATGGACCTTGACTCCACCAGAGCCAAGCACGCCCATGCCCGCATCATTAGCAGGTTTGAAGACGGAAGCATTGATATACTTGTAGGCACGCAAATGGTTACCAAAGGACTTGATTTCGATAATGTGAGCGTGGTGGGGATTCTTGACGCCGACACAGCTTTGCACTTCCCCGATTTCCGTTCGCCGGAAAAGAGTTACCAGCTTATGGCACAGGTGAGCGGCAGGGCAGGCCGGAAAAACAAAAGAGGCAGGGTGATCATTCAAACCAATGACCCGGCGCACCCGGTGATACGGCAGGTGGTGAACAACGATTATGCGGGGATGTATGCCGAACAGATTGAAGAAAGAAAAAAATTCCTTTACCCGCCTTTTTCGCGGCTTATTGACTTAACCCTGTCGTTGAAAAGCCACGAAGAACTGGACGCCCTTGCCCCTGAACTGGCCGCCGCGCTGAAAAAGAAATTCGGCGCCGACAGGGTTTTGGGGCCGGAATACCCGCCGGTGCAAAGGGTGAACAACCTTTACCTGATGAAGATACTCATTAAGATTGAAAAAGAAAAAAACATAGCGAGGGTGAAGGAGATGCTCACCTCAACGCTGAACGATTTTTACCGGAAGGGAAACGAATATGCGCGCATCCGTGTTAAGATTGACGTGGACCCGCAGTGAAATTATTCAGGCTGATGTTGGTGTACCACTATATCTATTCCTTATTAAATGACTATATTTGCACTATGAAAACCATCTCGAATAAAACTGCTCACCTACCCCTGATTGTTGAACAGGATGAGGATAATATATATATTGTAAGTTGCCCGATATTTAAGGGATGTCATTCTTATGGCAAAACAATAGATGAAGCGCTTGACAATATCAAAGAAGTAATTGAAATTTGCCTTGAAGAAGAAAAAGGGAAAAAAGTGCGCTCCTCAAATCGCTTTATCGGCTACAGGGAAATGGAAGTCCGGATGAAGAAATTGAGCGCGTAAAATCATGTCGGAACATCTTCCTGTAATTTCCGGTAAAGTATTTATTAAGTTTCTCGAAAAGATTGGATTTACTTTGGTGCGGATAAATGGTTCACATCATAGATTAAGGCACCCTGATGGAAGAGTTACCACAGTACCTGTTCACAGAAATATGGATTTACCAAAAGGATTACTTAGGAAAATCATAAGGGAAGATTTGAAAATGGATAATGAGGATTTTCAAAAACTCTTTATACAATTCGGCAGGTAATTTCGTTAATAAAATAAAGCAGATGCTTAAAGCAATAATACCTGTGAAATGTGGAATGGGCGGAGACGGATTATAATAAATGCGGCCCCGCAGTGAAATTATTTGTTGCGCAAAGTCGATAGATATTCCAAAATGCCCTTATAGTATGCCTCTGCCACAATTTCAATCCTTTTTGGATAAACGAACCCCTCGAAATTGCCATCGTTCGCAGTTAAGAGGCGGCACTCCTTATCATTGTCCTGATAGAGGGCTTCGCCATATACCAGGGTTCCGTGGGTAAGGCGCGTAAGGGCAAGGTCTCTCGAATACACGCCTTCAGCAGTGGTCGGAAGGCAGTTTTTGGTAAGATATTCCGCATCATCTTTTGCGGCTACAGGTATGCCCAGACCGGCAGAAAGACGCTGCACCACCAGTGAGCTCAAGCTTACAGAATGTTCTATGCCATGGCTTATCAGCAAACGCAAAAAATTGAGCCGGCCGGCTTCCGTTTCAAGGTCTTTTGAAACCACACAGCCGCCTACAAAAGCCATCACAAAATCTTTTGGTGTAGTTTGCCTCCAGCCAATATTGCGTTCATTTACATTATAGTGGATGATTACCGACAGGTCGGGGTGGAAACGGTTCATTTTTTTAGCCCTTTCGGCCATGTCCACCGAACCGAAAACTTTTGCGAACAGCACTTTGTCGCCAAGGCGCAGCCGGAGCAGCCTTAGCTCTTTAGGCGACAGCAGGCCGGCTTTAACAAGGCTGTCGGCATAAGCGGCTCGCCGTATTCTCCTTTTCCATTCGCCGAAAGTAATATCGAGCGACGACAAAGCGGTATCGTTGCGGGTAAGCATAACCAGCGCCCCTTTCAGTTCCAGTTTCTTTTTAAGGAGCAGCGCCGTAAAAAAGGTAAGGTTGCCTTCAATGAGCCTGAAGGTGTCGCATTTGCCGTTGGCATGGCACTGCAAGGTCATGCACCTGCTTTCGGTATTGCCCATGGCATAAGTGCCGCCGATGTGCCCGGGGTCTATGGCCACCCTTAATCCAGCCAGGGGCATGTCTTCCGACTGTGGCTTGCCGCCGGAATGGAATGTGTGCTGTGCAGGGTTTGAATCGCCGGAGGTGCGGCTGTGCCGCTTGCGGAGTTCGCGGAGCATACTTTTCAGTTCGCCCTCCGTCATGGTGTCTATCACACCCGAGAGGTATCCGGCATCGCTCCAGCTTAAGGCGAATTCGGGGCTATCGCTTTTGTCTCTTATCTGTGCATGGCTATAAAGATATAAGCTGTCGCCGGTGAGCCGCACATAGTTTTTCACAGCGGCATCCTTCGAAAAAAAAGCATTCAGTTTGGCAAAGGTTTGTTCGCGTACAGACTGCCCCCTGGCTGCACCGGCAAAGATTATAGCAAGCCACATAAGCGGCAGAATAACGGCATTTGGCAGAAAAATGAGTACTTTGCGGCGGAATATCCGTTTGATGAACAATATGTTAAAAGCTGAAGACATACACGGTACCGATTTTACGCCGGAACTTAAGTTTACTGCCGCCCGCAGCGGCGGTAAGGGCGGCCAGTATGTGAACAAAGTTTCCACGAAGGTAGAACTTCATTTTGATTATTTGCAGTCGGTTTTATTAAATGATGAACAAAAAAGGTTCATAAGTGCGAAATTAAGAAGATACATCAACAAGGAAGGCATACTGAAGATAACATCCGACGGTGAAAGAAGCCAGCTTCAAAATAAGAACAACGCCATAAAAAAATTCCTTACCCTGTTGGAATCGGCGTTCAGAAAACCGAAAAAGAGAATAAAAGTGAAGCCCGGTGCGGCGTATCACAAAAAGAGGCTCGAACGGAAAAAGATACAGTCGCGTAAAAAGGAAAGGAGGAGAGCCATACACGGCGAATGATGATTTTTTTTGCACGAACTGCTCATTGTAAAGGGTTAATTGTAAATTTGCCATATTCTTGCCCTGATGGAAACCCAAGGGTTTAAGAATATTATATAACAAATGAAACGAGGCCTTAAAGCATTACTCATTACTTTCGCAACCACTGCAAACATGGCAACAGCTATGGCGCAGGGTACGCCCTGCCTGCAAAAAGAGGTGGCATACAAGGCCGGCAAGCTTTCATTTTCGGCCTGTACCGGCGATTTTAATAATGATGGAAAAGAAGATATAGCCGTGGTGAACTACAACGGCGACAACGTAACCATCATGCTGAACAACGGCAACGGTACTTTTGCCAGCCCTGTAAGCTATCCCGCAGGCCACTACCCTGCTTCGGTAAAGGCTGCGGACTTTAACGGCGACGGCAAACTCGATCTGGCGGTGGCAAATGTGGGCAGCGAAACCATATCCATATATATAGGCAAGGGCGACGGCACCTTTGAACCAAAAAAAGACATGCCCGGCGGCGCCTTCCCCTGTTTTGTGGCCACAGCCGACTTTAACGGAGACAAGAAAACCGACCTTGCCGTGTCCAACGACAGCAGCAACGTGGTAACCATTTACCTCGGCAACGGCGACGGAACATTCAGCACCAAAGGCGCATTTCATGTAGGCGAGTACCCCTCCGCCATGACCATAAGCGACCTGAACGGCGACGGCAAACTGGATATAGCCGTAACCAATACCGGAGGCAACAGCATATCGGTACTTCCAGGAAACGGCGACGGCACCTTCGGCAAAGACGCTGAATACCCCGTGGGCAGCTACCCAAGCGGAATTGCAGCAGGCGACTTTAACGGCGACGGCAAATTGGACCTGGCAGTAGCCAACAGTGTTAATGCAAGCATTTCCATACTCAACAACAAAGGCGACGGCACCTATGCCAGGGCAATAAACTATGCTGCAGGCGGAGGCGGACCCATATCCATCGTTTGCGCCATGTTCAACAAAAACGGTTATTCCGACCTTGCCTGCTGCAATGCGGGCACCAACAACATATCCATATTCCTGAACGACGGCAAAGGAACCTTTCCTGCCCCGATAAACAAGCAAACCGGCATTTCGCCCATTTACATCCTCGCCGCCGACCTCGATCACGACGGCAATATGGATGTAATTACCGTTAACAATAACGAGAACGGAAGCGTGTCGGTGCTGCTGGGCTGCAAGCAATAGGCGGATTATACTTCCGCATTACCATACAAGTGATTATTATATTCGCGCCCGGTTTTAAAACCAGAGCCAAATAATTCTATATTTGCCCGAATTTTAGAAAGCGGTTTATGGAGAACACTACAATTAAGGTAAGGCATCCGAAAGCATTATGGATCCTTTTTATGACGGAAATGTGGGAGCGCTTCGGGTATTACCTGATGGTGGGCATTTTCTTCCTCTATCTGATAGACCCGCGGCAGCACGGCGGTAAAGGTTTTGACGCCGCCATGGCAGCCGATATTGTTGGCTCCTACATTGCACTGGTTTATCTTACCCCGTTCATAGGCGGGCTGATAGCCGACCGCTTTCTGGGCTACCGCCGCTCCATTATAATAGGCGGCTCGCTGATGGCCATAGGTTATTTCGGGCTGGCATTGCCGGGCAATACGGCCATGTACATTTCACTTCTTCTTGTAATAACAGGCAACGGCTTTTTTAAACCCAACATAAGCACCCTCCTGGGCAACATATACAGCGCCGAAGAACTGAAGCCTAAAAAAGACGGAGCCTACAACATCTTTTACATGGGAATAAACATAGGCGCATTCTTCTGCAACTTTGTGGCCGCCCTGTTAAGGAACAAATATGGCTGGGGCTACGCCTTTGCCGCCGCCGGGGTAGGTATGACCATTGGACTTGGCATTTTTATAAGCATGATGAAAGAGGTAAAAGCCGGCGATGTGATAAAGCCCGTTCAGAAAGAGGACATGCCTTTGAGCAAGATATTCCTGTACGTATTCGCCCCTGCCATTGCCGCCGGAGCCATTGGCTGGAACATGGGCCACATCATTGGTCATACCCTGTTCAATTCCAAAAGCGACGATGCCTTTATGTTCGCCTGCGTACCCATTATTTATTTTTATGTCAGAATCCTGTTCCAGTCCAAAGGGCAGGACAGGAAAGGACTTGGCGCCCTGCTGTCCTTTTTTGCGGTAAGCATTGTGTTTTGGGTTATATACAACCAGAACAGCACCTCGCTCACCATCTGGGCCGAAACCTATACCAACCGCCACATGCCTAACGCCGCCGTTAAATACACAAAACCCGTTGGCATGCTTCAGTCCGTTACAACCGACTCCATGACCGTGGACAAGATAGACAACCACTTTGTCGATCAGCTCGACGCCAAAGGCAATACAGTAGAGGTAAAAGGCCTGTCGCCCTATCTGCAGAACCTGCCCAAAGACCAGTGGCCCAAGCCCGGACAAAAGGAGAATCTCATTTCCACCGAGTTATTTCAATCTGCCAACCCTATATACATTGTCATCTTCACCCCGCTGCTGCTCGGCCTGTTCGGTTTCCTGAAAAGAAAAAACAAGGAGATTAACACCCCGCTTAAAATTACTTTAGGCATGATTGTAGCCGGCCTATCGTCGCTCACCATGTATTTTGCCGCCGAAAGCACCAACATATACATTGACAAAACGAGCATGAGCTGGCTCTTGAGCACCTATGCCATATTTACCGTTGCCGAACTGATGATCAGCCCTATCGGCCTGTCGCTCGTTTCCAAACTGGCTCCTGCGCGGCTCACCGCCGTAATGATGGGCGCCTGGTTTCTTGTAAACTCCATTGCAGGCAAGGTATCGGGCATGATGGCGAGCTACTGGGACAAGTTCAGCGATAAGGGAAATTACTTCCTCATATTGTTTGCCCTGGCGCTGGTATCGGCCGTGGTAATGTTCCTTATGGTGAAATGGCTGGCCTCTGTGGTAAGGGAGCTTACAGGCAGCAACTGATACTTGTTTGATTAAGCGAAGCACAGGCAGAATCTTTTTGATTATTTTATACAGGGCGTGCCCCCATGCTGCGCAAGGGGTCGGGCTATACGGTACAAGTCCTCGTCCCGTCAGATAGCGGGACTGCGGGCTTTCCCCTTCTATCCCTCACGCGGAAGAAACGGTTCGGGGTTACTCCCCGCTATGTTCAATTTAATGATTTGTGCTTACTCCACCACAAACTTCCCCTGTGCGATGAAGCTGCCTCCGGCATCGGTGATGCGGTAGAGGTATAGCCCCTTTGCATAGCCCGATGTGTTCAGGTAATAGGCGCCGTTGCCCATGGAGGCCGTGGTCATCTGCCTGCCTGCCACATCAAATACGTTCAGTATTCTGGTGCCGGAAGCGTTGGCGGGCATAAAGGTAATCTGCGAAGTGCAGGGGTTTGGATATACGCTGATACCGCCCTGTTTTGCATTCACCGTGCTTACCCCGAGCGGCCCCTGGTACCATAATACATTTACCACATTTTTACCGGTGCTGTCCATTTTCATTTGTACTATGGGGTAATTTACGGCATTGGCGAACCATACGTATTCATACGACTTTGTGGGCTTTGGCGAGGAAGGATAGTACGACCACTGGTGGGTGATGGTATTGTGCACAAAGAGGCTGTCCTTATCCAGTTCGTAATGCTTCTGCCGCAGCACGGAATAGGTTCCCGAGGGGGTGGTTACCGATCCCCAGGCATCAATGGTGTCGGCATAATTGAACTGCAGGTGGGCCTTGCCCGAATCGAACGGAGGGGAGTGGAATGCCATGGCGCCGGTTGAAACATTGGTGGTTCCCGAAATATGGTTGAGATAATTGGCCGGCAGCCCTATTTCTTCGAGGGGCGGTGTAAACTGGGCATCAATATTGTAGCCTGCAATGGAGGTAACGCCTACAACCGAAAATGCGCTTGAGGTGCTGGAGAGGAATGTATAGCCCGCCGTGTCGTAAATACTGTCGGCAAGGTTGGCAGCCGGAAATTTGCCTGCATAAGGCGTGGATGCCGCTGTTACAAATGTGGTGGTTTGCGACGAACTGTTGTTCAGCGCGGAGAAGTTCCAGTTTACGCTTGCGCCTGAACTGCCCGGTGTTACCGTAGGAGAAAGGTCGTAGTTGGAAACAACCGTTATGCCCGCCTTGGGCATGTCTGCCTGGGTAAGGGTAATCTGTGCCGTAACCGGATAGGCAAAGGCCATGGCCCAAATCACGGCAAGGGCTGGTAAGTAAAAATTCTTCATTGTAAGGATAATTGGTTCAGCAAATTTAAACAAAATATCATACGCCGCTATTTCGGGGTTTTCTGCCTGCCATCATTGTTTTGCAAACCTGCTGAAGATGGTGAGCCCGCCCGCGGTTTCGAGGCGCAATATGTAAATGCCCGCGGCAAGCCGCGAGGTGTTGATATGGCAGGTGTTTGTTCCCTGATTTACCGACAGCAGCGGCTGTGATGTAAGGATGCGACCGGTATAATCAATTATGGACAGCGTTGAGGCGCTTCCCTGCGAGGGGGCATAATAGTTTATATTGATAAAGGAACCTGCGGGGTTCGGATATACCGTAATTACGCTTGTTTTTGTTACCGTAACGGCAACGGGGTTGTACACTACCGAATTGCCGTCGAAATCGGTTTGCTTCAGGCGGTAGTAAGATGTTCCTCCGTATGGCGAGGGATCCACCGCTGTATAGTACCTGGTAACGGAACTGTTGCCAGCCCCTTTAACGGTTGCCAGCACGCTGAAGCCGGCGCCATCGGGTGAACGCTCAACGGTATAGTAAGAGTTATTGGTTTCGGTGGCGGTTGACCAGGCAATGTTCACTACATTTTCCTCTTCTGAATACTGGGCGGTAAAGTCAAGGAGCTCAACCGGCAGGAGCACCAGGTAGCGCACCTGCAGATTGCTTATGGCAAACGAGGGGTCGTTACCCGATGCGTCATCGTCGTTTATCCAACCAAAGCGAAGCCGGAAATTATTGATATTATTAGCCGCCGAAGGCAATACGCCCGATGTATAGTTTCCCCACATGCCCTGCAGAAAGGAATTACATGGTCCGCCGCAGCAAGAGGTTTGTGCGGGGTAAACAAGGTTGGTCCATGTTGCGCCGCCGTTGGTGCTGTAATCTACCCAGCCGTAGTCATTCATGGGCGCCTCACCGAACATCAGGTAATTAAATGATACGCTGATTCCGCTTTTGCCAACCGTAGAAATTAATGGCGAAACAGCCCGTGTGTTGGTCCAGGTGCCAGAGCCGCTGGGGCAAGGACCTGACAGGTATCCGGCATCGTAGGAGGCGCCCAGGTCGCCAAGTGTGGTTGAGCCTATATGCAGGGTGGGTGCGGCTCCGCAGCCCGTTCCGCAGGCGCCTACGGCGTTGCCGTTTTCGGCGCAGCTTACATACCATACATTGGCAAAAGCATCGTTGCATCCGCCGGAATTATCTATTGACCATGCGCCGTTGCCCGTATTCACCCCGTTTGCAGAACAGCCGGAAAGGCAGCCATTGTTAAAAGTTTCGGTCCAGAATGGTGTTTGTGCGCCCGCGTTCATTCCGGAGGCAAATAACAGGGTAAATAAAAGCGGAATGGTGTAGTCCTTTTTCTTCATATCCGAATGAAAAATGCTGAACTGAAAATCAAGTTCCTGAAATCAAATTCAAAGGTATACAATTTATTCCGGAATTTTAACTTCCACATTAAAAAAGTACATTATACATCAGCTCCGGCTATGATCTGCCTAAAGCTTGGCAATTTCGTTTTCGGCATCTTCATTTTTAGTGTTCCTGAAGTTGCTGAAAAAAATATAGTCCCACAGTTTGGAGCTTACCCCGAAACCCCTGTTGCTCTCGGAATAGTGGTGCAGGGCATGGTGCTGTTTAAGCATGTGCCAGTAGCGGTTTTTGGTATTGTAATGGTGTATGGCATAATGTGTCATGTCGTAAAAAAGGTAGCCCGCTACCATGCCCGAAAAAAGCGGCGCGGCCAGGGCGCTGCCGAAGGAATAGCGGTAGAGCAAATAAAAGAACAGGGCAAGCGGTATGCTTATGACGGGTACCATAACGAGGCGCTTGCTGTCTTTCGGATAGTCGTGGTGCACGCCGTGCATCATAAAGCTTAACCGGGCTCCTGCCTTGCCGGGCAGGTGGGCGTGGAAGAGGTAGCGGTGCAGTATGTACTCCGCCAGTGTCCAGGCAAATATTCCGGCAACGAACAGGCCGGCTACGGTGAGCCCTGTGAGGTGGTAAACCCAGAAGGACCTGTACATGAAAAATATAATTACGGGCACAAAGATGTATAAAGGCACCGACCAGTGAATGCGCGAAAACTTTTCAAGAATGGGGTTCTTGAACATATTAACAGTTTCGTCGGTATTTGAAACAAAGTTTTTGGGCATTGGCAAGTATTTTGGCGTAAAATTAAGTTTTTTTTGGCAATCTGTTTTAAGCCTTTGCCGTGCTTGTGCAAAACGGTTGCGGTAAGGATAATATCATTTGCTATGTATAATAGTTATCCCTGATATTATTGAAAGTCATCTCCCTGAAACGAACCCGTGATTATATGCGCGCCCATTTTTAAACTACAGGGAGAGGCATTCTTCCAGGCTGCGCACAATATAGTTCTGTGTTTCCTCATCGAGTTCGGTGTGCATGGGCAGCGAGAGCACCTTGCTGCACAGCATTTCGGTAACCGGAAAGTCGCCTTCGCGGTAGCGCGGGTCGCGGTATGCTTTCTGTAAATGGAGCGGTAGGGGGTAATATATCAAGGCGGGTATGCCCTTGGCGGCAAGCTGCTCCTTTATCTTGTTGCGGTCGCCCTGTTCAATGAGCAGGGTGTACTGATGGAAAACGTGGGTTGACCTTTTACTTCTTACGGGTATTTTTATTCCCGGCATGGCGGAAAATGACTTATCGTAAAAGTCGGCAGCCTTCCTTCGTGCGGCGGTATATTTATCAAGGTGCGAGAGTTTAACGCTCAATATGGCGGCCTGTATACTGTCCAGCCGCGAGTTTACGCCAATGGTATCGTGGTGGTATTGCACCGACTGGCCGTGGTTGGCTATCATCTTTAACCTGGCGGCAAGTTCGCTGTCGTTGGTGTACATTGCGCCACCGTCGCCATAGCAGCCCAGGTTTTTGCTCGGAAAAAAGGAGGTGCAGCCCACATTGCCTATGGCTCCTGCTTTTATGCGTATTCCGTTCGCGCTGATATAGTCCGCTCCTATTGCCTGGGCGGCGTCTTCAATGATAAACAGTCCGTGCTTTTTTGCCACTGCCGCCAGCTCGTCCATTTCGGCGCACTGCCCGAAGAGGTGTACCGGCACAATGGCTTTGGTTTTAGGGGTGATGGCTTTTTCGAGGGCTTCTATATTTATGGTAAATGTATCGGGGTAAACGTCTACCAGCACCGGCTTTAGCCCAAGCAATGCTATTACTTCAGCTGTGGCCACATAAGTAAAATCGGCTGTTATCACCTCGTCGCCGGGCTTAAGCCCCAGCCCCATCATGGCTATTTGCAGGGCGTCGGTGCCGTTGGCGCAGGGTATAACATGCTTTACTCCGAGATATTTTTCCAGTTCCGCCTGAAAGTTTTTTACGGCAGGGCCGTTGATGAATGCGGCCGAGTGTACCACATCAAGTATGGCCTTGTCTATTTCCTGCTGTATTTTGGCATACTGGCTGGTCAGGTCAACCATCTGTATCTTTTTGGCGGTAACTGTCATCTTTACAGGTTTGATTGGTGTTTATTCCTTACTGTCGAGGGTGTCCACGTTTTAACGGCGAAGATACGCAAATAAACATGGTTGAAGTGTGATATTTTGCGGGAAAAGCGGTTTGTTTTTTGCACCAAATCATTAAAATAAGGCCTTATTAAGGTAAAATGTTTTACTTTGTATCTTTAAACTCATCTATTATGACAAACATACTTATCGGCTTGATAGCCATTTTTGCAGTAGCCTTCATCTTTTCGGGGTTCCTTACCGTTCAGCAGGGCTTTATAGCGGTTATTACCGTATTTGGCAAGTACAGGCGCATCATGGGGCCCGGGCTCAATTTCAAACTGCCTTTCATTGAGACTTTGCATCGGCGCATATCCATACAAAACAGGTCGGTTGATCTGGAGTTTCAGGCCATCACACAGGATCAGGCAAACGTAAACTTTAAGGCCATGCTCCTTTTTTCGGTGGTAGACCAGCAGGAGGAAACCATAAAGAACGTGGCTTTTAAATTCATTGACGAAAAAAGTTTCATGCAGGCCCTTGTACGTACCATTGAGGCCGCCATACGCAGTTATGTTGCAAGCCTTAAACAGAGCGAAATACTCGGGCTGCGAAGCGAGATAGTGGTGCATGTAAAAAACCAGCTCGATGTAACGCTGGGCAGCTGGGGCTACCACCTGATTGATTTGCAGCTTAACGACATTACCTTCGACGAAGCCATTATGAAGTCGATGGCAAAAGTGGTTGCCGCCAACAACCTGAAGCAGGCCGCCGAAAACGAAGGACAGGCCCTGCTCATAACCAAAACCAAAGCCGCCGAGGCCGAAGGCAACGCCATACGCATTACTGCCGAAGCCGAGCGCCTTGCCTCGCAGCTGCGCGGCAACGGGGTGGCGCTGTTCCGTCAGGAAGTAGCCAAGGGTATTGTGGAATCGGCCAAGCAGATGGAAACAATCAACGCCGACATGACGGTGATCATGTTCAGCATGTGGACCGAAGCGATAAAGAACTTTGCCGAGGTGGGAAAAGGAAACGTGATATTCCTCGACGGCTCCAACGAAGGCATGAAAAGAACCATGCAGCAGCTGATGGCCTTTACAGGCAAGTCAGAATTGGACCAGAAGTCTAAGGAACAGGCAGCAAATTAAACGGGTTACTCCCGCATGGGGTATAAAGAGAGGCAAGAATGCTTGCCGTGTATGAAAACAAATTTACATACCGGCATGTATAATAACACCAACATGAAAACAAACAGAGATTTAATTGCCGCCGGGCTGTTCTTATGGGCAACGGCGGCGTTTTCGCAGCAGGCAGTACAGCCATCCAAACCCAGCCCGCTGGCACAACGCGAATTTAAGGCCATCAAAGCGCTGGTTAGCAACCTTACCCCCGATCAGCAGACAAAAATACTAGCCATAGAGGAGACCTATGCACAGGGCGTGGAAGATGAGCGCAACACCAAAGAGCCCAGCCGCGATGTAATGATGAGCAAGCTGCGCGACCTGCGCGAGCAAAGGAACTACAAGATGCGGAGCGTGCTTAGCGCGGCGCAATACGCCCAGTACCAGAGTATGCCCGAACACGTAAACGACGACTTGGACAGCGGCACTCCGAAGTAAATACGGGTTATGCTCGTTATTTTTGTAAAGGTGAAACCCGGGGCCTCGCACAATGAACTGCATGTGGAGTCGCCCAATATGCTATCCGTAAAAATAAAAGCCAAACCGGTTGACGGGCAGGCGAACAGGTATCTGGTAGATTACCTTGCGGAAAAATTAAACATCAGCAGGAGTAAAATTACCATACAAAAAGGCGCCTCCAGCCGGATGAAACGTATTGCATTGGGTATGGTACAAAGCGAGTGGGACGAGATACTGAAAAAGATTTCAGCCTAATTTTTCCCCCTTTTGGCGTTCTGAATCTCTATGTCGTGCTTTATTACCTTGTTCAGCTCGCTTACGTCAATGTTTTTAGCTATGATGTTCTTGTTCTCATCAAGCACATAAACCACAGGCGTTGAAACGATGGCGAACACGTGGTGGAAGTTGCTTGTGTGATATCTATCGGCCACATTAATCCAGTCGAGGTTGTTTTTACGTATGTAATCTTTCCATTTTGCCAGCTCGTTCTCGTTTGTTTCCACCGCATACACTTCTATACCCTGCGCTTTTGCCGAATCATACCATTTTACCAGTTTGGGCGTTTCCTTCTGGCAGAAACCGCAATCGTAATCCCAGAAATAGAGTACCGTATATCGCGCCCTTACTGAATCAATCACCTGTATTGCCAATGAGGTATCGGGCAATGCAAGAGGGGGCACGTGCTTGCCTATAAGCACCGGCTTTAGCTGTGCGGCCCGTTCCTTCAGCTTTTCCAGTTGCGAAGGGCTTACCCAGTATGCCTGATCGGGGGTGTAATAGTTGTCGGCCATGTGCACAAAAACGGCATCCATGCCCATAATGTTGGATGTTTCGTATTTGTTGGTTATGTATGCAACCACAAATTTGAACATTTCGCGGTTGGCTTTGGCTTTGCCCACAAGGTAATCGGCGGCCACTATAACCGAATCGGGTATGGGCATGGTAAGCCGGTCGAGATACTCCTTTATAAGAGGGAACAGCACGGGTGTGCGCACCAGCCTGCCGTCGGAAAAGTTCACATGGTCGAAGAAGTGGGCTTTATAGTAGCGGTAAGGGAATGTGGAATCGGGGCGGCCGTTGGGCAGTTTGGGCGTAGGGGGCAATACCGGTTCTTCGTTGGCTTTGAATACGGTGGAAAGCAGCATGTCGGGGTGTTTGCGCACAAAATCATCTTTGTAGCGCTGCACCTCCCTGTTCACGGAGTCTATCATGGCGCTGTTCTTCTGTTTCTCGTACTTTACGGCTTCCAGATGCTTTACCGTTACATAGCGCAGGTAGTCGAAGAACATGCTGTTTTCGGGCGATTCCTTTGCCTTCAGGTTGGTGATAAAGTCGCCGGCCGTATCGCCTTCAATGCTGAATTTCTGTTCCTTGTCAATAATAAATTGGAATGATTTTTTAGTGCGGGTGAGCACAAAGTATATTCCGGGTTGGAGGGTGGTGTCGCGCGAAAAGGTAAAGCTGCCATGGGCATCGGCCACTACGGTATCGTCTTTGCCGTTTTTGTCGAGGCTTATATATGTTTTATCGCCGTAATAGAACCCGAGCAGGCACACTTTATGTTCGAGCCCCTTTATGGCGAACGATAATTTGTATTTAGGCGGTGCAGCCATGGCGCTGTATGCAGCAGATACATAGAGGCAGGTGCAGAGGAAAAACGCTTTTAATTTTGACACGGTTAGGTTATGTTTGGCACAAAATTAATACTTTTGGCGACATTTTGGCGGCGGCCGGTGGTTAACATCCGCAGGCAGGCTGCTCAAAGATTCCGGTCTGCGGTTCCCCGGCGAACGGCGGCAAATCGGGGTGTAGCGCAGATGGTAGCGCGCCACGTTCGGGACGTGGAGGCCGTGGGTTCGAGTCCCGCCACCCCGACTAAATCAAAAAAAGGTAAAAGAATTGCGGAAATTGAGCCTAATTTGAACCTTGGTTATAGCAAAGAAAGTTCGTACTTTTGTGTCCTTAACAGTTGAGTTATGTGTTGTACTATTCTCCCATTCATTAACACTTTGGTTGCAGCAGGCGGTATAAGCATTGCCCTGTACCAGTATTCAAAGCAAAGGAGTTTTAACAGAATAAAAAATTTAAGTTCTATTTGGGAGAATTTCACAAATAAAGATGAGATTTCAAAATTATTTATAATGCTTAATGACCTTGATCTTGGAGAAAATGAATCTTCAAGCGAAAAGATTAAGAAGGATGTGGAAGAATATTCCAAGGAGAGTAAATTCAAATTCTTAGCCATGCTTGAAGAGGTTGCGGTTTATTCTAAACTCGGTCAGGTTGATCTTGAGCATGCCCTCGAATATTTTCAATGGCATTTCTATTTCATTTGGGAAAGCAAGAAAACATCTGACGCATTCTGGAAAAATATTGGTGGAGCAAATGAAAAAAATGATCCTGCTTCATGGAAACGTCAAAGGGAGTTCGCAAAAAAGGCTAAAGATGCATTGAGGATTACCTAAAAGGTTTGACTTGGTATTTGGATAGATTAGTGAGCTAATTTACTGAAAGCCGACATTTTCAGTTGATTTTTTGAAAACTCAACAATTTTATTCAGGTCGGTTATAAATTGGTTATAACCATGCACCCCTACCCCGACAGAAAATTAAAACCCGCCTCCAGAGCGGGTTTGGAGCTCGAACAATTTCCCATTTTTTTGCTGTTCTTACTATAAACTCCAATAAAACAGGGCATTTCATCGGTTTGAATCTGGTCGCATTAATAGGTATCTTTGCTTGACCTTAAAT
>VFSW01004703.1_pt1 | contig 20340 bp, 15 predicted proteins | sample 5358111 | NCBI WGS metagenome assembly VFSW01 (sample SAMN11554181, study PRJNA540505) | mine drainage metagenome | isolation source: sediment from site ElyBrook_90M | place: USA: Ely Copper Mine, Vershire, VT | collected 2017 | reverse complement strand
TTGCCGCACTGGCTAACACTAACGCGTGATCCGCGTTGCATCTCCGAGGCGGATACATATTTCCTCATTCATTAGGCCGACCGGACGGCTCCCCCATCCCCCGACACCCCGCCGTCCGGCCCCAATAAGCCTAAAGTTTGAGGCAACAGCCTAAGAGCCCCAGGCGGTTCATCTGCTTGGGGCTCTTTTTTACGGCGGGCTGCCGCCGCTAATTCTTCACCAGATCTCCGAGCAGGCTCGCAGCAACGGAAAGTTTCGACAGCGTGAGCCCGGAGCCGGCAATTTCGTGGATCGCTCCGCGGATCCGTTCTACTTCGCTCTTGCGCGGCGCCACCCAGGCCTCGACCGCGGTGCCGCCGGCGGTGCCATCAGCAACCATCGCGGCGGTGAGCCGGCGTTCGGCGTCGCCAATGGAATCGCGTGCTCGATCAAGCGCAAGCCGGTCAAAATAATCCGTGATCGGAATGCTGCGCGCGGCCGTAGTGATGCGGTCAAGCTGAAAGAACGCGCCGGTGGCGAAGTAGGTGGCAGCAACTTCGCCGATCGCCTTGCCGGTGCGGTCGGCAACCAGGACGATGTCGGGCGCTGCCGCCAGCGGACCGAGATTGGCGATGGTGGCGGCAAGACCATCGGGCACGCCGGATTCGGTCAGTTCCTGTTTGCGCGCACGGCGCGCGGTCAAAGCCTGATCCGACAGCGCGCGGTCGAGGACGGCTTCGACTGCGGCGATGCTGTCGCAATAGTGCGCCACGACGTTCGCCAGACCCTTGGTCAGATCGACGTTGCGCAAAAACCAGATGACGCGGTCGAGCAGAAGGTCCTCCACTCCCGCGTAGAGATCGAGCTGCACTTTGCCGGCAATGCGGTTGTCGAGCGCGTCAATCTCGGCGTTGAGCGCGGTCATGTTGTAGCTGTCGCGCACTGCCGCAAAGGCGGAAGCGACGGCGGCGGGCGCCGCGCCGGTCTGATCGGCAATGCGCACGATCAGCGAAGGCCCGCCGCCGTTAATCATCGAGTTGGCGAGCTGGGTGGCGATAATTTCCCGGCGTAGCCGGTGGTGTTCGAGTGCGTCGGGAAACTGCGCGGCGATCTCCTTGGGGAAATAGTGGCTGAGTTCGCGGGCGAGATAGGGATCGTCCGGCACTGCCGATTCGAGCAGATCGTCGTAGAGCGTGAGCTTGGCATAGGCGAGCAAAACCGAAAGTTCCGGCCGCGTGAACGGCTGCAAGCGGCGACGGCGCTCGGCGAGCGCCATGTCGTCGGGCAGATATTCGACGGCGCGATCGAGCAGGCCACGCGCCTCGAGCGTCTGCATCAGCCGCTGCAGAAAGCCGAAATCCTCCATGCCGCGCCGCTGCGAGAGCGATATGGCCAGCGTCTGCAGGTAATTGTTGCGGAGTACGAGTGCGGCGATTTCGTCGGTCATCTGCGCCAGCAGCACATTGCGCGCGTTCATCTGCAGGCGGCCGTCGCGCACCGGGATGCTCAATGCGATTTTGATGTTGACCTCCATATCGGAGGTATTGACGCCGGCCGAATTGTCGATGGCATCGGTGTTGAGCCGCACCCCGCGCAGCGCCGCCTCGATGCGGCCGCGTTGCGTCATGCCGAGATTGGCGCCTTCGCCGATTACCTTGCAGCGCAGGTCCGCTCCGGCGATGCGGATCGGATCGTTGGCCCGGTCGCCGGCCGCTTCGTCGTTTTCATCGGCGGCGCGGATATAGGTGCCGATGCCGCCGAAGAACAGGAGATCCACCTCCGCTTTCAGAATGGCCCTGATCAGTTCCTGCGGCGTCATCTTCTCGCCGACACCGAGCAGCTTTCGCGCCTCCGCCGACAGCGTGATCTCCTTGGCGGCACGCGAATAGACGCCGCCGCCTGCGGAGATGACCGCCTTGTCGAAGTCTTGCCAGCTCGAACGGGGCAGATCGAACAAGCGCTTTCGTTCGGCGAAGGTCCGTTCCGGATCGGGCTCGGGGTCGATGAAAATGTCGCGATGATCGAAAGCGGCGACCAGCTTGGTCGTCGTCTCGCGCAGCAAGCCGTTGCCGAACACGTCGCCCGACATGTCGCCGACGCCGACGGTCGTGAAAGCGGTCTTGCCGATATCGACGTCCATCTCGCGAAAGTGGCGTTTGACCGATTCCCAGGCGCCGCGCGCTGTGATGCCCATTTTCTTGTGGTCATAGCCCGCCGAACCACCGGAGGCGAAAGCGTCACCGAGCCAGAAGTCATGCGCGATGGCGATGTCGTTGGCGATGTCGGAAAACGTCGCCGTGCCTTTGTCGGCCGCAACGACGAGATATGGGTCGTCGCCTTCATGGCGCACCACATCGCGCGGCGGCACGACGCCAATCGTTCCGGTTCCGATGTTGTCGGTGATGTCGAGCAGCGTCGAGATGAAGAGCTTGTAGGACGCGGTGCCTTCGGCCTGGACGGCCTCGCGCGCGCCGCCGCGCGGCAGGCGCTTCGGCACAAAACCGCCCTTGGCGCCGACCGGCACAATTACCGCATTCTTGACGTTCTGCGCTTTGACCAGGCCGAGGATTTCGGTGCGAAAATCCTGCGGCCGGTCGGACCAGCGAATGCCGCCGCGGGCGACCTTGCCAAAGCGCAGATGGACGCCCTCGACACGCGGCGAATAAACAAAGATCTCGTACAGCGGCCGCGGCAACGGCATGGCGTCGAGCTTGCGACTCGAAAACTTGACCGCGATGAGTTCCTTCGGCTGTCCGTGGTTATCAAGCTGATAGAAGTTGGTGCGGATCGCGCACTGCACGGCATTAATGAAGCGGCGCAGAATGCGATCCTCGTCGAGGCTGTCGACTGCTTGCAGCGCGGTCTCGATCGCCGTGGCGATAGCCGCCTCGCCGGCGGCGCGTTCGTCCACCGACACGCCGAGCCTGGGGTCGAAGCGGGTATGAAACAAGGTGACGATCTGCGCCGCGATGGCGGCGTGCTTGCGCAACGTCGCCCACATGTAGTCCTGCGAAAACGGCACGCGCACCTGGCGCAGAAAGCGCGACAAGGTGCGGATCAGCGCCACATCGCGCCAGACCAGCCCGGTCGCCAGCACGAGCGCGTTGTACCCGTCATTCTCGGCGCGTCCGCCCATGACGGCGAGGAAGCAGGCTTCGATGTTTTCCCTGAGTTCGTTCAGATCGAACGGCTGGCCCAAGGCGCTTTCCAGCGTCATATCGTGGAACCAGACGTCCGCCGCATCCTGCGGCTCGATGTGATAGGTGCGCTCGTCGACGACCCGGAAGCCCATGTTTTCCAGCACCGGCACGCGCTCGGACAGCGCGATCGGACGGCCGTAGCTGAAGACTTTGAGGCCGGCGCTCGCCGGCTCGGCGCCGAAAGTCCGGTAAAACTCCACGCCGAGCGGATGTTCGGCGGTCAGGGTGTCGAGCACCTGAATATCGGCGACCGCAGTCGCCGGCGGATAGATTTCACGATAGTCGACGGGGAAAGCTTCACGGTATTTCGCCGATAGCGTGCGCCGATCGCCGGAGACCTGGGCCGCCGCCAGCGTTTCTTCGAAGCCGTCGGTCCAATTACGCACGATCGCCTCGACCGCGCGATCAAGAACCGCGCGATCGACATGGGGAGTTTCGCCCTCGTAGCGCCCGATGATGAAGTGAACGCGCACCAGCGGGCCTTCCGGGAAAAACGGATAGAAGGCGCGCACGCGGCCTTTGAAAGTCGCGGCGAGATACTCGCCGATCCGCGACCTGATCCGGCTGTCGTAGCGCTCGCGCGGGATGTAGACGAGAGTAGACACGAAGCGGTCGAAGCGGTCGCGCCGCGGCAGCACCCGCACGCGCGGCCGCTCGTCGAGCTGAAGAATGGCAAGCGCGAACTGATACAGCGTCTCTTCGTCGATCTGGAACAATTCATCGCGGGGGTAGTGCTCGAGCACGTTGACCAGGGCCTTGCCGGAATGGCTCGAAGGATCGAAGCCGGCGCGGCTGATGACGGTGTCGATCTTGCGCCGCAAATAGGGAATGGCGCGCACCGAGCGCGTGTACGCAGGCGAAGGCAAAAGCCCGCAGAACACGCATTCGCCGAGCAGGTTGCCGTCGCGGTCGAAGCGCTTCACCGCGACGTAGTCCAGATGGACGCGCCGGTGGACGCGCGAGCGCACTGCTGCCTTGGTCATGATCAGCAGCTTCGGCTCTTGCAGGAATTCGCGGATTTCCGGCGTGATCGTCACCAGTTGGTTGCCGCGCCGCAATAACCGCATGTCGCGCGATCGCAACAGGCCGAGCCCGGTTTCGAACTGCGGCTCCAGCGCATGCTCACTGTCGGTATAGGCGTAGTCGCGGGCGCCGAGCAGGGTGAAATTGTCGGCCGCGAGCCATTGCAGGAACTGGATCGCTTCGGCCACTTCGTCGGCGGGCAACGGTGGCGGCGTGGTCTTCAGGTCCGCAGCGACCTGTTGCAAGCGCGCCAGCATCGGCCGCCAATCCTGGACGCCGACGCGCACGTCGGCGAGGACGTCTTCTAGCGCGTGCGCGATTTCGGCGCGTTGCGCCGCGTCGTCGATGCCTTGGAGGTGAATATGAATGAAGCTTTCGCGCCGGCCCTCACCTTTGCGGAGGCCATTAAAGGCCGTGAGCCTGCCCGCCTCGTCCCGCTCCACGTTCAAGACCGGATGGACGAGGAAGCGAATGTCCACCCCGCGTTCGCTCAGTTCGCCCAGCACCGAATCGACCAGGAAAGGCATGTCGTCGTTGAGGACATCGAGCACGATCACACCGGGCGTGAGGCGGGCCGGCGTGAAGGCGATTTTGGCGATGCCGGGCCTGCGTTCTGACAGGAACGTCCAGGCTTCTTCGCCGATCGCGGCCAGCTCTTCCGGACGGTATCGTTCGAGATCGTCGGGCGGGGCGCGGCCGTAAAGCGCGGCAAAAAAGTCCGGCGGGAAATCGCGCCAGCGTCCGGCTGCCAGTGCAGTGGCCTCGGCGATAAGGGTCTGGCTCGCGCCCTCGTCCGTGGGGCGAGGAATGTTCTGGACGGCCATGTTTCCCCCTATCGGATAGCGGGTGCTATTTCTGCGATATTACCCGCGCAACGCGTACATCCGCTACTGCAACTATCTATAATGTCACCCTATCCACTGCCGCCGACACAGGCATGACACGAGTGACCGCTGGAAGGACACAACATGGCCAAACGCAACAACAAAACCACGGCTGGCGCGCCTGCGCCGAAGTCTCGCATCTCAGCGGTCAAGGGCGACGACACGGTCATTACCGCGCTTAAGCTTCCAGCGGAACAGCTTTCCGCCGAAATGACCGCTTATTTCGCGAAGTGCGAGGAAAAGCTCGGCTTCGTACCAAATGTGTTGCAGGCATACGCATTCGACGGGGCAAAGCTTTCCGCGTTCGTCGCCATGTACAACGATCTGATGCTGGCGCCGTCGGGCTTAAGCAAACTCGAGCGCGAAATGATCGCGGTCGCGGTATCGGCGCATAACCGCTGTTACTATTGCCTGGTCGCCCACGGCGCCGCGGTGCGGCAACTTTCCGGGGATCCGCCGCTCGGCGAACTGATGGCGATGAACTATCGCGCCGCGCGGCTGTCGCGGCGCGAGCGCGCCATGCTCGATTTCGCCGTCAAGCTGACCGTCGAGCCGTGGCTGGTGGAGGACGATGATCGCGAAGCGTTGCGCAGGGTAGGCTTCACTGACCGCGATATCTGGGACATCGCCGCGGTGGCCGGCTTCTTCAATATGTCCAATCGCGTTGCCTCCGCCACCGACATGCGGCCGAACAGCGTCTATCACGGGCAGGCGAGGTGAAGTTCGGTTGTTTTGTCTTGTCTGGGTCGCAACAAGTCCGGCCGTGACGGCGTACGCTTGCTCAAGTATCATAATGCTCTCGATTTGAGCGCTTCGGAGAGTCAGATGCGAAGAGAGATTGCGTGTGCTGTCGCCCTTTTCATCGGCGCCGCGCTGTTCGCTCCGCCGGCATTTGCCGCGCCGCCGGCGGGGAAGCTTGCGCCGGCCGAGATTCAATCCACATTCTTCACCGGCCAGCCGTTCACCGCGTCGTCGCCGTCGAATGTCAGATTCAAGATGACGTTTTCGCCCGACGGCAAGATCAAGCGCGTGCCGATCGGCAAGGGCAACAGAGGCGAGGGCACCTGGAAGCTGTCGAAGGACGGCTTCTGCACTTCCTGGAAGGGCGGCAAGGACAGTTGCTTCACGCTGGTCAGCACCGGCGCCAACAAATGGACGGTCCTCAAGGGCTCGACCATTATGGCGACGTGGAGCAAATAATTGTTTCGTCACCCTGAGGCGCGAGCCAACGGGTCCGGTCCGAAGTGGCCGGCCCGATGAGAGGCTCCGCGAGCCTCGAAGGGCGACGGCCGGGGCGCCTCGGCCGCATCCTTCGAGGGCCGCTGCGCGGCCGCTTCAGGATGACGGTGAACTAAAAATGCCCCGACAGATCGCGGATCGTCGGCTGTTCGCCGGACAACGGGTTCGCCGGATCCCACTCGTAGCGCAGAGTCTCGAACCGCATGGCGCGGGCATCGAGCATGATCAGGCGGCCGACCAGCCCTTCGCCAAAGCCGACAATCTCGCGGATGACTTCGAGCGCGGCCATCGAGCCGATCACGCCTGCCAAAGCGCCAAGAATCCCGGCCTCGGCGCAGGCCGGTACGGTGCCGGGCGGCGGCGGCTCGGGAAACAGACACCGATAGGAGGGATTGGGTTTGCCGTCGGCACCGCGCTCATGCGCGCGGATCGTCGTAAGCGTGCCGTCGAACGGTCCAAGCGCGGCGGTCACCAGCGGCTTGCGGGCGAAGTAGCAGGCGTCCGCGACCAGATAGCGGGTGGCGAAGTTATCGGAGCCGTCGGCGATCAGATCGTAGCGTTCGATCATCGCCAGGGCATTTTGTGCGGTGAGCCTGACGGGATGCTGTTCGACGGCGACATGAGGGTTGCGCCGGCGGATCAGCGCTGCGGCGCTATCGACCTTCGGTGTGCCGATGGCGGGCGTGGTATGGATTACTTGCCGCTGCAGATTCGAGAGCGTGACCACGTCGTCGTCGACGATGCCGAGGGTGCCGACGCCGGCGGCCGCAAGATAGAGCAGAACCGGCGCGCCGAGCCCGCCGGCGCCGATCACCAGAACGCGCGCGCGGCTGAGCGCGGCCTGTCCGGGTCCGCCGACGTCGGGCAGCACGATGTGGCGGGCGTAGCGTTCGAGTTCTTCGGCGCTGAACATCCGGGCACTAAGCATAACGTCAAGATAGGCTTGAACCGTGCGCGCCACCACCGATACCGTTACCGTGGCGCCGGTATCCGGCCTTGCTCGAGACCATGCTGCCCGGATTGGCGTTGGCGTGTGGCTCGGATACGCTTAATCCTGGCAGGTAGGCGCGTGCGTTAAGGCGGGGTGACCATGTATTTGAGGATGGCAGCGGTTTTCGTCAGCCTCCTTGCGGCAACCACGTTTGCCTTCGCGCTAAATTCCAAAGCCCGCAAAACACCGGCCGCGGCGCCGGCCGCGCCCAAAGTCCCAGCGAAGACGCATATCGCAACCGCACCGGTTTCCGCGACTCAACATGAAGACATCGCGCGCCGCGGCAGGGGTATGAATGAAACCCGTAAACACGGCAAGCCGGAAACCGGCGCCATTGCCCCGGAGGAAGCACCGGCCGGCCCGGTGAGCTTTCCGGATTCCGTCGGCTGGCAGCTGATCGAGGATCCGGCAACCGGCGCGCGCCTCGGTCTGCCCGGCAAGCTCGTGCCGCGCCTTGACGCATCCCGCACTGGCAGCCGCTGGACCTCGGCGCAGGGTCAGATCCAGATCGAGACCTTTCGCCTGACCGAAGCGGCGCTGCCGGTGCTGTTCGAGCAAGAGAAGAAAGCGTCGCGACGGGAGATCGCGTCGAGTCAGCTCACAGCCGATTCCTTCGTCATCAGCGGCGTGCAGGGGCTGAAGAATTTTCGCGTCCGCGCCGCAGCGCGCGGCACGGAAGTGCGCGGCGTCACCGTGCTGTACGATCAGGCGACCGAAGGAACGATGGACCGCATCGCCGGTGCCGTCGTCGGCACATACAACGGATTTCCCGACCCCCATGCATCGCCGCTCCCCGGCATCCGGCGCATGGTCGAATACGGGACCGCAATTGCGGTGAGCACCGACGGCGATCTGATCGCTCCGGCTCATCTCACCGACGATTGCCAGGCCATCACGCTGCCTGGTCTCGGCCACGCCGAGCGTCTTGCCGTGGACCAGGCCAACGATCTGGCGCTCCTTCATGTTTACGGCGTGCGCAACCTTGTGCCGGCGGCGCTCGCCGGCGACGGCGCCAATGCTAATGCTACAGACTTCAAGCTTGTCGGCGTTGCCGATCCGTTGGCGCAGGGCGGCGAGGTGGAGGTGACAAGCGCGATTAGCCATCACACGGCACAAGGCGTCGAGCCGCCGCCAAAGCCGGGCTTTTCCGGAGCGGCCGCAGCCGATGCCCGCGGCGCGTTGGCCGGCATGGTCGACCTCAAGCCGCCGGCTGTCGCCGGCGGCGGCGCTCCCGGTGCCACTTTGGGCCCGGTGTAAGCATTGGGCGCGTTGCGGCGGGGCCGCTATATCACGCCCGCGGCCGCGGCGCCCGACCACGCTCCGATCGAACAGTCCGTGGTTCGCGTCGTGTGCGTGAGAAAGTGACGCGTGTGCGTCACTTGTTCTCGAACTTCGGCGGCCGTTTGGCGATGAAGGCCGCCATGCCTTCTTTCTGGTCGGCGGTCGCGAACAGCGAGTGAAAGACGCGCCGTTCGAAGCGGACGCCTTCGGCGAGCGAAGTCTCGAATGCGGTGTTGACCGCTTCCTTGGCGCCGAGCACCGACGGCAGCGACATTGACGCGATCGTGTCGGCGACTTTCATCGCCTCGTCGACGAGATTTGCCAGCGGCACGACGCGGGCGACCAGGCCTGCGCGTTCGGCTTCTTCGACGTCCATCATCCGGCCGGTGAGAATCAGATCCATCGCTTTCGCCTTGCCCACGGCGCGCGTCAACCGTTGCGTGCCGCCGATGCCGGGAATGATGCCGAGCTTGATCTCCGGCTGGCCAAATTTCGCATTGTCCGCGGCAATGATCAGGTCGCACTGCATGGCAAGCTCGCAGCCGCCGCCGAGCGCGAAACCGGCGACCGCTGCGATCGCCGGTTTGCGCACTGTAGCGGCGCGATGCCAGTTCGCTGCAAAATCGCCGAGGAAGGCCTCGACGAAGGTCTTGTCGGCCATCTCCCTGATGTCGGCGCCGGCGGCAAACGCCTTATCCGAGCCGGTGATCACCATGCATCCGATATTGGGATCGGCCTCGAATGCATTCAGCGCTTGGCCCAACTCGCCAACCAGCGCGCTGTTGAGCGCATTAAGCGCCTGCGGCCGATTGAGCCGGATCAATCCGACCTTGCCGCGGGTTTCGACAATGATGTTCTGGTAACTCATGGCGTTTCTCTCGACGATGTCTTTAACCCTCGCGCTGAACGGAGGAGGGTAGGGTGGAAGTCTGCGGCCTTTACGTTTGCGCGAGCATCAAAGATTTGCCCCCACCCGCTTCGCTCGCCACCTCCCCCGCCCCCGAGCGAGGAAAAGAAAGAACTTCTGGCACGCCGGACAATAAAACGTCGAGCGCCCATTCTGCACGATCCGTTTGATCGTGCCGCGACAGCCGGGCGTCGGGCACTTCTCGCCGGCGCGATCATAGACCCGGAAATTATGCTGGAACATGCCAAGTTCGCCGTCGGTGCGCTTATGGTCGCGCAGCGACGAGCCGCCGTCTTTGATCGCATCGTTGAGCACGGCCTTGATCGCTTCGACCAGCCGCTCGGCGCGCTCGTTGGGAGTTCCGGTCTTGCTGGCGATCGTCGCAGCCATGCGCTTCGGCGAAAGCCGCGCCCGGTACAGCGCCTCGCAGACATAGATGTTGCCCAGCCCCGCGACGACGCGCTGGTCCAACAGCGCCACCTTGAGGCTGGTCTTTTTTCCCCGGCACGCATTCGCCAGCATGGTTGCGTCGAAGGCGTTGCCAAGCGGCTCGGGACCGAGCCGATTGAGCAGCGGCTCATCGCGGAGCTTCGCGCGCGCGACGATCTTCATCGCGCCGAAGCGGCGCGGGTCGTTGAATGTGATGATCGCTCCGCACGACATGTTAAAGACGACGTGGTCGTGCGCGGCATGCTGCGCGCGCTCGTGATGGTAGCGGCCAAGTTTGCCATGACCGCCGCCATGAAACACATGAAACGAGCCGGACATGCCGAGATGCATGAGCAACACATCGCCGGACGAGAGATCGGCGAGCAGATACTTCGCCCGCCGGCCGAGGCCGGTCACGGTCTTGTTTCCCAGACGCTGTGCAAAATCTTTCGGCAGCGGCCAGCGCAGATCACGGCGACGAAGTTCGACCTTGTCAAAGCGGGCGCCTTCCATGGCCGGCGCCAGGCCGCGGCGCACGGTTTCGACTTCGGGAAGTTCGGGCATTGCTCAGCCGCCGTTTGCAGGCACGGACATAGGGTTAATGGCCGCAGACATAGCGTCGGTTGCGCCGCCGCGCTATGGTTTGGTTTAAGAAAGCCATCGCATGACCGAGCCTAGTGAAACCACCCAATTCGGCGCCAGGGAAGTGCCGCTTGCGGACAAGCAGGCGCTGGTCGACGACGTGTTTCGCAGCGTCGCCCGCCGGTACGATCTGATGAACGACCTGATGTCGTTCGGGCTGCACCGCGCCTGGAAAGATGCGCTGGTGACAGCGGTCAATCCGCCGAAAAACCGGCCGTTTGCGCTGCTCGATATTGCCGGCGGCACCGGCGATGTCGCCATGCGCGTGCTCGCGGCCGGTGGCGACGGCACGCGGGCGACTGTCTGCGATATCAATCCTGAGATGCTCGCCATCGGGCGTGAGCGGGCCGGCAAGGCTGGACTGGAGCAAAGAGTGGCCTTCGCCGAAGGCAACGCCGAGGCGCTGCCGTTCGCCGACCGCGCGTTAGATGCCGCGACCATCGCCTTCGGCATCCGCAACGTGCCGCGCATCGAACTCGCGCTCGCCGAGGCCTTCCGCGTACTGAAAATCGGCGGACGATTTGTCTGCCTCGAATTCTCCGCCGTGAACGTGCCCGGCCTCGACCGGCTCTACGAGTTCTACTCGGTCAGCGTCATTCCGGCGCTCGGCCGGGCGGTTGTCGGCGATGCGGAATCTTACCGCTATCTGGTGGAATCGATCCGCCGATTTCCCAAGCCACAGGACTTCGCCAGCATGATGCACACGGCGGGTTTTGCCCGCGTTTCGCATCAGCTCATGACCGGCGGCATTGTCGCGCTGCATTCCGGCTGGCGTTTGTGATCTCGGCTTTTCATCTCGTCAGGATCGGCCGCGCGGCTTTTATTTTCGCGCGCGAGGGCGTTTTCAGCACCATCGATCCCGCGCTGATACCGCCGGCGGCGCGGCCGCTGGTGCGGATCGTCCGGTTAATCGAGCGGCCATCGATCGGCGCGGCCGACACGCGCCTGTCGGCGGCGCTGACCCGGCTTGGCCCGAGTTACGTCAAGCTTGGACAGTTTTTGGCGACCCGGCCCGACGTGGTTGGCGCGGCCGCGGCGCATGATTTGGAGCGGCTGCAGGACCAGATGCCGCCGTTCCCGCAGCAGGAAGCCGAGGCGGCGGTCGCCGCGTCGTTCGGCAAACCCGTCAGTGCGGTGTTTGCGAGCTTCGGGCCGCCGGTCGCCGCCGCCTCGATCGCCCAGGTGCATCATGCCGAAGTCGTCAACGCTGGCGGTCGGCGCGCGGTCGCGGTCAAGCTGCTGCGGCCCGGTATCGAACGGCGGTTCTACGCCGACCTGCGCGCCTTCGACTACGTGGCGCGTCATGCCGAAGATTTTTCCGCCGAGGCGCGGCGGCTGCGTCTAGTCGAAGTAGTCGATACTTTGCGGCGCACGGTCGCGATCGAAATGGACTTTCGGCTGGAAGCGGCGGCGCTCTCGGAAATGGCCGAGAACACCAAAGACGATCCGGATTTCCGCGTCCCGGCGGTGGATTGGGATCGCACCACCAAGGAAGTACTGACGCTTGAATGGATCGAGGCGACGCCGTTGTCGGACCGCGCGCGGTTGCTGGCCAAAGGCTTCGATTTGCGTCAACTGGCCCGGGCGCTGATGCAGACGTTTCTCCGCCACGCGCTGCGCGACGGTTTCTTTCACGCCGACATGCATCCGGGAAATCTGTTCGTCGACGACCATGGCCGGCTCATCGCCGTTGATTTCGGCATCATGGGCCGGCTTGGCGTGAAGGAACGGCTGTTCCTCGCCGAAATCCTGCACGGCTTCATCACCCGCGATTATCGCCGCACCGCCGAAGTGCATTTCGAAGCCGGCTACGTGCCTGCCCATCATTCGGTGGAGAATTTCGCCCAGGCGATCCGCGCTATCGGCGAGCCGATCCACAACCGCACCGCCGAAGATATTTCGATGGCGCGGTTGCTGACGTTGCTGTTCGAGGTCACCGGCCTGTTCGACATGCGTACGCGGCCGGAACTGCTGCTGCTGCAGAAGACCATGGTCGTCGTCGAGGGCGTGGCGCGTTCGCTCGATCCCAAGCTCGATATCTGGTCGGCCGCCGAACCGGTGGTGCGCGAATGGATGACGCGGCATCTCGGTCCGGCCGGCAAACTGGAAGGCGCCGCGCTCGGCGCTGCCGAGATCGGCCGCTTTGTCGGTAATGCGCCGGGACTGCTGACGCGCGGGGTGCGGGTGCTCGATCAACTCGACGAGATCACCCGCGGCGGCTTGGTGCTGTCGCCGGAAACCATTGCCGACATCGACAAGAGGGAAGGGCGAAGAAGCCGCTGGTCCACGATTGCGCTGTGGGTGATCGCCGCCCTGCTGCTTTGGATCGTGATTCTGCTGCTGCGATGATTGCATTGATTGCAATGCAATCATCGCTCTGCTAGCATGGACAAATGGCCAGTCTGACCGTCCGGCAGCTCGACGATAAGCTCAAGCGCCTGCTGCGGCTCCGCGCCGCGCGGCAGGGCCGCTCCATGGAAGACGAGGTGCGCGTCATCCTGCGTCAGGCGGCCGAAGAGACCGGCCACGAGGTACTTGAGCATTTCGCGCCGTCGCTGCAACGCGGGCGTCAAAATGCGGCCGCTATCGCGCCGGAGGCGCGGCGCGTCCTGCTCATCATCGGCGGCGGCATTGCCGCCTACAAATCGCTCGATCTGATCCGCCGCTTGCAGGATCGCGGCGCCGGCGTGCGCTGTGTTCTCACCACCGCCGCGCAGCATTTTGTCACGCCGCTTGCGGCCGGCGCGCTCGCCGGTGAACGCGCCTATACCGAGCTGTTCGATCCGCACAGTGAATTCGACGTCGGCCATATCCGGCTCGCCCGCGATACCGACGTTGTCGTGGTGGCGCCGGCGACGGCGGATCTGATCGCGAAAATGGCCGGCGGCCATGCCGACGATCTTGCCAGCGCGGTTTTGCTCGCGACCGACAAAACGATCCTGCTCGCTCCGGCGATGAATCCCCACATGTGGGCGGCGAAGGCGACGCAGCGCAATCTCGCGCAACTGCGGGCCGACGGCGTCCGCGTCATCGGTCCGAATTCCGGCGAAATGGCCGAGCGCGGCGAGGCTGGCACCGGCCGCATGGCCGAGCCGCTTGAAATCGCCGCCGCGGTCGAAGCGATGATGCGCAGCAGTGGAACGCTGGCCGGCAGGCGCCTGCTCGTCACCTCCGGGCCGACCAGCGAGCCGATCGATCCGGTGCGATTCATTGCCAACCGCTCGTCGGGCAAACAAGGTCACGCCATTGCCGCTGCCGCTGCGGCGGCCGGCGCCGACGTCGTGCTGATTTCAGGTCCGGTCAATCTGCCGGATCCGCCGGGTATCTTCGTCGTGCATGTCGAGACTGCGAGCCAGATGCTGACGGCGGTCGAGAAAGCGCTGCCGGCCGACATCGCGGTGTTCGCCGCGGCCGTAGCCGACTGGCGACCGCGGACCGTGAGCGGCAGCAAGATCAAAAAGCAACAAGGCCGCACGCCGACGCTCGAATTGGTGGAGAACCCGGATATTCTCTCCACCATCGCGCACCGCAAATCCGGCCGGCCGCGCCTGGTCGTCGGCTTTGCCGCCGAAACCGACGACGTCATCGCCAACGCCAAAGCGAAGCTTAAGAAGAAAGGCTGCGATTGGATTCTCGCCAACGATGTTTCGCCGGGAACCGGAATCATGGGTGGTGACGCCAACACCATTCAGATGGTAACCGCGAACGGCGTTGAATCGTGGCCGCCGCAGTCGAAAGATGGGGTGGCGCGCGCGCTGGTCGAGCGGATGGCGGCGGCGCTTACGGAAACCAAAAAGTGAGCGGCGGGCCGGGCATCGAGGTGGGCATCGTCCGGCTGCCGCACGGCGCCGATTTGCCGCTGCCGCAATATCACAGCGCCTTGGCCGCCGGGCTCGATCTTCCAGCCGCGATTCCGGCCGATGCGCCAGTTGAACTCGCGCCGGGAGCGCGGGCGCTGATCCCGTGCGGTTTTGCGATGGCGCTACCGTCCGGCCATGAGGCTCAAATCCGGCCGCGTTCGGGGCTCGCCCTTCGCCACGGCGTGACCGTGCTGAACTCGCCCGGCACCGTCGATGCCGACTATCGCGGCGAAGTGCAGGTTATCCTCATCAATCTCGGCTCGGAGCCGTTCGTCGTCACCCGCGGCATGCGCATCGCGCAGTTGATTATTGCACCGGTGCACCAGGCGAGACTTGTTGAAGCGGAAAGCCTTGACGCGACCGAGCGCGCCGCCGGCGGCCTCGGGTCGACGGGAACGGCGTCGAACACCGGCGCAAAGCGCGGCTGAAAAGCGATCCGCGCCGGGCAAACGTCGCGTTCACGATCTGGACTCTTTCGGCACGATTCCGCTTGAGAGTAAAGTCGTGCGATTCGCGCGCTGGCCATGGCGGTGGCAAGCCGGACAGAGGCAATAGGGGCATGCCGGACACGATCCGGATCGGGGGCTATGCTCGTCCGTGGTTGGGCGGATTCTCTATAGCCATTGGCGCCGCCGCGCCGCTACCGGCACGTGCCGACGCCCAACATCCGACCGTCGTCCTGCACCAACTGGTGCTGGGCGCCTCGCGCAGCATCGATCGCCATGAGATTGCGGTATTGGTGCTGCTGGTCGGCTTGTTGCTGTTCGCCGTGGTGACGGCGATCCTGCTGGTCCGCGCCCGCGCCGGCTGGGCTCGCCTGGAAGCTTCGTCGCTCGACGAGACCGCGGTGCTGCGGGCCGAGCTTGATCGCGCCAACGCGCTGCTCGCCTCGGAGCCGCAGGTGATGGTCGACTGGCCGGCGGCCGCCGACGAGCCCAACATCGAAGGCGATCCCGCTGTCGTCGGCGTCTCGGCCCCGCATCGTGTGCTTGCGTTCGGCGCCTGGCTCGACGCCGGCAAGGCTGGCGCCATGGAGCGTGCCGTCGAGGCGCTCCGCGCGCGGGGTGAAGCGTTCTCGATGGCGTTCACGACGCTCTCCGGCCACCCGATCGAGGCCCAAGGCCGCGTGGTCGCAGGACGTGCCGTGCTGCGGCTCAAAGATGCCAGCGGCGTTAAGCGCGATCTCCTCGGCCTTGCCGGGCGCTATGAGGCGTTGCAAAGCGAAATCGCGGCGCTGCGCGCGCTGATCGAAAAGTTGCCGTCGCCGGTGTGGCTGCGCGACGGGTCCGGGCGGCTGATTTTCGTCAATGCCGCTTACGCGCAGGCGGTCGAGGCGCGCGATCCCGCCGACGCCGTCGAGCGCAATCTGGAACTGCTGGACAGCGCAGCACGCGCCGACATCGCGCACACGCGCCGGGCCAATGGCGGTTATGCGGGCCGCTTGCCGGCGGTCGTTGCCGGCGCCCGCAGCAGCTTCGATGTGCTCGACTTTCAGACCGAAGCCGGCAGCGCCGGACTTGCCGTCGACGCCACCGAAGCGGAGACAATGCGCAATGCGCTCGCGCGCATGGTCGACGCCCACCGGCGCACGCTCGATCAGCTTTCCACCGGCGTTGCCATGTTTGGCGCCGATCAGAAGCTCACATTTTATAACGCCGCTTATCGCGCGTTATGGAATCTCGACGCGGCGTTTCTCGATCAGGGTCCGAGCGACTCGGCCGTGCTGGAGGAGCTACGGGCGACGCGCAAGTTGCCCGAGGAACGGGACTTCCGGCAGTGGAAGGCGCAGCTGCACGGCGCCTATCGCGCCATGGAAGCGAGAGAACACACCTGGCACCTGCCCGACGGCCGCACGTTGCGGGTCGTAACCACGCCCGATCCGGACGGCGGCGTCACGTATCTGTTCAACGATGTGACCGAGCGGCTCGATCTCGATCGGCGGTTCGAGGAGCTGATCCGCGTCCAGGGCGAAACGCTCGACAATTTGGCCGAAGGCGTCGCCGTGTTCGGCAGCGACGGCCGCTTGCGGCTCTCCAATTCCGCTTTCGCCCGGATGTGGGGGCTGTCGGCGGCGGCGTTGACCGAGCGGCCGCACATCGAAACGATCTCGGCGTTATCGCGCCCGCTGCATGGCAATGCGCCGACGTGGCAGGCGCTCCGCGAAGTCATCACCGCAATCGACAGCCGGCGGCCGATATCGGGGCGGCTCGAGCGGCGCGACGGCACTGTCGTCGACTGCACCACCGTGCCGCTCCCCGGCGCCGCTACGCTGGTGACCTTCCATGACGTCACCGACTCGGTCAACGTCGAGCGGGCGTTGCGCGAACGCAACGAAGCGCTTGAAGACGCCGACAAGATCAAGATCGATTTCGTCCATCACGTGTCCTACGAGCTGCGCTCGCCACTGACCAACATCATCGGCTTCGTTCATCTGCTCGGTGACCAGGCGACCGGTCCGCTGGCGCCGAAGCAGCGCGAGTATCTCGACTACATCACCGTCTCGACCGACACACTACTCGCGTTGATCAACAACATCCTCGACCTTGCCACCATCGATGCCGGCCGCATGCAACTCAATCTGGCACCGGTCGATATCCGCCAAACCATGGCGGCCGCGGCGGAAGGCGTCCAGGACCGCCTGGTCAGTACCGGCATTGCGCTGGAGATTCAGACCGCGCCGGACATCGGCAGCTTCATCGCCGATGAGCGCCGCGTCCGGCAGATTCTGTTTAATCTTCTCGCCAACGCCGTGAGCTTCTCGCCGCCCGGCGGTATCGTCGCGTTTTTTGCGGAACCCCGCGCCGATTCCCTGGTGTTCGCGGTCACTGATCGTGGGCCGGGCAATCCGCCTGACATGCTCGAAAAGGTGTTCGACTGGTTCGAAACGAATTCGCTCGGCTCGCACCATCGCGGCACTGGCATCGGCCTCTCCCTGGTGCGCTCATTCGTCGAATTACACGGCGGCACGGTCGCCATCTCCTCGGTCGTCGGCGAAGGAACTACGGTGACCTGCACCTTCCCGCTCGGCGCCGCCGCCAGGCTGACGGCGGCCTAGCGAACGGCACGCAGTTGCACTTCCCGCAATTCAAAAGCAGACTTGCGTATGAGCTTCTATCAGATTTTCGACCTGACCAACGAGTTCAACATCCTCCGGCTGATTTGCGGCCTGTTCCTGCTGCCGCATCTGTATGCCAAAGCGAGCGATCTCGAACTCACCTACAAGATCTACGACGACTTCAGGCTGTATCCCATCAAGGCATGGGTGTTCTCCTGCATGGCGATCGAGATCGTCTGCGCCATCGGCATGGTGTTTGCGATCTATACGCGTTATGTCGCGCTCATCGAGGCGGTGTTTCTGTTCGTGGCGGCCTGGGCGGTGTGGCGCTACAGCAAGGGGAAGTGGCTGTGGCAGGTCGGGGGTTTCGAGTACTGCCTGTTCTGGGCGATTTGCTGCGTCGTCGTCGCCATGCACGGCTGAGCGCGCCGCAGCGATCCTCACCGGCTTACTGAGCGAATATCGGAGCAGCGCGATGTTTCCGACCGCCACCGGCGGCTCAAGCTTCACCGTAACATTACCGGACGAACAGGCGACGGCGCGCTTCGCCATGGATATCGCCGCGGCGCTGGAACCGGGCGATCTGGTGACGCTGTCCGGTGATCTCGGCGCCGGCAAGACCACCTTCGCACGCGCGCTCATCCGCTATCTGGCCGGCGACGCGTCGGTCGAGGTCCCGAGCCCGACCTTTACCCTGATACAAAGCTACGAGCTGCCGCGATTTCTGCTGGTGCATGCGGATTTCTATCGACTGTCCGGCGTCTCCGAACTCGGCGAGCTCGGCTTCGATGACTTGCCCGAGCGCAGCGTCGTGCTGGTGGAATGGCCGGATCGCGCCGCCGGCTTTCTGCCGCCCGATCGCCTCGACATCACCTTCACGCTGGCGCCGCAGCTCGATTCCGGCGCCCGCGCCGCGCGCGTCGTCGGCTACGGCGCGCTGTCGGGGCGGGTCGATCGGATGACGCAAGTCCGCGGGTTCCTCGACGAGTCCGGTTTCGGCGCCGCGATGCGCTGGCGCATGGAAGGCGACGCCTCGACCCGGATATTCGAACGGCTGACCCGCGACGGAGAGACGACGATCCTGATGAACGCGCCGCGGCGCCCCGACGGTCCGCCCGTTCGTGACGGCAAGCCCTACAGCGCCATCGCCCATCTCGCCGAGGACATCGTTCCCTACGTCGCCATCGCCTCGGGACTGCGCGATCGCAATCTGTCCGCGCCGGCAATTATGGACGCCGATCTGGAACGCGGACTGCTCGTCATGGAGGACCTCGGCAACGAGCGGATCGTCGGCGGCGATCCCCCGGCGCCGATCGAGGAGCGCTACGAAGCCGCAGTCGACGTGCTGGTGTCGCTGCATCGCCGCCGATTGCCGGAGATCCTGCCGGTGGCGCCGCGCCGCGACTATCGGATACCGCGTTTCGACTCGCAGGCGGTTCTGATCGAAGCCGAGCTTCTGCTCGACTTGTATCTGGTCAGCATCGGTGCGGCACCCGCCGATGACGTGCGCGAAAGCTTTACGGCGTTGTGGCGCGAGGCCCTCGAACCGGCGGTCGATGCGGCGCCGACCTGGGTGCTGCGCGATTATCATTCGCCAAATCTGATGTGGCTCGCCGACCGCGAAGATGTCGCCCGGATCGGTATACTAGACTTTCAGGATATGCTGCTGGGCCCCGGCGCCTACGATGTGGCTTCGCTGCTGCAGGACGCGCGGGTCGATGTATCGGAGGAGCTGGAGCTCGCGCTGCTGAGCCGCTATGCCCGCGCGCGGCTCCACGACGCCCGCTTCGATCCGGCGGTGTTCGCGCAACTCTACGCGACCACGGCGGCGCAGCGGGCGACCAAGATTCTCGGCATCTTTGCCCGGCTCAACAAGCGCGACGGCAAGCCGCAATATCTGCGTCATGTGCCGCGCCTATTGGGCTATTTGCAGCGGTCGCTGGCGCATCCTGCGCTTGCGCCGCTCAAGGCCTGGTATGCGGCGAACGTGCCGTCTTTGAACGGTTATGATGCACCGAATCGGCGAATGTTGATGGGTGGGGGAACAATATGATGCCGACGAGCGCGATGGTGCTTGCGGCCGGACTCGGCACACGGATGCGTCCGCACAACGGCCAAATACCAAAGCCGCTGGTACAAATGCGCGGCAAATCCTTGATCGATTATTCGCTCGATCGGTTGGCCGATGCCGGCGTCGAACGCGCCGTGGTCAACGTGCATTATCTTGCCGACGCGCTTGAAAGCCATCTCGCCGGGCGCCAGCGGCCCCAGATCATCATCTCCGATGAGCGCGGCAGTTTGCTCGGCACCGGCGGCGGTATCGCCAAGGCGCTGCCGCAGCTTGGCGGGGCGCCGTTCTTCCTGGTCAATTCCGATACGGTGTGGCTCGACGGCGTCAAACCGAATTTCGTGCGGCTCGCCGAGGCCTTTGATGCTGCGGCAATGGACGTGCTTCTCTTGCTCGCGCCGACCGCCGGCAGCGTCGGCTATTCCGGCCGTGGCGACTATGCCATGCTGCCTGACGGCCGGTTGCGGCGGCACGCCGAAAACGAGGTCGTGCCGTTCGTTTATGCCGGCGCTGCGATTTTGGCGCCTGCGCTGTTCGCCGATGCGCCGGCGGGGGAGTTTTCGCTGAACCTGCTGTTTGATTGCGCCGGCGCCAGCGGCCGCCTGTTCGGCCTGCGCCTCGAAGGCCTTTGGATGCATGTTGGCACGCCGGACGCCGTCGCCGCCGCGGAAGCGGCCCTCGCCGCCGCGCTTTAAAGTAACTATCCGCCCCTGCGAAGCGGGGGCGGGTGCGCGCGAATCGCGCGCTATTGCGGATCGATGACCGATATGTCCCCACGGGTC
>VFSW01004702.1_pt1 | contig 20340 bp, 19 predicted proteins | sample 5358111 | NCBI WGS metagenome assembly VFSW01 (sample SAMN11554181, study PRJNA540505) | mine drainage metagenome | isolation source: sediment from site ElyBrook_90M | place: USA: Ely Copper Mine, Vershire, VT | collected 2017 | reverse complement strand
CGAGCACACGCGCGGGGATCACCGCCGAGCCGCTCACGCTCGGCGCCAGCCTCGCCGGCGTCGGCGATCAGTTCAGCCATCTCGCGCGGCGTTTCGATTTGGCGATTGTCGGCCAACCCGAGCCCGAGCGGAGCGCTGTTGAAGAGGTGATCGCTGAAGCCGCGTTGTTCGAATCCGGCCGGCCGGTGATCATCGTACCCTATATTCAGAAAGATCCGCTCAAGCTCGATCGGGTCATGGCGTGCTGGGACGGCAGCCGCGCGGCCACCCGCGCCATTGCCGACGCCATGCCGTTGCTCAAGAAGGCCGGCCAGGTCGAAATCGTCATCGTCAGCAACGAACGCGGCAAGCGGGATGAAATTGAAGGCGCCGATATGGCGCAACACCTCGCCCGGCACGGGCTCAAAGTGGAGGTCAAGCGCACGGTCCTCGGCGACATCGACGTCGCGGACGTGATCCTCTCGCACGCCGCCGACGCCGGCGTCGATTTCATCGTCATGGGCGGCTACGGCCACTCGCGGTTGCGCGAATTTGTGCTCGGCGGCGTCACCCGCAGCATTTTCCGCTCGATGACGGCCCCGGTGCTGATGTCGCATTAGCCGGCACTTCCCGCGCTGCAGCGCGGCAAAATATCCTTGCCCAAAATATACTCGCCCAAAATATACTCGCCCACGTCGTTGACGCGCGAATAGAGGGCGTGTCACGTTTTCATCGACCCTCGTCACAGCCGACGGGCTTTAACTTTGCCGCAGCCGGCCCGTAAGGATGCGACGCCGAAAACGCGTCAGAAAATCAGCGAACTCAGGGGCATAGGGGAGGATTAAGTCCTGATGGCGGCTCGATCCGCATGACCGAAAATCCGCCGCTGATGCGGGCCGACCGAGATAGCGGCGCATCTCCGCATTTGCTGGAGATCGCCGACGTAACCATGCGCTTCGGCGGCATCGTCGCGCTCGAAGCCGTCTCCTTCTCGGTCGATCAAGGCCGTATCGTCGGCCTGATCGGCCCAAACGGCGCCGGCAAGACCACACTCTTCAATTGCCTAAGCCGGCTTTATCGGCAGGGCCGCGGCGATATCAGATTGAATGGGCAGTCGTTGCGGCGCTGCGCACCTTCCGACATTGCCGCGCTCGGCGTCGGTCGCACGTTTCAGGCCCCGACGCTGTTCGCCTCGATGTCCGTCCTCGACAACGTGAAAGTCGGCTCGCACGCGCGCGGCCGCAACACTCCCCTCGCCGACGCGCTGACGCTGCCGCACCGGCGCAGCGAGGAGCACAAGTTCGACGAAACGGGCCGCGAAATGCTTTCCTTCGTCGGCCTTGAGAAGCTGGCGAGCCGGCCGGCCGCCAACCTCTCGCTGGGCGCGCGCAAACGCGTGGAACTGGCCCGAGCGCTCGCCGCCCGACCGGTGCTGCTGCTGCTCGATGAGCCGGCCGGAGGGCTAAATCACGAAGAAGTGGCGGAACTCGGCACCCTGATCCGCTCCATTCGCGACAAGCTCGGGATCACGGTGCTGTTGGTCGAACATCATATGGGCCTGGTGATGAGCCTTTCGGATCAGGTGGTGGTGCTCAATTTCGGCCGGGTGATCGCCGATGGCCCGCCGGAAGACGTGCGCTGCGATCCGGCCGTCACCGAGGCCTATCTGGGAACGCGACACTAATGGCGCCGATCCTCGACCTTCGCGGCGTCAAGGCCTTCTACGGCCAGTCCGAAGTCGTCCACGGCATCGATCTCGCGGTCGAGGAAGGCGGCATGACCGTGCTCCTCGGCGCCAACGGTGCGGGCAAAACCACCACGCTTCGCGCGATCTGCGGCATGGTGCGCAGCGAGGGCGAAATCGTCTTCGCCGGAAAGCGTGTCGACCGCCGCATGACCGAAGCGATCGCAAGCCTCGGTGTTGCCCACGTGCCTGAAGGACGCGGAACGTTCATCGGCCTGACGGTCGAGGAGAACCTGCGCCTTGGCGGCTATACCCGCAGCCGGCAGCAGCAAGAAAACATGCAACGTATGTACGGATATTTTCCGATTCTCGCCCAGCGCCGGAGGCAACAGGCGGGCGCGCTGTCCGGCGGCGAGCAGCAGATGCTGGCGATCGCCCGCGCCCTGATGATGACGCCGCGGCTCCTGGTGCTTGATGAACCTTCGTTCGGGCTTGCGCCGCGGATCGTCGAGGACATTTTTTCGATTGTCGAACGGATCAGGCGCGAAGAACGCGTCAGCGTGCTGCTGGTCGAGCAGAACGCAAGCCTTGCCTTGGAGCTGGCGGACCACGCCTACCTCATCGAAACCGGCTACGTCGTCGCCTCGGGCAGCGCGAAATCGCTCGCCGACGATCCGCAAATCCGCCGCTCCTACCTCGGATACTGACGGGCCTGCGATGCATCAGCTTTTGCAGCAGATCTTCTCAGGCCTCGCCGCCGGCGCGATCTACGCCAGCGTGGCGCTGGCGCTGGTCATGATTTACCGGGCAACCGATCTGGTGAACTTCGCCCAGGGCGAGATGGCGATGTTCTCGACTTATATCGCCTGGACGCTGGTCAATGCCGGCCTCCCCTTCTGGCTTGCCTTCATCATTACCCTGGTCGTTTCCTTCATCGGCGGCGTGGTGATCGAACGCGTGGTCATCCGGCCGGTCGAGAACGCTCCCGTGCTGGCGGCGGTGGTTGTGACCATCGGGCTATTGCTGATCTTCAATTCGGTCGCCGGCTGGATTTACAGCTACACCGTCCAGGACTTCCCCAGTCCGTTCCCGGACCGGCCGGTGTTTGGGGCGCTGATGACCACGCGGGATCTGGGCGTGATCGCTGTCACGCTGTTCATGCTGGTTCTGCTGTTCGTATTCTTCCGCTTCACCTCGACCGGACTGGCGATGCGTGCCGCCGCGCAAAATCCGGAATCGGCGCGGCTGTGCGGCATTCCGGTCGGCCGCATGCTGGCAATCGGCTGGGGGCTGGCGGCGGCGATCGGCGCGACCGCGGGCGTCATGGTGGCGCCGGTGCTGTTCCTCGATCCGAACATGATGGGCGGCGTATTGATCTACGCCTTCGCCGGCGCGCTCCTTGGCGGCATCACCAGTCCGGTTGGCGCCGTGGCCGGCGGACTGATTGTCGGTGTCACCGAGAATCTGGTCGGTACTTATCTGATCGCCAGCCAGCTCAAGCTGACGGTGGCGTTCGCGCTGATCATCCTCGTGCTGGTGTTCCGGCCGAACGGCCTGTTCGGCACCGCGATCGTGCGACGGGTGTGAGCATGGACAAAAGCGTGTCCGTCATTGCTCCCGACGTGCTCGCCGGCGACCGCTATGCCGGGCTGACCGCCGGCGCATGGCGCTGGATCGGCGCACTGGTGGCGATCGCCCTCGTCGCCGCGCTGCCGTTCGGCCTGAGCAAATATCACGTGTTCGAGCTGACGATGGTCATGATCTACGCCATCGCCGTGCTCGGCCTCAACATCCTCACCGGCTACAACGGCCAGATCTCGCTCGGCCATGGCGGCTTTTTTGCCGCCGGCGCATACACCGCCGCCATCCTCATGCATCGCTACGGCGTCCCCTATTGGGCAACGCTGCCGCCGGCCGCTCTGATCTGCTTCGCGCTCGGCGTGCTATTCGGACTGCCGGCGCTGCGCTTCGAGGGTCCGTATCTGGCGCTGGTGACGCTGGCGATGGCGCTGGCGACGCCGCAATTGTTGAAATATTTCGACACCTGGACCGGCGGCCAGCAGGGCATCAACCTCGCCAAATCCATGCCCCCGCCCGGATTGGGCATCGATCGCGATCGCTGGCTCTATTTCGTCGTCCTCGTCGTCTTGCTCATAGCGATGCGGGTCGCGGCCCACTTGCTGCACGGCCGTACCGGCCGCGCCCTGGTCGCCATCCGTGACCATCCGATCGCGGCAGCCGCCATGGGCATCCACACGGCACGCTACAAGACGCTGGCGTTTGGCACCTCGACGTTGTTCACCGGCGTGGCCGGTGCGCTATCCGCCATTGTCATCGGCTACGTCTCACCTGAGGGTTACAGCCTGTTCTTGTCGATTTCGTTCCTGGTCGGCTCCGCGATCGGCGGCATTGCCACCATTTGCGGCGCGATTGTCGGCGGGTTTTTTATCCAGTTCGTGCCTAATCTCGCCAACGACATCTCCGATGCGGCGCCGTGGGCGATTTACGGATTGGCGATGTTGTTGTTCATGTATCTGATGCCGCGCGGGGTCGTCGGCTCGCTCGGGCCTTTGATCAACCGGGCGATCCAGCGAATAGCGCCGCATCGCGCGGCCATCGATAACAGCGCGGAAGAGTAAGGAGGGAGAACGTCATGACGGCGCAGCCGGCGATCGCACGCGGCCTGTCGGCTTTGGGTTTCATCCTTGCCGGTGCGCTGGCGGCGTCGGCAGGACAGTACGGCCCCGGCGTCACCGATAGTGAAATCAAGATCGGCAACACGGTGCCCTATAGCGGCCCGGTGTCGGCACTCGGCGCACTCGGTAAGGCGGAAGCCGCCTACTTCGCGATGATCAATGACCAGGGCGGCGTTAACGGCCGCAAAATCAACTTCCTGACCCGCGACGATGGCTATAGCCCGCCGAAAACCGTCGAGCAGACGCGTAAGCTGGTCGAGGAAGACCAAGTATTACTCATTTTCGGGACGGTGGGCACGCCGCCGAACACGGCGATCTGGGACTACCTGAACAACAATAAAGTGCCGCAGCTTTTCATCGCCACCAGCGCCGAGAAATGGAACGATCCCAGAAACCACCCTTGGACGATGGCTTGGTCGCCGGCCTATCAAACCGACGCGCGCATCTGCGGTCGCTACATCCGCCAGAACTTGCCCGATGCCAAAATCGCGGTGCTCTATCAGAATGACGATTTCGGCAAGGATTACCTGACCGGATTGCGCCAAGCGCTCGGAGCCAAAGCCGACAAATCGATCGTGGCCACGCAAAGCTACGAAACCACCGATCCAACTATGGACTCGCAAATCGTGGCGCTGCAGGGGAGCGGCGCTGGTGTTTTGCTGATCGCAGCCACGACGAAATTCGCAGCCCTCGCTATCCGCAAGACCTTTGATATCGGCTGGAAGCCGACGCAATTCGTCAGCTATGTGTCTAACTCGGTCGGGGCGGTACTGCGGCCCGCAGGACTAGAGAAGAGCGCCGGGGTCATCTCCGCGGCCTTCGACAAGGATCCCACCGATTCGCAGTGGCAGGATACCCCCGAATACAAGGAATGGCTGGCGTGGATGAAGAAGTATAATACGTCCGCCAATCTAACCGACACGTTGGCGGTCGATGGCTATGGACGGGCGCAAACCATGGTTGCCGTGCTCAAGGCAGCCGGCGACAACCTAACGCGCGAGAACGTGATGAAGCAGGCGGCCAGCATGCACGATTTGAAGCTGCCTATGCTGCTCCCAGGCATTACGCTCTCGACCGGTCCGGACGATTACGCTCCGATGAAGCGGATGCAATTGGAGAAGTTCGACGGCAGTTCCTGGAAGCTGTTCGGCGAGGTGATATCCGGCGAATAAAGTCTGATCGCGAGAGAGCCCGGGCAATACCAGGCAATACAAGGGAGGACATCATGACATTCAAAGAAACCGTCACGATCGGCCTGGCAACGGCCGGCCTTATGGTCGCAAGCAGTCTTGCTTTCTCTGCCGGCCAATACGGCCCCGGCGCAAGCGACACCGAGATCAAGATCGGCAATACGGTGCCCTACAGCGGCCCGGCTTCTGCCTACGGCGCCATCGGCAAGTCGGAGACCGCGTACTTCAACATGCTCAATGAGCGCGGTGGCATCAATGGCCGCAAGATCAACTACATCAGCCGCGACGACGGCTATAGTCCGCCGAAAACCGTCGAGCAGGTGCGCCAGCTGGTCGAGCAAGACCAAGTGCTGTTTCTGTTCAACACGCTCGGCACCCCGCCCAATACCGCGATCCAGGGTTACCTGAACGACAACAAGGTGCCGCAGCTTTTCGTCGCCACCGGCGCCGACAAATGGAACGACCCCAAGCACTTTCCCTGGACCATGGGGTGGCAGCCGAGCTATCGCATCGAAGCGCGCATCTATGCCCGCTACATCCTCAAGAACCTGCCGAACGCCAAGATCGCCGTGCTCTATCAGAACGACGATTTCGGCAAGGACTACCTGATCGGCCTGCAAGAAGGTCTCGGAGACAAGGCCGGCAAAATGATTGTCGCCACCAAGACCTACGAGACCACGGACCCGACGGTCGATTCGCAAATCGTGGCTTTGCAGGGCAGCGGCGCCGACGTTCTCTTGACGGCAGCGATTCCAAAATTCGCCGCCCAGGCGATCCGCAAGGTTTACGACATCGGCTGGAAGCCGGCCCACTTCATGACCAACGTATCGAGTTCCGTCGGGGCGGTTTTCAAGCCTGCCGGGCCGGAGAAGGGCGTCGGCATCATTTCGGCCGGTTATCTCAAAGATCCCACCGATCCGCAGTGGCAGGACGCGCCCGACTTCAAGGAATGGCTGGCCTGGATGAAAAAATATAATGCCGGTGCCAATCTAACCGACGGAAATAATGTGACCGGTTATGCGGTGGCGTCCACGCTCGTGCCCGTTCTCAAGGCAAGCGGCGACAATCTCACCCGCGACAATATCATGAAGCAGGCGGCCAGCCTCCACGATTTGAAAGTGCCGATGCTGCTGCCGGGCATAACCGTCTCGACCGGACCGAACGACTTCGCGCCGATCAAGCAAATGCAGCTGATGAAATTCGACGGCGAGACCTGGAAGTTGTTTGGCGAAGTGATCTCCGGGTCGGGCAGTTGAGACCTGATTCATAAAAATGCGAAAGCCCCGAACTGCAGCAGAGGAAACGTTCATGACCAACAAACGCACCTTATTGGCGAGCCTGGCAGGCGCCGGTTTCGCTCTGGCAAGCGGCCTCGCTTTGGCGGCGGGCCAATACGGACCGGGCGCAAGCGACACTGAGATCAAGATCGGCACAACGATGCCGTACAGCGGCCCGGCTTCAGCCTACGGCACCATCGGCAAGGTGGAGACAGCCTACTTCGCCATGCTCAACGAGCGGGGCGGCATCAACGGCCGCAAGATCAACTTCATCAGCCGCGACGACGCCTACAGTCCGCCAAAGACCGTCGAGCTGGTGCGGCAATTGGTCGAGCAAGACCAAGTATTACTGACGTTCAACATACTCGGCACGCCGCCCAATACGGCGGTGCAGGGCTATTTGAACGACAACAAGGTACCGCAATTGTTCGTCGCCACCGGCGCCGACAAGTGGAACGATCCAAAGAAGTTTCCTTGGACGATGGGCTGGCAGCCGAGTTATCGCATCGAGGCGCGCATTTACGGCCGCTACATGCTCAAGAACCTGCCCAACGCCAAAGTGGCCGTTCTCTATCAGAACGACGACTTCGGAAAGGACTACCTGGTCGGTTTACGCGAGGCACTGGGAGACAAAGCCGACAAGATGATCGTGGCCACCCAGACCTACGAGACCACCGATCCAACCGTCGATTCACAAATCGTGTCGTTGCACGGAACGGGTGCCGATACCCTTTTGGTGGCGGCGATCCCCAAATTCGCCGCCCAGGCCATCCGCAAAGTCTATGACCTCGGCTGGAAACCGTCATTTTTTCTGACCAACGTATCGGCCTCGGTCGGATCGGTAATAAAGCCAGCAGGATTCGAGAAAGCCGCCGGCATCATCACCGCCGGCTATCTGAAAGACCCCAACGATCCGCAATGGCAGAGTACGAAGGAATACAAGGACTGGCTGGAGTTCATGAAGAAATATTATTCGGGAGGCAGCCTCGCCGACGTGAACAACGTCTACGGCTACTCGGCGGCGCAGACCCTGGTGGAGGTGCTCAAGGCAAGCGGTGACAATCTCACCCGCGAGAACGTCATGAAACAGGCGGCCAGCGTTCATGACCTGAAACTGCCGATGCTGCTGCCGGGCATCACCGTCTCGACCAGCGCCACCGATTTCGCACCGATCAAGCAGATGCAACTGCAAAGATTCGAGGGTGAAACCTGGAAGTTGTTCGGCGAAGTGATCTCGGGTTCGGGCAGCTGACGAGCCGCCGCTTGCGACTAACAAATGGCCGTCCGCCGACAGCCGGCCATTTGGGCTAGCCGACCAAGAGATAGCGGCGTCAGCCAGCCGGCATCGCCGTCTGCACCACGAGGCCGCGCGCGCGGGCATCAGCAACGCCTAGCGCGCGCAATGCTATAAGCGTCATCAACTGGACGACGTCGCGCTCGTGGCCGGAGGGATCCGGCGCAAGCGGGCCGATCAGTCCTTCGACGAGAAGGCCGGTGAGCGACGCCGCCGCCAACGCCGCATCCTGATCCGGTAAGTAGCGCGCAGCTATTGTCGCCGCGATCCTGGCGGCGAATTCCGCCGCCAGCGCCTTGCGAAAGGCGGTACGGACGGCATCGACTTCGGCGTCAATCGGCTCGGCGATCGCTGCGAACAACAGCCGGCGATCGCGCAAAGCGCGCGCCGCAAAAGTCATGATCGCTGCGGCAAGCGCCGACAGCGGACCGGGCGCGCCCGCGGCCGCGCGCTGCAACGCTCCAATCTCGCGCTCGGTGATTTCCGTGAGCAATGCGGCAATCAGGTCGGTCTTGGCGGGGAAGTAGCGATACACCGTTCCCGTCGCGATCCCGGCGCGGGCAGCGACAGCCGCGATCTGTACCGCCGCCATACCGCTTTCGCTCGCCAGAATTCGCGCCGCAGCAACGATGGCGTCACGGCGCGCGGCCAGGCGGCGATTGACATTCTCGGTCCGGCGATAGGGCATGACGATTGCGCTCCGCGCGTCGCAGAAGCGCGACACGCTAATAAATGAATCATGATTCAAGACGGTCCGCAAACCAGCCGGCGATTGGACGCCAGCACGGCGGTATCGGAGGACCCGCAAATATGCTATGCACGAGCGCCCTGCCTCGGAACTATTCCCCCGTTTCTGAGTCTTTTTGATCGTGTCGCTGTTTTTCTTTCAAATCACTCAAGGCGCTGAGACATTTCCGCAAACGGAATTGGACCTGCCCCATGCCGATGCCGCGAGGGAGCAGGCAACCATCACCGCCGGTGAAATGCTGCGCGACATGCGTGGCCGGTTCTTGCCCGGAATGGAGTGGCGGCTGGACGTTGCCGACCATTCCCGCAAAACCGTTTTCCGTCTGCGGATCGTCGCCGAAGCATAGCGGCTCGATTTAGTGACGTGGCGTCGGCTCGTACCCCTGCGGCGCCAATGAGTGCGGCTCAGCGGTTTTTCTCCGCCAGCGACTTGGCGCGAATTTTGGCGAGCGTCGTTACCGGCGTGATCGCCTCCGGGTCGATAGCAAGCCGAATGATAGCCGGCTTGCCCGACGCTTGTGCTTCCTTGAACGCCGCCGGAAAATCGGCCGTTCGTTCGATGCTGATGCCGAAGCCGCCGAAGGCGCGCGCATAGGCGGCAAAGTCAGGATTGCGTAACTCGGTAGCAATGACGCGGCCGGGATATTCGCGCTCCTGGTGCATGCGGATGGTGCCGTAGATGCCGTTGTCGGCGATCACGACGATAAACGGCAGTCCGTACTGCACGGCGGTCGCAAATTCCTGCCCGTTCATCAGGAAATCGCCGTCGCCGGCGATGCAGACGATCTGACGGCCGGGATAAAGCCGCTTCATCGCCACCGCGGCCGGCACCCCGTAACCCATTGAGCCCGAGGTCGGCGCGACGTGCTGGCCGAAGCGCCGGAAACGGAAGAAGCGATGGATCCACGCGGCGTAATTGCCGGCGCCATTGCACAGCATGGCGTCGGCGGGAAGGTTGTCGCGCAGCCACACCATGATAGCGCCGAGATTGACGCCGCCCGGCTGCTCGGTGGGCGTTTCCGTCCAGGCGAGATAGTCGGCGTGCGCCGCCTCGGCCTGTCCCGGTAACTCGCCCGCGACTTTGAGATGTTCAAGCACCGCCGCGAATGCCGTGGGCGTCGCATTGATCGGCAGATGCGGACTATAGACGCGGCCGAGTTCTTCAGCACCCGGATGGACGTGCACGAACGTCATCTGCGGCCGCGGAATACCGAACAGCGTGTAACTCTGCGACGGCAATTCCCCCATCCGCCCGCCGATCAGAACGGCGAGGTCGGCGGATTTGATGCGCTCGACCAGCTTCGGGTTCGGACCGATGCCGAGGTCGCCGGCGTAACAGGGATGGAGCGCGTCGAAGAGGTGCAGGCGGCGGAACGTCGTGCACACCGGCAGCGCGTATTTTTGCGCGAAGCGCGCGATGCGGTTCGAGGCTTCCTGCGACCAGCGGCTGCCGCCGAGGATCAGGATCGGCGTGCGGGCCGCGGCAAGCAGCTCCCCGAACTTCGCCATCTCGGCCGCGCCCGGCGCGGTCTCGATCGCCGTAAACGGCGGGGCGTCATCGACCGCGATCCGCTCGGTGAGCATGTCTTCGGGCAAGCTCACGACCACCGGACCCGGCCGCCCGTTAGCGGCGGTATGGAACGCGCGCGATACGATTTCCGGCACCCGCGCCGGATCGTCGATCTCGGTCGCCCATTTGGTCATCGAGCCGAACACGGCGCGGTAGTCGAGTTCCTGAAACGCTTCGCGCTCGGTCATGTCGCGCGCCACCTGGCCAACGAACACGACGAGCGGTGTCGAATCCTGGCGGGCGATGTGGATTCCGGGCGAGGCGTTGGTGGCGCCGGGCCCGCGGGTGACGAAACACACGCCCGGGCGGCCGGTCGCCTTGCCGACCGCCTCCGCCATCATGGTGGCGCCGCCCTCCTGCCGGCATACGGTAACGGCGATATCGCTGTCGTGAAACGCATCGATGGCGGCGAGATAGCTTTCGCCCGGCACGCAGAATACGTGCTCAACGCCGTGAATGCGCAATTGATCGACCAGAACTTCGGCGGCCGTACGATTGTTGGCCTTACCGCGCATCGGCGTCTCCGCGATGTTGGCGCAGCTGATTCACTACGCCCGGCGTCGTTAAACTTTGATTGCCGCGACCGGCGGCGGTAGTCCAGTGTCTTGGGCGGCGGGTGACCGTCCCCCAAGCATACCGGCGAAGAGTTTGAGCTGCATGAGCGATGAAGCGTCTGGTCAGGAGGCGGTGTTCGCCTTCCTCGCCGATCCCGCAACCCACGGCGGCGCCAAGGTCCAGCGCATCGACACCCACGCAGCGTCGGTGTTTCTCGCCGGCGATCGCGCACTCAAGGTCAAACGCGCGGTGCGGTTTCCGTTTCTCGATTATTCCACGCTGGATAAGCGCGAAGCCGCCTGCGAGGCCGAGCTGTCGGTGAACGCGCCTTACGCGCCGGAAATCTATCGCGGCGTCGTGGCGATCACCCGGGACGCGAATGGGAAGTTCGCCATCGGCGGCTCGGGCGCGCCGGTCGAATGGGCGGTCGAGATGCAGCGCTTTGACGAGCGGCGCACGCTCGATCACCTGGCCGGGGAGATCGACGAAGCGTTGGCGGATGCGCTCGGCCGCGCCGGCGCCGCGGCCCACGCCAAGGCTCCGGTCGTAGACGCGGCTCCATGGATTGCCGCGCTCGGCGGCTATATCGACGAGCATGTCGAAGCCTTCCGGCAATATCCGGAAATTTTTCCCGCCGCCGAAAGCGAAGCGCTGGCGCGACTAAGCCGCGCCGCCTACCAACATATTGTCCCGCTCCTGCAGGAGCGCAGCCGCCGCGGTTTCGTACGGCGCATTCACGGCGACCTGCACCTCGGCAACATCGTGCTCATCGACGGCAAGCCGGTGTTGTTCGACGCCATCGAATTCAGCGACATTATTGCGTCGGGCGATGTGTTTTACGACCTCGCCTTTTTGCTGATGGACCTGCTTGAGCGCGGACTCGCATTCGCCGCCAATGTGGTGCTCAACCGTTACCTCACGCAGACCCGGCGGGTCGAAGACCTTGAGGCCCTGTCGACACTCCCCTTCTTCCTGTCGATGCGGGCGGCGATCCGCGCCAGAGTGACGGCGGCGCGCCTGGAGTGGGCGAAAGCGCCGGAGCAAGCCGCCATCGCGGGCTCCGCACGAGTGTATTTCGATTTCGCGGTCCAGGCGATCGCACCGCCGGCCGCGAAATTCGTCGCCGTCGGCGGCCTCTCCGGCACCGGAAAGACGAAGCTCGCGCGGGCGTTGGCGCCGGAATTAAAGCCGATGCCCGGCGCCGTCATCGTTCGCTCGGACGTGGAACGCAAAGCGCTGTTCGGCGTCGGCGAGACCGCAAAACTGCGGGCAGATGGTTATACCGATGAAGTGACGGTTCGCGTCTATGCGACGCTCGCCGACCAGGCGCGTCGCATTCTGGCCGCCGGGCATTCGGTGATCGTTGACGCAGTGTTCGCGCAGCCGCGGGAGCGGGCTGCCTTAGCCGAAGCCGCGGAGTCCGCCCATTTTCGCCTGCACGGGCTGTTCCTCACGGCCGACCTTGCGACCCGGCGCGCCCGGGTCGGAACGCGCGCGCGCGATGCGTCCGATGCCGACACCAAGGTGGCGCAGGCGCAAGAGCGCTACCAGCTCGGCCAACTTGATTGGACTGCGGTGGACGCTTCAGGGACGCCCGAAAACACCCTGGCGCGCGCAAAAGCCGCGCTGGCAAGTGATTGATTGACTGACGCCCGCTTGCGCCAATATAAGCGCGGTGAAACCGGCTTACGAAAGGCGCGACCATGGCGAGCGGTGCAGCGACGGCGACAGGCATTGAACACCCCGAAGAGCCGTCGCGCCGTGATTTTCTCTACATCGCCACCGGCACGGTCGCTGCCGTCGGCGGCGCTGCGGTCTTGGTGCCGCTGATCGCCCAGATGAACCCCGACGCTTCGACGCTGGCCGCAGGTGGACCGGTCGACCTCGATATTTCAAAGATTGAGCCCGGCCAGCAGGTTGTGGTCCGCTGGCGTGAACGCCCGATCTTCGTGTTCCACCGGACGCCCGAGCAGACCAAAGTGCTGGAAGACCCCAAGCTGGTGTCGCAGCTTTCCGACCCGAACTCCCAGCAGATTCAGCAGGCGCCCTACGCGACCAATTGGCACCGCTCGATCAAGCCGGAATTGGGCGTTCTGGTCGGCATTTGTACCCATCTCGGCTGCATCCCGATGTTCTATCCGCAGCCGAGCGCCTCGACGCCGGTCACCGGCTGGCTGGGCGGTTATTTCTGCCCCTGTCATGGCTCCAAGTACGATCCGGCCGGACGGGTCTATAGCGGCGTGCCGGCGCCCTATAATCTGCCGGTGCCGCCGTACACTTTCGTCAGCGATACGACGATCAGAATTGGCGAGAATCCGACCGGCTCCGCCTGGGATTTCGGGTCGATCCGCCAACTCTAGACGGGGCTAAGCGCATTATCGGGGAATGAAATTCAGACAGCCATTGCGGCTTGGGCTGTTTCGCCTGTCGCTGCTGGCGATCGCCGTCGGCGTCATCACCGGTTTTGGTGCGGTGCTGTTTCGGGCGCTGATTGGAATTATCCACAACGTCGCCTTCCTCGGATTGTTCGCGATCGACTACGACGCGAGCGTATTCACGCCGCCAGGACCCTGGGGCGCATTCATCATTATCGTCCCGGTTATCGGCGGCCTGATCGTCACTTTTCTGATCACCAATTTTGCCCCGGAAGCCCGCGGTCACGGCGTGCCCGAGGTCATGGACGCCATCTATTACAAAGATGGCGTGATCCGGCCGGTGGTCGCGGTGATCAAGTCACTCGCCTCGGCGCTGTCGATCGGCACCGGCGCCGCGGTCGGCCGCGAAGGGCCGATTATCCAGATCGGCTCCGCCATCGGTTCAACGCTCGGGCAAATGATCCGCATGGCGCCGTGGCAGCGCATTACGCTTGTCGCCGCCGGCGCCGGCGCTGGCATCGCCGCGACTTTCAACACCCCGATTGGCGGAGTGATGTTCGCCATCGAGTTGATGATGCCGGAATTGAGCGCGCGTACCTTTCTCCCGGTCGCGCTCGCCACTGGCACCGCGACGTTCATCGGCCGCATTTTTTTCGGCATCCATCCCGCCTTCGCCATCCCCAACGCTCTGCTCGCCTCACAGGCGCCGGCGTCGCTGCCGGCGTTGTTGCTCTATGCGCTGCTCGGCGCGATCATCGGGCTCGCGGCCACGGCCTTTATCCGGAGCCTGAGCCTCGCCGAGAATATTTTCGAGCGCATCGGCAATCCGTATTTGCGCAACATCGCCGGCATGCTGCTGATCGGCGTTCTGATCTATGTGCTGTTTCGCACCGCCGGTCACTATTACGTCCAGGGTGTCGGCTATTCCACCATTCAAGCGGTCCTGTCGGGCGATCTCGCGCTGCCGTGGCTGCTGTTATTATTGTTTGCCGCGAAGCTTGCCGCGACTTCGGTAAGCCTTGGCGCGGGCGCCTCGGGCGGAATTTTCTCACCCTCGCTGTTCATGGGCGCGACCATCGGCGGCGCCTTCGGTCTTCTGGTCAATGCCGTAAGCCCGGTCGAGAGCTTCGACATCACGACCTGCGCGATCATCGGCATGGCCGCCATGGTTGGCGGCGGCACCGGCGCCGCCATGACCGCCGTCACCATGATTTTCGAGATGACCCGCGACTACGACTTGGTGATGCCGAGCATCATCGCGGTTGCGCTAGCGATCGGCGTCCGGCGCCTCCTCTCCCAGGAAAACATCTACACCATCAAGCTCGTTGGCCGCGGCCATTTCGTGCCGAAGGCGCTGCACGCCAACATGTTCCTGGTGCGCCGCGCCGGCGAAGTGATGGAGAAGAATGTAACGATCCTCGCCGCCGATGCCGATTTCGATGCGTTCCTGCGCCAGCATGCCACCGGCGGCGGGTTCAAGCACGTGGTGGTAACGCGCGGCAATCACATCGCCGGAGTCGTGCGCGTCAACATCGGGCTCCGGCGCGGCGTCGAAGATGCCTATAGCGGCGTTCACTTCGGCGATGTCGCGCAGCGCAATTTCACCATCGCGCGCGAGGCCGACGTCATGTTCGACGTAGTCCAGCGGATGGGGCGCCATGACGCCGCCATGGCTGTCGTCGTCAAAGGCCGCGGTCGCGGACGCCCTTCCGAAATCATCGGCATCATCTCGAAAGAGCACATCGCCGATTCCGTCGCCGAAAGCATCAAGCCGTTCGCTTGATCGATACCGCCGGGAAGCTTTGCTACGAAGCCGAAACCTGCATCAGTTGCGGCAACGTCGTCCGTGCCGGCAGCGACATCAGTAATTCGAAGTAGCTCGCCGCAGGCTGCGCGCGCCGGAACCGGGTCAGACGCTGGGCAAAATCGTTGCGGCATTTTCTTGAAGAGAAGCGCCGTCGTTCGAGGGAGCTTCGCTGGGGGGACACCAGGCCAAGAGCCGGTGCGCTGTTGAGATTTGCGTAATTCATGACACCTGCCTCGCGCGTTTTTCGAGTGAGAGGATGGCCAGCTTTTCGTGTCCGGCGAAGCACTGCACGTCGCAATAGAGCAAGCGGGTTTGGGTTTCTCGGACGTAGCCTTGTTCGATTGGCTCGCAGCACAGCGCACAGTAAGCATCCGCGCGCGGAACCCGGTCGTTGACCAGAACGAACTTGGTGCGGCTTGGAAATCGTGTCGGGCCTGAGGACATCACCTGGGTGCTCATTTGAGACTCCATCGGTTCGCCGTTATCCGTTCGTCGCTCGGGCTGGCGGAAAGGTTCATCGGCCGACCAAGGCAGCGCAAAAGGTATCGGGATGCTCAATCGCAGGACCGCGGAAGCTCGGTGGCGGGTTTTGGTCAGGCGTCCCGAAAAGCCGCTGGATGGGGTCAAATTCAGCGCTAAGCGCGCGTGGACCTTGCCGGTTTCGCGGGCGTTGCCGCCCCGCGCGGGCCTGAAATTAGTCCTGAGCGCGCAATTGCGGCAGCAACGGCCTCATGCCTTTTGCTCTGCGGCCAGCAGCAGCGCGTCGTCCAGACGATCGTTGCCCCAGAACATCTCCGTGCCGACGAAGAACGTCGGAGCACCGAAGATTCCGCGGCGACGCGCCTCGTCGGTCTGTTCGCGCAGCCGGGTTTTTGCGGAATCGGTTTGGGCCTGTTCCATTATTTCAGCAGCCGGAAGACCAAGCCCGGTCAATATCGGAGCCAGGCAGTCGGCGTTGTTGATGTCCTTATCGTGGACGAAGTTCAGTTCCATGACCTGACGACAGAAGGCATCGATCCAGGGCTCCTCCGCTCCGAGCAGCGCCACCCGCGCGGGCAACACGCTTAGTCGGGGAAATCCGCTGGGCTTCGTCCATCGCAGCCCATACTTGCGGCACTGGCGCGCCATGTCCTGCCACATATACGCGCCCTTCTCCTTTTGCAGCAGGAAGGGAGACGTCTCGAAGCCCAATGCGCGAAAGATCGGCCCGAGCAAAAACGGTTTCCAGGAGACGCCGAGGCCGTACCGCCGCGCCGCGTCCTCGATACGCATGACACTGAGGTAGCTATAATTGCTCGCGAATTCGAACCAGAACTCGATTTCGGCCGGCCGTCCGGAAATCATTGTGGTGCCCGCCATTGTCGCCTGAAGAGCCGCTGCGTGCCAGCGTGAAAGTCGGTCGACCGGACCATGCATTGTCCTGTGCCGGTTCGTTCCAGCTATAGCCGCATTCGTCGCACGCGTAACGCAGGCACGCCCGGCCCCAACCATCCATTCGTCGGTGCGGGCCAAGCGGTCGCCCTGACGTTCCGCATCTTGAGCAAATCATTGCAACCTTCAGGTTCGGCGCAAATCCGCGACATTGATCTGGCCTGCCTTTTATCGACGGATCGCAACCGGCGGCACAAACGAGAAAAACTGTTGGTTGAATTAGTAATTTTCATTCGGCGGCCCGAACCGCAGTCCGCGCTCACTGGACGTGGCGTCGGCGGCTGCGCGGAGCACGCGGGCCAGAGCTCGCGGTCTTACACCGCTCGGTGCCGGCACCGAGTTCGGACAACAGCCATTGCCTAAACAATTTGACCTCGGGCTTCTGAAAGTCGGTCTGCGACGTAACCAGCCAGTAGCTGGCTCCGCTCGGTATCGACCGACCGCCCAGCGGAACGAGCCGGCCGGTTTCGATATCGTCGTCGACGAGCGGCCGCCGGCCCAGGACCACACCGAGGCCGCGCACCGCAGCGTCGAACGCCATCTGCACGGTGTCGACGCGAAGTCCGTCATCGATCGATGAGGGCGCCTCCAGTTCGCTGGTCCGAAACCAGTGCTGCCAGTCGGTCGGCACCGAGGTCACATGAATGAGCGGCGCTTGCGCCAATAACTTCGCTTCCGAGCCGCCAAACTTCTTCCTCAGCCCCGGACTGCAAACCGGCACTAACGTTTCCACCGCCAGGAAGGTCCAGTTCGCCGCCGGCTTCTTGGTCGTTGAGAATCGGATCGCGATATCGAAATCGTCGAGCGTGAGATCGACCGGGCGGAGTGAGGTATCGATTGTCACCCGAATATCGGGATGCCGCGCGGCAAATTTCTCGAGACGCGGCAGCAGGATCTTGTTGGCGAAGGTCGGCGCGCTGCTCAGCGACAGCGTTCCGGTCGCTTTGCGGCCGGGCAGCTGTTCGGTGGCTTTGGCGATCAGGCTCAGCGCCTGATTGATCAGCGGCGCATAAATTTCGCCGGCGCCGGTCAGCCGCAAGCCGCGCGACTGGCGACGGAACAGCTCGACGCCGAGCCAATTTTCCAGCGTCTGGATACCATGACTGACGGCGCTGGCGGTCAGATTGAGTTCATCGGCCGCCTTGCGGAAGCTTTTGTGGCGTGCGGCAGCCTCGAAGACTCGCAGCGAACTCAATGGTGGAAGCCGGAAGGCCATGCCGCTCGCCCGATCCAAATACGTTTCCGGATTATAAGGTGGCTGTGATGGCCGGCCAAATGCCCGCCTCGCCGCGTCCGACTAACAAAGTAGATATAGCAAGCTGCCGATATGCAGCGCCGCACAAGTGCTCTTCGGTAAGCAGGGATGCTTTCGCTTTCCGCCTTGCCCATAATGCATCATGGCTTTCGATGTTCGCGCGCTGGCCGTTGCCACGGCCGGCTTTACCGCCTTCGTCAATCTCTACTCGCCGCAGGCGCTGTTGCCGGAACTGTCGCGCGAATTTGGCGTCGGCGCCGGCGAGATCAGCGCGCTGATGACGGCGAGCACCTTGGCGATCGCGCTGACCGCCCCGTTCACCGGCGCGCTCGCCGACGTCCTTGGCCGCAAGCGTCTGATCACCGCCGCCGCATTCGCCGTCGTGGTGCCGACGCTGATCATGACCTTCGCTTCGAGCGTTCCGCAACTCGTGATCCTGCGGTTCGTGCAGGGCCTGCTGCTGCCTCCGATCTTCACCGTCGCCGTCGCTTATGTCGGCGACGAATGGCCGCCGGCCGACGTGCCTCGTGTTGCCGGGCTGTTTATTTCCGGATCGAGCGTCGGCGGCTTCTGCGGCCGGTTCCTCACCGGGGTCATCGCCGACCTGGTCGGCTGGCGCGCCTACTTTGCGGCGGTGGCTTTGTTGACGCTCGCCGGCGGCCTGATCGTCACGCTGGCACTGCCACGCGAGCGGAGCTTTGTGCGGTCGGGCGGATTCCTTAGCTCGGTGCGGCAGATGCTTGCCCATCTGGGCAATCCGCGCTTGCTGGCAATCTACGCCGTCGGCTTCGGCGTACTGTTCAACTTCATCGCCACATTCACCTACATCAGCTTTCATCTTGCCGGGCCACCGTACTTCTTCACGCCGACGCTGCTCGGCGCATTGTTCGCTACCTATCTCGGTGGCAGCATCGCCGCGCCCTGGGTTGGGCGCGCGATCATCCTGTTCGGTCGCCGCCGCTTCATCCTTGGCGTCATCGCCACCTGGATCTGCGGCGCTCTGCTCCTCTTGGCGCCACCGGTCAGCGTGGTGATCGTCGGCCTTGCCATCTGCGCGATTTGCGGCATGGTGTGCCAGGCGGTGTCGACCGGCTACGTTATCACTACCGCGAAGGAAGGACGCTCGTCCGCCGCCGGCCTCTATGCTTCGACATTCTACCTCGGCGGCAGCGCCGGCGCTTTCCTCATCGGATTTGTCTGGCAAGCTACCGGCTGGACCGGTTGCGTGGCCGCCATCGTCGCCGTTCAGGCAATCATGGCAGCGATTGTCGCGCTGGCGTGGGAACGCTCGCGGATTTAATTTTGCGCGGGAAGAGCCGACGCATGCAACGGAACCGACTTGACACCAACCCGGCGTTCAGCACCCGCAAGCTGAAACTGGGTACCTTTCAGACCAACCTCGACTCCGGCTGCGTCATGTCCGGCCTCGAAGACCGGCTGGAGATCACCTGGCCGAACACCGTCGCGCTCGCCAGACTTGCCGATGCAATGGAGTTCGAGGCGCTCGTGCCGGTGGCGCGCTGGCGCGGTTTCGGCGGCGCGCACGATCCGCAGGGACCGGGCTTCGAAGCTTACACCTGGGCCGCCGGTATCGCGGCATCGACGTCGGCGACCGGCGTGGTCTCCACCTCGCACGTGGCGCTCAATCATCCGATCGTCGCCGCCAAGCAGTGCGCCGCGATCGACCACATCGCCAGCGGCCGCTTCACGCTCAACGTGGTGTGCGGCTGGAACGGGCCGGAAATGGAGATGTTCGACCTCGCGCTGACGCGGCATGAGGACCGTTACGCTCGCGCCCAGGAATGGCTCGACATCGTCAAGCGGCTGTGGACCGAGGACGACGACTTCGACCACGACGGCCGCTTCTACCGCATCAACAAAGGCTACCTGAAGCCGAAGCCAATTCAGAAGCCCTATCCGGCGATCATGAACGCCGGCTCGTCGGAGCGCGGCCGCCATTTTGCGGTGAAGAACTGCGACCTCGTCTATACGATTCTGCGCAACGACGATTTCGACGCGCTGACCGCCCATGTCGCCGGCTATCACCGGCTGGCGCGCGAGGAATATGGCCGTACGGTCCGCGTCTGGACGCTCGCCACGATCGTGCAGGCCGAGACTGAAAAGGAAGCCAGGAGATTTTACGATTATTATGTGCACGAGAAAGGCGACTGGGCGGCTGCCGGCAACGTGGTCGACGCCATGTCGGCCGAGATCAACGAGCGCAGCTACTCGCCGGAACGCAAGCGCGCCATCGCCGAACTGTTCGTCGCCGGCTGGGGCGGCTACCCGCTGATCGGCACCAAGGAGCAGATCGTCGATGGCCTGGCGTCGCTCTCGCGCATGGGCCTCGACGGCGTACTGTTGTCGTGGCCGCGTTTTGAAGCCGGGATGCGCGAATTCCGCGATGTGACGTTGCCCCTGGTCAAGCAGGCGGGGTTGCGCGATTTCAACGGACACTGAACGCTCAACGACAGTAAGTT
>VFSW01004701.1_pt1 | contig 20342 bp, 19 predicted proteins | sample 5358111 | NCBI WGS metagenome assembly VFSW01 (sample SAMN11554181, study PRJNA540505) | mine drainage metagenome | isolation source: sediment from site ElyBrook_90M | place: USA: Ely Copper Mine, Vershire, VT | collected 2017 | reverse complement strand
AGATAGCTTCGCGGTCAGGCGCGATATCCCGGAGCAGGCCTCCCACCACGCCTGCGGCCGCGAACAGAGGCATGGACATCAACTCGCCGTTGAACATTGCGGGGATGGAGATTAGCACGCCCGACATCAGGCCGGTGACGTAGCCGCCCAGCAGTCCCAGCGCCAGGCTGCCCTCCATGCCCAGGTCGACCGCGGCATAGGCGTCCTTGGTAAGGACCCTGGTGAGCACGCCGGAACCGAAAATCGTGGCGCAGACGAACGCCATTTGGACGCGCTGGACCAGGGTGCGCTCCTCGCGCATCAACATTCTTTGGAAGCGTTGGGAGCGGGTGAGGATGCTCGCCACCGATGCCGCCACCGCCAGTTTCACCAGCAGGATCACCAGCAGAAGTTCGATGGGCTGCGCGGGCATCTCTCGGTTCATTATAATGAAGGTTTCCGCCGTACCCATTCATGCCCCCCGCCTTTGAGCTCAGCAAAGTTGCCGAAGCCGATTTTCCCACCCGCTTCGGGCACTTCCGCATCTACGGGTTCGAGGGCCGCGCGGGCGATGCGGTGGAGGATTCCGTGGTGCTGAAAATGGGCGAGATCGACGGCGCTCCGCCGCTGGTCCGCATTCATTCCCAGTGCCTGACCGGAGACGTGTTTCACAGCCTGCGCTGCGATTGCGGGGCGCAACTGGAGCTGGCGCTGGAATCGATCGCCCGGGAAGGGCGCGGCCTGCTGATCTACGAGCATCAGGAAGGCCGCGGCATCGGACTGATGAACAAGTTGCGCGCCTACGAGCTTCAGGACGCCGGCGCCGATACGGTGGAGGCCAACGAACAGCTCGGGTTTGAGGCGGATCTGCGGGGCTATGGGATGCCTGCCGCGATCCTGGGCTATTTCGGCCTGCGCGCGGTGCGGCTGATGTCGAATAATCCGGAAAAGATCGAGGCGCTGGAGCGGGCGGGAATCACGGTCACCGAGCGCGTGCCGAGCATCGTCGAGCCGCAGGATTCCACCCAGGAGTATCTGCGGACGAAAAAAGAGAAGATGGGCCACCTGCTGGACGTGTGAGCCGGTCACGACCGGAACAAGACGTTCTCATTTTCAAACGTCCGCGTGGCGATCCAGAAGGCGATTCCCGCGTACACCAGATTCGCCACCGTGGTGATCGCGAAGTTCGTCATCGTCGCGTCGCCCAGCAGAATACCGCGGATGATCTGGCTGGCGTTGAAAATCGGGATCAGGCACAACAGGGGCGTGACCTTGATCCCGGCCAGCCCTCCCATGAGGGCCGGAAAAATCACGGCCATCAGCAGCGGAGTCAAATAGCTGCCCGCCTCCTTGGCGCTTTTGGCGAACAGCGCAATAGCGATCATCAACGATGCCGCGAACACCGCCAGAGGCAGCAGTGTGATGACGATCATCGCCACCGTGTGGGCGTCCAGGGGAATCGTTGCGAACATCTCTCGCGCTTCGGTGGACTTGCCGCCCATGCCGCTGCCCTTAAGAGAAATCACCAGGCTGCCGAGCGTGAGAATCGCCGTCATGAAAATCGCCGTCATGGCGGCCAGGCCCTTGCCGATCACGATTTCCTTTCGATGCGCGGGCGCGGCGAGAAGAGCCTCCATCGTCTTGCGCTCTTTTTCGCCCACCGTCATGTCGATCACCGGGTGCATGCCTCCGCTGAACATCATGAGCAACAGCAGATAGCCCAGCATGCTGCCCCACATCATGCCCGCCATTTTCCGCGCGCCGGCGACGTTGTCGCGCTTCACCGTGAACGGAGTCAACACCTCCGGCGAAATGCCGGATCCCGCCAATGCCTCCCGCACCTTGGCTTCCTTCAACGCATCGAGGGCGGCGCGCACGCGCTCCGCCGCCGCAGTGGACGTCGGATTGGAGCCGTCCAGGACGATCCTCACCACCGCGCCCGATTCCTCCACGCCCGCCGCCGCCGTCTTGCTCAGCACCGCTTCCTTCAAATCCTCGCCGGGGGCGAGCGAAATGCCGGACTTCTCCAGCGCCTCGCGCACGGCCGGCGACAACGACTTCACCGCGACGGCCATGGACTTGGCCTCCTGCGCGGCGTTCTCCTGCACGCGCGAAATCAGCCTTGTGCTGACGTTGAGCAGCAGCGGAATCAGCAGCACCGGCAGCAGAACCATGCTGATCATGGTGCGCCGGTCCCGCGTCAGGTCCAGGATCTCCTTGCGGTAAATCGCCACAATCATAGGGAGTCGCATGCTATGCCTCCACCTCCAGCAGGCTAAGGAAAATTTCGCGCAACCGCTGCTTTCCGGTCGCCTGGCGCAGCTCCTCCATCGTGCCGGTGATCTTCAGCTTGCCTCCGTGGATCACGCCGATGCGGTCGCACAGGTGCTCGGCTTCCTCCATCACGTGCGTGGAGTAGAGCACGCATTTCCCGTCTCTTTTTGCCTCGACGATGGCATTTTCGATGGTCTGCGCGGTTGGAACATCGAGGCCGGAGGTCGGCTCGTCCAGAATCAGCACCGGCGGATCGTTCAGCATGGTCCGCGCAATGGCCGTCTTCTGCTTCATGCCTGTGGAAAGCTTGTCGGTGCGCACACCGGCGAAGGCGCTCATATCGAGCATGGTCACCAGTTTGTCGATCCTGCCGGCGCGCCGGGCCGCGTCCATACCGTTCAGCTTGCCGAAGAAGTCCAGAATCTCCACCGGCGTCAGGCGCCCATATAGGCCCATATCCCCCGACAAAAATCCAATCTGCTCGCGGACTTTTTCGGGTTCGCGCACGATGTCGAAGCCGTTCAGCGTCGCGGTTCCCGAGGTCGGTTTCAGCAGCGTGGCCAGAACGCGCAGCGTCGTCGTCTTGCCCGCGCCATTCGGTCCCAGCAGTCCGAAGACCTCGCCCGCGCGGACCTCGAAGCTGACGCCGTCCACCGCCAGCCGCTTGCCGCGCTTCGGATCCGCGAACTCCTTTGTCAGCCCCTTGACCTGGATCACTGGATGCTCGACTGGATGAACTGCGTGATATCGCCTTTCAGTTTTTTATGCGACGGCACGTCGATGTAGAACATGTGGCCTGCGTTGTAATACTGGAACACCACGTTTTTGCGCACGCTCGGATGAAGCTCCATGTGGTTGAAGGTGTATTCGGCGGCGAAATAGGGCGTCGCCATGTCGTAATAGCCGCAGCCGACGAACACCTTCATGTGCGGATTCTTGGCGAAGGCGCTGCGCAGCGCATCCGACACGTTCACGTAGCGATTCTCGTTCTGCTGGCCGTAATCCCACCGCAGAATTCCTCCCCCCAGCACATAATAGACCGCGTCCGTTTTGTACCCCAGCTCCGAATGCACGTATTGATTGAACATGGCCGTGTACGGCGGACGAATCGCGCTCATGCTGGGGTCGAATTCCGCCGCCTCGCCGGTGTTCAGCGGCGCAGGACCGGTCAGGCGGCTGTCGAGCCTGCCCGCCATCATCTTCTGATCCCGCAGGAGCTCGCGCAGGTAGTGCATCAGCTCCATGCGCAGGTCGGACTGGTCGACGTACTTCGGATCGACGCCCGTCAGCCGTGCGAGCTTGGCCACGATCGCTTTGTAGTCGGCATCGGACAGTTGCGTGCCTTTCGCCAGAGCCTCGTTATAAGGTCCGATGGCGAGCTTTTCCGCTTCTTTCAGTGTCGCTTCCAGGTTCTTCTGAAGCTCCGGCGCGAGTTTCTTGTGATAGTACGCCGTCGCGGTGTAGCTCGGCAGATAGAGCATGTAGGGGAGATCGTTGCCGTGGGCGAACTCCAGCGTCTCAAAGTTCAGGACCGACGACAGGAGAATCACGCCATTGAAGGCGACGCCTTGTTCCACCAGGTAGCCGGACAGCGCGGACGCGCGCGTGGTTCCGTAGCTTTCTCCCGCCAGGAACAGAGGCGAGGCCCAGCGCTCATTGCGCGTCAGAAACAGGCGGACGAATTCGCCAACGGATTCCACGTCGCCCTGCAGACCGTTGAATTTCTGCTGCAGCGTCCGATTCAACGCGCGGCTATAGCCCGTTCCGACCGGATCGACAAACACCAGGTCGGTTTGATCGAGCCAAGTATTGTCGTTATCTACCAACTGGTAAGGAGCGGCCGGCAGCGCGCCGTCGTCCATCATCTTCACGCGCTTCGGCCCGATGCAGCCCATGTGCAGCCAGACGGACGCGGATCCGGGGCCGCCGTTGAACGCGACCGTCAGCGGGCGTTTGGCGACGTCGGCCGTCCCGTCCAGCGCGTAATAGACATAGAAGAGGTTCGCGTCGATATCGCCCTGCGCGTTCTTGATCGGCATCATGCCGGTGGTGGCAGTATAGCTGAGCGTCTTGCCGTTCGCGTGAATTTCGTGCTTGGTGACGATGGGCTTTTCCTCCACCAGAGGCTTGTCGGCAACGGGAGCGGCCGGGGTCGCGGGTGCTTGCGCCGCGGCGCCGCGCCCTCCACCTCCAGGTGGCTGGGCGAACGCAAGTGTGGCGAGAAGAGGAAGCGCGTTTAGGGATTTCATCAAGGCTAGGCTATCACGCGGGACAATTGCCAAGGAACAATTGCCAAGGAAAGAAGGGCGCGCGTCCGCGGCTGAAAGCGGCCGCCTCAGGAGGAAGCGGGAGATTTTTCCAGAATTACCATGGCCATTGCCTGTTCGGCGGTGTGGGTCATCGAGAGCGAAATGTTTTCGACGCCCAGCCGGCTCGCGTATTCGGCGGCCTTTCCGTGAAATTCGAGCGTGGGCCGGCCGGAGCGCTGGTTGATCACCTCAAAATCCTTCCACGTCACGCCGCCCCGCCATCCGGTGCCGATCGCTTTCATGCCCGCTTCTTTGGCGGCGAAGCGCGCGGCGAAGCGCTCATAAAGATTCGCTTTGGAACTCGCGTAGGCGATTTCGCGCTCCGTGAAGATGCGCTTCAGAAACTTGTCGCCGAACCGCTCAGCCGCGGCTTTGATGCGATGCACTTCACAGAGGTCGACGCCGGAGCCGACGATCATAGCGCCGTACCCGGCGTGGTGATAGTCAGGCGGCCGTGCATCACGCCCTTGGTGGAGATCAGCGCGTCGGCCATCTTCTGCACGGCGGCGGCGTTGCCTTTCAGGATCAGCACTTCCAGACAGTTGTGATGATCCAGATGAACGTGGAGCGTGGACAGCACCAGATGAAAATGGCCGTGCTGCATGGCAGTGAGACGGTCGGAGAGTTGGCGCACGTGATGATCGTAGATCAGCGTCAGCGTGCCGACCACGACGCTGTCGGGCTTTGCCGCGGTTTGCTCGATGAGCGCCTCGCGGATGAGGTCGCGGAAGGCCTCGGAACGGTTGGTATAGCCCCGCTCGTGGATATGCTGATCGAACCGCGCGAGCAATTCGGAATCGATGGCCACGCCGATGCGGCTGAGTTCGCTCATTTGATCCGATCTTAGCGGCTTTCGACGATCAGCGTGACGGGGCCGTCGTTGACCAGCGATACGGCCATATGGGCCTGGAAAATGCCGGTTTCGACGCGGATGCCGGCTCGGCAAGCCAGGGCGATGAAGTGCTCGTACAAGGCGCGGGCCTGCTCCGCTCCAGCGGCGTCGTCGAAGCTGGGGCGGCGCCCTTTGCGGCAATCGCCGTAGAGGGTGAACTGCGAGACCACAAGCAGCGCTCCGCCGGCGTCCAGCACGCTTCGGTTCATCTTTCCGTTCTCGTCTTCAAAGATGCGGAGATGGACGATTTTCTGGACCAGGAACTCCGCATCGGCCTCGGTGTCGAGCTTCGACACGCCAAGCAAAACCAGAAGCCCGGCGGCGATTTCCCCGGTGATGTTTCCATCGACGGTGACGCGCGCTTCGGTGACGCGCTGCAACACGGCTCTCATGGGCTCTCAGATACTATAGCGATATGATCGAGACTTACGCATACGCGCGAGCCGGACTGCTTGGCAATCCGAGCGATGGTTACTTCGGAAAAACCATCGCGTTTCTGGTGCGGGATTTTCGCGCGCGCGTGCTGTTGTACCCCAGCGCGCGATTGGAAATCAGAGCGTCCAAGGCGGACATGCCGGTGTTTGAAAGCCTGGACGATTTATATGCCAGCACGCGCTGGCGCGGCTATTACGGAGGCATCCGCATCATTCAGGCGCTGATCGTTCGCTTCAGCGATTACTGCCGGGATCGCGGCATCGAACTGCCAAACCGGAACTTCACCATGGAGTACGAATCGACGATTCCCTTGCGCCTGGGCATGGGCGGATCGAGCGCGATCATCATCGCGGCGCTGCGGGCGCTTTGCCAGTATTACTCGGTGGAGATTCCTCTGCCGCTGCAAGCCAAACTGGCGCTGGAGACGGAAACCAAGGAGTTGGGCGTTCCGGCCGGTCCGCAGGATCGCGTGATTCAGGTTTACGAAGGGCTGGTCTATATGGACTTCGCCAAGGATCTGATGGATTCGCGCGGGTACGGCGAATATGAGCGTCTGGACCCGGCTCTGCTGCCGAACATCTACTTGGCGTATCGCACCAGCCTGAGCGAGGGCACGGAGGTATTTCACAACAACGTGCGGGAGCGCTGGAATGCACGCGATCCCGCCGTTCGGGAGGCGATGTCGGAATGGGCCGCTTATGCCGAGCGCGGCCGCACGGCGCTGCTGGCCGGGGATCGGGAGACGCTGGGTAAATTAATCGACGCGAATTTCGATTTACGGGCGAAGATTTATAACGTCGGCCAAGGCAACCTGGAGATGATCCAGACGGCGCGGGCGGTAGGCGCGACGTCGAACTTTTCCGGTTCCGGCGGCGCGGTCACGGGAACGGTTCAGGACGAACAGATGTTCGCGGAACTGGAAAAGGCGTATCTCCCCCTAGGGATTCGCGTGATTCGCCCTAAGGTCAATCCCTGATCGAAAAATCGCCGGTACCACGGGATAATCTGAAAAGGCCCTATGATTTACGGCAAACGGCGTAAACAGTCCCACGTTCCCGGCGGCTTCTTCCATCTGGAGGAAGAGGGCACCAAAACGCGCGTGGTCGGCTACGGCCACGGCGACAACATCAAGCTGAAGGACGAGTACGGGAATATCTGGCAGGGCTCGGCTGAGCGCACCGACGACAATTCCGTCGTCTACCGCTTCCGCGATGGCAAGGGCCGCACGCTTTCCGGCGTCTCCGATAACGTCACCGTGACGCTACGGGACGGTAAAGGGAAGACTTGGAAGGGGTTCATCGACTGAGGAGCCAGGGGCCTCTTCAGTTTAGTGGCCGTTCTGGCCGTGCGGCGTCCCGGCGCTGATTTTATTCTGCTGGGCATTGTCGGATTCATCCCGGAGCGCCGTGGGCGCGCCTGGTTTCGTCTGGCGGCTCAGGCCTATTCGAGCAAGGTGCGGTAGATCTTGCAGATCCGGCCGACGCGCTGTTCGGGAGAGTGGAACGTTACCACGCGTTCGCGGGCGCGCTGGCTCAACCGCTCGCGCAGGTCACTTTCCGCCAGCAGTCGTCCGATCGCCGCGGTCATCGCCTTCGGATCTCCCGGCTGGACCAGGAGCGCGCTCTCCCGATCGGTGACGATTTCGGGGATGCCCCCGACCGCGGTCGCCACCACGGGCACGCCGGCGGCCATCGCTTCCAGCAGCGCGTTCGGAGAGCCCTCCGTCCGCGATGACAGCACCGCAACGTTCGCAATGCCGTAATATGGCGCGGACGAATTTTTGTGGCCGGTCAGAGTTACCTGCTGCCGGAGCCCCAACTCCGCCACCCTCCGTTCGATCCGTGGCCGTTCCGGTCCTTCGCCGACCACCATCAGATGCATCTCAACCCTCTCGCGCAGCGCCGCCACCGCCTCGATGAGCGTGAGGTGATCTTTTTCCTCCGATAGCCGTCCGACAATCAGAATAACCGGCTTCTGCTCGGGGATGCCCAGCTCCGAGCGCAGCTTCAAGGCTTCTTCCGGCGTGCGCCGCGCCGCTTCCCAGTCATGCGCGATGGCATTGTGCACGATCTCGATCCGCTCTCGCGGCACGCCTTTGCGAATCAGCGCGTCGCGGAAAGGCCCGCTGACCGTTACCACCCGCCGAGCCGCCGTCAGGCTCCAGCGGTCAAGCTGGTTATAAAGACGCGTTCGCATGGAGGTCGAGGTATAGCCGTGATGGAATGCAACCCAGGGCGCAATCCTTTCCAATCCGGTGCTGCGGGCCAGGAAATGCGATTTAACGGCGTGCGTTTGGACGACATCAGGCGCAAGCTTGCGCACGGCCTCCGGCAGCGCCTGCATCGCCGCGGGGTCACAGACGCCCCGCTCCCGAATCGTTTCCACCGCGATACCCTGGGCGCGGGCTGTTTCGATGAACGGATTACTCTGTTCGCCGCGCACGAACGTGACGATGCCGGTCTCCACGCCAGGCTTGGCTAGGCGCGCGAACTCGAGCAGATTCTTAGCCGGCCCAGTGATGCTACAGGCCTCCATAACAGCAACCAGGCGAATCGGACTCATGAAGAGCCTCCCGCGAGCCATCGCTTATATGTGTCGCAGAGTTTGGCCCCAACAATTTCCCAGTCGTAGCGGGAGCGCGCGAGGGCGAGCCCCGCGGCGGCCAGGCGCGCGCGCTTTTCGGGAGATTGCGCGAGGCCGCACAGATGAGCGGTCCAAGCGTTGGCGTCCTCCACACCGGCCAGCAGAATATTTTCGCCGGGCACGACCGCCAGGCCTTCCGCGCCCAGCGGCGTGGAGACCACGGGTACCTGCGCGGCCATCGCTTCAAGAATCTTGAGCCGCGTCCCTCCGCCTGTGCGCAAAGGCGCCACGGCGGCAAGCGCGTCGCGATAATACGGCTTGAGATCAGGCACGGCGCCGGTGACCGTTACGCCGGGCAGTTTTCTCAGCGCCAGCACCTCCGGCGCGGGATTCGCTCCGGCAATGACGAGGCCGGTTCCGGGAAGCCTCTCGCTAATCTTCGGCCAGATGTTGCGCGCGAAGGAAACCGCGGCTTCAATGTTAGGGTAATAATTCATCGACCCGACAAACAGGATCTGTTTCCCCATCCCGCTTCCGCCGGAATACGCGGCGCAGTCCACGCCGTTTTCGATTACTGCGATTCTTGCGTCCGGCACGAGCCGCAATAAATCCGCACGCTCACGGTCGCTGCAAACGATATGGCCGAACGCCGCGCCAAGAATCTCCCGCTCGAGCGACGCCAGCTTGCGCGCCGTCTGTCGAGAATACAAGCGTTTGGCCAGCGAGGCGACGGTGGCGGCGTAGCGCAGCATCGCCTCCGATTCAACATTGTGCCAGTTGTAGACAATGTTCGCGCCGGACCGCGGCGCATACCGGATCATGTGGATGCTGTCGAGATGGACGAGATCATATTTCGAAGCTGCCAGCAGCCGCGTCGTCACCGCCGCCATCTCCCGTGAGCTGTAGTTCAAGACCGGCAGGGGCCAGTGTCCGGCAACCCCTTGAAGCATTTGCCACGGACCGTAAGACGGGGGCTTCGGGACGGCGATCACCCTGCGGCAGAACGTCAGATCCTTCGCTGTGAGCGGATCCGATCCGACATCGGTGAAATGTGCGTAATCGATCTCGAAGCGTTGTCCCAGTGCCTTGGCGAAGTGGTATTCTCGAAGTTTTGCGCCGCTCTGTGCTGGCCAGCACTGACGGGGAGAAAGAAAGAGAATTGAATGCACGTGGGAGGAACACCGTCGACTTTCAGTTTTAACACAATAAAATGAATTGAGACATGCCGAGCCGCCGCGGACTTCTAATTTTCACCACTCTGCTTGGGAATAGTGCGACCACTCAACAGCTGTTGTGGGTTTTTAAGAAGCGTCCCGATATCGAAACGGATGTTGTTCTGATCGGCAACGAAGATTTTCTGAAATATCCGCCTCCGTTCCTCAACCGGCTATCGGATGGCTGGACAGGCCGCTACGTGGCGCGTCAGAAAGCGACCCCGTTCCTCGACCAGCCCTATGATTTTCTGTTGGTGAACTCTTGGGAATTCGTGATCGAATTCCGCAAGGTTGCGAGGCGGATTCCCGGGGCGGCTCTGATGGATGCGGTTCTTGCGACCGTGGACGCGCAGCTTCGCCATCGGGGCCTAGGCGGATGGAAACGTACAGTGGCTCACCGGCTGCATCACTTCCCTTTTCGCGCCGCGGCCCGCGAGTTTCAGCTGTTTCTTCCCAAGGGATCGGTTTCCGCCGCCGCGCTCAATGACCACGATGGGGGAGATCGCAGCCGCTGCCTGATCACGCTGGCACCGCAGAATCTGGAGTCGTGGAAACCGTTCCGCGCCTATGCTCGCCCCTGCTCCGGCTGCTGACGGTGACCAACGACTTTTTCCGCAAGGGCGGGGAGTTTCTGCTCGATCTGTATGTTCGTCATTTGGCCGGAAAGTGCGCCTTGACCATTGCCTCCAATGATCCCGTACTGGGAAAAATCGAACTTCCACAGGGCGTTACATGGCTTCGTGGCTTGAGTCGGGACGATCTGCTGAGCGTGTATCAAAGCAGTGATTTGTTCGTTCTCCCTACCCTGCAGGACTATATGCCGCAGGTGCTGGCGGAGGCGCTCGCCACGGGTCTGCCTTGCATGGCGAGCGATGTGGGCGGTATTCGCGACCTGGTGAGCGCGGAAACGGGATATCTGATGAGACCGCACGCCTCCGTCGAGGCCTGGGCCGAACGGCTGAAATCGTTGATTGAGCATCCCGAATCGCTGCGGATGCTGGCGCGGGGAGCCCGTCGTTTTGCTGAAGAAAAACTGGATGAACGCGCATTTGAACGGTTAATCGGCGACGTGATCGCACGGTTGCTCGCGGCGGGCGCAACGCCAAGCAGTTGATCCATTGCGCGCTGACTGCAGACGATGTGCCCGAACGCCTGCTCCAGCAACTCCCGCTCCAGCCACGCCAATTTTTGGGTCGTGAAACGCCCATAGGACGCGTCGGCCACGGGATGCGCCCGCTGCATAACGGTTCATCAGTTCCGATTCGATGTTGTGCCAGTTGTACACGGTCCGCGCGCCGGGCATGTATTTCCCGTAGCCGGTCATAATGGATGCTATCGAGGTGAATCAGATCGAACGGGCCATCGCGGAGAATCTGGCGCACGGCCTCCTCCATCGCGCGCGAGGTATAGTTTACGACCCGGCAGAGGCGAGCGGCCAAGGATCCCCCGCAGAATTTTGGACGGGGTGTACATTTCCGGCGCAGGGATGGATACCATGCGTTCGCAGAAAGGGAATGCTCCCGGCGACGGTTGTGCGCCGCGCTCGGAAAAGTGCGCCTACGTGGGCCAGGCGCGGCTGCCAAGCGCTCTAGCGAAATGACAATCGCGAAGCTTCGCGCCGCTCACCGTAGGCCAGTTCTGGCGCGAAGAGAGAAATAGAATCCGCATGCCTAGTCGAACCTGGCCCGCAGCGGGCGCTGCGGAGTGGCTTCAGGGCTCAGTCTCATTTTCTCTCCATTCTATTCTATTATCAGTGCGTTCGCGTCTGAAAACCTTGCTGGCTTGCATCGGAGCCCTGGCGGTCCTGGTGATAGCCGTTCCGCCCGCCTGGTACGCGCAGTGGCTGGCGCGGTCGTGGAGCGATGCGCGCGCGCCGGTGCTGATCGTGCTGGGCGGAGGCTCCATCCGCGATGGCATGATGGGGACCAGTTCGTACTGGCGGAGCGTATATGCCGTCGACGTCTGGCGGGAGGGCGGGATTGAGAAAATCGCCCTGAGCGGCGATCCGCAAACCACCGCCTCCATGCGCGCCTGGATCGTGGGCCAGGGCGTCCCCGCGGGTGCGATTATGGTCGAGGACCGCTCCAATTCGACCCGCGAGAATGCGCTGCTCACCGCCGCGCTGCTCAAAGGGACGCCGGGCCCCTACCTATTGCTTACCAGCGACATCCATATGTGGCGCGCCCGGCGCGCATTTCTGAAGGCGGGACTGAATGTGTCGCCCCGGCCGGCTCCCGACGCCTTCAAGAGGGCCAACGACTGGCGCCAGCGCTGGTCCGTTTTCCTGGACATTGCGGAGGAATGTACGAAGATCCTCTATTATCGCTTCCACGGCTGGATCTAATCTGCCAAAATGGGCCATTGCTCACCGATTTGCAATACCGGATCCTGAAGCGCCTTTGGCCCACCCGCCCCGACCTTACCGGAGAGATTCAGTTCACCGGTCCGTCACGAGTCGGCCACCTGTTCGGCGAGGAGCTTCTCCGCCGCATCCAGGGCAAGACTGTCGCCGACTTCGGCTGCGGCGAAGGGAGAGAGGCCATTGAACTCGCGCGTTTTGGAGCGGCCAAGGTGTACGGCGTCGAGATTCGCCCGGAGCCGTTGGAGATCGCTCGCGAACGGGCCAGGGAGGCGAACGTGGAGCAGATTTGCGAGTTCGCTGTTCGGCCCCCCGAGAAGGCCGAGGTCATTCTCTCGATCGATGCCTTTGAGCACTTTGACGATCCCGCATCGATCTTGCGGGAAATGGATTCAATGCTGGCGCCGAAGGGAGAAGTCTGGATCACATTTGGTCCTCCCTGGTACCATCCGATCGGCGGCCATTTGTTCTCGGTATTTCCCTGGGCGCATCTGATGTTCAGCGAAAGCGCGCTGATTCGCTGGCGATCGGACTTCAAACACGATGGAGCCACGCGCTTCTCCGAGGTCGCAGGAGGACTCAATCAAATGACGATCGGGCGTTTTGAGCGAATCGTGGAGGCCAGTCCGCTTCGCATCGAACGAATGACCGTCCTCCCGATCCGGAAATTGAAACCTCTGCATAACCGCTGGACGCGGGAGTTCACGACGGCCGCCGTGCGCTGCATTATGGTGAGAAGGTAGGCGATGAACAGTCTTGGAGCGACACTAAAGGCAGCCACGCTCGGACCGAACGTCCCATCCAGCACTGAATCGGGACTCTTCGTCCGTGACCGGGCGGCCGATTAACCGGTACCATGGAGTGAACCATGGGTAGAATGCTCTCGCTTCATCCGAGACCCCGGCGAGCCGCCAGCCCGACGCAGGCGCCGAGCGCGCGGACAAGCCTCACCGCTCCTGCGATGGCGTCCCCGGCCGCGGTGCCGCAGAGCCCCGTCGATCCGGAAGCCTCCAACGTCTTTCGAAAAATTGCATTCTACTCCGCGCTCGCCACGATCTTCATCCGTTTCAGCGTGCTGCCGGAATTGTTGTTTTTTTATACGTCGTCCGACACCTATCTTCTCTACCTCACCGCGCCCGTCGCACTGCTAGGCTGCGTGGTGACCGGCGGCTTGCAGCGCACCTACCGCTCGCGCGGCCCGATTCTTTGGACCTTGTTCTTCTTCTGGATGATTTTGGCGACGGCGTTCAGTTCGTGGATCGGAGGCTCGGCCCAAGTGATCGCCAGCTACGGAAAAACCAACTTCCTGCTCGTGCTCCTCATGGCGGGCTTGCCGGTGACCTGGAAGGAAGTGAAAGCCGTGTTTTACACGGTGGCGGCCGCCGGCGGAGTCAACCTGATTGTCACCCGCATACTCGGCCAGAACGCAAACGGCCGCTTGAACCTCAGTCTTTCGTCGGGCGTCATCAGCAACTCCAACGATCTGGCCATTCACCTCATCCTGGTGTTGTCGTTCGTGGTGTTTGTAATTCTTCGGCCGCGGCAAAATCCGTTCATCCGGGTTGTTCTGTCCCTGGTAGTCGGCTATGGCGTCTGGGTGATCCTGGGGACGGCTTCCCGTGGCGCGTTGATCGGCCTCGTCGGGATTTTTCTGTTCATGCTCGTGAAACTGGGCCAGCGCCAGCGCCTGGCTTTGCTGCTTGCCGCGCCGGTGCTGGCCGCGCTGGGGGTCGCCATCATGCCGCAAAGCGCCTTGCAGCGTGTTGCAAACTTGTTCAAGGACGAGGGTTCAACCGATCAACGGGAAGAAGTGCAGGAGTCCACTGAATCCCGCCGGTATCTGTTTGAGCAAAGCGTGCGGTTCACCCTCGAACGCCCGATTTTTGGGGTCGGCCCCGGCCAGTTCCCGAACTATGAGGGCAAGTGGAGCCTGGCGCAGGGGGAACACGGCAACTGGCACCAGACCCACTGCGCTTACACGCAGGTATCCAGTGAAAACGGCCTTCCCGCACTGATCTTTTTTATGGGAAGCTTGTTGATTTCGTGCTACCAGGTCAACCGCGTCTACAAGAACGCTCGCGCCAAGGGCAATCACGATGTCGCCAGCGTCTGCTTCTGTTATCTGCTCGCCATGGTTGGCTACATGGTCACTATGACATTTCTGGCAGTCGCGTACCAATTCACGCTTCCGGCCATGGTTGGCTTGGGGAGCGCCATTGTATTCGCGTCGAAACGGGAATTGGCTGTAACCGCGCCAGTGGCTGGCTGAATGGCGCGTGGAAGTTGCTCGTCCGGATTTGGGCAGAACGGGAGTCACGACCTTTTCTCTGCCTTCTCCTCGTGATAATCCATTTCAGTGTTAATTTCCCAGAGCGCGCTCTTGTCCGTTTTGCCGGCAATAATATCGTCGACGGCCATCATGGCGGTTAGCATTGAGTGGTCCTGATTGTTGTACCGGTGCATGCCGTTGCGTCCGATCAGGAACAGGTTTTCGTAGCGGTCGACGTACTGGCGGATTTCGGCGAACCGGTCGTAGGTTCCGAAGTAGGCTGGGTAGGTCTTCTCCATCCTTAGGACGGTAGCATCCAGCACTTCCGGAGCGTCGATTATACCGATCTTGCTCAGCTCCCCGGTTGCCAGTTCCACCATCTTCTCGTCGGACAGCTTCCAAATCTCGTCCGACTCGTTGCAGAAGTATTCCAGACCGAGCCAGACAGTCCCTTCCTTGGCCACCAGGAAAGGGCTCCAGTTATTGAAAACCTGAAGGCGGCCAAGCAGGACGTCCGGCTCCTGAATGTAGATCCAGTTGTCCCGAATCAGCCGCTTCCCCTGGGGTGTCTCGTCGTGGATCTTCAGCGATCCGACTAACAGGCCGACGGTTATGAAGTCCCGGTACACCAGCCCGTCGGAGACTTCGAGGACGTTTTTCGGCGGAGGCGTGTCAAAGGCCCGCATCAGTTCCTGGATGGGGGCGGTGGAGAAAAAATAGTCGCCTTCGAAGGTTTCTCTGGCCCCGGTTTCACCGGTTGCTTCGAGCGCCTTTATGCGCCAGCCGTCGGTGACCAGCTTCTCCGCGTTCCAACCGGTGCGGATTTCGCCGCCCATTTCCGTGATGCGCCGCGCGCATTCTTCCCACATCTGGCCGGGGCCGAATTTCGGGTAAAGAAACTGTTCAATCAGCGAGGTCTCGGTGCCCTTCTGCGCGAGGTCACCGCCGCCGCGATGGAAGATCTTCCGGGCGGCGTGCATCAGGGTGGACCATATCGAAAGTCCCTTAATCCGCTGGGCGCCCCATTCGGCGCTGATCTTGTCGCAGGGTACGCCCCAGACTTTCTCCGTGTACGACTTGAAAAACGTGCAGTACAATTCCTTGCCGAAGCGGTTGATGAAAAACTGTTCCAGGGTCTGCTCGTTCCGGAGCGGGAACATGGCACTTTTCAAGTAACTGACGCCGATTTTGAAGGTTCGCCAGAGGCCGAGCTTGATCAGCGTGTCCTTGCTGAGCGAGATCGGGTAATCGAAGAAACGACGCAGATAATAGATGCGCGATCTGCGGGCGCGCAGCAGCATGACTCGATCCGCGGCGGCGGGATCCGGGCCTGAGGCGGAGCCGGAAATTTCCTTTTCCATCCGGTGATACCTAATGGCGGCCGGACCGGTTTCGGTCCTCTCCAGGGGAAGCATCTGCAGCCACCACTCCATGACACGGTCGGATTTAGAGAAGAAGCGGTGCCCGCCGATGTCGATCCGGTTGCCTTTGTAATTCACGGTCCGCGAAATGCCGCCCATATAGCCGCTCTTCTCGAGCACCACCGGACGGATACCGGTTCTCATGAGTAGTTCATACGCCGCGGTCAAGCCCGCCGGGCCAGCGCCGATAATGATGGCTTTGGGTTGTCTTTCCACGTTGTCAGTCAACAGTATCATTGTCTCCGCAGCCGGGTGTTCGCTGCTGGCGGTGTATCGGGGATTGAAATTCAAGATGCGAAAGACCGTAACACTCGCCCACTTTACATGGTATGCGGTCGATACAACTTCGACGCCACGGAAGAGGACCCCGAAATGTGTCACGATTTGAAGGATGGGAAAACGGCTGGTTCAGGGCATTGCGTTCGTGCTGGTGCTTCCCGCGGTTCTGCTGTGCGGATTCGGCCGCATCCGCATGCTGTTCGGCACGTTCGCCCAGTTCTATGCCCTGGTTCCCGGCATCGCGGGCGACTACCTGCGTGTCGCGTTCTATAACGGGACTCTCGAGCAGTGCGCGCTGAATAGCCGCGTCTCCTTCGGGACGTTTTTCGCGCATCCCGAGGCTCGCGTTTCCGAGCACGTTTATATTGGCGCTTATTGCATACTGGGCCGCGTGCAGATTGGACCGCGGACGCAGATCGCCAGTGGGGTGCAGGTCCTCAGCGGAAAATCGCAGCACACGCGCGATGCGGAGGGGCGGATCTCCGGCTCTGAACACGGCTCGTTCTCGACAGTCACGATCGGCGCAGATTGCTGGATTGGCGCGGCGGCCATTGTAATGGCCGATATCGGCGACCACGCGACCGTCGGCGCGGGCGCGGTGCTCACCAAGCCAATTCCGGCCAATTCCACCGCGGTTGGGAATCCCGCAAGGTCGCTTGCTTAAATGTCGCCGCATGGCTCTCAAGAGGTCAGTGCGGCGCGACCATTAAAGCGTTTTGCAGGGACAGCGCGATGGATTCCGTCAATGCGCGGGGATAGTCCGTCTGGGCCATGGCGAGGGCCTGGCGGCGGACAATCTTGTGGCCCGAAACCCGCATGACGTGGAAGAAGCGGCTGGAGCCGCGCAGGGCGAACGCGGGCAGGATGGAGTATGCGAATCCGGATGCCACCAGGCTCTTTATGGCTTCGGTGTCGTCGGCCTCAATCATGACGCGGGGGGCGATCCCGGCGGTGTGGAAAAACTGGTCGATAATCGAGCGCATATTGCTCCGCTTGGGGTAAAGAACAAACGAGGCGGCGGCGAGTTCGTCCACGCTGACCGTTCCGACGCGGCTCCCCCGGACCCGCGCGTGGGACGGGCGAAGCACCAGAAGCTCCTCCTCATACAACGGGAGAATCTTGAGGGCATCGTTAGAGACGGGCAGCGAAATCAGCCCAAGATCGAACTGCCGCGAGATCAGGCCGGCCACGATCTCCTCGGTGGGATACACGGTGACCTGGATTTCGGTGCCTGGGTACTGCTTTTTGAGGAGCCGCAGGGGACGTCCCAGGCGGTGAATCAGCGTGGTCGCTCCGGTGGCGAAACGAAATGGACGGGTATCGCGCTCCGGGTCGTTCTCGAACTCCTGCTCGATCTGCCGGACCTCGTTCAGGATGCGGCGGGCGTGGCCGGCGAGGCGATGGGCGTTCGGAGTGGGCACCAGCCGTTTCCCCACGCGGGTGAACAACTCGGTGCGGAGTTCGGCGGCCAGGTTGTGAAGCTGCAGGCTCACCGCGCCGGGAGTAATGAACATTTTCTGCGCCGCGCGGGTCACGCTCGCATGATCCATCACGGCGAGAAACAACTCGAGTTGGCGGAGTTCCATAAGGCGGGGCTTCGTTTAGTTTTACTAAATATACCATTCATGGAATTCGCTTTGACAGCGATGTAAAAGAATCGTAATGTTTGATCCTAGTGCACACAGTCTGCTCCCAGGAGAGCTGTAGCTTCTTTTAAGAAGGGGTAAAGCCATGATCTCTGTAGATCGACGCAAGGCGCTATTCGCGGGGGTTTTCGCGATGGCGGCTCTATTCATCGCGCCGCTGGGGCGTTCCCAGGCGGTGGCCGTCGCCGAAGTCGGCGGAACGGTGTCCGATTCCTCCGGCAAGGTCATTGTCGGCGCGCAAGTCAACATGATTCAGGCCGACACCCAAGCCTCGCACCCAACAGTAACCGACGGGCAAGGCCATTATGGGATCGCCAACCTTCCTCCCGGCGCCTACGTGCTGGATGTGAAAGCGGCGGGGTTCAAGGAATACCGGCAAAGCGGCATTGTGCTGGAGGTGGCGCGCGCGATCGAACTGAACGTATCGATGAGCATCGGCGCGGTGACCGAGACCGTGGAAGTCAGCGCGAACGCATCCATGGTGGAGACCAAGGACAGCGGTATCGCGCAGGTGATGGATCAGAGGAAGGTCGTTGATCTGCCTCTGAACGGCCGCAACCTCACGCAGTTGCTCACGCTGGTGGGCGGCGGCACCACGACTACTGGTGGTGATCTGGTAGGCAGCAAAAACATCCAGGGATCGAATGGTTCCGGCACCTTCTCCGTCGCCGGCGGCCAGGCCAACGGCACGAACTACCTTCTGGACGGCGGCGACAATAACGACAACTTCAGCAACGTGAATCTGCCCATTCCGTTCCCCGACGCGGTGCAGGAGTTCAGCGTACAGACCAACGCCCTGCAGGCGCAGTTCGGATTGCATCCGGGCGGCGCGGTGAACGTGGTCACCAAGTCCGGCTCCAACGCGTTGCACGGCGACCTGTTTGAGTTTCTTCGCAATTACGATTTGAACGCGCGCCCCAAGGGCCTGGTGGAAACCAACGGCTCCGTCGCGCAGCCGCTGCGCGACTCGCTAAAGCGCAATCAGTTCGGCGGCACCGCGGGCGGCAAGATCATCCGCGATAAACTGTTTTTCTTCGGCGGGTACCAACAGACCGTACAGCGCAGCAATCCCGGCCTGAATACGGCGCACGTGCCGACGGCCCTTACCTCGGTGGGCAACTTCTCGGTGGAAGACGCGGCGGCCTCGGCCGGCGGCTGCCAAAAGGCCGCGATCACGCTGAAGGACAGCAACGGCACTCCCTTCCCGAACAATACCATTCCGATTTCGCGCTTCGATCCGGCGGGCGCGAAGCTGTTGAGCAAATACATCCCGGTTTCCACCGATCGCTGCGGCCTGGAGCTTTACGGCCAGCCGGCCAACAACCCCGACTGGCAGGCGATTGGGCGCATCGATTACGTAATCAGCGACAAACACGTTTTTTACGGGCGCTATTACATCTATAACTACACGGCGCAGGCGTTTTTCAACGGAACCAACGCGCTGACGTCCGGACCCAATCCCGGCGCGAAGGACGAGACCAATAGCGTGACCCTGGGCGACACCTACACGTTGAGCGCGACCCAGGTGAATTCCTTCCACGCCACGTTCAACCGCCGCGCCGACAATCGCGGATCGGCTCCCAATCTGTTCGGACCGCAGGCTCTGGGCATCAACGGTTACGCCGATAAGATGCCGGACAACTACATGCAGATCTCTGTAAGCAACTACTTCAACGTCGCTTGCGGCGTCTGCGCCCCGGGCTACTTCGACGACAACACCTATCAACTGTCGGACGATTTCCAGATGACGAAGGGGAAACACCAGATCGGCTTCGGCTTCGACTGGCGCAAGCTGGAGTTCAACTCGATTAACAACCAGCAATCTAATGGGCAGTGGTCCTTCACAGGAAATACCAGCACCACGGCCAGCACAGGCGATTCCCTCGCCGATCTGGAGTTGGGAAAACTCGCCGGCCTCACCGACGGGAACGCGCTATCGGACTACATGCGCCAGAAGGTCTTCGCGGCCTACGTGCAGGATACTTATCGGGCCACGTCCCGCTTGACCATCACCATGGGCCTCCGCTGGGAGCCTTACGTGCCGACGGTAGACAAGCAATGCCGCGGCAACCAGTTCTCGCTGGCGGAATTTCTGGCGGGCTATCACAGCACGCAGTATCCTAACGCGCCCGCCGGCTTGCTGTTCGGCAATGACGCCGCCAACGCCAACGGCTGCGCCTTCGCCAACAGCCACTGGGCGGACATGTCGCCCCGCCTGGGCCTGGTCTACGATCCGACCGGCAGCGGGAAGCAGACCTTCCGCGCGGCCTTCGCGCTGATGCATGACAATCCGGAGCTGTTCTATCCGGAACGCTGGACCACCAATCCGCCCTACGCGTCGTCGATCCAACTGGGCACGCAAGCCGGTCCCTTCTCGAACCCTTATCAGGGCTACGTTTCTCCGACCGGCGTCGCGGGCGATCCCTTCCCGGGCGCATCGATCTTTCCCGCCCAGGGCACGTACGTAACGATTCCGCCCGACGTCCCCTCGGAATATACGATCCAATGGAACTTCGCCTACCAGCGGCAATTCTCCAAGGACTGGCTGGCCACGGCGACCTACGTCGGCAGCAGGACCACCCACATCCTGGGCGCCCACGAGAGCAACATGCCGCAACCCAGCCCCCCTGCCCCCCCATCGACCGCGCCCTCGCGGCGCTTGCTGCCGCCGCTCCACCCCGC